>LQAI01000017.1_pt1 | contig 173287 bp, 178 predicted proteins | sample 1535821 | NCBI WGS metagenome assembly LQAI01 (sample SAMN04331586, study PRJNA305678) | bioreactor metagenome | isolation source: bioreactor_5 inoculated with Wadden Sea sediment 1st replicate of a... | place: Germany:Bremen
GGAGATCGCACAGCAGATCAGAGCAGCCCTCGGCTGATTCATCAAGATAGTCATCTTAGCTGCCCGCCTGTCATCAGGCGGGCATTTTTCTGTTTTCATGGGAAACCATATCGTATATACTTGGAGCAGAGGTATGTACACACATGTTCAAACGAATGATCGCGATCATCCTGGTCCTCGCCGGTTTCACCCTCACCTCCTGCAGCACCCTGGGGACATCTGAAGAGCTTCCTCAGGAGACAGAGACTGCACTGCCGGTCCAGAGCCCGGAACCCGAACCTGTCGAGATCAGTGTCACTCCTGCCGTAGAACCGCAGGAGCCGGAGATCATCCTCCCTCAGGAGGTCCCCGACGCTGAAGCAGAGGCAGACGATACTGAAGCAGCACAGCTGGAGGAACCTGTAGAAGAGGTACCGATACCGGAACCGGACGTACTGCCTGCCGAACCGGCACCTGCTAATCTGTTCGAAGCGGTAGCGGCTCTCGATCTTTCCCTGGCTGAACAGTTCATCCTCAAAGATACCGGGACCCTCAGCGAGAGGGATGATCAGGGAAGGACCCCGCTGCATCTTGCAGCCGGGCTCGATGACCTGAGCATGATCACCCTGCTGCTGAAACACGGAGCCGATCCATCCCTGCAGGATGAGAGTGGTCGTCTACCACTGCATATCGCAGCTGAGATCTCCTTCACCACAGCCCACCTGCTCTCAGGATCAGGGTCACTGATCTATCATGCCGATGCAGCAGGTCGCACCGCTCTCACCATGGCCTTCTCCAGAGGTGCCGCTGCAGTCACAGATCTCCTCGGTGAGCAGTTCGTCAACACTGCCGATCCAGAGGGCAACACCCCTGCCCACCATGCGGCCATACGCGGTTCGTATCGGATCACAGAAGCGCTCATCGACTACGGGGCCGACATCAACGTGACAAACGAAGCGGGGCAGACCCCCTTGATATAGCACTCTCGTATAGAGACAGCGATGACCATGCAGAGACTGCACGACTGCTGATCATCAGCTATTCGGTGATGCCGGCACGACAGGAGTTCTACTACGCCTATCAGGCGGTCGCCAACAAAGATGTCAACATCCGTTTCGAAGGCGGATCGACCCCCTGCACAGCTGCCGAGTTCCGACACCGTGCGATCATGAGGATGCTCATCGACAACTATGCCTATCTGGAAGCCCGCGACGAACAGGAGGATACTCCACTCCATATCGCGATCGCACACGACTATACCGATCTGGTCAGGATCCTGGTGGACTCAGGTGCTGATGTGGATGCCCGCGATGCCAGGAACAACAGCCCGCTGCATCTGTCGATCGCTCCAGGACGGACGACCGTCACGGCGGAGTTCCTCCTTGACCGGGGGGCTGAGGTGAACAGCAGGAACATCTTCGGGGATACCCCGTTGAGCGGTGCGATGCAGTCAGGGGTGGACCCTGAGTTCGTGCAGCTGCTGCTCAAGCGCGGTGCCGACCCTGACAACAGGAACGCTACCGGGAACACCCCTATCATGGCAGCTCTCGCACAGAACAACAGACAGGCTGCTCAGCTGCTGCTTGATGCAGGGGCTGATATCTTCATACAGAACTACAACCGGATCACTCCCCTCACCAGGGCTCTGATCAAGGGCATCAGCACCGTCAGCTGGTTCTATCGGGCAGAGATGAACCAGATCACCGATGGGGAGGGGAACTCTCCACTGCATACCGCTGTCAGTATCGGGGCGAAGCTCGAGGTCCTGGAACATATCATAGCAGCGGGGGCAGAACTCAATGGGAAGAACCTGCAGGGAGAGACCCCCCTGCACCTGGCAGTCACCGGTGCCTATGCGCAAGCAGCTCATCTGCTTACCGTGAGCGGCACTGACCCCTTCATGGCCAACAACCGGGGTAAGTCCTCGGTGGTCCTCGCCTTCGAGAAAGGGATCGAACTGACTTCACAGATCATCAGCGATGAGAACATCCATGATTATGATGATGAGGGGAACACTCCGCTGCATCTTGCGGCCTTGTGGAACTATCCGCTGATCAGTGAGTATCTGATCGAACAGGGTGCTGTGGTCCATGCACGCAACAGTCAGGGGATGACCCCGCTGCACCTCGCGGTCAAGAACAGCGGGGTAGAGATCTGCCGTCAGCTGATCAACCACGGGGCAGGTATCGATTCCCGTGATAACTACGGGAACACCCCACTGCTCACCGCAATCTCCTGGGGAGCTTCACGCAGTGCCAAGCTGCTGCTGATCCTCGGAGCGGATGTGGAGCTGAGGAATCTCAGCGGGAACACGCCGATGCATACGGCAGTGCTCCATCAGGATCGATTGAGCATCAAGATGCTCTATGAGTACGGAGCTTCTCTGGAATCACGCGATAACACCGGTATGACGCCCCTGCTGCTCTCGACACGCAAGAACTACTGGAGCATCTCCGAACTGCTGATCAGCCTCGGGGCTGACTACAATACCCGTGATGACCGGGGTAACACCCCGCTCCATGAAGCGGTACGCAACAAGAACGAACAGACCTGCATCCTCCTGTCTGACAAAGGTGCGGACATCTATGCTGAGAACCGCTATGGCGACACGCCGCTGAAAGTCGCATTCAAGGCCGGGGTCGATGTCGTGAGCTGGTTCATAACCGGACCCATGATCTTTGACCGTGACAATGAGGGAAACACCCCGCTGCATACGGCGATCCAGGTGAATGCCTCCGCCGAGGTCATCTCCCGATTGATCAGCAAGGGTGCCGATATCGACAGCAGGAACAACCAGATCAACACCCCGCTGCACAACGCGTTCCTCTCAAGCAACAGATCAGCTGTAGAAGTGCTCGTCGCAGCAGGGGCCGACCTGTTCTCCCGGAACGGGGACGGGATGACCCCGTTGAGTATGGCCTTCTCTCTGGGCACCGATGCCCTGTCCTGGATCATCTCACCGGAGAACATCGCATCGACCGATCAGCAGGGAAACACCCCGCTGCATGCCGCGGCGATCTTCGGGTCCATGGCCTCTGTCGAGTACCTCCTGAGTCTCGGGGCAGACCCGAACAGGGAGAATCTGGCAGGAGAGACCCCTGCAGAGGCTGCTCAGATGGCTCATAACCTTGACATCATGAACCGATTACGGGTATTAGAACTCTGATGATATATACAGGATGCATCTTCGATCTCGATGGGACTCTCTATGTGAAAGCCGGTTTCGGCAAACGTCTCGTGCTTGGCAACATGCAGATGTACGAGAAGATCCGCGCCATGAACACCCTGCTCAAGCCGCTGGCTGGCAAGGAGTTCAGATCGGGCTCGGAGTACAAGATGTACCTCTTCGAGGGGATCGCGAAACTGCTCAATGATGCTCATCCGGACAGACCGCCGATCAATGCGGTCACCATCGGGCACTGGTACCACCATGACTACTATCCGGCGGTGATCCGTACGCTGGCGAAGTACTACCAGACAGAGCAGATCTGTCGGGACACCCTCTCCCTGATGGCCAGGAAGTACCTGATGGCCCTCTATTCCGATACCGGAGTCATCGATGAGCGACTCAAGGCGATCGGGCTGAACCCCACCCTCTTCTCCTATCGCATCTGTGCAGACCAGAGCGGTCACATACGTCCTGCACCGAAAGCTTATACGAGTATCGCACATCAGATGGGCATACCTCCAAAGCAGGTACTGGTGGTCGGGGACAGACCGGAGATCGATGGTGTGACGGCACAGGAGGCCGGTATGGATTACTTCCAGATCGGGGATCATGATAAGAAGGATGCCTTTCTTGCAAGCTGGAAACGACTCTCAGGGATCCTTCTGGAGCCTTGAGCAGGTGCTCATCATACCGGGACGGGGATCAGCCCGAAGAGGCTCACCCCTGCCTGGATCAGCAGATAATAGATGATGATCCTCGGTATGCGTGAGGCGGTAGCGAGCAGCACCGTATGGGGAGGCAGTTCCAGCAGGCCTGCGATCCAGCAGACTGTCGAGAAGGGGACCGGAGTGAGCCCGGCTATGACCACAGCCCAGCCACCATACTTTCTGATCAGCTCCCTGCCGTTCTCCTGATACGCCCGTGTCAGGGCATGGACCACCTCGAGGCGATTGACGTCCGGGCAAGGAGATAGCCGCAGAACCCTCCGAGCATGGAAGCGATGCCCATGACTGCAAGCAGCGGAACTGCCGGCCAGGAGAGGGTGAAGGGAAAGACCACATCGATCGTAGCCGGTACGATGAACATGTCCACCAGAAAGCAGTAGATCCCGATACCCGGCAGACCGAGATACTCACCGAGCCAGCTCCCGGCCTGCAGCAGGGACTCCCGCATGAAGAGGAACAGCAGTCCGTAGACCAGGAAGAGCATGCTGAACCCAACGACGGTCCTGCGGATGATCCCCTTCAGCTGTGCATGATGATCCCTGTCATCGAACTCAGATATGTCCATGGAGATACCGCTTCCGTTCCTCTTCGGGGAACCGTTCGATGGCGTACCGCAGCATGGTCCTCGGCATACGGGCATACCGTTCTTTCAGAAATGCCTTCTCACATGCCGCATCGCGTTTGCCCACCTCACGCAGCATCCAGCCGACCGCCTTGTGCATCAGGTCGTGACGATGGTCGAGCAGCAGGTCTGCAAGACGCAAGGTGTCGGAGAAGTCATCACGCTTGATGAAGTAGAGCGTGGTGATCACCGCGATGCGGTTGCTCCACAGGTGATCGGCACGGGCAAGCTCATAGAGGACCGTACGGTCACGATCTGCAAGCCATGGCCCCAGGATCCTGGGGCAGGTCACATCGACCAGATCCCAGCTGTTCACATACTGAACATGTTCTACGTACCATCGGGCATACCCATCCCTCTGCTGCTCATCACGACTCTTCTCGTACCTGGCGATGAGCAGCAGCAGACCGACCATCCGGCACTCATGCAGCTCATGGGTGACCAGCTGCTCGATGTCATGAAGCGACACCTCCTGAGCATGCCGTCTCACCACCTCCCGCTGCACCGGCATGGTGATACCCAGGAACCGATCCCCCTCCCCATACTCACCTGCTCCGGTCTTGAAGAACCTGCTCAGATGCTGAGCCTTCTCGGGAGAACCGAGCCCCCTGAGTTCATCGATGATCCTCTCGTATCGCATCGGTGCCTCCCTCATGCTCTGAAGAGTCCTTTGAAGGCACTGAGGAACTGCTGTTTACCTGCAGCCTCGGTGCCCTTCCCCTGCCATACCGGCGGCTTACCCCCGCCCTTTGCCCCGATGAGGGGGAACAGAGTGCCCCTCATCGCAGCGACATCGAAAGGTACCCCCTCGGTGACCGCGATGAGCCACTGCAGCTCACCATGATCCTGCTCCTGCACGGCGCACAGGGCTGCAGGTCTCTCCTGCGGCAGCGCTTTGGCAAGGCCCTTGAGGAAGCCCGGGTTCTCACCGGTAAGATCGAGGGCAGCCACTCTGATGCCCCCGAACTCTTCAGCCGCTTCGATCGCCTGTGCAAGCAGTGCTGTAGTGTGACGTCTCTCAAGGGAGAGATAGCGCTGCTGAAGCTCCTTGAGCTGTTCGAGTCTCTTTTCGGACTGCTCCACGATCTCGTGCTCCTTCGCTGAATAGAGTCTGGAGAGACTTTGTACGATACGATCCTTGCTGCGGTAATCCTCCATGGCACGAGAGCCGATCTTGAACGCCAGTCGGACCCTCCCCCTGATGCTCTCAGAGGAGATGATCCTGATCAGACGGGCCTCCCCGGTACGCTTCAGATGGACCCCTCCACAGGCTGCGATGTCACAGGAATCGATGGTCACCAGTCGGATGGACCCGACTACTTTCGGTGCCCTGCGCAGAGGGATGAGGGAGACCTCCTCTTCGTCCTTCTGATCATACCAGACAGGGAGGTTCAGGCAGATCATACGGTTCGCCTCATCTTCGATGGCCTCCTGCTCCTCCGGGGTGATCTGTTCTCTGTCGGTCTCGATGGTCACATACTCGAGTCCCTGATGTACGGCGAGGGTCCCGATATGATACAGGCGGTACATGACCCCCGAGAGGATATGCTGTCCGGTATGCTGCTGCATATAGTCATAGCGGAAGTCCCAGTCGAGGGCGCAGGAGACCTGATCTCCAGTGGCAAGCTGTGGTCGAGTCCTGCAAAGATGGAGGATCCGGCCATCCTGCTTGATCGTATCATGGATCTCATACCCATCGATGTGTCCACGGTCTCCGGGCTGCCCCCTCCCTCGGGATAGAAGATGGTTCGATCCAGTTCGACCGCCCAGTGGTCCTTATAGGGGAGTACTGCGATCACGCAGGAGGGTATGGTCCGGGTATAGGGTTCGCTGTAATAGATCGGTTCTGTCATGTTCTGCCTCTCTTAACTCTTCAGGTCTGTTGATGTTCGCGATCCACCAGTGGTCTGCTGGCAGACATAGATGCGGGATGAGCTCCAGGACCGGACGCATCCGGAACCGCTGCTGCTCCACGGCGGCTTCGAAGATCGGCCGGCTCGATAGCGGATACCTGCCGGGAAACGGCTGCAGAAGCCCTCCTCCTGCCAGAAAGACCGCCTTGTCGGTCCTGATCCCGATCAGGTGATCAAGCAGATGCTCAGGATGCCATACCATATCACAGGAGAGCACAAGGATCGACTCATAGGAGCCGGTCTTCTCCAGGTGCCTGATCGCTGAGATGATTCCGACCATCGGTGAGCAGATGCGCAGATCCTCTCCGATGGACTCTGCATCGCAGTCCTGAAAGGCTTCCGGTCGCTTCGATACGATGAGCACTCTTTCAGTACAGTGTCGGGAGAGCTGCACCGCTCGTTCTATCAGCCGCCGGCCATCGAATAGGGCATGTGCCTTGTCTGAACCGTATCTGCTGCTCCTTCCACCGGCAAGGATCACTGCGGGGATCGTCGTTCCACTCATAGAGGTATTCTACGCCGAAGGAGCAGACGGAGCAAGAGGGATTTGTCCCCTCACGGCTAGACGATGCGGCTGAAAACGGCTATCCTTAATCATCACACATGTGGTAAGAGGGGGTTGCATAACACCATGGCAAGAATAAAATCAGCTTTTGAGATAGCGATGGAACGAGTCGAAGATATTGACAGTGATCCGGAACAGCTGCATAGGGACGAGTTGGAGAAACAGGGAAAGCGTATCGCAGGGACCTTCATCCATGATTACGATAAGACCATAGAGGATGCTTCCCGGGACTTCGAACAGATCGGGGAACCTGACAGACCGGTAGTACGAGCTCGATGATCGAGACGATCATCGCGAACATCAATCTTCCCCAGAATGACGGATACGTACCGCTGCTGGGCAAGATCAAAGCACTGATCCTGCTGCTCTCAGGTGAAGACGAAGGGGTGATGGATCTGATGGTCCAGATCGATAATCTCTATGGCCAGTATCTGGGTACCAAGGATAATCTCAGGGAGCGGCTTGCAGAACAGTACCGCCCGCAGCTCATGCAGAAACAGCAGATGCTTGAACAGCAGACCGGGCAGCGTATAGACCTTCAGCCAGAACAGGACAAAGACTTCCTTGACCTGCTCTATCAATCCTACCAGCGTCTCGATGCCCAGTTCAATCAGGTACTCGATCAGCTGCGGGATGAGATCAGAAAGACCATGAACTGACCGCATAGCAGAGACTGTCCCCGTACCTGCAGCCCCTTCAGCCCTTCACACAGAAGAGCCGGAGGGGCTGCTGTCTCTTCCCGACCTTCTCACACCAGAGGGATCTGGTGCCTGATCAGAGTCGATACGGCGATCTGAAAAGAATCTGAAACATTTCATGATCCCCTATTGACAAACCATCCTCTTAGGCTTACAGTATTAGTGTACTACTTCAATAGTACACTAATTCATTAAAGGAGTGATACATGATCACACTTGACCATATCGATTTCAGCTACGGGAAGAAGAGCCTGTTCAGAGATCTCGATCTTACCATCCCCTCCGGCAGCATCTACGGGCTGCTCGGTATGAACGGTGCAGGGAAGACCACCCTGCTGAAACTCATCTCAGGTCAGCTGTTCCGCTCCTCTGGCTCTGCAGAGATCCTGGGCTACGACCCGCAGAAGCGGTCCCCTGCCATGCTCGAGGACATCTTCTACCTGCCCGAAGAGTTCTATCTGCCGCAGATGTCCATCGACACGTACCTGAGACTGAACGTCCCGTTCTATCCCAAGTTCGATGAGGCTGCCTTCTCCCGTTACATAGAGACCTTCAAGCTGGATCTGGATCAGAAGATAGGAGACTACTCCTATGGTCAGAAGAAGAAGTTCCTGCTCTCCTTCGGACTGGCCTCGAACACCTCCCTGCTGATCCTTGATGAACCGACCAACGGGTTGGATATCCCGTCTAAGACCCAGTTCAGAAGGACGGTGGCATCGGCTCTCACAGGGAGCAGGACCTTCATCATCTCTACCCATCAGGTCAGAGATATGGAGAATCTCATAGATCCGATCATCATACTCCACGATGGCAGGATCATCTTCAACGACAGCCTGGAATCGGTATCTGATACGATATGCATGCAGGTAGAGGATACAGAGCCGATGGATGACCAGGTCATCTACAGCGAACATATCCCGGGCGGGTATTCGGTGGTGAGAAGGCGATCAGCTGCTCAGGCAGCCTCTCACATCAATCTCGAGACACTGTTCAATGCAGTGGTCACCGCACCAGAGGCATTCAAAGGAGTACAGTCATGAACCATACCATACACTTGCTGCAGAGACAGTTCTATGAGGATCGTAAGGGTCTTATGATCTATGCAGGCGTGATCTTCGGGGTACTGCTGCTCCCTGCGATGATCGCAGGGTACACCAACAACCTCCCCAACACCTTGAGCGATACCGCCTACGCGGAAGATTTCGGCAGTTTCCTGCTCCTCGGGGGATTCATCATCACCAGTCTGCTGTTCTCCGAGAACATGCACAGTAAAGTGAAACAGCACTCCTGGCTCATGCTGCCGGTACATACCCATGAGAAACTGATCTCTCCGATCATCTGGTCAGGGATCCTCTATCCCATCGCACTCATGCTCTACTTCAGCATCGTCACCTTCATCATAGAAGGTCTCAGTGTACTCCTGTTCGGCAGATCAGCACAGATGTTCAATATGTTCGACCTTGCCAACTGGGAGATGGTACTCAACTACTTCATCCTCCAGTCTGTCTTCCTCCTCGGTGCCGCCTACTTCAAGAGCGCACACTTCATCAAGACCGTACTGGCTCTCATCGTCGGGACCATCATCCTCTCGCTGATCTCCCTGCTGGTCTTCCGCATAGTGTATGCTCCCTATTTCCATGAGATGATGCGAGGACCGGGATACTTCACCGGCCAGTATCTGACGATCAATACGCTCCAGAGCCCATTGTTCACCGCAGTCGAAGTCGGTGCGAAGATCCTCTACTGGTTCGTACTCGCCCCGTTCTGCTGGGTAGTGACCTATTTCAGGATCAGGGAGGTACAAGCCACAGATGCAGTTTAAAGAGAAGCAATCTATCTATCAGCAGATCGCCGAGTACATGTATGAGCAGGTACTGGGCGGGAAGTGGCCCGATGATACCCGCATCCCGTCGATCAGAGACATGGCCGTACAGATGGAGGTGAACCCCAACACCATAACACGCACCTACACGCTGCTGCAGGATCAGGGGATCATCTATAACCAGAGGGGGATCGGGTACTTCACCACCGCTCACGCCTCCGAGGTGGCGCGGGTACAGAAGAAACAGGAGTTCATCCAGACGTTCCTGCCTGAGGTCTTCAAGACCATGGCCAGCCTGAATATGCCGGTAGAAGAGCTCGAGGCCCTCTACCGGGACTACATGACACAGAATAAGGGGAGACTATATGAAAACAAGTAACAAACTACTGCTGGCAGCCTTCGGGGTCATCATCGTCCTGCTCATAGCACTGATCATCAGCAGCAGACCTGTGATAGACAGCCTGATGACCACCAGAGTGCAGGGATTCGTACAGGACCCTGGAGCAGGGCTGCAGTCACTTCCTCTGATCCTTGGGTAGCAGAGCACACAGCAGAGATCCACACCAGCAGAACACTCATCAGCATATGATGAGTGTTCTGCTGTATCTATGGACCACCCTGAGGTATACTGGAGAGGAAGGGAATACAGAAGCAGATACCGAAGGAGGATGGAGATGCAGCATGAAGTGACACAGAGGCAGCAGCTGCTCGATCGTGCAGGTCATATTCTTCAGGAAGGCTGGGCACGGCATCCGATCTGGGAGTATGATCGCAGGGCGATCGCTTCCGGGCCTCTGCGTATCAAGGAGTGGGACTACTACTATATCATCTCCCATGAGCATCAGGTCTGCCTGACCGTGACAGTCAGTGACCTCGGGTACCTCGGGCTGACGGCCGTCTGCCTGGTCGATCTGAAGGCAGGGACTGCGGTGCAGCAGGATGCGATGAGGATCCTGCCTCTGGGAAGGACCGGGCTGTCAAAGAGCTCTGCCGACGCATCGTCAGCTTCTCTCATAAGGGACTGGAGGTCCACATACAGACACAGGGGAACCGGCGGGAGCTCTCCATCAGGGCAGAGAGACTCAGCCTGCCCTCCGGAGAGACCGGACTTGAGGCCGATGTGATCCTCACCACGGGAGAGCAGGATGAGAGCATGAACATCGCCACCTCCTGGGCGGAGAACCGAAAGGCCTTCTATCTCAATGAGAAGAGTACCTGCATGCAGGCCGAAGGGACCATCAGCTACGGCACGCAGCAGCTCCTGCTCGGGAGCCCTTCAGACCTTGCCGGTCTCGATTGGGGACGAGGCCGATGGACCTACCGGAACAGATGGTACTGGGGATCGACTTCCGCCCTGATCGACGGGGTCCCGTTCGGCTTCTCCATCGGATACGGGTTCTCTGACCGTACCCCGGCAAGTGAGAACGTCCTGTTCTATGATCATACGATCCACAAGCTCGAGGAGATCACCTTCTGTATGGATACTTCTGATTATATGAAGCCCTGGCAGTTCACCAGCAGCGACGGCAGGTTCGCCCTCCAGTTCACCCCGATCGTCGACAGATCATCTGTCACAGATCTGCTGATCATCACCTCGCGGCAGCATCAGGTATTCGGCAGGTTCTCAGGAACGGTCGTACTCGATGACCGGCGAGTCCTCAAATCGAAGACATCCTCGGCTTTGCAGAGGATGTCTACAATCGCTGGTAGCTGCCTTCTTAGAGCTCTGCTACCTCTCTCACCGTATCGAGCAGCTGCTGACGGGTGACTGGCTTCTGCAGACATCGGTACACCCCATGATCGAGAGCCTCCTGCATGTCGGTGTTCTTCCCATACCCGCTGAGCAGGATAGTCCTGATCCCGGGATCGAGCTCTTTCAGCCGGAAGAAGAGCTCCTTACCGGACATCTCCGGCATCAGCATATCGAGGACGATGATGTCCAGCGTCTCTTTCTCTTTCTTGAACAAGGCTATAGCTTCAGAGGGAAGACCTGCGGTGACGACCGTATGGCCGCCGCTCTGCAGGAGATGTGCTGCGACTTCTCTGCTGATCCGCTCATCATCAACGAGTAATATCTTCAGACACGTATGTTCCATAGGCTTCGCCTTCCATAATGATACTTGGATAGAATCAAAGTATATACTCTGCAGTAGCATATTGCAAGAAGCAGCTTCCCGTGGGGGAAGCTGCTTCAATAGAGAATTGTTGGATTCACACAGTGGTCTTGTAGAAACTGACCCCGATCAGTTCCAGTACTTTTCCATTCTCTTCTTAAGAGATTCTCTATACGCATCCCAGTCTTCGATCGGATGCTTAGCCAGTCCTTCATCGCAGGCCGCCTTGGCAACTGCAACAGCTTCCCATTCAATGACCCTTGGGTCAAATGGTTTGGGGACGATATAATTTCTTCCGAATGAGAAGTCCTGCCCGCCATAGGCTTTCTTCACTTCTTCAGGAACGGCTTCTTTTGCAAGAGCTGCCAGCGCTTTTGACGCTGCAAGCTTCATACCTTCAGAGATCTTGGAAGCTCGCACATCCAGAGCCCCTCTGAAGATGAAAGGGAATCCCAGAACATTGTTGATCTGGTTGGGGAAATCACTTCTTCCGGTAGCCATGATCAGATCCGATCGTGTCTCGACAGCAAGTTTGTAGTCGATCTCAGGATCAGGGTTACTCATCGCCAGCACCACAGGGTCCTTTGCCATGGAGAGCAGCATCTCGGGAGTCACACAATTGGCAACAGAAAGACCCATGAACACATCTGAATCGACCATGGCTTCTGCCAGGGTACGACTTGTGGTATCATTGGCCATCTCGATCTTCTCAGGAGTCATGCGTTCGGTCCTGCCCTTGTAGATGACACCGACGCTGTCACACATGATCAGGTTCTCCTGTTTCACACCACAGGCGACCAGCATCTTCGCACAGGAGATACCTGCAGAACCGGCACCGTTGAATACGACCTTCAGGTCTTCCATCTTCTTGCCGACGATCTCTGCAGCGTTCATGATACCTGCGGTAGAGATGATAGCTGTCCCATGCTGATCATCATGGAAGATGGGGATATCACACATCTCGATGAGGGTCTGTTCGATCTCGAAACACTCGGGAGCTTTGATGTCTTCGAGGTTCACCCCGCCGAAGGTCGGTTCGAGCATCTTGACGAACTCGATGATCTTCTTCGGGTCCATGGTATCGAGTTCCAGGTCGAACACGTCCACATCTGCGAATCTCTTGAACAGGACACCTTTCCCTTCCATTACCGGTTTGGAAGCAAGAGGTCCCTTGTTTCCCAGTCCGAGTATGGCCGTTCCGTTGGAGATGACCGCTACGAGGTTTCCCTTCGCAGTGTACTTGTAGGCGTTCTCAGGATCAGCTGCAATCTCCAGTACAGGTTTGCAACACCCGGTGTGTACGCCAGAGAGAGATCATCAGCTGTCATACAGGCTTTGTCGGTACGACTGATACTTTACCAGGCACGCCATCGAGCATGTGGTACGCCAGTGCTTTTTCTTTCAATTCATCCATTATATTCTCCTCCATTCACAACCCGCACTTGGTATGCAGATAGTAGTTTCCAGTTATTTTTCAAAGGGGAAGGTGTAATCCATCCCGTATCGATCTCTCAGCTCTACCATCACCTTCTGCAGTGTCACGGGAACTGGACATCCATGATCCTTTCGATACTGCCATGCAACATGCTCTTTCTCGCCTGCGGTGTAGATCCTCTCTGCCCCGGGAGCAAGACGCGAGTTCCTGACTTCTCTGCAGATATTCCCTGCTATCTTCTTGAACGTCTCCAGACCCATGAATCGTTCAGGGTCGATGGCGATGAAGAAATGGCCCAGTGGATAGGGGATCTTCTTTCCATCAGCATCGAACCCGTTGAGGGTCTTCAGATAGCTTCCATCCTGCAGTGCTGCAGAGAGGATCTCGACGACCATGGAGTAGCCATACCCTTTGTATCCACCGGTAGTCTCACCGACACCTCCCAGTGGTGCGAGGGCTGCAGTGCCCTTGGTCAGGTCTATGAGCACCTGCTTGGTATCAGTCCGATCCTCACCTTGGCTGCCGATCACCCATCCTGAAGGAAGGTCTTTTCCGGCTCGTCCATAGACTTCTATCTTCCCTCTCTGTGATACCGAGGTCGCACAGTCGAGGATGAAGGGGAACTCCTCATCGGTGGGGAGCCCGAAGGTCAGCGGGTTGGTCCCGAGCATGTTCTCGACTCCGAAGGTCGGTGCGATCGATGGTCGGGCATTGGTCCCCGTGATCCCGATCATGCCGGCATCGGTAGCCATCTTCGTATAGTATCCTGCGATACCGTAGTGGGTGGAGTTGCGTACAGCGACCATACCCATCCCGTATTTCTGTGCTTTCTCAATAGCCATTTCCATGGCTTTCTTCGATACCACATGTCCCATACCGTTGTTCCCGTCAAGGACTGCAGCTGTCATATCATCTTTGATCACATCGATCTTCGTCTCAGGATTGAGGATCCCTGCGTCGATCCGGTCGATATAGATCGGTTTCAGTCTTCCGATACCATGAGAGTCGATCCCCCGCTTGTCAGAAGTGATCAGGATCTCACCTACGATCGCAGCATCTTCTTCAGGCAATCCTGCTCCTATCAGAGCATCTTTCATAAACTGTTCCAATACTTCGAACTCTACCCACTCACAATCTTTGTATGCATCTTCGTAAGCCATAAATCCGCCTCCCAACGTCGTCAGACTATCGTGTTTCTCTATACCCCGGTTGCCCCCGGAGCGTATCACGACCTAAGGTCGTGCTATGATCAGTTCTATCCCGGCCTTCTGCAGCTCGGTCTCGGTGAGAAATTCCTTCGCATTCGCGTCGGTCACCAGCGTATCGATCTTCTCTACCGGAGCTGTCTTGAAGTTCGAGACCACTCCCATCTTGTTGCTCGCCGCGACCACGATGACCTGCCCTACGGTCTTGTCGATCATAGAACGGGTGATCTCCGCCTCCTGCATGATCGGCGTAGTCAGCCCATGTGAGAAACTGAACCCGTCTACCCCGATGATCACCTTGTTCGCATACACCCTCTCGAGTGCCAGTTGTGCGAAGTTCCCCGCTACCGAATGTGACTGGGTACGATAGTTCCCACCCAGGAACACGATGTCATAAGCGGCATCATCCGATACCATGGCTGCAGCGATATTGTTGGTGATGATCGTGATATGTTTATCTTTGAGAGCTCTGATGACCTGGAGGGTGGTCGATCCGCTATTGATCAGGACCATGTCCCCTTCTTCGATCAATCTGGCGGCTGCGATCCCGATCCGCTCTTTCTCTTCCCGGTACAGGCGTTCTTTCTGGGTGAACAGCGGCTCGACGGACATGTTCTGTCTGAGTACCGCTCCTCCGTGAGAACGTTCGAGGATCCCCTGCTCAGCAAGCAGATCCAGATCCCTTCTGATGGTCAGCACAGAGACCTCGAAGAGATCGCTGAGCTCATTCACCCGGACCACACCCTTCTGTGCGATGATCTCTTTGATCTTATGCTGTCGGTCTGCCGGAATGAGTCCAATCGACATCGTCCTACCACCCTGTCAGTCTTAAGTGAACGTTTTGTGAACGTTTACTTTCCTTTATGATCTTATATGTAGCATATATACAATGTATTTGGTTGTCAATATTCATTTATGAACTATTTTGGACTTTTCAGAGGTATCGTCTGCGTGTATGATACTAACATGAAACATGTGGATGTCATCATCATCGGTGCAGGTATCATCGGCTGTGCCGCAGCACGGGAACTCTCTCGCTATCAGATCAGCGTGGCGGTACTCGAGAAAGAGTACGATACGGGCTTCGGGACAAGCAGCAGGAACAGCGGCGTGGTCCATTCGGGTATCCACTATCGCAGCGGAACCCTGCGCGCGATCCATGCCGTACGGGGGAATCACATGATGCAGCAGCTGTGTGAGCAGCTGCAGGTGCCCTTCAAACCGACAGGAAAACTGACTGTCGCGTTCGATCGATCCCAATGTGAGGAGCTGAAGGTGCTCAAAGCACAGGGAGAGGCCAACGGAGTACCGGGGCTGGAGATCATCGATGTTGAACGGATGCAGCGGCTGCAGCCGGGTATCTCGGGAATACAGGCGCTCTACTCACCCTCCACAGCGATCATCAGTCCCTATGAACTGACTATCGCCTGTGCGGAGTCGGCACACCACAACGGAGTCGAGTTTCACTTCGGACATACCGTGAGTGCGATCGACAGGGCCGAGGATGGATTCATCGTCCATGATGCCGAGGGGCTCTGCCCGATCCATGCTGCCATCGTCATCAACGCAGCAGGCCTCTATGCTGACAGCATCGCACAGATGGCCGGTATCCAAGGCATCACCATCTACCCCTGCAAGGGGGAGTACTATGTACTGGACAAACGCCTCGGTGACCAGCTTGATGTACTGATCTATCCTGTCCCCGGTCACCACAGCAGCGGTCTGGGTATCCACCTGACACAGACGGTCGACGGGAACATCCTCATCGGACCAAGTACCGCCTACAGCGACAGTAAAGAACATACCGGGACCACCTCAGAGATCCTCAGAGCCCTTCGAGCAGCAGGGCATACCCTTCTTCCTACCCTCTCCGAGGGTGACTTCATCAGGACCTTCGCCGGACTCAGGCCGAAGCTCAATCCGCCTGAGGTGGGCGGATTCGGTGATTTCATCCTGGAAGATCATGATCGATTCATCCTGCTCGCCGGTATCGAGAGCCCGGGACTGACCGCAGCCCCCTCTCTTGCTCTGGAGATCGTCGCTCTGGTACGCTCACATCTGAGCTTGGTCGAGAAGCAGCACTGGTCGGGACCCCTCCCTGCCAGGGAGCGTTTTCTCGAACTGCCGCTCGATCGACAACAGCAGCTGGTCGAACAGGACCCGGATCACGGTTCGATCGTCTGCCGCTGTGAGGGGATCACCAAGGCAGAGGTCCTGCAGGCAGTCGACCGGATCATAGGACCGGTGACCTACACAGGGATCAAGCTGCGCTGCAGATCGATGATGGGGCGGTGCCAGGGAGGATTCTGCATCCCGAGGATCGCACAGCTGCTCGAAGAGGAACGGGGGATCACGATGGATCAGCAGCAGCTCAAGGGTCCGGGATCACCGATGTACCACCGTCATCTGCGTCCAGAGGAGTCCACATCATGAAACAGCTGCAGCATGTCGATATAGCCGTGATCGGTGCAGGTCCTGCAGGACTGGCGGCAGCTGCCGCTGCCAGAAGTACCGGTGCTGTGGTCATCATCATCGAACGTGATGACCGTGCCGGAGGCATCCTCAACCAGTGCATCCATGACGGGTTCGGTCTTCAACGCTTCGACTGCGCCCTGACCGGAGGCGAGTATGCTCATATTGACGAACTTGCCTGCCGGGATGCAGGGGTAGAGCTCCTCACCGATACCTATGTATCGAGCATAGAGCGTACAGAGAACGGTTTTGCACTGCATACCATGACCACAGGGCTCATATCGGTGATCACAGCTGCTGCGGTGATCCTGGCCATGGGCTGCAGAGAGCGGACCGGCGGCGCGATCAGCCTTCCTGGGACCCGTCCTGCGGGTATCTATACCGCAGGGACCGCTCAACGGCTGACGAACATGCAGAACATCATGACCGGGTCACGATTCCTTATCATCGGCTCCGGTGATATCGGTCTGATCATGGCAAGGAGAGTCACCCTTGAAGGCGGTTCGGTCGCTGCGGTGACTGAGATACAGCCCTATCCCGGAGGACTGGATCGAAACATCCGCCAGTGCCTGACGGACTTCTCGATCCCGCTGTATCTCGAGACCGGGATCGTTGAGATCCTCGGGACCGATCGGGTGACCGGTGCACTCATCGCCCCGGTCGGCAGGGACGGCCTGCTCGATACGACACGATCGACACACATCCCCTGTGACACCATCCTCCTGTCTGTCGGCCTGATCCCCGAGAACGAACTCACCCGGTCACTGGATGCTGTCATGGACCCGGTCACTGGAGGTCCTGCAGTGGATGAGCACCTGATGACCAGCATACCCGGTCTGTTCGCCTGCGGTAACGTGCTGCAGGTGCACGATGTGGTGGATCTGGTATCACAGGAGGCAGCCCATGCAGGAACCTGTGCAGCGGCGTATCTTCGAGGCGAACGGGCAGAGAAACGCAAGACCATCACCCTGCAGGCAGGAGAGGGCATCCGGTATGTACTGCCTCAGAGCATGTCAGCACAGGGTTCGGCACTGCTCAGCTGCCGGGTGAGAAACCGATGGAGGATGTCACGATCCAGATCAGATCAGGGTCGGAACTCATATACCAGCAGCAGCTGCCGTACGTGCAGCCCTCTGAGATGATCCAGATACCGCTGGATCTCTCTGAGACGGCTGCAGATACCAGCGTGGAGGTGCACTGTGTGCGAACATGAAGTCACAGAGATCATGACCTGCATCATCTGCCCGAACAGCTGCAGGATCGAAGTGCAGTATGATCCGCAGGACCGGAAGATCTCTCGAATCAGCTTTGCCCGCTGTCCCAAAGGGGTCCAGTGGGTCGAACAGGAGATCCTACATCCGATGCGCACCGTATGTACCAGTGTCAGAGTCCTCGGAGGCAGGGATCCCCTTGTCAGCGTCCGCACCAGCGTACCGGTACCGAAAGATGCGATCGAGAAGCTCATGAGGTTCATCAGCACGCTGCAGGTGGAGGCTCCCTGTCATATCGGAGATCTCATCTGCAGGAATCCGCTCGGTATCGAGGTAGATCTGATTGCCACGAGGGAAGTTACCTGCAGGGATGCTCAGTTTACAAAAGCAGGCAGATAGAGTATGATCAGAGTAGTGATCATAAGGAGCTTACATGCCTAGACCGAGAAAGAACAGGAAGATCTTCGGAGCACCACCGTTCGATCTGTTCAAACCTGCAGGGATCCCCTTCAATGAACTGGAGACCATAACACTCACGCTCGATGAGCTGGAAGCTCTGCGTCTTGCTGACTATGAAGGTCTGTATCAGGAAGAGGCTGCACAACTCATGGAAGTCTCCAGACAGACCTTCGGGAACATCGTCGCGATGGCCCGTCAGAAGTGCGCTGAGGCCCTGCTGCAGGGAAAGATGCTGCTGATCGAGGGCGGCGATTTCGAGATAGACTATGAACGAAGAAGGATCTGCAAAGGCTGCGGCAGAAGCTGGAGGACCATGCAGCATGAAGACCAGAAGGGCGTACGATGTCCTGCCTGTGATGTACCCGGTCGTCATCGACACGGGAACAATGGCCCCAGAGGCGCCAAAGCCCCTGATGAGCCTCTTGCGACCGACAAGTCCTGATCACCTCTGTGATCTGGTAGCTCGAGCTGCCAGCTTGAGCTGCTGCATATCCTCACGCGTCAGACCATCCCAGGCAGTCACCTGAAAGCTGTTATTATGAAACAGAGGCTCGGTCCGTATCGGATACCGGGACTGTTCACATGCCAGTTCCCACGCAGGAGTCCCGGGTACCGGTGAGAACTCAGCGATCGATACAGACAGCCCTGCACGCCCTGCTGCGTTCACCGATCCCATCACATCCCTCATACTCTGTCCGGGAAGTCCTGCCAGGATATAGACAGGGAGGGAGCCTCTGGTGAACCCTGCCCCTTTGAGCAGCGAGACCGCGCGCTGAAGATCCCCGTGATCGAACTTATGGTCATGTGCTTCATGGAACTCGGTCGATGAGGATTCGTAGCCCATCCGGACCTCCTGAAAGCCTGATCTGCTCATGAGCTCCGCGACCTCTCGATCGATCAGCTTGATATGGACAGCGTTCGGGGTATAGAACTTCCAGTCCACCCCGCTTCGTATGACCAGCTCCAGAAACGGTTTGAACACCCTGTCACTGTGCATCAGCAGTGCATCATCATAGAAGCCGACATGCCTGATCCCGAACCGTCTTCTCAGCTCCATGAGCATCTCGAACCCCTCATACGGGTCTCCCCGTTGAAAGACCGGAGTGATCAGATCCGAGGCACAGTAGTCACAGTGAAGGGGACAGCCGGTATTCAGCCTGAGTACCCCTGCTGCATCTTCCCATGCCGCATCAAGCAGCAGCGGCTGCAGCGGGATCGGTCCATCAGGGACCGGGAACCCCCAGGATCCCAGGACCTCCTGCAGCTGCTGCCGGCCATCACCGGTGATCACCGCATCAGCTCCGGTGACCTGCAGTGCATGCTCGGCCATGAGGGTGGCGTAGATCCCCCCGAGCAGTACCTTCGCCTCAGGGGCCTGTTCGCGTACCAGGGCAACAGCTTCTGTTACCCCCTCGTACCAGTAGGTCATCCCCGTGGTGATGAAGACCAGATCAGGTCGGGACTCCTTCAGTGCAGCACAGATGCTCTGAGGGAGGATGCCGTATCGGCTGTACTGCTTTCTGATCGGTGGGATGTGCGCAGGGAGGTCAGCCGGGACTCTGAAGAACTTCCCGGTACCATGAGCTGATCGTCTCACCCGTCCGAGAGCACTGATCGATGCCCGGTCATGCCAGTCAAGGGCATTGAGATAGGAGATCCCGTACCCGTTCTGCTGCAGCCACTTCCCGATGCGAAGCAGCCCATACGGCTTGAAGAAGAGATCATACAGGGCAAAATCATATATGGGCGGCTGCATCAGCAGCACCTTCGGTTCATCCATGGCATACCATCTTCACAGAAACATAGCACACTATCTTGAACTTAAAAAGGTTTTCTGCTATGTTATGTTCCACATGGCGCCGTACCCAAGTGGTAAGGGAGAGGTCTGCAAAACCTTCATGCACCGGTTCGAATCCGGTCGGCGCCTTCTGAATGTTCGTATAATTTTCTACAATAAAAGAATTTATACGTTACAAACAGCCATATTTTCAATAAGAAAGTATGGCTGTTTGTATGTTTTGTGTACATGTTTGTGTACATGTGACGGCCATAGGACACAACCTGAAGACCAAGTTTCGCACACCTTCTTGTCTTGATATGCTTAGTGAACATCAAACCCTATACAGCCTGGACACAGGTAATGACTCTTCAAGATCTGTACAACTCTCAGAAAATCAGCCGATGCTCTGAAAGAGGGTCAGCGAACGAACGTGTCCCAAGGTTGCAACGACTCATCCAAGCAATGCAAAGAAGGGTCCTTGTGTCTCGTTTTGGTATCGACGCTCATCTGTGCCTTCAAGCCAGAAGATAGATTCCACGGAAGATACTGAATGGAATCAACCTGATGTGCAGGCATGTCACGGATTAGGGTCACCTGACCTGACAGACAGGCGACATACGCCTTCAAAACATGCACACACTTACTTTCAGCAGAGGACAGAGCTCTCCCCCTACAATCCCAGATCTCCCTGCAGGATCCTTGATGAGCTGCACTTCCTGGGGACCACCCGGTCCTTCGGCCCGAGCTCCCCTATGAGCAGAGGGGAAGAGACGTGGTGGCGTGCATGGTTGGCGCGGACGACATCGCTGCCGGAATTGGCATAGCAGTAGGTGCACAGGTGCGTGCAGGTATCATAGCTGCCGATATCGATACTGGCGGCACAGCCGCACAGCTTGCGCTGATGGGGGTCCTTCCCGATATCGAGACGGTAGCCGCCGATACGCTCGAGCAGTCGCGTATCGATACAGGCACCATGGCTGATGCCGACAGAGGAGAGATCGTACGGTTCTGCGCAGCTTTGGATCGTCATCCCGTGTGAGGCTCCGCTGCCGGCCATGAACGAAGCGAGCTCGAGGACCCGGTCGGTGGTGATCTCCTGTACCCCCGCAGCCTGCATCTGCTGCCGGTTCTTCCGCCCTATATCAAGGAAACTGATCACACAGGTCTCCGTATATCCCTGGAGGGCAGCGGAAAGCGTATCGAAGGTCTGTTTGTGGTATGCGCAGGTGTACTCATCGGTGATGATCACCGGATCGTAACGCCAGATGACCCGATGGGGTCCAATCCGATCAGAAAGCACTCTGAAGGTCTCAAGCAGCTGTACCGGGTCAGGGACATGCGGTTCGAGCTCCCTGCCGTAGCCGTTGAGGGTGAACTGCACATAGAAGGGTATCAGATCGAACTGCGGCAAATACTCGAACATCGGCCTCGGGTCCTTACTCCAGAAGACGATCCCATCCACCGAGCGATGCAGATCCACCGAGGAGACCAGATGACGGTCATAGGGGTTTCGGACATAGACCACCCCTTCCTTGAATCTGTTGGACAGCCACGGGCTGTAGCATGCGGGGATGTCTGTTCTTCTGCTGATACTGAGAATCATATCGTATCCTCACCGGCTCCTGAAGCCCGGAAGCTTCCCAACGAAGGGATTCCCCTCCATCGCTGCAGGGGACTGGCTCAGACCAGCTTCCCCTGCCCCTCTAGCCGTTCTCGTCAAGGTCAGCCAGGTACTCCCACCGTTCGAGCTTCTCAGGGATCAGTCCCTCGAGCTCCCGGTACTGCTTTTGTGCACGGTGCAGTCGATCCGGGTCCAGCAGGGGATCACAGAAGAGCTCTTCAAGTGAAGCCTTCTGCTCCTCCAGGGCATCGATCTCTTCAAGAAGCCCTTCGTACTCCTGCTTCTCCTTGAAGGTGAGGCCCTTCTTCTCTCTCTTGACCGGACGGGCTCTCTTCTCCTGTACCGATGCAGCCTTCTGCTCTTCCTGCACCTGATCGATATAGGCGCGGTAATCACTGTAGCTCCCGCTGACACCCAGGATGGAGCCTGAACCATCGAAGACGAACAGATAATCGGTGGTGCGATCGAGGAACGCACGATCATGCGATACCACCAGAAGAGCTCCTGAGAAGGTCTGCACATACTCCTCGAGCCTGCGCATCGTATCGAGGTCAAGATCGTTGGTCGGCTCATCGAGGATGAGGAAGTTCGGGTGTCTGATCAGGATGCTCACCAGATACAGACGGCGCTTCTCGCCTCCGGACAGGCGCCCGATCTCCACCCGATGCATGCGAGTGGGAATCCGAACCGTTCGAGGAATCTGGCTGCAGGGATCCGTCCCCCGTCATCCAAAGTGACCAGGTCTGCGATCTCTTCCATGAACGCAAGGACAGTCATCTCGTCTTTCAGCGGTCTGCTCATCTGATCATAATAGCCGAAGACCGTATTGACCCCGAGTTCCACACTACCGCCGGTCGCAGGCAACCTGCCGCTGATCATATCGAGGAAGGTGGTCTTCCCGGAACCGTTGGGTCCGACGATACCTATGCGCTCCCCACGCTTGAAACTGTAGCTGAACGGAGAGACCACCATCGTATCCCCATAGGATTTGGTGATGCCTTTGAGCTCCAGCACCTTGTTCCCCAATCTCCGGTCAGAAGAACTGAACTGTGCCTGAGCCTGCTGACTCTGCACCTGCTGGTCCATGAGGTCATAGGCACGCTGGATGCGTCCCTTGTTCTTCGTGGTACGGGCTTTCGGTCCTCTGAGCAGCCACTCGCGTTCAGTCCGCAGGATGTTGGCCAGTTTATCCTGATAACGCTGCTGCTCGAGCATCCGCTGTTCACGGCGTTCGAGGAACGTCGAATAGTTCCCTTCATATACATAGATCTTCTGATCATCAAGCTCAAAGATCGAACTGCACACCGCATCGAGGAAGTACCGGTCGTGCGTGACCATGATGAATCCCATCGTAGAGTTGGTAAGGTAGTTCTCAAGCCATTCGATGGTACTGATGTCAAGGTGGTTCGTCGGTTCATCAAGGATGAGCAGATTGGGGTGTGTCGACAAGGCTCTGGCAAGGGCTGCTTTCTTGAGCATCCCCCCTGAGAGTTCTCCCATCGGCCGATCGAGTTCCTCGATCCCCAGTTCAGAGAGCCTTGAGAGGTATTCATGCTCGATGGACCAGCACTGTTCCTGATCCATCTGCTCAGTGAGTTCTGCTACTCTTCGCGCATGAGCATCATGATGCTCATACTCAGCCATCGCAGTATGATACGCACGAAGGATCTCCAGGCACACTCCGCTGCCGAGATAGAGATACTCCCGAAGGGTAGTCTCCGGAGGGGCTGTGGGGACCTGTTCGAGGATACTGACCCGCAGCAGGTTGTTCCGTGCTATGGTCCCTTCGTCAGGTTCCAGCTCACCGGTGAGGATCCGGAGGAACGTGGACTTCCCGGTACCATTCTTTCCGATGAGCCCGATACGAGCCCCTTCGTCCACGCCCAGAGAGACCCCGCTGAAGAGCGGATCATCGTTCAAGGTCTTTGCTATCTGTTCTATCGATATGAGGTTCATGTGTGGCCTATCATACCGAAAGGAGGACCTTTGGACAAGGAATCAATGATCACCGGAGTGCAGTATCTGTGATTATGCTCACCTGCTGCTGTACATCAGAAGCCAGAGGTACCCCGGCTTCTTTTTTCTGTACAGGATATCTCTGAGATTATATACTGTCAGGTATGAACAGACGAGTGAACATACGGGCACTGCTACCTGTCACCATCTGATCCTGGCCGTCTCAGGTATCATTGCCGGTATACTTCGCGGTGAGGCGACAGAGATCTATCAGAAGAGCATCAACCTCTGCCTTGCCTGCATAGGGATCGGATGATGACTCATCCACACCTCGGTCGTACACGAAAGATCGTGCAGGCACTCTTCAGCCTTGGGACCAACAGCTATCTGACCGGGTTCGCTACCGGCAGGATCTATCGCGGCGGGGCAAAGCATATCTGCGTGCCGGGGCTCAACTGCTACTCCTGTCCCGGAGCACTGGGCTCCTGTCCCATCGGGGCGCTGCAGACCACCCTTGCAGCCTACCAGAGCCGCATCTCACTCTATGCTCTGGGGACCATCGCCCTCCTGGGTACTGCTGCCGGCCGCTTCACCTGTGGATGGCTCTGCCCCTTCGGGCTGCTGCAGGAACTGCTGTACAAGATCCCGGGCAGGAAGAGAGTCCGCACTGCCGTCCCGTCAGGGACCCCGGTCCCGAAGTCTCCCCTGCGGTATCTGAAATACCTCATGCTGATCACCACCGTGTTCCTCTTCCCCGTGCTCTTTCGTAATGAAGGAGGGCTCGGAGAGACCTGGTTCTGCGCCTACATCTGCCCTGCAGGGACCATCGAAGCAGCCTTGCCGCTGCTTCTGACCAACGCAGGGCTCAGGGCCCTCATCGGATGGCGCTTCTTTCTCAAGGCCGCTATCGCCCTGTCGATCGTCCTGCTCTCGCTCTATGAGAACCGTCCCTTCTGTAAGTTCCTCTGCCCCCTCGGAGCCATATACGGTGTATGCAACAAGTTCTCCATCATCCGCCTGAGCATCGATCATGATCGCTGTATCTCCTGCGGCCTGTGCCAGCAGGCCTGCGGCATGGGACTGGACCCGGTCAGTGAACTCGATAGTGCAGAGTGCATCAGATGTGGAGCATGTAAGGAGATATGCCCGGTACAGGCTATCTCATGGACGGGAACACTCGAGAACATCCTAGAGAAACAGCCCACAGGCCGCTGATCCTGTTCTCACAGCTAACTTCCCATACCTGCAGCAGGTATCACTCAGGGCATCTTTCAATGGTAAAATTACGCTACATATAGATTGACTTATCATATATACACAATATATAGTGTATATAGACAAAGACATCAGATGCACCCACATTGAGAGCATACACAGTCACCGGGTCGAACAGGCGCAGACGAGCTTATTCGACATCATAATGATCGAACATACTCAGAACACCGCACGTACGAGCGTGATACACAAACATACACGCTATGAAAGAGTGCGCCCCTCTATGAGGGGGATAAGGAACAGGCATATGATAGACCAGGATCTCCAATTTGACGGATTCAAGAAGCGAAGCGGACATGTGGTCCCCTTCAGCAGGCAGAAGATCGAGCAGGCAATCAGCAAATCAGCCAAAGCAGTGTCACGAAGCGGCGGGGACCCGGGTATCGATACCCGCAGGGCAGCAGATCTCACACAGAAGGTACTCGAACAACTCAACACCCCGGCATCTGAATACTACGTGCGCCCTGAGGGAGACGGTAGAAGAATCCCGCACATCGAAGATGTGCAGGACCTGGTTGAGATCGTCCTCGCAGAGGCCGACTGTGCTCTGGTAGTCGCAGCTTTCAAGCGATACCGGAAGCAGCGGGAAGTGGCAAGAAGGGCGATCAGGATCAGAGGTGCCAACCTGAGTGAGGATATGGACATCACCGATGCGAGCCTGCTGCTGGTAGAATCGACATCGGGAAACATCACCACCCCCTGGGACCGGAAGGAGATCGTCAGACAGATCGTGGAAGAGACCGATCTTTCGGTCGACCTTGCAGACAGCGTTGCAAAAGAAGTGGAGAACATGGTGCTCTCAAGTTCGATGAAGACCCTGAACACCGCACTGATTCGAGAACTGGTGAACAACGTCCTCTCTGACCGGGACCATACCGAGCAGCTGCAGGACCTCTCGATCTATCGGATCCCCAAGAAGTTCGTCGAACAGCTGATGTTCTCCAAACCCACCGAGAACAGCAACATCGTGAACAACAACCCTGAGGCAGTCAACCTGGGGATCGCTGAGATGGTCCTCAAACAGTGGGGACTCGATACCATCTTCTCATCCGAAGTCAAACGGGCCCATGATACCGGTGCGATCCATCTGCATGATCTGGGGTATCCTCACAGGGTCTACTGCTCCTCTCACTCGATCGAATACATCAAGAAGTACGGCCTGCAGGGGCTGAGCAACCTCAATACGGAATCAAGACCGGCACGCAGTGCAAGTGTGCTGACCGGGCACCTGAACACCTTCCTGGCAAGCATGCAGGCAAACTATGCAGGAGCTCTGGGGATCGCCTACATCAACATCCTCTATGCCCCGTACCTGGAAGGCCTGTCGACCTCCGGGCTCAAACAGATCGCTCAGGAGATGATCTTCAACGGATCACAGAACGCCTTCTCCCGAGGGGGACAGACCTTGTTCCTCGATTTCAATATCCACACCGGCGTACCGAACTACCTCAAAGAGGTCCCAGCCATCGGACCGGGAGGGACCTACATGATGTGGATCGGGGATGAGAAGGTCCCAGTCACAGAGGTCCTGAGAGATGCTACCGACCCCAAAGGGAACAGGCTGATGGACCTGGTGTATACCGACAGTGCAGGAACACAGCATCTGGTACTCAGGGAACTCACCGATGAGGAAAAAGGGATCACCTATGATCAGGAGGTCTCACAACGGCTTGAGGAACACCGGTGGCGTATCGTGACCTACGGAGACTACACCAGAGAGACCAGGGACTTCGCCTCCGCTCTGCTGGAGGTCTGGGGCGAGGGCGACCGGAACGGCCGGGTGTTCGAATTCCCCAAATGCGACTTCCATATCAGCGACGAGACCTTCACCGACCCTGCACAGTATGCTGTCTACAAGGAAGCCTGTGAACTGGCAAGCAGGAACGGATCGACCTACTTCATCTTCGATCGTGATGAGGTGACCCTCTCCGCCTGCTGCCGCCTGAGAACCACCATACAGGACAACCGGATGCTCAAACATCCCGAGTCGATGCGGTTCTGTGGATTCCAGAATGTCACCATCAACATCCCGCAGGCCGCCTATCGTGCGGGCAAACGCGGGAAGAAGACCTTCGAAGGGCTGTGTGAAGAGCTGGATGCGACGATGGATCTGGCAGTGCAGGCTCATCTGGAGAAGAAGGCGACCATCGCACAGATGATCAGGGAACCGGGAAGGCCGCTCTATCAGATCGGGAAGACCGCCTGTGACGGGAGACCCTATGTCGACCTGGAGACCTGCACCTACATCATCGGACTGATAGGGGTCAATGACGCCGTGAACTTCCTCACCGGCAGGGAACTGCACGAAGATCAGGAGGCACTGGATCTGGGACTGCGCATCGTGGCACACATGTACCTGAAAGCCAGGAAACTCGCCGCAAAACACCAGCTGAAGTTCAGCCTCGAAGAATCACCGGCTGAGAGTGCTGCACGAAGGCTGGCAAAGACCGATCTGATCTATTTCCCGCAGGAAGCAGCTGCTGTGGTCAAAGGAGACGAGGACAGTGCCTACTACACCAACTCCATCCATCTTACCGCCGATGCACCGGTCTCTCTGGTAGAGCGGATCGTACAGCAAAGCAAGTTCCACAGCCTGATAGAATCAGGTGCGATCACTCACGCCTTCGTGGGCGAGGAGCAGCCCTCTGCCGAATCTGTGGCCCTGCTCATGAAAGAAGTCTTCTTCCGTACACAGAGTGCACAGCTGACCATCTCCCCTGAATTCACCTACTGTACTACCTGCAGTCACAGCTTCAGGGGACTGCATGACCACTGCGAACGCTGCGGCTCGACTGATGTGTTCGGAGAGACACGCGTCGTAGGCTACTTCAGCCGCGTGCAGAACTGGAACAAATCAAAACGGTATGGGGAGCTCAAGGCCAGACAGGCCGGGAACTATGCCCTGGAGACAGCTGATGATGCGATCGATACCCTGCGAAGGGCCTAAGGAGGACTACCCATGGAACAGACACCATACCAGATAGTGATCTTCGGAAAAGAGGGATGTCAGAAGTGCCACACCCTCAATCAGCGGGTCGATACCCTGCTGAAAAAAGAACTGTGGAGTGATTTCTCCAAACGCTACCTTGATGTGATGACCGAAGCAGGACTCGTGGAATTCTGCAATACCGAGTGCATCAACCCCCAGCGGATCCCGGCACTGATCATAACACGCTACGAAGAAGAAACCGGCCGCTATGAACGGATGACCAACGAGAGACCCGGAGCAGCAGACCCCGTCTGCAGGGACTTCAGGCTCTATACCTACCTCGGGCTGCAGACGGACTACACGAGTACCGGGACGATCACCCCGGCCATGATCACCCATCTGCTCAAACAGGCGAAGGAGATACCCGATGGGCCTGCCTGAAGCCACGCAGATCTACGGGTACCTGCAAAGGCCATCCCTGGTGGACTTCCCCGGATCGATCAGTGCCGTACTGTTCACCTCCGGATGCAACTTCTCCTGCGGGTACTGCCATAACGCACCGCTGATGGGCAGCAGGGAAGCAGGTCTCAGTGCAGATGAGCTTCGCATGGCGATAGATCGGTTCAGGAAGAAGGACTGGATAGACGGGGTCACCATCACTGGGGGAGAACCGACACTCGTGCCTCACCTGCCTCAGCTGGTGACCTGGTTCAAGGATCAGGGACTACGGGTCAAACTCGACACGAACGGTTCCCATCCTGACATGCTCGAAGGACTGCTCGATCAGCTGGACTACGTAGCGATGGATGTGAAATGTGCTCTCGAACACTACCGTTCGTTCGTCTCCTACGGGCAGAGCGAGCGCATCAAAGGCTCGGTAGACCTGCTGAAGGCAGGGAACACCGCCTATGAGTTCCGCACGACGGTCCTTGCCTCCTTTCATACCCGCAGTGAGATGCTCTCGATCGGGAAGCTGATCGAGGGAGCAGCCTGCTATACCCTGCAGCCGTTCGTACCCAGAGACAACCTTCCCGATCCGGCTCTGCGGACCCTGCCACGAACCTCACCGGATCTGCTGAAGGAGTACGCTCAGCTGATGCACCCCTATGCCCGGACGATCAAGATAGCCGGACGCTGAGAGACATCTCTTGTGACACCCCGGCGTTTCCTACTATACTGTGCGTATGAGAACCATAGATATACAGCCTGCACAGCAGGACGATATTCCCGGCATCATGCATATCTTCACCTCCTGTGCGCAGAAACTCCGGGAGGATGGTCTGGAAACCTGGACAGACGAGTACCCGACCAGAGAGATGGTTATCGAAGACCTGCTGCATGAACAGGTCTTCGTCGTCACCGATGGGCAGCAGGTGGTCGGGACCGTGACCCTGACCCATGATATCGACATAGAAGTCCTCTCTCACATATCATGGCTTCTTGAGACGGACAACTACCTTACCATAGCACGGTTGGGTGTCCTCCCCTCATACCAGGGGAAAGGCATCGGATCACAGCTCTTCGACTTCGCTCTGGCCCGGGCAGAGCGGCAGGGCTACCGGTCGATACGTCTGGTGGTACTCACCAGAGCTGTACGCCTGATCAGCATGTATGAACAGCGTGGCTTCTCCATCGTAGGGGATGTCATCTATGATGATACCCACTTCAGTGTCATGGAGACCCTGCCTGCCAAACGACAGATCATACAGATCAGACCCGGCGGAGAGCCGACTGAAGAGGACCTGAGACACATCCAGATCTGTCAGGACATTCGAAAAGTGGTATTCATCGAGGGACAGCAGGTGGACAGCCGGATAGAACTTGACGGAAAGACCTTTCCTGTGACCATCTGCTGCTCTACTGCGGCTGCGAACCGGCCGGATGTCTGAGACTCCGCACGGTCTCTCCCGGTGTTCTCAAGCTCGAACGCTTTGCCGTCCTCCCCTCATACAGAGGTCGCGGTCTGGGCGAGATGATGCTGCGGTACGTTCTGGAGATGAGTAGAGCGGCAGGCACAGCACAGCTGACCATGCATGCTCAGTACTATCTACTGGACTATTACCGCCGTTTCGGGTTCGTCCGATCGGAAGACCCTTCTATGAAGCTGAGATCCAACACATAACGATGGATTATCAATGCACATGAGTGCATGAGTGCATGAATTTATGTTGAGCCCAAAAAAATGGGTCTAAAACTTTTGGCGTGTAATCCATAGGTTAGACAGCCTCCCTGTGACATGATTTGGGAAGTCGATAGACCGTCGGTTTTAGCCGTTTCTGGTTGTGAGGCTTGGACCTCTTGTAGCTTCTTTTCTTCTTCTTTGGATTGATGGCATCCTGCCTTGATGTGCTGTGTGTCTGCTCCCAGATGAGCAGGGCAAAATAGTCGAAATCTTGGTAGCCGAAGGCACTTCTCCTCATGCCTTTGATGAACGCGTTCACCCCCTCGATCCTCCCCGAATTGATGGGGAAGTTTGCTCTGGAAACGATGCCTTCCACCCTGTTGGTTATCGTCTTGGTGAACCTTGTCAGCTGGCTGATCCCGACTGAACTGTAGAGCTTCACCCAATTCTCAAGCAGGGTTCTCATCTGGTCCGGATCGAGGCAGGAGAGCATCTCCACAAGCTCCTCACGGGCCCTCACCGCATTCTGGAGATTGCTGTTTGCCTTGAGGATCGCAGCTCTTGAAGAGGCATTGTCAGTCCTTCGGCAACCGACCTTGTCGGGATCCCTGCCATCCTGTGCAGCGGAAAGCTTCGCCTCGGCGTTGAGCTGGGCGTTGAGCCTGTCCTTCGCATCGAGTGTCCTTGTGTTCGCCAGGAGCAGAAACGAGAACCGAACAGGAGCTTCCGCTCTTCTAGCACCAGCGTAGACTCATCCGTTCTCCCCTCTCTCTTGAGTTGTTCTGCAAGTTTCTTCAGTCTGTTGCCCTCAGTCCTCCTGGCGGCGTCTATGACCTGATCATTGAACCACTTCACGATGTGAAAGGTGTCATAGACTATCTGTATGTGGGGAAATGAGTTCTTGACCGCTGAGCTGTAGTTGGTATTCATATCCATCGAGATGGCCTTCACATGGCTCATGAAATCATCTCCCACCCACGTGAAGAAGTGCTCTAACTGCTCCTTCTTCTTTCCCTTTTCCAGATAGAGCAACTCTCCTGTCTGAGCATCTATGACCATCGTGCAGTACCGATGCCCATGTTCGATGAGAAATTCATCTACACAGAGATACTGGCTATATAGTGCAGGGGCTTCATATCCTTAGCCAGAGAGAATAGTCGAGTTTTGTTCACCTCTTTCACCATCGCGGGGGTGGAGTGGCAGATGCCTGTGCACCGGCTGATCGTCATCCCGTAGCCGGTCATGAAGTAGGCGATATTATCTCGAAAATGGTTCGTATACCCCTTGGTTTCGCATCTGAACGGGATGATATCTGTCCGCTTTCTTCTGCCATACTTGTTGACATAACTCTCGTAGTGGACCTCCAGACAGATGAGGGTGACCCCTGAGCTGCAGTGCTTGAGCACCGTCACCTCATTACCGTGCTTGTACCATGGGCCTTCTCCTAGTTTTCCTTTCCAGTCGTGCCCGGGGTCTTTCGTGACCGTGTACGTTATCTTGCCATAGGAAGTCCCACGTCTCTCGTCACAGCAGATCTCATGTCTGGGATGACTCCAGTCTACTATCCAACCTGTGGACTCTTCCAGCAGATATGTGGTATCTTTACTCATGAGCGGCCTTCTTTATTTGTTGTTTTGGTATTCACAAATATAGAAGATACCGCTCTTTTTCGCTACCCATTACACGGAGAAAGTTTTAGACCCAAAAAAATGAGATAAGGAACCATAGTCATGGATAGACACGTAGTACTCGCAGGGGGGACTCGAGGCATAGGATTCGGATTGGTAAAAGCATTCCTGAACCTCGGATGCAGCGTCACCTTCTCCGGTACGAACCCTGAGACGATCGCAGCTGCCATCGAGGAACTGAGATCCCTCGATATCCCGCAGAACTATGCAGCAGCCATCTGCAATGTAGCGAAAGTCCATGATATTACCGACCTCTACGATTTTGCCGTTCGCTCGTTCGGCCCGGTCACCATATGGATCAGCAACGCAGGGATCAATCAACCGGACAAGAAGATCGTGCAATGCACCAGCAGAGAGTTGCGGGAGGTACTGACGATCAACCTCTTCGGGTTCCTGGAGACCTGCAGACTCATCCAGCCCCTCATGGATGCCCAGGGCTTCGGTGCGATCTATGGCATGGAAGGATTCGGCAGTGACGGCAGGATCATGGATAAGAAGTCCCTCTACGGGGTCTCAAAGCTCTCGATCCCCTATATCGTACGATCCTTCTCTCAGGAGATCACTGGTTCCCCGGTGATCATCGGATCCCTGAATCCCGGTATGGTTCATACAGAACTGCTGATCGAAGATCTGCGCAGAGATCCCGAAAGGACAAAGAACAACCTACTGATGCTGAACCTGCTCTCTGATCCTGCAGATACGGTCAGCACCTATCTTGCACAGAGAGTCCTCACGAACACCATCCCCGGCATGAGGATCAAATGGCTGACCAGAGGGAGGGTCCTCGCAAGGATCCTGCTCCTTCCGATCAAGAGACGGCATGATCTGGAGAAGATACTCTGAATGGTTTTTGACACTTTCACATTTATTGTATAGTATTGGACCCTGACACCGATCAGGGAGGACCAGCATGAATAAGATCGTCATAGCAGGAGCAGGTGTGTTCGGTACCGCACTTGCAGAACGCCTGTCAGAGAATCCTGAGAACCACGTAACACTCTACACGATCGAATCCTCGGTCGTAGAAGATATCAACAGCAACCACCAGAACCGGGCCTATTTCCCCAGCAGACACCTCAGAAAAGAGATAACCGCAAGCGGGGACGCCGCCTGCATGGATGACGCCGATGCAGTGTTCCTGGTGATCCCCTCAAAAGCGATCGAGGGCTTCTGTGCATCGCTCGTAGGCAGACTCCGGGAGGACGCCTGATCATCAACATGGCAAAGGGGTTCTCGAACGATGGGAGGTTCCTGCCGGAAGTGATCCCCTTCCGCCGCGTCGGCTGCATGAAGGGACCGACCTTCGCCGTCGAAGTGCTCAACGGTCTTCCCTCGGCCCTCACCTACGGGGGTACACATGAAGACTACCTGTGGCTCAAAGGGACGGTGCTGGCCGATACCGGGATCATAACCGACTATACCGCCGACATGAGGGCCGCTGAACTGCTGTCGATCCTGAAGAACATGTATGCGATCGCTATCGGCATCATCTCAGGCAGATACAACTCCCCGAATGTTGACTTCATCATGGTCACCAAGGCGGTCAACGAGATGAAAGACCTGTTGCTGCTCTACGGCTGTGAAGAACAGACGATCTTCAACTACTGCGGTATCGGGGATCTGGGACTCACGTCGCTCAACGACCTCAGCCGGAACCGGACGCTGGGACTGCTCATCGGAAAAGGGTTTGCCAATGATACTCACAGCGGTGTCGTGATAGAGGGGATGAAGACGATCAGGGTCATGGGTGAGCTCATCATCGAGAGACATCTCGAAGACAAGTTCACCACACTCCTTGCGTTATATGATCTGATATACGGCTCGAGTGATCTGAATCAGTACATCGTCACAGTGCTCTCGTGAGTCGGGCTCACTTGATGGCATACTGCACAGTCACCGATGCTCTGACACTGAAGGACCCTGACGGGATCTGTGAGCCGGTGTAATCAGCGGCCGCAGATTCCATGAGCATCATCTTGGTGTTGGTGGTACGGGCAGCCTCTTCCTGTGAGTATTCCGACACCGAGACCGGTTTGCCCAGAGTGACTTCACCCTGCAGGGCGAACTGCTGAGCCTTCTCCTGCGCCTTTGCGAAGGCAAGTGATCGAGCCTCCTGATACAGCGCTTCGGTATCCTCTACGAAGAAGACGATCGATGATATCTCAAGTCCTGAAAGCACCCCGATACCATCGAGCAGCAGACCCAGACGTTCGATATCTGAATCGATGCCTTTGAGCGTGACACTCATGGACTGTCGCACCCTCTGCCCGATGAGGTCCTCTCCCCGTCCTTCCACTCATACTCCGGGTTGAAGTTGAGACTGATGGTCCTGATATCATCCTGAGGGATCCGGTTCGTCTCAGCGATCTTCAGCATCTGCTCCACGCTTCTGTTCACCAGAGCTTGTGCCTCCCTCGTAGTGAGTTCCACAGCTGTGAAACTCACCTGCAGCGTCACGGCATCAGGTGCTGCATGCACGACCCCTGCGCCGCTGACCGTGATCACAGAGGGTTCGTTCCTGGTAAGCTCCATACGGAACAGCGGTGTCATGCAGCTGGATAAGACCAGCAGTACGAGAAGTGAGAGGAAGATGACCAAAAGGGTTCTTGTTCTGTGCATTGCGACTCCTTCGTGTTTCACGACTCTTCATCGGCGACCAGGCCGCGCCACCGCTGGTAGAAGGCCATGGCGGCGACCATGATCCCATTACTGTATGTTCCTGTTCCCATACTGTGGAGCACCTCGTTGACCGGCACCAGTTCGACATCTATGATCTCATGTTCATCAAGCTCCTGAGCCTGGATCATCTCCATCCCTTCAGCGACATAATAGGTTACTGTGTTGGTCAGAAAGGCTGGGTTCGGAGAGACCGCACCGATCTTCGTGATCGTTGCCGGTCTGCATCCGGTCTCTTCGAGCAACTCTCTCAGTGCAGCCTGCAGCGGGGGTTCTCCCGGTTCCACCGTTCCTGCAGGGAACTCAGTGGTGACCGCCTGATTGCCGTGCCGGTACTGCCTGACCATCATGAAACACTGATTGCCCAGGGCATCCTGCGTCATGGGTATGACCGTGACCCAGTCAGGGGCTTCGATCTGAATGAAGGTACCGCGACTGCCGTCATACGAGGTACGATCCACCTCATAGACGTCAAAGATCTTACAGTCGTGGATCTTCTCTCTTCGTGTAGTATCCCAGGACAGATGTTTCATGATGTGCTCCGATTATCTGCTGCTCGACAGAGTGGCCTCTATCTTATCCACGATCGCCATGATCGCTTGTGCGCTGGCACTCTCGGGTGCTGAATCCACATACGAGATCCCCTGGTCTTCAGCTTCCATCAAGGCCTTCTCGATAGGGATACTGCCAAGGAATGGAGCTCCCATCTCCTGTGCAGCCTTCTGACCACCGCCTTTTCCGAAGATGTCGATAACCTCTCCGCAGTGGGGGCAGCTGAATCCGCTCATATTCTCGATGACCCCGAGCAGAGCGACTTTGATCTGACGTGAGAAGTTGATGCTCTTCCTTGAATCCAGAATCGAGACTTCCTGAGGGGTCGTCACCACGATGCTTCCGGTGAGTTCAGGGATCATCTGACAGACGGTCAGAGGTTCATCCCCGGTCCCTGGAGGTGAATCGATGATCAGATAGTCTAGAGTACCCCAGTTGACATCCGCAAGGAACTGCTTGATCACGCTGATCTTCAGCGGACCGCGCCATATGACCGGGCTGTCGTCATCGTTACCGGCGAAGGCAAGACTGACGGCCTTCAGGTTCGGTGATACCTCGAACGGCTCGATGGTATCCTCATCATGTGAATACATCTTCTGACCCTGAGCCCCGAGCATCTTCGCGACATTCGGACCATGCAGGTCGGTATCGAGAATACCGACCTTATAGCCTTTCTTGGCGAGTGAGAGTGCGAGATTGACCGATACGGTAGTCTTGCCGACTCCGCCCTTTCCGCTCATGACCAGAATCTTATAGGTGATCTTTGACATGCGTTCGTTCAGACGTGCTGTCTGTGCATCAAGTTCAGCTCCCTGAGGACCGTGCATAGTATGCTCCTTACCACATAGTGGGTTATTATAATACGATTGATTGAATATATTATCAGCAATTGCCAAAAACATATAGTTCTACACCCGTTAAGATAGTCAATCACATCGACTTTAACAAGGGTCTCTTTCAGGTTTTCCGTGTTTTTCCCCCCGCCGTCGACCCGCAGGAAGCACTGCGGTCATACGGTTACCCAGCTGCATGTTTCATGCGCTCCCATACGCTAAAAGTACCCATACCGATTGTATCTATGCTATAATCGGTATCTACCATTGGTGAGAAAGAAAAGTACAGGCTAAGAGGTCTCTTATGAAAGGCGAACGTTTGATGCAGCTGGAACTGCTGTTGTTATCACATCCCGAGGGCATGAGAAGGGCGGAGATCGCCCGTCGCCTCGGGGTACACAGATCCACTATCGGTCGATATATTGATGAATTGAAGAAGCATACCGACGTATATGAGGACAAATACCTGATCAAGATAGCAGCTCGTGAAGAGATCGATATCATGAAGCTCAGTGTCTATGAGAGCCTTGCGTTGAACCTCTCTGCAGAGATGCTGGCAAAATATGAACCGATGCAGACCCCTCACCTCGCCTCCGGGCTGCGAAAGATCGCAGGGAACATGCGGACCTATGCCCCGCATGTCAGCAACAACATCGACGAGGTGGCTGAACAGATCGAGACAACCACACAAAGACCCCATCCAAGCTTTACCAAGACCCTGGAAGTGATCATCGACTCCTGGGTATCGGGAAAGATGCTTCGAATCAAACATATCGATCCCAAGAACTCCCTGCTCGAGACCGAGTTCGCCCCCTACTTCATCGGATACCGCGAGAGTTCAAGCGGCAGGCGACCCATCAGCGTCACCGGAAGACTGCGCCATACCTCGGAGATCGAGACCATCGACATCCTGAACATCAAAGAGGCAGAGATCCTGGATGAGACCTACACGATCCCGGACAACCTCAGACCGTTTCGCAAGCCGGTCACCGGGGAACGCTACAGCGGTATCGATATGATCCCGTTGAAGATGGTCCTCAAGGAACGCTCCGCACTGAACTCCTTCTCATCCATCTTCTATGATCGCCTCGAGACCTACAAAGATGACGAGGGCAGGCTGATCTGTGAGATGAATGCCGAGAATTCCATCGAGCTGATCCTGCGCATAGCACAATGCCGCACCTCGGTGGAGATCCTGGAACCGGAAGGATTTCGTAAACGATTCATTGCGTATCTACAAGAAATACTCACTATATACACGGATTGATTTGCTTTTTTAATTCTATAATAGTATCATTAGTGGTATAACAACAAACTCTTAAGCTCCAGGAGGATCAATGTGAAGAGTATCAAAGGCACTGAAACCGAACAGAATCTGCTAAAATCTTTTGCCGGGGAATCACAGGCAAGGAATCGCTATACCTACTTTGCCAGTAAGGCTAAGAAAGAGGGGTTCATCCTCATCTCCCAGATCTTCGCTGAGACAGCCGATCAGGAGAAAGAGCATGCAGAAAGATTTTTCAATTTTCTGGAAGGTGGAGTCGTCGAAATAACAGCTTCATACCCTGCCGGCATCATCGGTACGACCGAACAGAATCTGGAAGAGGCAGCCGGTGGAGAGCATGAGGAATGGACAGAATTGTATCCTCATTTTGCAGATGTTGCAGAGAAGGAAGGCTTCCCTATCATCGCAGCAGTCTATCGAGCTGTATGTGTTGCTGAGAAGCGACATGAAGAACGCTATCTCAATCTCTTGAAGAAAGTACGAAACAACACATCGTTCAAACAGGGACAGCCTGTCGTATGGCGCTGCCTGAATTGCGGATACATCTACGAAGGGGCAGAAGCTCCCAGAAAATGCCCTGCATGCGACCACCCGCAGTCCTACTTCGAAGTCTTTCATGAAGTAGTCTGAACCTTGTTGCTGCACAAGCAGTGATGAGAGCATACCAAAAAAGTATAAGGAGACCTATATGGCAGAAGCAGTAAAAGAAGGAATCTATTCCTGTTCTATTTGTGGCAACATAGTTGAGATGGTACGAGTCGGCGGCGGAGAGTTGGTATGCTGCGGCAAACCCATGGATCTGCTTGAAGAGAAATCTGCAGACTCATCGACAGAGAAACATGTACCGGTCATCGAAGCAGTCGATGGCGGTTTCAAGGTAACGGTTGGATCGACACTGCATCCAATGACTCAAGAACACTATATTCAGTGGATTGAACTGCGTGCAGGCGATAGATCATACCGAGCGTACCTCAAACCCGGAGATGCCCCTGAAGCCTATTTCTGCGTTGATGCAGATCTGAAAGAGGTATCTGCTCGAGAATTCTGCAACCTCCACGGACTGTGGAAAGGATAACCCATGAAAATAACAAAAAAGATGTCAGATGCTTTGAATGATCAGTTTGCAAAGGAGATGTTCTCAGCATATCTGTATGCTGCCATGTCTGCAGACTGCACCTTCAAAGGGAGAAAAGGAAGTGCACGATGGTTCTTCCTGCAATCAAAAGAAGAGCTCGATCATGCACGGAAGATCTATGAGTTCATGCTCGATCGTGGAGCAAAACCTGTCTATGCACAGTTGGATAAACCCCAGGAGAGCTGGGACACGCTGAGAAAGGCTTTCGAGGCTTCTCTTGCACATGAACAGTTTATCTCTGATTCGATCCTCAATCTGGTAAAGACAGCCAAAGAGCTGGACGATACCCCGACTGAGATCTTCCTTCAGTGGTTCGTCACTGAACAGATCGAAGAAGAAGCCGCAGTAGAAGATGTGCTCACACGACTTGAACAGGTCGGTGAAGATAACCGTGGTCTGTACATGCTTGATCGAGAACTTGGTGCTCGAGAATAACTAACGCTAGAAGAGGAGAATTGTATGCAGAAGTACGTTTGTGATCTATGCGGGTATATCTATGACCCGGAAGACGGCGATCCTGATAATGGAGTCGCTGCCGGAACCGCTTTCGAAGATGTTCCAGAAGATTGGGTATGTCCCCTGTGTGGCGCTGCGAAAGATGACTTTTCACCTGTAGAAGACTGATCGACGATCACGACTAAGGAGAAGGCCTGAGAGATCAGGCCTTCTTTTCGTCCGTCACCCAAGGAGAGACAGATGAAGTACCCGAATGAGACCTTGAAGGTATTGATGGAACGAAGATCCCTCAGGGCATACAGGATGAACAGATCACCACTGCAGACAGGCAGGCGATCACCGATGCAGTCCTGCGAGCACCCACAGCCGGGAACATGATGCTCTACTCTGTGATCGACATCACCGATCAGACGAAGAAAGAGACGCTGGCCGAACTGTGTGACCACCAACCGATGATCGCCAGAGCTCCGATGGTATGGCTGTTCCTTGCTGATTACCAGAAATGGGATGATTATTTTCAGAGCTCAGGCGCTGTGGAGCATGGAGAGTCCCTCGGCCACAGCTACCGGCCACCGGGAACGGGAGACCTGTTCATCAGTCTCAGTGATGCACTGATCGCTGCACAGACTGCAGTCACAGCAGCAGAATCCCTGCATATAGGGTCCTGCTATATAGGAGACATCCTGGAGAACTACGAACAGGTCAGAGACCTCCTCGAGCTTCCCCGGTATGTCTTTCCGATCACCATGGTCTGCTTCGGCTACCCGAAGGGACCCTGGAAGGAGACGATCGGCTCTACCCCGCGACACAGGGCCGATGACATCTTTCACACAGACGGGTATGCAAGAAAGGATGCTGAACAGCTTCAGCAGATGTTCGCAGCCCATGATACATATTACAGACAGACCGGCAGAGTGCATGATGAGATCAGAGATACAGCCCACGCCTTCTATATGCGAAAACATACCAGTGAATTCATGGCTGAGATGAACCGGTCAGTCTCACTGATGCTTGAGAACTGGTCCTAGAGCCTTCAGCCATCTGAATAAGAAGCCCCCCGTCACACCATGTGTCGGGGGGCTTTTCCCGTATCTGTCACGATACGGGGGAGGGATCAGACCAGGGCAGCAGAACTACATGATCTTTCCAATGTTCTTATAGAATGCCATTCTCTTCTTGGCATCGTCTTCGGCTCTCTGGAACAGCTCTTCAGCATGATCAGGATTCGTCTTGTAGAGTGCAGTGTATCGTCTCTCACCCTTGATGAATTCCTGGAAATCTGCTGTCGGCTCTTTTGCATCCCAGCTGAATCTCTTCCCCTCTTCCAGTGCAGGGTTGAATCGGTACAGAGGCCAGTAGCCTGCATCCACAGCTCGTTTCTCTTCGACCTGTGAGAACTGCATATCGATACCATGGTTGATACAGGGAGCATAACAGAAGACGATCGAGGGTCCATCATAGGCGACAGCTTCCATCAGAGCCTTCTGGGTATGATTCCTGTTGGCCCCCATGGAGACAGATGCCACGTACACATGGCCGTAGCTCATGCACATGAATCCCATATTCTTCTTGCCCAGCTGCTTACCAGCATTGGCGAACTTCGCTACAGCACCGATAGGTGTTGCCTTTGATGCCTGTCCACCGGTATTCGAATACACTTCCGTATCAAGTACCAGGATATTCACGTTCTTTCCAGAAGCGACCACATGGTCGACACCGGAGTATCCGATATCATATGCCCAACCGTCACCACCGAAGATCCAGACCTTCTTATCAGTGAAATAGTCTTTCAGCTCATTGATCTTGGAAAGGACCTCTTTCTCTTCACCTTCAGCAGCGATCAGAGCAGGTTCGATCACCTGAGCGACTTCCCGCTGTGCTACGATAGCTTCCTCTTCCACACTGTCCCAGAGCTCCATGCTCTTGTTCAGTGCTGCTGTGAGTTCAGGAGTGGTTCCCAGTTCGAGGATCCTCTTCACTTTCACGTTCAGCAGGGTCCTGTTACTCTCGACAGCGAGTCTCATACCAAAACCGTATTCAGCATTGTCTTCGAACAGTGAGTTACCCCATGCTGGTCCACGGCCATCATCTCGTTTACAGTACGGGATGGTCGGGAAGGTCCCACCATAGATGGAGGAACAACCGGTAGCATTCGCCACGATCATGTTCTCACCACAGATCTGTGTCACCAGTTTCACATAGGGTGTCTCACCACAACCTGCACAGGCTCCTGAGAACTCGAACAGAGGCTGTTTGAACTGCATGCCCTTCACCGTTGATTCTGCAATACCGTCAAGTACGTTGTTCGGTAGTGCATCGAAGAAGACCGCATTCTCGCCTTCGCCCTGTGATCGTTCGACTTCGAGTGTGGAGAAGATAAGTGCTTTATTCTTTGAAGGACAGGTCTCGACACAGACACCACAGCCCTGGCAGTCTTCAGGATAGATCTGGATCTTGAATCTCAGGTCCCGATCGTTCTTGGTTGAAGATTTGAGGGTCGTGAAGGTCTCCGGTGCCTGTTCCAGATCCTTGGGATCGATCTGCTTGGCTCGGATGGCTGCATGAGGACAGGCCTGCACACACTGGTTACACTGGATACAGTTGTCGTACACCCACTGCGGGATCCTTGGTGCGACACCACGTTTTCCAGTTTGGCGGTCCCTGAAGGGAGTGTCCCATCATAGGACATCTGAGAGACAGGGATATCATCACCTTGAGGTGCATGATCGGTTCGATGATGTTCTTAGCGAATGCATCAGCATCTTCTCTGATCAGTCTCACCGGAACATACGCTTCTCCGACACTTGCAGGGACCTTCACTTCTTCAAGTGCAGCTGCTGCAGCATCTACGGCATCCCAGTTCATCTTGACGATATCTTCACCCTTCTTGATGAAGGTCTTCTTGATCGCATCCTTGATCAGTGCGATAGCTTCATCTTCAGGAAGTACTCCTGAGATCTTGAAGAACGCAGCCTGCATGACGGTATTGATCCTGTTTCTCAGCCCGACAGCCTCAGCGATCTTCAATGCATCGATATTGTAGAACTTGATCTTCCGGTCGATGATGATCTGCTGATCCTCTTTGGTCAGGTGTGTGAACACCTCATCTGTCGGGATCTCTGAGTTCAGGAGGAACACACCACCCTCTTTCAGTGGCCCGAGCATATCATATCGTCCCAGGTAGGCGGGGTTATGGCATGCTGCAAAATCGGCATGGGTGATGGTCCAGGGCATATTGACCGAACTCTTGCCGAATCGGAGGTGTGAGGTGGTGATACCACCTGATTTCTTCGAATCGTATACGAAGTACGCCTGTGCGTTGAGATCGGTGTTCCCACCGATGATCTTGATCGAGTTCTTATTGGCTCCGACTGTTCCGTCAGACCCGAGACCCCAGAACATGCATGCTTTGACATCTGCCGGTGCTACATTGATCGCCTTGGTCACGGGGATGGACTTGAAGGTCACATCATCGTTGATCCCGACAGTGAATCCATGGAAGCCTTCGCCATCGAGGTGTTCGAACACTGCGTTCACATCTGAAGGAGTGAACTCTTTGCTCGAGAGTCCGTATCGACCGCCGATGACCTTGATATCTGCCCGTCCGGCTGATGCAAGAGCTACTACCGTATCGAGATACAGAGGCTCGCCGATCGCACCGGGTTCTTTCGTTCGGTCAAGGACCGCGATCTTCTTCACAGAAGACGGGATCGCATCGACGAAATCCTTCACGGAGAACGGTCTGTAGAGTCGGACCTTGATCACACCGACCTTCTCACCCTTCTCATTGAGGTATCGTACCGTCTGATCCACGGTATCACAGGAAGAACCCATGGTAATGATCAGTTTCTCAGCCTGTGGATCCCCGACATAGTCAAACAGGTGATACTGTCTGCCGGTGATCTCGGCTACTTTGTTCATATAGTCCTGAACGACTGCAGGTACTGCATCGTAGTACTTGTTGACGGTCTCCCGTCCCTGGAAGTAGACATCGGGGTTCTGAGCAGCGACTTTGATGATCGGGCTCTCAGGTCGCATGCCCCGTGCACGGAATCGTTCGATATATTCAGGCTCTATGAGTGATTTGATATCTTCGAATGAGATCTCCTCGACCTTCTGGATCTCATGGGAGGTCCTGAAGCCATCAAAGAAACTGAGGAAGGGAACCTGGGTCTTCAGGGTAGCCAGATGTGCGACAAGAGCCATATCCATGGTCTCCTGAATGGATGATGCAGCAGTCATGGCAAACCCGGTGTTTCGTGTGGACATCACATCCGAGTGATCACCGAAGATCGAGAGGGACTGTGCTGCAAGAGATCGTGCAGATACGTGGAATACGGTGGGAAGCATCTCACCGGCAATCTTATGCATATTGGGGATCATGAGAAGCAGACCCTGAGATGCGGTAAAGGTAGTGGTCAAAGCACCACCGCTCAATGCGCCGTGTACAGCACCTGCTGCGCCGGCTTCAGACTGCATCTCGACGACATCCACTGTCTTGCCGAACACATTCTCTCTCCCGACACTCGACCAGGAATCTGTATACTCGCCCATCGGAGAAGATGGTGTGATAGGATAGATCGCTGCGACTTCGCTGAACGCATATGCTACATGCGCGGCCGCGGTATTCCCATCGATGGTAACCATTTGCTTATTGCCCATAATGAAACACTCCATTGATTAATTTGTATGTGTGTGGATATAACAAGGATAGTCAGGTACAAATACTCATATGAATACCTTGATCCTGCCAAATTCCAGCACCACAAGTATAGCGAAACAAAACAGAGATTACAACCTTTCGATTTGCCAAACGGGGTATTCTCTTGTATAGTTACAGACATGAAAGCTACCTTACTCAGTATCAGCAGACTGTTGTTGTCCCTCATGTTGATGATCGCCATCCTGGCATCACCCTCTCTGTTCACGCTCACTGATACAGGACGAGCTCTCAACCCCTCAGGGCCCATCGACGTGCTTCGGGGCTTCATCCAGGAGATCGGCTCTACTGAGTTCTTCACTGTCTACTTCGGTAGGACTCCCAGGGACCTGCGGTCCCTCATTCCTGCCTATGCGTGGACCTCTCTGTCCTATCTGCTCACATCAGCAGTGCTCAGCATGGTCTTGGGCATAGCCCTGGGGTTATGGTATGGGACTCATCCCCGACGCAGAGGACTGGGACTGTTCACAGCACTCAGTGCCCTCCCTGATTTCATCCTGATCATCCTCATGGAGATGGTAGCGGTCTTCAGTTATCAGCGCTTCGGGGTACGTATCGCCTACCTGAACTACTCTTCTACCGATCACCTGCTCACTATCCCGCTGATCACCATGGTAATCATCTCCCTGGCCTATGTGGCAAGGACGACGGCCCGTCACACGATGGAGATCTCTTCTGAGGACTATATCCAATATGCGAAGGCCAAAGGCCTGCCGAGGAACACCATCATCTTCAGGCATATCCTCACCGGTGTACTCCACAGGTTCAAGGGAGACCTCCATAAGATGATCTCCATCATCACCGGTACACTCTTCATCTCAGAACGGATGTTCAGCATACCGGGACTGACTCGGATGCTCTTCGCCTACGGCTTCGATATGGAACATGATGCCTTCTACGGGCTACGTGATTATGCGGTCAACTTCCGTATCACCCTGACATCCATCATCCTCATAGGGGCAGCTGTTTCGATCGTATATCTGGCATCTGGTATCATCCTACGTATTATCCTAAAGGTCTGCACCTATGAACAGAAATCCTGACAGAAATCCGCAACGCATCATGCTGGCGATCCTCTTCTTCTGGATCGCTCTGGCTCTTCTGGGGCCGCTCTTCGCTCCCTACAGCTTCGATGACTCAGAGAACCTGATCATCACCCACACCGAAGAAGGGAGGGTCCTGCACTACTCCCCGCACCCACCGTCGAAGCGGCACCTGCTTGGTACCGATGTCTATGGCTATGATCTGCTTACTTCCCTGCTGTACGGTGCACGCTACACCATCGGCGTCACGTTGGTGACAGCCCTGCTCAGGACCGTGCTGGGATTCCTGATCGGATACCATCAATCTCACAGGAGAGCACTACCGGGAAGGCAGTTCTCGCTCTTCATCGGACTCCCCTCTTTTATCATCATCTATATAGTGATGTTCGGATTCATCTTCAATCCTGATGCACCGCCGATGGTGGTCGCATCGATACAGACCATCCTGTTCGTCATCTTCGGTCTCTCAGCCGCCATCGGGGTCTTTCGTGAGAAGATCAGCCTGTTATCGACCTCGCCGTTCATCGAGGCGGCAGCAAGCTGTGGAGGAAGCAGATACTGGATCCTCAAAGACACTATCTTCCGCATCTTGCAGAGGATATCTCGATCCTCTTCTCTCAGGAGATCATCTCCACCCTGACACTGATCGGTCAGCTGGGCATCTTCTCGGTCTTCATCGGAGGGACCAAGCTGACCACCCACCCGCTGGAACTGTTATCGATCACCAGAGAGTGGGGAGGTCTTATCGGACAGGGTATGGGAAAGATAGCATCCCCCTTCTGGTGGATCGTCATATTTCCTCTTTCCGCATACCTGCTGCTGTTCGCCTCAGTCTATGCAGGTACGCAGGTACTCGAGCAGCATGCGAGGAAGACGTTCGTGAAGGCTTCGAACCTGTAGCGCTATACCACCCAGCAGGCTACCGAATGACCGGGTGAGATCTCACGAAGAGGCGGGTACTGCTCACGACACCTTGGTTCAGCATAGGGACAGCGTGGATGGAAGTGACAGCCTGTCGGGGGATGGATCGGAGATGGGACATCTCCCATGACGATCTGCTTCTTACCTTTTCTCGCACGTGGATCGGTCACCGGGAAGGCTTCGAACAGTGCCTTCGTATAGGGATGCACATGCTGGTTCACCAGCTCATCCTTACTGGCTATCTCCACGACCCGTCCCAGATACATGACCAGGATTCGCGTAGCGATGAACTCCACTACCGCCAGATCATGAGAGATGAACATATAGGTGAACCCGTGACGAACCTGAAGATCGAGCAGCAGGTTCAGGATCTGAGCCTGTACCGACACATCCAGAGCAGAGACCGCTTCATCACAGACGATGAACTCGGGACCGAGGGCCAGTGCACGGGCAATACCGATTCGCTGTCGCTGTCCACCGGAGAACTGATGAGGATACCGCCGCTTGAATTTGGGATTCAGTCCCACTTCATCCATCAGATGGTCTATCCTGGTGATCTGCTCAGCCGGGGTACCCGCATTATGGATACGCAGAGGCTGACCAATGATCTGAGCGACTTTCTTACGGGGGTTGAGCGATGAGTAGGGATCCTGAAAGATCATCTGGATGTTCTTGGTCATCTCTTTCATATCGACCCTGCCCATGGCAAAGAGGTCTTCTCCCCGGTAGAGCACCTGACCTGAGGTCTTCTCCTGCAGTCGCAGGACTGTCTTCCCCAGAGTCGATTTCCCACAGCCGGACTCACCCACGATACCAAGGATCTCTCCTTCGCAGATATCAAGGGATACACCATCTACCGCTTTCAGCAGGGCTTTATCCTCTCTGGCACCCTGGGCACGAACCTCAAAGTGCTTTGCAAGGTCTTTTACTTCTATTAACTTCGTATCACTCACTTTGCTATGATCTCCTCGACTGCCTTGTGATTATGACACCAGACAGAGTGTTCTTCAGTGATGACCGTCTCTTCCGGGAACTCTTTGCTGCAGATCGGCAGAGCGAAGGTGCATCTGTTACAGAATGGACACCCCTCACCGATCGTCAGCAGATCCGGGACTGTCCCGTCGATCGCCTCAAGCCGCCTGGCACCCTTGTACTTCTGATTGGACGGCAGAGAGTTGAGCAGACCGAGTGTATAGGGATGGCGGGGCTCTTCGAAGATGGAGAACACATCCGCCTCCTCAACCTTCCGTCCGGCATACATGACCGCCACCCGGTCTGCCATCTCGGCGACGACTCCCATATCATGGGTGATGAGCAGGATCGACATATTCACTTTTGATTTCAGGTCGTTGAGCAGATCGAGGATCTGCGCCTGTATGGTCACATCAAGGGCCGTGGTGGGCTCATCAGCGATCATCAGCCCCGGTTCAGGGGATGCGAGGGCCATGGCGATCATGGCTCGCTGTCTCATTCCCCCCGAAAGCTGGTGAGGATAGCTGTGGACACGAGTCTCAGGAGAGGGGATCTTCACCAGATCGAGCAGGTGGACCGCGCGTTTGAGCCCCTCCTGCTTTGAGATCTTCTGATGCGTCATGAACACATCGGCTATCTGAGAACCGATGGTGAACACAGGGTTCAAGGCCGTCATCGGCTCCTGAAAGATCATGGAGATCTGAGTCCCCCGCAGGGCTTCTATCTCATGCATGGGCAGAGTGAGCAGATCCCTTCCCTTGAAGTTGATCGACCCGCTGACCACCTCACCCGGCGGCATGGGATTGAGTTGATTGATCGCATGGGCTGTCACTGATTTCCCGCAGCCTGACTCCCGACCAGGTCAGGGTCTCGCCCTCTCTGATCGTCAGGGAGAGATCACGTACAGCTTTCACTACTCCCCGCTGGATGTTGAAGGAAAAATTCAGATGCTCCATGGACAGCAGCACCTTGTTCGTATTCTTCGTCGTATCTTTCATAGTTAACTTCTCATCTTTGGATCGAGGATGTCCCGCAGTCCATCTCCAAAGAGATTGAACCCGAGCACTGCCAGCAGGATAGCGATACCCGGCAGGGTAACGATCCACCAGGCATTGGTGATGAACTCCTTGGAGCTTGCGATCATCAATCCCCACTCAGGCGTCGGAGGCTGTGCTCCGAGACCGAGAAAGGAGAGACCTGCAGAACTGAGGATCGCTTCCCCGACACCGAGCGTGGTCTGTACGATCGTGGCAGACAGACAGTTCGGGAGGATCGTCCGGAACATCAGTTCAAGGTTGGAAGCCCCAGAGCACGCTCTGCGATGACATAATCATTCTCCTTCTCAGCGAGGACAGAGGCTCTGACAAGACGTGCATACTTGGCACCTGTGATATCCCGATAGCGATCATCGCATTCGTCAGCGACGGTCCGAGGATCGACACGATGACGATCGTCAGCAGGATGTAGGGAAAGGCCAGCATGATATCTATGACCCTCATGACGATCTTATCGAGGATCCCGCCGTAGTACGCCGATACGACACCGATGATCAGGCCGAAGAACAGTGATATGCCGACAGAGACGATCCCTATGACCATGGAGATCCTGGCTCCGTAGATGAGACGGGAGAGCATGTCCCTGCCCAGATCATCAGTCCCCAGGATATACCCATCGGTCATGGGAGGGATCTTCCGTGCCTCGATCAGCTGATCAAGAGGATCCTGAGGAGCTACCAGCGGCGCGAAGAGCGCCAGCAGGATAAAGAAGATGATGATACCGAGCCCCGTCATGGCACCCCGGTTCTTTTCAGATTATACCAGGTCTCTCTCCAGGGACCGGGTTCTTGTATCTCAAGCAGTTCCAGCTGTGTATGTTCACTCAAACCGTTCCCCCTATTGCATGCGGATTCTTGGATTGATCACTGAGTAGAGGATATCTACGACCAGATTGATCAACACGAAGAATGTCGAGATGAAGATGATACCACCCTGCACTGCAGGATAGTCTCGTGCCCCGATGGCTACATAGATCCATTTACCGATACCGGGCCAGGAGAAGACCGTCTCAGTAAGGATCGCACCGGAGAGAAGCAGACCGAACTGCAGTCCGATGACCGTCACGACAGGCAACAGCGCATTTCGCAGAGCGTATCGATAGACCACTCTCCGTTCCCTGATTCCCGCAGACCGTGCTGTCTTGATGTAATCCTGCTGCAGCACTTCGAGCATGCTGCTTCGCGTGGTCCTTGCGATGATAGCCAGAGGGATCGTCCCCAGAGCGATCGTCGGAAGGATCAGATGCTGGAAGGCAGATACCAGATACTTCGGTGTGCCTTCGGTGATCCAGAGGATCATCCCGTCGATTATATAGAAGTTGGTGATCGGTTCGAAGTAATATCGTACATTCATTCGGCCGCCGGTAGGTAGCAGGTCAAGCCAAACGGAAAATATCATGATAAGTACCAGTCCAAGCCAGAACACGGGCATGGAGACCCCGACAAGGCACCTCCCATAGTGGTGTAATCGACCCATGAGTTCCTCTTTCGTGCTGAGGTCACCCCGAGGATGATACCGACGATAGAGGCGAAGAGCATGGCCCAGATGGCAAGTTCGATGGTAGCGGGAAATCGTTCTGAGATCTCATCCTTGATCTTCTGACCGGATGTGATCGATTCACCAAGGTCCAACCGTACTACTCGTGAGAGATAGAGTCCGTACTGCTGGATCAGGGGCTTGTCGAGGCCGAGTTCCTGTCTGATCTGTTCGATCTGGGCTGCGTTGGCACGCTCCCCAAGCATGACTCGTGCAGGATCACCAGGGGCAAGGGCTATCATAAAAAAAGACCAGCGTCACTACGCCGAATAGTGTCGGGATCAGAAGCCCCAGTCGTTTTAAAATGTGCTTTAGCATATGTCCACCGTATATATAATAGATAGCACAGCCACTCGTTCAAGTGGCTGTGCATACATGAAATTCGCTAGCGAATATTAATCTTGCAGCCAAACATGCTTGAACACACGTTTACCGGTAGGATAAATAACAAAATCATTGACATAGTTCTTTGCAGGGATGGTCACGATTGAGTGTGCGATGGGAACCCAGGGTGCTTCCTCATGGAAGACTACCTGTGCCTCTCGGTACAATCGGTCTCTGACATCCTGGTCAGCTGTCTGTTTTGCCTGACTGCACAGTTCTGTGAACTCTGCATTCTTCCACATGGCGATGTTACCTGCAGGCGGGATCGCTGCCGGTTCTGAGAGGAGGACCCAGAGGAAGTTGTCAGGGTCACCGTTATCTCCGGTCCATCCCAACATGGCTGCCTGGTGTTCACCCTGATCAGTCTTATCCAGGTAGGTACCCCACTCGTAGGACACGATCTCTGCATTGATGTTCACTTTCTTGAGCTGATCCTGCATGATCTCTGCGATCTTTCGTGCATTCGGGTTGTACGGTCTTGCCACAGGCATAGCCCACAGTTCCATATCGAACCCATCAGGATAGCCGGCTTCTGCCAGCAGAGCAGCTGCTTTCTCCGGGCTGTATTCATATGCTTCGATGTCATCATTGTATGACCACATCGTAGGAGGCAGCGGGTTCTTGGCGACCTGTCCTGCTTCCCCGTAGACACCATCGATGATAGCCTGATTGTCAATGGCATAGTTCATAGCCTGACGAACGAGTTTGTTGTCAAAGGGTTTCTTCTGGGTGTTCAGGGCAAGGTATCCCACGTTGAGTCCTGCCTGCTGGATGACCTGTACATCAGGATCAGCCTTCATGGCTGCGATATCTTCTGTCGATGGGAAATCGATCAGGTCGACTTCGCCCTTCTGCAGAGCAAGCCATCGTGAAGTCGCATCAGGGATCACTTTCAGGATCAGTCGGTCAAGATACACCGGTCCGTCCCAGTATGCATCATTCTCTCGAAGACGATCTGTGAGTCCTTTGCCCAGGAGACGAACTTGAATGCGCCGGTCCCGACAGGATTGTTCTTGAAATCATCACCGTATTTCTCTACCGCTGTTGGAGAGACGATCGATGCGAAATCCATGGCGAGGTTCGCGATGAATGGAGCTTCGACTTTCTTCAGCATGAACTTGACGGTATAGTCATCGACAGCGACCACGGAATCCACGATGTTATCCATATCCATATAGCCCCAGTATTTCCAGGGTCCCTGTGCATAGTAGGGATGATCTTCTATGAACTGTCTCTCGAAGGAGAATACCACTGCCTCAGCATTGAAGGGAGTGCCGTCATGGAAGGTCACACCCTTTCGCAGGGAGAAGGTATACTCCAGACCATCATCTGAGACTTCCCAGCTGGTAGCCAGTGCAGGTTTGACTGCAGTCTGACCCGGGACGAATTCAACAAGCGTATCGAACACTGCTGTCGAACCATAGAAGGATTCACCATCGGTCTCACGACCGGGATCAAGTCCTACCGAGTCGCCTGAACGACCGAAGACCAGGACTCCTCCCATCTTATCATCTACGACTGGTGCAGTCTTTGCCTTCTCTGCCGGTGCAGCAGTCTCTGCCTTCTCTGCTGGTGCAGCCTGTGCTGCCGGTTCTTCTGCTTTCGAACAACCAGCAAGTACCAGGGCCATTGCCAGTAGAACAGTTACGATCAGTAATCCGGTTCTTTTCATGAAACACTCCTCATTTTTTTCTACAATAACCTACATTATGCTACATTATGTATAAACATACAAGAACAATACGGAATATTGCATAATCGGGGTGAGTTTATGCTGTTACCAGACCTGTTTTACTCTGCGATACTATAGCTCAAGCACCTCGATGAGTACCTCTGGATCTATTCGGTAGGCAGAGCCCTTCCCCTCGTAGAACCCATGGTCACGTACGAAGTGGATATGCATGTCCGTGAAGGTGACCTCTCTTCCGATACGGAGATTTCGGACGGTCGTATTCACTTTCTGATACATCCCAGGCCCACCGAACGGTGAGGGAAGCACCCCCCCGTACTGAATCGACCCGCACATCGAAGCTGCTGTCGATGTGTATGAACTCACCAAGCCCATCAAGCCCCTTCTGGCGAAAGTACTCCATACGATCAGCTATCTGTGCATGGGTAAGACCAAGACGACGGACCGTCCCGTCATCTTCTACGAGAATATCTATCAGATTCCTGGTATCGGTCCCCAGGAAACCATCGAGCGTGATCACCCCCGGCTTCATCTGCTCCTGGATCTTCGTGAACTGTGGAGATTGTTTCATGACTCTCCCTCCTTAGGCGAATTTATCATAGTAGATACGATCTTCGGGAACCCCGAGGCCGGTAAGGACTTTCACACAGGCGTCGATCATCCCGGGGCTGCCGCACAGATAGGCCTCTGCCTCTGAGGCATCCTGCGCCTGCTGTGCCACGATATCGGTGATCAGTCCCACTGCACCGTCCCAGTTATCCTCTTCAGCCGGTTCGCTCAACGCAGGAATGAAGGTGAACCCGGGGAGTCGCTTCTCAAGCTCACGCATCTCTTCCACAAGAAACAGATCACGTTTCGAACGTGCACCGAAGAAATACTGCGCCTTCCTGGTGCTGCCCTTCTCTGCCATATCCAGCAGGATGGATTTGAGCGGGGCCATCCCTGACCCACCTGCGATACAGATGAGAGGTCTCTCGGTATCCCGAAGATAGAACTCTCCATAGGGCCCGTTGAGCAGCACCTCATCGCCCTCCTTCAGGTATTTATGCACATAGGTGGTACAGATACCATTGGGGACCAGCCTGATCTCCAGCTCCACATGGCCGGTATCACTCGGGACAGAGGCCATGGAGTAGGCACGGTAGACCGGTTCTTCGGTGAGTTCATACTCAGGGACCTGGAACTGGATGAACTGTCCCGCTGTCATCTCGATGACCGGGGGGTCGATCAGGGCCAGACGCACCTCTTTTATATCATGGGTGAGATCTCGGAGCCTCTCGATCCTGGCGGTGAACTGCTTCACATTGAACAGCTCCTCAGGGATCTCGATGGAGACATCACTCTTCACCTTGAACTGACACGAAAGACGGATATGCTCTGCTTTCTCTGCATCCGAGATCCAGGGAAGTTCAGTCGGAAGATACTGACCGCCTCCGGCTGTCACTTTCACCTTGCACAGACCGCAGGAACCCCGCCCGCCGCAGGCAGAGGGGATGAAGATCCCCTCCCCGTTCAGCGCTTTGAGCAGTGGTTGCCCGCCTTTGACTGTCAGTTTCTTATCATCGTTCACGGTGATCATCACATCCCCGTAGTTACCGATAGTCGCATCGGCAATGACCATCAGCAGAGCCAGAAAGAGTGAGATCGCTGAGACGATCGCTACACTCATCAATAACGTCATGAACATCTTTGCCTCCTAGGAAATGGTGATCATACCGGAAAAGCCCATGAACGCCAGAGCCATGATCCCTGCAATGATCAGGGTGATTCCGGCGCCTTCGAGTCCTGCAGGGACCTTCGCCTTGACCAGTTTCTGTCTGATCCCGGCCATGGCAAGGATCGCCAGGAACCAGCCGAGCCCGCTTCCCAGTCCAAAGAAGAACGAGGTCAGCAGGGAGTAGTCACGAATGACCATAAAGAGGCTGACTCCGAGGATGGCGCAGTTGACGGTGATCAATGGCAGGAAGATACCCAGAGCAGCATAGAGCCCTTCGCTCGTCCGTTCTATGATCATCTCGACCAGCTGCACGAACGCGGCGATGATGATAATGAAGACGATATAGCGGAGATAGAACAGACCGAACGGTATGAGGATATAGGTATAGGCCAGCCAGTTCAGGACGGTCGTCGAAGCCATGACGAAGGTCACGGCGATCCCCAGTCCGACTGAGGTCTTCAGCTCTCTGGAGACAGAGAGGAAGGAACACATGCCCAGATAGTTGGTCAACAGGATGTTGTTGGTGAAGATAGCGGCAAAGAACACCGCTATGGGGTAGTATGCGCTATTCATTCGACGCCTCCTTCTTCTCGGTCATAAAGGTCTCTTTCACGATCCATATGAAGATCGCAAGCATGAAGAACGCCCCGGGGGCATGATCATGATCGACCAGTTCACCCACCAGTCACCAAGGATCTGAACACCCCAGAGGTCCCGGTCCCCAGCAGTTCCCTGAAGAACGCGATGATCAGAAGGACATAGGAGTATCCGATCCCCGAGGCAAGACCATCGATCAGCGAGAGCCCGGGAGTGTTGTTCAGCGCGAAAGCCTCTGCACGACCCATGATGATACAGTTGGTGATGATCAATCCGACATAGGGGCCGAGCTGCTTCCACACATCAGGGATATAGGCTTTGAGCACGATATCGACGATGATGACAAACGTCGCTATGACCATCGTCTCAACGATCATACGTATACGCGAAGGGATGAACTTCCTGATCAGAGATAGGGTAAAACTCGAGAACATCGTCGTGAACAGGACCCCGAGGGTCATCACCACGGTGTTTTCCAGTTTGTTCGTCACAGCAAGGGTCGAACAGATACCGAGGATCTGTACGAAGACAGGGTTCTCTTTTCCCAGCGGGGTCAGAAAGGTCTTCTTCATTCGTTTTGAGATCATACTACTGCCCCTTACGATAGCCGGTCCGAGCGTGACCGCTTCATTTATGATATCTCTCATGGCAAGAGAGGTCCTTGTCGCTCCGGTGATCGCATCGATCTCATCGGGGGCATCTGCCATGCCCTCATCAACGAGCACGAACGGTCCCCGTTTGCCGACGAACTGCATCCGGTACCACTCCTCTTCGATCCTTGCCCCGAGTCCGGGGGTCTCGTTCTGACTGAAGATACCGATACCCGTCAGCTCATCGAGAGATTCAGTGAACCCCACCAGCAGTGATATCGGACCCCACAACCCTGCCCCTTCGATGGGAACCACATAGGTAAACGACCCATCCGGCTGTGCTACCCGATAGTAGAGCTGCCCGTCGGAGACCTCTGTCACCGATGCCTCATACAGGGCGGTGACCTCACGAAAATCATCCGGATACGGTATGTTGGCCGCCTGCAGGATGGTCTTTCTCAGGAACAGCCCCTCGTTCGCCTCGACTCGCTCCTTTGTGGACAGGAACAGCCCGGTCACGATGGAGATACATACCACGGTGACCATCAGCATGAACACCAGAGGATAGATACGCAGTGCAAAGAATCCATCTTTTTCATCGACTTCCCCCTGCTGCTTTCGCTTCTGCTGCTTTCACCTTCTTCTTTCGTTTCTGCTCTTTCACCAGATAGTCGATAAGAGGAGCGAACATGTTGGCAAGCAGGATCGCGAAGGTGACCCCCTCAGGCCAGTTGGCGAAGACCCGGATCAATACGGTGAGCAGCCCGAAGAGGATACCGTAGATCCATCTGCCGGTATCGGTACTCTGGGATGCTGATACCGGGTCAGTGATCATGAAGAACGCGGCAAAGAGGAAACTCCCGCTGAGTATGCCGTACAGGGGGTCTGTAGCCTGCGGGACCCCTGCGATCCACAGCAGCGACTGCAGGAGGACGAACCCTGCTACCGAGGCAACCGTGAAGCGCCAGTTCGCAGCTCTCTTATAGATGATATAGGCCCCGCCGAGAAGGATCAGTATCACCGAAGTCTCACCGAAACTTCCCGGGACTGCTCCCAGGAGGATATCGACAAGCCTGGCACTCTGCGTGACCAGAGGGGTCGCATTGGAGACAGCATCTGCACGCGTGATCCAGGATGCGAACTCCGGGGAACCAGCCGTTCACGAACAGCGCCGGGTTGATGAACTGTGCCGTCATGGGGACACCGAAACTCACATAGATGAAGGCACGTCCAGTGATCGCGGGATTGAAGACATTCTTGCCGAACCCACCGAACACCATCTTACCGAAGACGATACCGAAGGCGATACCGACCGCTGCCATCCAGAGCGGCATCGCCGGAGGGAGAGAGAGTGCGAACAGCATGCATGAGACGAACAGAGATTCGGTGATCTTCAATCCATACCGTCTTGACATGAGATATTCACTGACCACCCCGGTCGCCGTGACGACTGCAAGTACTGCGATAAAACGCCATCCAAAAAAATAGACAGCTGCTAATCCAAGCGGTGCAAGCCCCTTCAGGACTGTCCGCATTGCCTGTTGCTTCTGTATCTTCACCATGCCCCCTATGCTGTATGTTCTGCAAGCAGCTCGTAAGCCTTATATATAGTAGCATACCATATGATAGTGCGGAAAAAAAATCTCTTCTATCATGGCACATCGATCTTGATGACCGAAACCTCTCTTCTCTGAAGGACCAGTGACAGAAGCAGGAACCCGACCCCTGCACCTGTGGCTGCAGAGCCTGTGAGCAGCCAGACACTCGACACATCAGAGACTTCCAGGAGCATCCCGGTGATCCACGGGCACATGATGGCGCCGGAACCTTCGACCAGACTGATGATGCTGCTGAAGCGCGCACGGTGGGTCACCGGAGTATGATTGGCTACGAACACATGAGAGTTCGTCACCAGCAGGATCTCCCCGATGGTCCAGAAGAAGACCGCGATCATGAACAGAGGCATCCTGACGATGAACGCGTTCATCCCGAAGCCGACCGCGAACAGACCTGCCGATAGCGCCATGTTCGTCAGGGGGCGGTTCCCTACTGTCAGCCTGGTCACCAGAGCGGTGAACAGCAGTACGATCACGGCATTGAAGGTCATGACATTCCCGAAGAACTTCGCACCATTGCCGGGGAACAGCCGCTCAAGCTGCAGCGGGAAGGTAAAACCATGCTGCGAGTAGACAAAACTGATCAGGAAGGCGATACAGACATAGAAGACCAGTACCGGTCTGCGAAAGAACGCCACCAGAGCACTGCCGATCTCTGCCTGCTCACCTGCGGGCAGCACGGTCGCTGCATCGGGAGCACTCTGCTCCCCCGGTCTGAGTTCCTCTATGAAGAACATCACAGCTGCTGCGGCGATGACCGTAGTGACCGCATCCCCCAGAAGAGCCAGCTCATATGGGAGGTATAGAGGAACCCTGCGATCACAGGTCCGATGGCCACCCCGATATTAGTACCCAGATACAACAGCGAGAAGGCTTTTTCCGGTCCAGACCGCTTGAGAGGTCTATAACAAGAGCATCTGTCACCGGTCTGGTCGCTCCTCTGAAGATCGAGGAGATGCTGATGAGCCAGGGGTGATCATCGAATGGGTAGAGAACCCGCACAGCAGGTAGAACAGAGCGATCATCAGCTGACTGAAGACCAGCACCCGTTTCCTGTTGTATCGGTCAGCGGCATACCCGCCGATGATCATGCCAAGAGCATTCACCGCACCGGTCAGCATCAGGAACCTGCCTGCGGCTGATTCGCTGAACCCCATTCGCTGGGTTAGGAAGAGGACCAGAAAGAGCTGAACGAAATCTCCGATCCTGTTCACGACCCTTGCCGCGAACAGGATATAGATACTCCTGTTCAGCCCTTTATACGTCGAGAAGACGCTGCACTGTTTCATATTCACCTTGAGGGGTCACTCAAGAAGACCCCATTCTCTATCCAGCTGTGCCGATCAGCACTCACTGTACCCGCAGGAAAAACACTTCTTACACCCTTCGATGTTCATGAACGCAGCATTCCCGCAGACAGGCAGATATCAGCCTGAGCAGCCCGGGGTTTCTCGCTCTCGGTGAAGGAGAGACTGAACTGCTTCCTGGCGATCTCATCCTCTTCATCAGGAAGGGGCGGATAGATGTGAGAGCCCTCGGAAGACCCGATATGTTCCTCGATCGCGATAGCGATCGCATCAGGAAGACTCATGATCCGGTTCTTACCGAACCCTGTCTGACGTCCGGAACCGATCGATCGCAACTGGGCGATTACCGCCTCCGCACGCTGCTTGGGTGTCAGGGGAGAGGCCATCCTCAGGACCAGACTGATCAGTCTGCCGATCCCTTCTGCATCTGCAGCCACATCCGAACCGACTTTCGCCACATTCACGAAGACTTCGAACGGATCCTCGAAATGGTCCCCATCGGAGTTGATCGTGATATAGGCCGTCCCGATCGGGGTCGATTTCCGATAGGTGGTCCCTCTGAGGATCGTCGGGCGTACCCGGGTCCTGATCTCAGGCACCGGTGCAAGTTCCTCTGCAGGTTCCTCATCCTTGATGTTCAAAACCTGTGTATCACGGGAGCCGTCACGATAGATCGTCCCGCCCTTACAGCCAAGATCATACATCATCTCATAGAGCTTTCGGGTCTCCTCGATGGTATAGTCATGGGGAGCGTTGCAGGTCTTCGAGATACTCGAGTCGACCCATCGCTGGATGGCAGCCTGGACACGGACGTGAGCCTCCGGAGAGAGGTCCATAGCTGTGACGAAGTAGTCCGGCAGACTCTCACCGGGATGCTCTGTCACCCACTCATCATAGACGTCGACCCGTTCAGTGTGGGATCCCATGCGACCCACTCGCTCCCATTCCCAGAAGAAGTAGGGTTCGATCCCTGTACTCGTACCGACCATCGTCCCGGTCGTACCTGTCGGAGCCTGGGTAAGCAGCGTGACATTCCTGATCCCCTTCTCCCTGACCTCATCACGGAGGTCCTGAGGCATGGAGAGCATGAACTCACTCTCCAGGAACTTATCAGCATCAAAGAGGGGAAAACTGCCCTTCTCCCGGGCGATCCCCGCACTTGCTCTGTAAGCTTCCACACAGATGAACCGGTAGAGCCTGTCGATGAAGCTGATCGACTCATCCCCGCCGTAGGCGATCTTCAGTCTGATGAGCATCTCTGCAAGCCCCATGGTACCCAGCCCTATCCGGCGTCGGACTCCTGCTGAGCCTTGTTCTCTTCGAAGAAGTACGGTGTATCATCAATGACATTATCGAGGAACCGCACCGAGTACTGCACAGCAGTCGCAAGATCTTCCCACAGCACCTGGCCATCTTGCACGAACTGAGCAAGATTGATCGATCCCAGATTACAGACACCCCAGGGCGGGAGCCCCTGCTCACCGCACGGGTTGGTACTGGCGATGGTGTTATAGTAGTGAGAGTTGCTCAGTTTGTTGTAGCGGTCGATGAAGAAGATCCCGGGTTCTGCCGATGCCCAGGCACTGTCGATGATCTCGTTCCAGATCTCCCGGGCCTTGAGCGTCTTATAGCTGAGCACTGCCCTGCCGGCAGCCTTCCAGGCATCAAGGTTCCCATCCCACTGTGTATCATAATCAGGGTCCGAGGTGTCGGGAAACACACAGGTCCAATCTGCATCGGCTTTGACAGCCTGCATGAAGTCATCGGTGATCCCGACGCTGATATTGGCATTCTCGATCTTTCCCATCTCCCGTTTACTCTTGATGAAGTCCAGGATATCGGGGTGCCAGACATTGAGGATGAGCATCAGGGCTCCCCTTCTGCTCCCGCCCTGCTCGATCAGGCCGGTGACGAAACTGAAGAGACCTCCCCAGGAGACAGACCCGCTCGATCGCCCGTTCACCCCTTTCACATAGGCGTGTCTCGGCCGCAGGGAGGAGAGGTTCATCCCCACCCCGCCCCCGCGAGACATGATCTCTGTCATCTGGGTCAGCGTCTGCATGATCCCGCCGCGGCTGTCCTTCGGTGAAGGTACCACATAGCAGTTATAATAGGTCAGTTTCTGATCGGTACCGGCTCCTGTGAGGATCCTCCCCCCGGGGACGAATCTCCAGTCTTCCAGCAGCCAGTCGAACTTCTCGTTCCAGAGGCTCTGCACCTTCTTGTCCTCGACTTTTGACAATGCCGCAGCGGTCCTCTTGAGCATCTTGTCCGGAGTCGTCTCAAGAGGTTTGTCGATATGTTCTGAGCTGACGATCAGATCGGTCTCATCCTCGAGTCTGACTGCTACCATATGGTTATCCAGAAGGGCTTCGACCGTACCGATCTCCCGCTGTCCTGTCTGGGTGTTACTCACTGCGATCACCAGGTCTCCGACTGAAAGGGTATCCTTCTTCCCATCCTTGAGCGCATACCGGTCCAGGAATATCTTCCTGCCCAATGGTTTTAATTCATTACTACCCTTTGCCATGAAGAGCCTCCAAAAATGATTTCTTATCTTGCTTCAGGAACACTGCAGCAAGTCTTCAGCTTACTGTATTTGTTCCAATATGAAAAGAGTACACGCTACATTTAGTGATTATTTGTGGCTTTATCATGCATAAGCACTATATACAGTGAAGGCTAGATAGACATCTTCTTACGCTGGAAGCAATAAAAAGGGTCCCATCAAGATGGGACCCACGAAACCAGTATAGATAAGAAGTACTAATAGCCAAGCTGCAGCATGGTATCAGCCACCTTCTTGAATCCCGCGATGTTCGCCCCTCTCACATAGTCGACATAGCCGTCAGGCATCGTCCCTTCTGTGATGCAGGAGGCATGGATGTTCTGCATGATCTCATGCAGTCTTCCGTCGACTTCTTCTTTTGACCAGCGGAGCTTCATGGAGTTCTGTGACATCTCCAGTCCCGATACTGCTACCCCGCCGGCGTTCGCGGCCTTCCCGGGAGCGAAGAGGATCTTCTTAGCCTGGAACTTCTGCACCGCTTCGGTGGTACATCCCATGTTCGAGGTCTCGACGATATAGGAGACACCGTTACTGATGAGCAGTTCGGCATCCTGCAGGTCAAGCTCGTTCTGGATGGCACAGGGGAATGCCATATCGACCGGAACTTCCCAGGCTTTCGCCCCTTCACGAACTTGGTCCCGAATCGTTTGGCATAGGGTTCGACCACGTCGTTGTTCGAAGCCCGCAGCTCCAGCATGTAGTCCCACTTCTCCTGGGTATCGATCCCTTCAGGATCATGGATATATCCATCAGGACCACTGATCGTCACCACTTTGGCTCCGAGTTCAGAAGCTTTCATCACAGCACCCCAGGCGACATTCCCAAACCCTGAGACGGAGATGGTCTTCCCCTTCATGGTATCCTGCTGAGCTTCTACCATCTCATGGGCGAAGTACATGGCACCGAACCCGGTCGCTTCAGGTCTGATCAGTGAACCGCCCCAGTTCTGGCCCTTCCCGGTCAGTACTCCGGTATTCTCGATCATCATACGTTTGTACTGACCATAGAGATACCCGATCTCCCGGGCGCCTACTCCGATATCACCGGCAGGGACATCGGTACTCGGTCCGATATATCTATAGAGCTCGGTCATGAACGACCGACAGAATCTCATGATCTCATTGTCCGACTTCCCTTTCGTGTTGAAGTCAGACCCGCCTTTGGCACCGCCCATGGGCAGGGTGGTAAGACTGTTCTTGAAGGTCTGCTCGAAGCCAAGGAACTTGAGTGTACCGAGTGTGACACTCGGGTGGAACCTGAGTCCTCCCTTATAGGGACCGATCGCATTGTTGAACTGTATGCGATACCCTCTGTTCACCTGCACATCCCCGTTGTCATCCTCCCATTCGACTTTGAAGGTGATGACCCTGTCAGGTTCGGTGATCCTCTCGAGGATCTTCGCATTCAGATATGCAGGATTCTCATTGACTACATCGATGATCGATTCAACCACCTCTTTGGCTGCCTGTATGAACTCCGGCTGTGCAGGGTTCTTCTGTTCCAATTCTGCCATAAACGAATCGTAATGATACATGATGACCTCCATCAGTATGGGCGAAGTTGTGTTTCCAAAAAGAGTTTTCAGCTCTTTTCAGAAAATTATACACCATAGTAAACCTGCAAATATCAATTGTCAATTGTTATATTTATCTTTTACGCAATATGATGTACTTATTTTTATATTTTCATCACATGAAATGGCATTTCATTCATATTATATGTATATTGCAATATTTTTTATTATTTATTTGTTATACAGTAATATTATCTAAATTATTACTGTTTTCATACATATTCACAAATCACAACCAGAAACACAACAGCATAGCGAAAGCCGCTGAAACATGATACAGTACTAGTATGTATCAACAACCAATAATCCCTGAGACCATCTTTCAGGATCTGATGTCAAAACGAGTACGGAACATCCTTCTGATCTGCAGCAGATACGACAGGTTCATGCTGGAGGAAGATGGCAGGATCGAAGAACTGCTCTTTCAGGACTATGTATCGCTGGGTCTTCGCTATCCACCGAAGATCACTCATGCCCCATCAGCACAGACAGCGCTTTCTCTACTGAAGACCCATGAGTTCGAGCTGGTGATCACCATGATCAATATCGGAGAGCTGCATGTGGCAGATCTTGCAGAGACGATCAAGAAGACCTACCCCGACAAACCCATCATCATCCTCTCACCACAGGCGACCCACAAGAAGCTTCTGGAACTCAAGACAGAGAGTCATGATGTGGTTGATTACATCTTCACCTGGCAGGGGAATCCCAATATCCTGCTGGCAATGGTCAAGCTGGTAGAGGACAGGATGAACGCCAGACTGGACACCCGGTCTGCCGGTGTCCAGGTCATCATCCTCGTCGAGGATTCGGTACGCTACTACTCGACCTATCTGCCGATGATCTACACCAGTCTGATCCAGCAAGCCCGCTATATCATGTCAGAGGGGCTGAACGACTGGTCACGGACCCAGAGGATGCGCGGCAGGCCGAAGATCCTGCTGGCGAAGACCTACAACGAAGCGGTAGCCCTCTATGACACGTTCAGGGACTGTACTCTGGGGATCATATCCGATATCTCCTACAAGAAGGACGGGGAACAGGATAAGGAGGCAGGTCTCAAGCTATGTGAGTACATACGCACCGATAACAGTGAACTGCCGATCCTGCTGCAGTCATCCAGACTGGAGTATCAGATCGAAGCTGAACGCTACAGAGCGCACTTCATCTACAAGCACTCAGAGACCCTCCTTGCCGATATCAGGACCTACATCAGAAAGAACTACGGGTTCGGTGACTTCATATTCAGAGATCCTGAGACGTTGCGACAGATCGCCAAGGCCGAGAGCCTGCGGGATCTGCAGCATACCCTCTCGGCCGTACCGCTGGAGTCATTCCAGTTCCATGTGCACAACAATGATTTCTCCAAGTGGCTGAAGGCCAGGGCACTGTTCAATCTGGCCAAACTGATCAGACCGAAGGTCCTCGAGGACTACTCGTGCCCTGAAGAGCTCCGAAACGATATCATCCAGACGATCAAGGCCTATCGTCAGCAGCGGGGCCGGAACACCATCGCGATCTTCAACAAGGATCGCTTCGATGAACTCTCGTTCTTCACCCGTATCGGCTCTGGGTCCCTCGGGGGAAGGGCCGTGGTCTGGCGTTCATCAGCATGCAGGTGAAGGAGAGTCAGCTCGCGGAGAAGTACCCGGAGATGTATCTGTCGATACCGAGGACCATCGTACTCACCACCGAGCTGTTCGACCTGTTCATGGAACAGAACAACCTCAGCAATGAGGTCACCAAGGACTACACGGACAAGGAGATCCTCAGACTCTTCCTGGATGCTGACTTCCCCGAGACCCTGCGTGAGAACCTCAAAGCGATCATCAAGGTCCTGAAGGCCCCGATAGCGGTCAGATCCTCCAGTCTCCTCGAGGATTCGCACTACCAGCCGTTCGCGGGGATCTATGAGACCTGCATGATCCCCAACTCACATCCGGACTTCGACCGAAAGCTGAAGGATCTGTGCAATGCGATCAAGTGCGTGTATGCTTCTACCTACTACAGACGCAGCAAGGACTATCTGCGGGCGACCAACCATATGGTCGAAGAGGAGAAGATGGCGGTGATCATCCAGCAGGTCACCGGCACCACCTTCGGGCAGTACTGCTATCCGAACGTCTCCGGTGTCGCCCGATCTCTCAACTACTACCCGCTGGGCAAGGAGTCCCCGGAGGACGGGATCGCCTATCTTGCTTTCGGGTTCGGCAAGACCGTCGTCGACAACGGGATCTCCCTGAGATTCTCACCAAAACACCCGAAACGGGCCATGCAGCTCAATGCCGGCCAGTCTCCGACCTCCAAGATGCAGACGCAGTTCTATGCCCTCGATATGGAGCATTCCTTCAAGCCTGAGGCTTCCGATTCTGAGAACCTCGTACAGCTCGATGTCGCCGATATCACCGATCCTGCTCCGCTGAAGTACATCGCCTCCACCTATGATGTCAAGAACCATGTCATATCCGATTCACCTTCGGCTCAGGGGAAGAAGATCATCACCTTCGCAGCCCTGCTGAAGTACAACATCCTGCCTGTGGCAAAGATCATCAGAGAGTTGCTGCAGCTCGGTGAACACATCATGAACGTACCGATCGAGATCGAGTTCGCCTGTAACTTCAACAAGCCCTCGAACAAGAAACCCGAGTTCAGCATCCTGCAGATCCGCCCCATCGTAGAAGGTGCCGAGTCAGCGGATGTCAGCATCGATCAGGCGCATCTCGAGGACGCCCTGATCTATTCAAAACGGGCTATGGGTAACGGGACCTTCAACGATCTGTATGATATCGTCTACATCAAGCCGGAACATTTCGATCCAGCGAAGACTCTGGAGATGGCCCAGATCATCGCAGAGATCAATGAGAAGTTCATAGAGGAGGACAAGGGCTACATCCTGCTGGTAGCCGGCCGGCTGGGTTCGAGTGACCCGTGGCTGGGTATCCCGACCACCTGGTCGCAGATCTCACAGGCAAAGGTGATCATCGAGACAGGATTGCCGGGTTTTGAAGTCGAACCGAGTCAGGGGACCCACTTCTTTCAGAACCTCACCTCCCTGCATAATGCCTATATGACGATCAACCCCATACGGAATGACGGGTCCTGTGACTTTGCCGCCCTTGACCGCATGGAAGCGGTCATCGAATCGGACCATATCCGTTATGTGCATGCAGAAGTGCCGTATACGGTCAAGGTAGATGGCAAGAGTGGCCAGGGGTTCATCGCAGCAGGGACATCAGAGGTGGACGAAGCAGTCCCATAGGGGATCGAGCGGCGGTCGGGCAACAATGATCATCGGCTCTTTTTTGGTCGGATGCTCGAACTCTACTTTGCGGGCGTGGAGATAGATCCCCCCGCCTTTGTTCGATCGCTTCGCACCATACTTGAGATCTCCCTTGATCGTACACCCTATGGCAGCAAGCTGTGCCCGTATCTGGTGATGTCTGCCGGTGTGCAGGATGATCTCCAGCATGTAGTAATGCGTGGTCGCTCCGGCCACACGATAGCTCAGATGGGCGAACTGTGAATCCTTCTTCTCCTGATCGGAGGCGAAGGATTTATTCTTCTTTCGGTTCCGGACCAGATAGTGCTTGAGCTCCCCCTGCTCATCAGGAGGCATCTTGTCAACGATCGCCCAGTAGGTCTTCGTGATCTTCTTGTCTCTGAACATGTTCCCCAGCCGGGTGAGTGCCTTGTCGGTCTTGGCGAACAGTACGATACCGCTCGTGGGTCGGTCGAGCCGATGGGGGACTCCCAGAAAGATGTTCCCAGGCTTGTGATAGGTCTTGCGCAGATACTCTTTGACCAGCTCACTGAGCGGGGTATCGCCGGTCTCATCTGCCTGCACGATCTCCGAGGGAAGCTTGTTCACTACGATAAGATGATTATCCTCATAGAGGATCCTGTCCCTGACTGTGTTCTCCATTACATATCTCCCATATTCAACTGCAGCTGCTTCTCTGATTCAGATTCCTCTTGATCCCCTTCATGCTCCTGAGGATGTGTGTGCACAGCCCTTCTGATACGCATGGAGAGTATCGGCTTCGTGGTGAGCCTCACTCCGTTGGCTTTGACTCCCTTTACCAGGAATCCGGAGAACGGGAAGCTCTCTTCGTAGACCTTCATCCGCTTGCTCGGCTTGTACTGTACGAAGATCTCGGCATCTTCCCTGGTCGAGAGCTTGAGGATCTTGGCATCTTCAGGGACCAGTTCGTATGACCTGTTCATGATGAACTGGGTGATCTGGCATCGCTTCACATAGAGCAGTTTGGTCGATCTCTCCTGATAGAGGATCGTGAACACCGTCTGCTCAAGCAGCGTCTTATCAGCAAGACAGCAGAACCTCATGCCCTTACCGGCAAAATATTTGTCTATGGTATCAGTGACCAGATAGCTCCCAGACTTCTTGATGATGAGCAGCCGGTCATACAGTGAAGCCTTACACTGCGAAGTCCCGTCTTTCACCCCATAGCCCACATACCCGGTCTTCGGATCATAACTGACTGTCAGATCCCTGTTGGCAGCCTCGCGCACATCCACTTTATCAAAGGAGATGATCTTGGTCTTCCTCTTTGCCAGTGGGCCCGAAGTATGCCTCATCGATTCGATCGTATCAAGAGCATATTCGACGATATACTCAAGATGATAGGCTATCTCCTTGAGTCGCAGATTGATCTCATCGACCTCATGTTTTGCCTTATTGATATCATACAGAGAGATCCTTCTGATGGGGATCTTCAGCAGTCGTTCGACATCATCAGGGTCACCTCGCGCATCAACTCGTCTCTGTAGGGGATGAACCCGTCCAGGACGGCCTGCATCACCTGTTCCTGAGTGACCCGTTTCTCTATGCTCTTATAGATACGCTGCTCGATGAAGATCCGCTCCAGCGTCCTGGCATGCAGCCGATCGAGCAGATGCCGCTTCTCATTCTCCAACTCTTTGCGCAGGATGTTCACCAGTCGTTCAGACTGATAGCCGATCACCTCCGGTACGGTCATGATCGTAGGGAGTCCCTCTTTGATGACCAGCAGATTGATGGAGATCGATTGTTCGCAGTCAGTGAAGGCATACAGCGCATCCACCACATCCTGGGTATAGGTGTTCCTCGGGAGATTGATCTCGATACTGATCTTATCGGTGGTGAAGTCGCTGATGTTCGATATCTTCACCTTCCCCTTCTTCGCAGCACTCTCGATCGAGGTGATCAGCTTCTCGGTGGAGACCCCGAAGGGGAGCTCCTCGATGATGATCTTCTTCTCATCTTCTGTATTCAGCTTCGCGCGTGCAAGGACCTTCCCGTTCCCCTCTTCATAGCCCGAGACATCCAAGAACCCGCCACCGGGAAAATCGGGAAAGATCTCGAAGGACTCTCCCCTGAGTTGACTGGACATCGCATCGAGGACCTCGTTGATATTATGTGGCAGGATCTTCGTGGACATACCTACGGCTATACCTTCAGCTCCCTGGATCAGCAGCACCGGCAGTTTGGCGGGAAAGGAGAGCGGCTCCCTGTTCCTCCCGTCATAGGAGTCCTGGTACTCGGTCAGTTCAGGATTGTAGAGGACCTTCTTCGCATAGGGCAGCAGACGACACTCTATGTATCGTGCAGCTGAAGCCATATCGCCAGTCAGGATATTACCGAAATTCCCCTGCTTGTCGATGAACAACTCGGTGTTCGCCAGATTCACCAGGGCTTCGTAGATCGAAGAGTCCCCATGGGGGTGGTACTTCATGCAGTGACCGACCACATTCGCCACTTTATGGAACTTGCCGTCATCCATCTCGAAGAGCGAATGCATGATTCGCCGCTGAACGGGTTTGAGACCGTCTGAGATGTCAGGTATCGCGCGTTCTTTGATGACGTATGATGCATATTCCAAGAAATTCTTCTTGAACAGTTTCTGTGCGTGTGCCATTAGATCAGATTCTCCATGATGAACTCTCTCCTCTGCGGGGTGTTCTTTCCCATATAGAACTCCAGGGTCTCTTTGATATCGTGAATCGATTTGATACTGACCGGTATCAGCCGGATATCTTCTCCGATGAACTGTCCGAACTCTTTGGGCGAGATCTCCCCGAGTCCCTTGAATCGAGTCACTTCAGGAGCGGAGAGCTCCTTCAGGGCGCTGTCTCGTTCTACCTCATTATAACAGTAGATAGTCCTCTTCTTGTTCCTGACACGGAACAGGGGAGTCTCGAGAATATAGATACGGCCCAGCAGGACCAGTTCCTCAAAATAGCTGAGAAAATAGGTGAGCAGCAGATTCCTGATGTGAAATCCATCGAAGTCCGCATCGGTGGCTATGACGATCTTGCCGTAGCGCAGGGTCTCCAGGGAGTTCTCTATCCCCAGTGCCTTCATCAGGTTGTAGAGTTCTTCGTTCTTATAGATCTCAGTCCTCTTCTTCCCCTGTACATTGAGCACCTTCCCCCGAAGACTGAAGATCGCCTGGGTATAGACATCCCGGGTCGATACCATGGAACCGGAGGCCGACTGCCCCTCAGTCAGGAAGATCATCGTATTCTCGCCGTACTTCGCATGAGAGAGGTGGAACTTACAGTCTTTCAGATTCGGGATCTTGATCGAGACCCGCTTGGCGGCCTCTCTGGCACCCTTCTTCACTGCGTTGAGCTCTTTGCGCAGCTTCTCATTGTTCATGATCTTGTCATTGAGCTGCCCGGCAGCTTCCTGATTCTTCAGAAGGAAGTCCACGATGGCACTCTTCACCTCCTGAACGATCCAGCCCTTGATCTCCGTGTTCCCGAGTTTGTTCTTGGTCTGACTCTCGAAGATGGGATTCATCAGTTTCACCGAGACGGCCCCGACGACCCCCTCTCTGATATCGACTCCCGAATAGCTCTTCTTATAGAACTCGTTGACACCTTTGAGGATGCCTTCACGGAAGGCACTCAGATGGGTGCCTCCGTTACTGGTATACTGACCGTTCACATAGGAGAAGTAATTCTCCCCGTAGTTGGTCGTATGGGTGAGGGAGAACTCAAGATGTTCACCCTTGTAGTAGATGATGTCATACATCGTCTGAGAGCCCACCTCTGCCTGCAGCAGATCGAGCAGCCCCCGTTTTGACTTGTAGAGCTTGCCGTTGAACTCAAGGACCAGTCCTGCGTTGAGATAGGCATAGTTCTGTACCCGTTCGATGATGAAATCCTGATCGAACTCATACTCCCCGAAGATCTTCACATCGGGAGTGAACTCCATGAAGGTCCCATCGGGTTGTGAGGTCTTCCCGGTCTTCTGCGATACCAGGGTCCCCCGTTCGAAGACCGCTTCGGCATACTTGCCGGCGCGGTATGAGATCACATGAAAGAACGAGGAGAGGGCATTGACCGCTTTGGTCCCCACTCCGTTGAGCCCCACTGAGAACTGGAACACCTCATCATTGTACTTGGCTCCGGTATTGATCACCGAGACACAGTCGATGATCTTCCCGAGCGGTATCCCTCTTCCGAAGTCCCGCACCTTGACGGTCGAGCCTTTCACGTCGATCGTCACCTGCCGGCCGAAGCCCATGATGAACTCATCGATACTATTATCTATGACTTCCTTCAGAAGGATATAGATACCATCATCACCATTGGAACCATCTCCGAGCCGCCCGATATACATACCGGTTCGCAACCTGATATGCTCGAGCGGACTGAGGGTCTTTATCTTACTTTCATCGTAAACTGCAACTGTTTTCATATATGCGCCCATTGTACACTGAATCGTATCTTTTATCAATTTATGCCGCTATGCAGGGGACCCCACCGGTACATATGTCTGCATAGGCATCATATACATAGTAACCATAGTGAGTCATTCCGATCTTTCACCCATCTGCTAGGTGAAGGTTATGTAATTGGTGATCATGATATCATTGAGAGAACGTTTGATCAGCCGCAGCCGCCTCAGATTATCTTCCACGAAATCAGTGAGGACGGCAAAGAGTTCCTGATCGAACCAGAGACCCGCCTGCTCACTCATCATCTCCATCGCCTGATCGACGGTGAACGGATCGCGGTAGTTCTGACTCTGTGTCAGGGAGATGAACATGTTCACCATGAACAGTATCTGAGATTCTATCAGCATCTGAGATCCTGTGAGCCCGTTGGGGAACCCTGAGCCATCACGATGCTCGAACTGTTCTCTGATGATCCTGGCCACTTCCCAGGGGAACTCTATCTGATCGAGTACATCAGCACCGCCTATGATATGACGCCGGACGCTCATGCGCTCCTGATCACTGAGTCTCTCACTCTTGAGCAGGATGTTCTTGGGAAGCATGATCTTTCCGATGTCATGCAGCAGGGCCGCCAGATAGAGACCGGTGGAGCGGTCCTTCCCCAAAGAGCAGCCTGCAGCGATCACCAGGGAGAGACGAGCGGTCAGATAGTGATCAGGCCACTCGAAATCGAAACGGTCATACAGCTTGCAGAAGGCATCGGCGAACCTCATGAAGATCTGAGAGCGTTCCATATGCATCCTGTCGATGTTTGACTGGTAGGCCAGCATCCTGGTCATATCCTGCAGGACGATCAGGTAGTTGAAACCGTTCCCTTCGGCGACCGGTTCACAGGAGATCTGTACCTGCATCACTGCCTTGGAGCGACCCTCGATGGAGATCAGCGCCCCTGAGACCGACTCCTGCCGGTTCTTGGAGAGTGCGTTGAACAGCTCATTGAATTTGACCAGATAATCCTTTACCACATAGTCACGTATATGGTCCAGCCCCTCGTCTCTGCGATCGATCAGGACATCCCAGGAGGGGTTGGTCTCAAGGATCAGACCGGTAGAGTCAACGACGGCCAGCGGCATATGGATGACATCCACAAGCTGCAGGTTCCTGCGAGTACTGTCTACGACCTGCTGGATCAGCACGGAGTTGTCGAATATTGCCGCGATGAGTGAGCTGTACATACTGAGGAAGTCAATATCGGCAGCAGCCCAGACCCGCTGTTCGTTCACCGCATCGAATCCCAGGAACCCATACAGGGTCTCACCACTCACGACCGGGAATACCAGAACGGATCTGACTCCCTGCATGGCAAGGATGGTCTTCTCCTGTTCCGCCTCGGGGGGAACTCTTCCAGATCATTGATCACGATGTTCCGGTGGGCAAGCAACAGGCTCTGCCACCAGGGGAAGGTGGAGTTCGGGAGGTTCTGCAGCTCATCGATCGCCGGCTCGACCCCCTCATTACACCACTCATGAGTATTCGACATGGTCTGGTCTTCCCAGTTGAACTGGAAGATGTATGCACGATCTGCCTGTACCGCCCTTCCCATGCGATCGAGGGTCTGCTGCACCTGAAGGGCCAGATCCATGGTGACAGAGGGATCCGGGGCTGCCAGGATCTTCGGCGGGGTGGACTTCCCCTCTTTCACCGTGTCGGATCTCTGCATCTGCTGTGTATCAACACGCAGCGTACCATAGGCGGCATCGAAATGATCGGAGAGAACGGAGTAGACCACTTCCCCGTGTTCTGTCATCTGCTCCTTCTTGCACACGACGTAGGCACCATCGATCAGGACCGACTGGATCCGATCCAGTCGATTCTCAGGATCCACCAGTTCCCTGAACTGGATGCTGGTCTTATACAGACGGGTCTGCATGATCATCTGACGACCTCTGAGTTCAGGGTTCGTCCCGAGGAACTCCTCTGCAGGGGTACTGCACCACAGCAGCATCCCCGACGCATTGAGTACCCAGATGATCCGTGATCGTTGATCGATGATCGAGGTAAGGGTCGCAGCAGTCAAGGTAATATTCATATAAGATCCCTTTGTCAGTTCCCATACTGAGGTAAGCAGGAAGAGCCCTTCAAGCCAGTTTCAAGAAAACCACCATGCTCGACCATATCCGATAGGGGTTTTTTGCAGTATAGTAACCATACGGCTAATTGATGAAAAAATCAATTATACTTCAGCCGAACAGAGGAGAAACCTATGGGCGCGATGCAGCACATGAGAGCACGATTCGTCAAAGATGACTGGAAGGTGATCAATGATCGGGACCAGAGTATTGCCATCGGACCGGGGAACGAGCAGTTCGCCCCCTATGACCTGCTGCTCGGGGCTCTTGAGAGCTGTCTGTATGCGACCTTCACCGAGGTCGCAGAGAAGATGAAAGAGACCTATGCGTTCGTCGAGTTCGATGTGACCGGGATCAAGCGGGATGAGGATGTGGCTACCCTTGAGCGCTGTTCGGTCGAGGTGACCATCAGCGGAGCTTCTCACCAGAAGAAGCTGACCAAAGCTTTCGACGTTGCCACACGCTACTGTTCGGTCTACCAGACCATCTCACAGGTGGCACAGATGAGCTGGGAGGTCACCTTCATCGACTGAATGCTCTGAACAGAGGGGTCAGCGGACTGTGCAGACACAGTCCGCTGGCTCAGAGTGATCTACCCGAACAGATACTGGTTGATCAGATTACGGATCTTCTCCTGCTTACCGCTTGTCGCTGCAGGTTCTCCTGCAGCCATACCGATAGCACGAAGTTCCTCCATAGACAGCTTGCCCTGTGCGAAGGCAGCCCCGTCTCCGCTGCTGAAGCTCTCATACCGGTTCTGCTTCATGGCCTTGACCTTTCCCTCGCTGATGATCCTGTCAGCGAGCTGCAGTCCGAGGGCGAAGGTATCCATACCGCCGATATGACCGATGAACAGATCTTCTGCATCAGTTGAGTTCCTTCTGAGTTTTGCATCGAAGTTGAGCCCCCCGGTCTTGAGCCCTCCGTTCGAGAGAATGACCATCATAGCCTCGAGAGCATCATAGACATTGGTTGGGAACTCATCGGTATCCCAGCCGTTCTGGTAATCCCCCTGATTCGCATCGACGCTGCCGAGCATATCGGCATCTGCGCAGACCTGCAGATCATGGGCGAAGGTGTGCCCGGCAAGTGTCGCATGATTACTCTCGATATTGCACATGAAATCCTTCTCAAGCCCCTGCTGTCTGATAAACCCTATCGCTGTGGCGGCATCATAGTCATACTGATGTTTTGTCGGCTCCATGGGTTTGGGTTCGATGAGGAAGGGGCCTGTGAACCCGATCTTCCTTCCGTAATCGCGTGCCATCCGCAGGAACTGAGCAAGATGTTCAGTCTCCTGCCTCATGTCGGTATTCCACAGATCCATATACCCTTCTCTCCCTCCCCAGAACACGTAGTTCGCTCCGCCGAGCATCATGTTCACGTCCAGAGAGGCTTTCACCTGCACGGCAGCACGTGAGACCACCGCAAAATCGGGGTTGGTCGCAGCTCCGTTCATATACCGCGGATGAGAGAAGACATTGGCGGTGTTCCACAACAGCTTCACCCCTGTGGCATCCTGTCTGCTCTTCAGCTCCCCGGCCATGCGAAAGAGATTCTGCTCATACTCTGCGGCAGAAGCCCCTTCCGGTGAGACATCTGTATCATGGAAGCAGTAGAAGTCCGCTCCGATCTTGGTGAAGAACTCGAACGCTGCATCGGCTTTCTGTACCGCGGCAGTCATGGGATCATAATGAGACCAGGGGAAGGCCATGGTAGGAGTGCCGAAGGGATCAGCACCATTGGCACAGAAGGAGTGCCAGTAGGCGATGGCGAATCTGAGATGCTCTCTCATGGTCCTGCCGGCGATCACCTTATCGGGATCATAGAACTTGAAGGCCAGAGGATTATCTGATGATGCTCCTTCGTAGGGGATCTTTCCGATCCCGGGGAAATAGGCTCTCTCTCCAATGAATACGTCTGACATACGGTCACCTCTTTGTGTGGATATTATGATGGAAGTCACTGTTCATGAGAACAGTCCTGTCAATGCCTCTACATACGAGCTGTACACAGCATAGGTACGCTGATAGGTCGATACCGCCTCCCGGGAGGGGCTGCACCCCTTTGCAGAGTCCAGCACGACATGCTCATCGGTCGTGGTGCTGATCGGTTCCCGGTCTCCTGAGAGCCCCTTCATGCACCAGAGTGCCTGCAGGGCAGCACCGAAGGCTGCAGCTCGGTGATCTGTGGGATCACTACCGGCAGATCGAGGATATCGGCGGCGATCTGCCTCCAGAGCGGAGAATTGGCCCCTCCCCCGATGAGTCGGACCTCTTTGGGCCGGTACCCGAGTGCGATGAAGGCATCCAGACCCGTCTTCAGCCCGAAGATCGCAGATTCCATCGCTGCACGGGCGATGTTCTCCTCTTTCATGTTCGTTGCATCCATGCCGACGATGCACCCCTTGCCATGGGGGAAGTTCGGGGTACGCTCTCCGTTGAAGAAGGGCAGCATGATGACCCCTTGAGAACCGGCTGCCGCACGCTCTGCCTGTGCATCGAAGCTGCCCAGATCAGCAGAGAGAAGAGCTCGTGTGAGTTCAGAGGCTACTGTACAGTTCATGGTACACAACAGCGGCAGCCATCCTCCGGTAGATGAGCAGAAGGCGGCCAGTGCCCCGTTCGGATCGATGACCGGGGTCTCAGAGTAGCCGTAGATGGTGCCGGAGGTTCCCAGACTCATCGTCAGGACCCCGGGGGCCACGGTACCGGTACCGATAGCTCCCATCATGTTATCACCCCCGCCGCTTGAGACAGGGATGTCTGCAGGGATCCCGAACTCGGCTGCTGCACGATCTGTCACCCTCCCGGCAGGCTCCCGGGAATCGATCAGACGGGGAAGGCAGGAAAGCAGGTCCCGCTGCGGGTCCAGTGCGGTTATGAGCTCGGTATTCCAGGTCCGTTCTTCGATGGAGAGCAGCGCAGTCCCGGAGGCATCACCGGGTTCCATGGTGTAGGCCCCAGTCAGATACCAGTTGATATAATCATGGGGCAGCAGGATCTTTGCCATGCGCTCATAGACCTCCGGATGCTGATGCTTCAGCCAGAGGATCTTCGATGCGGTATACCCGGGGAGCACGAGGTTCCCCACCCGTTCGAGCAGTGCATCCGACCCACCGAAAGCTTCGGTGAGCTCTGTGCATTCAGCCGCTGTTGAGGTATCACACCAGAGTTTTACCGGGTAGAGCACCTCCCCCTGCGCATCGACGGGGACGAACCCGTGCTGCTGTCCCGAGACCCCGACAGCCTCGATGGACGTTCGTATCTCCTGAGGGATCTGCTCGAAGCAGCTGCCGATGGCTCTGATCCACCAGGAGGCTTCCTGCTCACGCGTACCGTCGGTACGGCTGATCAGTTCATGTGCGGCGGATACCTGTGCGACGATCCTCTGTTGCTCATAGTCATAGATGAGCACTTTCGTACTCTGAGTCCCTGTATCGATACCTGCGACTGTCTTCACTGCTTCATCGCTCCTCTGCAAGATTATGTCTATAGTGTTATCCTAAAATGGATAGAAAACAATGGACATTATTGATAAGGCATATATATAATTGACATTATGATTATCAAGGACGCAGTGTTCGTCTACCAGATGAAGGAAGAGGACGAGATCAAGTGGCACGGCCGCTACCACAGGCATGACCCTCACCGGTATGAGATCCACTATTTCCTTCAGGGCAAGGGGGTGTTCGTCAACGGCAGTACTACCTGCACCATATCCCCCGGTTCGCTCTTCCTGACTTCCCCGGAATCCCTGCACTCGATCCAGGCAAAGGATATACATGATCCGATCACCTACTATGCGGTACTCATCGAGGTCGGTGAAGATGAGGATGCGATCAGGGAACTGCTGGAGCAGGAGATCACCAAGTCTGTACAGTACCGAATCGGTACGAACAATCGATTCTTCTTCGAGGAGATCAGAGAGAAGGGACTGTCGACGAACAGGAACCTACAGCTCTCTGCGACGCATCAGCTCATAGCATTCCTGTATCAGCTCAGTGAAGACGGCTCTGCCCCTCTCTCGGCAGAGGAGACAGCGTGCATCTGGAGAAGGCGATCCAGTTCATGCAGCGTAATGTCATGAACACCATCACCCTGCAGGACATTGCAGATCACCTGAAACTCAACAAATCGTATTTCATCCGGCTGTTCAAGCGGAGGATACACACCACCCCCATGAAGTATGTCACCAGATTGAAGATCGAGGCGGCAGGCGCTCTGCTGGCAGAGACGGGGCTTTCGGTCAAGGAGATCGCTGCGAAGCTCTCATTCTACAGTGAGTTCCACTTCAGCAAGACCTTCAAAGCCTATACCGGCCTGGCCCCCAGCAGTTATCGGAAGATGTACCTGCAGCAGCTGGGTATCTCACCGGATGCCTAGCAGAGACGGAGATACCCGGCAGGGATCCTGTCGGGTGCAGACACACTAATAAAAGGAGCGACCCGGGGGTACCGGATCGCTCGAATCACATGTGGAGAAAATTGATTGATGCTAGTATCAGTGATCGCAGGCGTTTGAACCTGTCACCAGAGAACTGGTCATATAGGCGTTGACCAACTCTTCCGGGGCAGCACTCTGCGCACCGGTAACAACCTGTATTCCATTCTGCTCGAACAGCTGCTGTGCACGAGAACCCATACCGCCGGCGATGATCACGTTGGCTCCCTGCTCATGCAGCCACTGGGGAAGTACCCCGGGTTCATGAGGAGGCGGGTTCAGATTCTCTGTACCGACGATCGTCTGTGTCGTATCGTCTACTTCTACCATGATGAATTCCTGGCAGTGTCCAAAATGCATACATAACTTCCCGTTCACACAGGGGATCGCATATTTCATGTCCATATCTCCATATTTGGTATTGTACTGGTAGTATCAGTTATACCCGGTTTTGAAAAGAATTCCAATAGCAGGCATATGCTAATTAACCGATTCATACCCAATGGCCTTCGATATTCGCTTCATCGGCCCTGCTGAGGCGATCATGCGCAAGATCCTCCAGCGCCTCTGTGACTGTCCCGCCTTTCTTGTAGAAGAGCGTTGCTCCGGCTTTGGTGAGGACCTTGTATGCATTGGGACCGCATAATCCTGAGATCACTGCAGTCGCCCCGCCTTCCAATATGTTCATGGCAGTCTGGATCCCTGCCCCCTGTTCGGCTTCATAGTTCTGCGTATTGACCATGTAGTGCAGCTGTGCTGCAGCCGTATCATAGATGATGAATCCCGGGCTCTGCCAAAACGGGGATCCAGAATCGAATCCAGACCCCTGTCCTCTCGTACGGGTAGAGCTACTACCACTACCAGCGACCCCGGCCCATGCCTCGTCCACAGCCTCTGCCGAACCCTCGTGCAAAGCCTCGTCCGAGACCTCTTCCCAGACCTCTGCCGAAACCGACCTGAGCGCCCGTTACCTGTCCTGCAGCTGTGTCCTCCGGGGTCTGTGTGACTCCGGCAGCTTGCTCATTATGTGCTGGAGCGCAGTTCCCCATACCCCAGCCAGTCCTTGGTCCTGCTCCCGCAGGTCCTGTTCCATTTCTTCCAGGCATATTGACTCCTCCTGTAAATCTGTATTATCCTCTGCCTTATTGGCATATGCTAATTATAATGAATACATGACTGATTGTCAAGTGTTCTGCAGATCACGATCAGAAGTGCGGGTTCAGAGAACTGTAGGCAGGTGCTGCCACTGTTCTGCGCGCAGCACATAGTGCAGATGATCGGTCCAGGTACCCTGCAGGTTCAGATAGTCCCTGGCAAGTCCCTCACATACGAACCCGAGGGATTCAGCAGTCGCACGTGAGGCACGATTCTCCGGCATGATATTAGCTCGATCCGATGCAGGCCCAGAGGACCGAAGGCACAGGTGATCACCGCAGCAAGAGCCTCTTTCATGTATCCCTGCCGGAGTTCCCGGGTATCGAGCTGATACCCGATGAAACAGGAACGGAAGTTCCCACGAATGATCGCAGAGAGACTGATACTGCCGATCATCTGATCCAGACGTCCCTTCGGGACGATCCAGCATCGCAGACACTCACCGCTGCGTTCACGCAGGATACCATCCAAGAGCAGTTCCTTCTGCCGTTCCAGCGTATAGAAATCATCTTCGCGCTTCGGTCCGAACTCTTCGAGCAATAACCGGTTCCTCCGGTAGTAGTCACATACCGCCGGCACATCGGAGGTCAGCGCGGACCGTACGATAAGACGTTCAGTCTTGAGTTCATGAAGCGGTCTGTGTTCATAATCGGTCCTCCAGTCTGCACAGAAGAGGGACAGCTCGATCAGATCATGCCACCTCCCGTCCAGATACCGGTGGTCCTTCTTGACCCCCTCACGGATGAAGCCGTTACGGACATAGCACGAGAGGGCTTCGATGTTATCAGAGAGGACACTCAAGGAGACTTTGTGCAGGTGATACTCATGGAAGCAGGTATGCAGCAATCTCTGGATCGCCGCGGTTGCGATACCTGCACCCCTCCTTGCCCGGTCACCGATGAGGATCTTCCCGATCCTCGCGTTTCGATGTCGCTGATCGATCTCGAAGAGTTCGATGATCCCGACAGGCTGATCGTCGGCAGTGATACAGTAGAGCTGCCTGCCTACACTGCCGGAGAGATAGCGAAGAAGCTGCCCCTCGGTGAGTGGATAGGTGAAAACGGGTCCTGCCCATTTGGCAAGAGCCTTCTCCCCCGCACCTGCTGTCCACTGCAGCAGATACGGGATGTCCTCACGGTCAAACAGCCTGAGCGCTACATCCATGGCACTCAGAGTGTCCAGCTCTCATAGCAGACGAGCTGATCGAGGTCCTTTCTCCCCCTGACTGGCTTCGCATTCGCTGCAGGGTACCCGATCGGCAGCAGTTCCACGACCTCCACCTCCTCCGGGATCCCAAGGATCTCCCGGGTCTTCTCCGGTGAGAACGATCCTATCCAGCAGCTGCCGAGCCCCTCTGCCACGGCTGCCAGAGCCATGTGCTCGATGGCGATGCCGGCATCGATCGTATACCGTGGGTGACCGCACTTCATGGTGCTCCTGTCACTTATCGAGCAGCAGACGATCACGACCGGGGCCTGTGCGACGAACTGCTGACCATAGGCCGCCTCTGCAAGCTGTGCTCTCTTGCGGGGGTCGGTGACCACCACGTAGCGACTCTCCTGCATATTCTTCGCTGAAGGGGCCAGTCGGGCTGCATCAAGGATGCGCGTGATCTTCTCCGGCTCGACCGCCGTATCACGAAACGCTCGTACACTGAATCGGGAACGGACTGCATCATAAAATTCCATCTCTCGCTACTCCTCTGGATCTGTATGCATAATTGTATCCTCTGATCTTTCGGTTGTCCAGAAGTCTGGATTCTTGACCTGAGGGATAATTCGGTTATACTTAAGATATCCCGAACGTGCACACTGCTGTAAGATCCTCCCGTTTCGGAGTTCACCCATGAGACCTGCATACTTCCTGACAGCCTTCATACTGATCATCTTCGTCGAGATGATCAGGTTCTCTGCAAAGAAGAAGATCCTCTACTACCTCACCAAACCACTGCTGATCCCTTCTCTGCTGGGCTACTACCTTGTATCAGTCTCAGACCCTCACCTCACCATCATCGCTGCTCTTTCGTTCGGCTGGATCGGCGACATCCTGCTGCTGCTCCCCGCAAGCCGAACCAGCCGGGCCCCGCTGACTGCGGGGATCCTCATGTTCCTCTTCGGTCATATGTGCTACATCCTCTTCTTCCTCCTCCACACGGCCGATCCGGCATCGATCCCCCCCTATGGACTGATCCTGCTTGCAGCAGTCGGCATCCTCGGTGTTCTGATCTACATACGACTGTGGCCGTATATCCAGGATCTGAAGACGGCAGTCGCCGTCTACACCATCTCTCTCACCCTGATGATCATGGGAACCCTGCTTGGCATGGGACAGCTTCGGATAATGGTAACACTGCTGTTCTTCTCAGGAGGCCTGCTGTTCGCCGTCTCGGATGCAGCGAACGGGTATTCGCGGCTGGTACACCCCTACCGGGGCAGCGATATCCTGACCATGAGCACCTATCTCGCAGCGCAGCTGAGTATCGTCATCGGGGTGATCCTCATCGAGGGCTGAGCCTCATCGAGGGCTGCTTCGAAGTGCTCATCGTCTTTCTTACCCCCGGGATATGGACTAACGAACAGATTGGGTGTAGGTTAAGAGATACTCCTAACAATCAGGATCGATCACACATGAAAAAGAGTTTATCTGACTGCTATCATCTCGACCCTGTCGGGACGTTCTACCCCTCAGTGGCAGGGACTTCGCATCCATCCATGTTCGGCATCTCCGTGGTACTCTTCGATACGATCCAGCCGGAGCTCCTGCAGCAGGCGCTCGAGAGGACTGCAGCGAGGTTCACCAGTATGAACCTGGGGTTGCAGGAGGACTTCTTTCACTACTATCTCTGCCCTATCGAGGAGCTGCCCTCTGCTTCTGCTGCTGCAGCTTCTCCCTGCAGACCTATCTCGAAGAGAACCGATCAGGGGTTTCTCTATCGTGTCACCTATCAGGCCAGGACCATCTCCTTCGAGTTCTTTCATGTCCTTACCGATTCCTCCGGAGCACTCACCTTCATCAAGACGCTCCTGCTGTGCTATGAACGACTGCTCGGCAATTCCATTGATGAGTCTTCACTGATCGTCGAGCCCGATTCCCCGGTCAGGTCGTCAGAGACCGAAGAGGCTGCTACCCTCAGTACGTTCCCCTCTGCTCCGCCGAGCAGACCGGGCAGACGGGCATTCCATATCTCGGGGCTGCTCGCACCGCAAGAGACACTGCATGTGATCTGTGCATCGGTCGAACTCTCAGTACTGAAAGACCGGTGTCACTCACTGGGAGTCTCCATCACAGAGTATCTGGCAGCTGTCTATATGCATGCCCTCTATCAGATACAACAGAGAGGACCATTCAGGCAGAAACCGATTCGGATCTCGATCCCAGCTGATCTTCGTACCTTCTATCCTACCGACAGCATGAGAGCCTTCTCGCTGTTCATCCGACCGGAGATCGACCCGCGACTCGGGACCTATACGTTCGAGGAGATCCTCAGACATGTACACCATTCCATACGCTTCGACAGGCAGAAGAAGCATCTTGCTTCACTGATAAACATACCGGCTGACCTGCAAAGAAACCGGCTGATCAGGAGAATGCCACGGATCATCAAGCACCTGATCGGTACGGTGCGATACCGGTCACTCGGAGAACACTACCACTCGGGGATGCTCTTCAATACGGGATACATCTCCCTCCCCAAGGCACTCGCACGCTGTGTCGAACGGTTCGATATGATCATCGGAGAGAGCCGGATCAACACCGAGAACTGTGCCGTCACCGGTTTTAGGAGACACCTCTGCATCAACTTCTCCCGAATCACTCAGGATCCTGTCGTAGCCCGCACCTTTCTGCGAACCTTGAGCTCCCAGGGGGTCCCCGTCTCCATCATCTCCGAGTACTGAACCGCGAAGCAGCTCTGCACTCAGGGGAACCTCGGTGTATAGACATGGCAGTAGGGCAGAGACCCCTTCTGTGCATAGTAGTCCTGATGATACGCTTCTGCCGGCCAGAACACTGCACGGGGAGTGACTGAAGTAGCGATGTCATAGCCCTCACCGGTCAGGATCTCTATGAGCTCCTGCGCGATCAGGCGCTCCTGCTCATCAGCATAGAAGATGACTGACAGATACTGGTCCCCGATGTCGGGGCCCTGTCCGTCCTGCTGTTCGGGATCATGGATCTCGAAGAAGAGTTCGGCAAGTTCCCGATAGTCTGTGACTTCAGCATCATAATAGACGATGACCGCCTCCACGTGTCCGGTGTCCTGATAGGAGACATCCTGGTACCCGGGATTCTCGGTTCTGCCACCGGTATACCCCGATATGGCAGCGATGACCCCTCCTGCTGTTCGAAGAAGTATTCCACTCCCCAGAAACACCCGCCTGCGAACACCGCACTCGCATACCCCTCATAGGCGATGAGCTCCTGTACGGCATCTTCCGGTCCCGGTTCCTGTGATCGATCAGGACCACCGAGGAGCAGGATCACTGCCGGTATCAGTACGAGGATCATCGCTAATATGATATATGATATCTTCATCTTCTTCTCCTGTAGCGTTACTCTGGTAGTGATGACAGGACTGTCACCGATCCCTCCAGGAACGTTGTGTTGTCTTACAGATGAAGATACTCATATCTTCAGAATACACAAAATCTTTTGTGGAAGGATCCTGTCCTTGACCCGACCCCGATTCTTTACGATGTTCTATACAGCGATACCTACTGAACAGGGAGAAAGAGTGATTGCATTCTCACCTGTGAGTGTTATGATATATGACAGTAGTCACCATGCATCAAGGCTGTTCCCCCTGGCGGTGTCCTGTCACGAATACTGGAGGCAGTACATGAGCAACGAGATCATTCGAGACCCCGACCCTGAAGAGACCAGGGACTGGACGGACTCCCTGAAAGGGGTCATCACCCATGAAGGTCCGCAGAAGACCGACTTCCTGCTGCACACGCTTACCGATACCGCACGAGCACTCGGAGTTCAGACCTCTCCGGGGGTCATCAGCCCCTATACCAATACCATAGCTCCCGAACGATCGGCGAAGATACCGAAAGAGGATTCACTCACGGCACGGAACCTTGCCGCCTATGTACGCTGGAATGCCATGGCCATGGTAGCCCGTGCCAATAAGGACGGTAAGGGCCTTGGTGGCCATATAGCGAGTTTCTCCTCATCCTCAGCCATCTATGAGGTGGGGTTCGACTGGTTCTTCAAAGGTCCGGATGCCGAATTCGGACCTGATCTGATCTTCTTTCAGGGACACTCATCTCCCGGGATGTACGCCAGAGCCTTCGTAGAGGGACGACTGAGCAGAGAACAGCTGGAGAACTTCAGATCAGAAGTCTCAGGGAAAGGACTCCCGTCCTACCCTCACCCATGGCTGATGCCTGAGTTCTGGCAGTTCCCTACCGTCTCCATGGGTCTAGGTCCGCATATGGCCATCTATCAGGCACGGTTCATGAAGTACCTGGAACACCGGGGGCTGAAGGAGGTCGGTGACCGCAAGGTCTGGATCTTCATGGGAGATGGGGAGTCAGACGAACCTGAATCTCTTGGAGCCCTCTCGCTTGCAGCGAGAGATAAGCTCGACAACCTGATCTGCGTGGTCAACTGCAATCTGCAGCGCCTCGATGGACCGGTACGGGGAGATGGGAAGATCATTCAGGAGCTCGAGGGGAGATTCAGGGGTGCCGGGTGGCATGTGATCAAGGTCATCTGGGGCAGTGAGTGGGATCCGATCCTCGAACGCGATACTGAAGGGCGACTGCTGAAGAAGTTCGCATCCATGGTCGATGGAGATTTCCAGACGATCAGAGCACGGGGCCCGGCATACCTGCGGGAGAAGATCTTCGGAGATGATCCCTATCTGCAGGAGCTCGTTGCCGACAGGAGTGACCAGCAGTTATGGCAGATGACCAGAGGCGGTCACGACCCGAGAAAGATCTATGCGGCATTCAGTGAAGCAGTGACCCATACCGGGGAGCCCACCGTCATCCTCATGAAGACCGTCAAAGGCTACGGCATGGGGTTGACCGGAGAGGCTGCGATGGGCACGCATAATCAGAAGAGCATGGACAAAGAGGCCCTCATGGCCTTCCGTGACCGGTATCATGTCCCTCTCGATGATTCCCAGCTGGAAGCCCTGCCGTTCATCCTTCCTCCGAAAGGGAGCCCGGAGGCAGAGTTCGCAGCGAGACAGCGCAAGGTGCTCGGCGGGCCGGTCCCGTTCCGCAGCGCCGGGTCCGAACGGCTGCAGACTCCGGCTCTTGAGGAGTTCTCCGGTCTGACAAAATCCTCAGGTACCAGAGAACTCTCAACGACCATGGCCTTCGTCAGGATCCTGGGGAACCTGGTCAAGAACAAGGAGATCGGCAAGAGGATCGTACCGATCGTCCCCGATGAGGCACGGACCTTCGGTATGGAGGGACTGTTCAGACAGGTAGGGATCTATGCACCTACCGGCCAGCTCTATGAACCGCAGGATGCACAGTCACTGATGTGGTATCGTGAGGACCGTGCAGGCCAGATCCTGGAAGAGGGGATCACCGAAGCCGGTGCGATCTCATCATGGATCGCGGCAGCGACCTCCTATGCCGCCCACGGTCTAGCCATGATCCCGTTCTACACCTTCTACTCCATGTTCGGCTTTCAGCGTATCGATGACTTCATCTGGGCTGCCGGAGACAGCAGGGCCAGAGGGTTCCTCATGGGAGCTACCGCAGGCAGGACCACCCTCAACGGGGAAGGCCTGCAGCATCAGGACGGTCATGGACTGCTGATCGCCTCGACCCATCCGACCTGTCAGGCCTATGACCCGACCTTCTCCTATGAGTTGGCAGTCATCATCCAGGACGGGCTCAGACGGATGTATGAGGAGCAGGAGGATATCTTCTACTATATCACCCTGATGAATGAGAATTATGAACATCCGCAGATGCCCCCTGGTTCCCAGGAGGGTATCATCAAGGGAGCCTACCTCTTCCAGAAGGCTGACAGCGATACAGAGCATACCGTCCAGCTGATGGGAAGCGGGACGATCCTGCGTGAGGTCATCGCTGCTGCACAGCTGCTGAAGCAGGATTATGATATCGGTTCAGATATCTGGAGCATACCGGGGATCAATAACCTGCATCGGGAAGGGGTTGAGGCCGAGCGGTTCAATCTGATGCATCCCCAGAAGCCCCGGAGGATCCCCTACCTGACCCAGCTCATGCAGGGACATGATGGACCGGTGGTGATCAGTACCGACTATATGCGTTCGTACCCGAACAGATCAGGAGGCTGATCCCCTCAGACCAGGTGACGATCCTGGGAACAGACGGGTTCGGCAGAAGCGACTCGAGGGAAGCTCTGCGCAGGTTCTTTGAGGTAGACAGATACTACATCGCAGTATCTGCTCTCAAAGGTCTCTCAGATATGGGAAAGCTGCCGGCCGGGACTGTCTCTGACGCCATCGAACGGTACGCGCTCGATCCGGAACAGAAGAACCCGCTGCAGCGATAAATCAGGAGGACCCATTGTTATGGCTATCACACAGATACTGGTACCGGATATCGGAGATTTTACCGATGTCGAGATCATAGAGCTCTATATATCACCGGGAGATGTCATAGAGAAAGATGCCCCGCTCATCGCCCTCGAGAGTGCGAAGGCGGTGCTGGACATCCCCTCTCCCCATGCAGGTACTATTCAAGAGCTCTTTGTCGAAGAGGGCTCCCTCGTCTCGAAAGGGACCCCCATAGCATCGATCGAGACCGAAGAGGAACAGATGCCTGTCGCTCAGAAGCAGGAGAGCCCTGAGCCGGAACAGACAGCCTCACAGCCGCCTGGACCGCAGTCCGAACCCCAGCAGCCGGGAGCTGTCTACCATGCGACCCCCTCTGTTCGCCGCTATGCACGGGAACAGCAGGTACCGCTGTCGGCAGTCACGGGCACCGGAGTCCACGGAAGGATCCTCAAAGAGGATGTGGACAAGGCCTCTGCGCAGCAGAGCCCGGGACCTGCAGAGAGTCCGATAGAACCGGAAGTGAGACCGATCGAACCGGAAGCCCGGAAGAGTGAGGGCGATGAGCACGTGGCCCTCTCGCGCATACAGAGACTCTCGGGTCCTCATCTGCAGAAGAGCTGGCAGACCATCCCGCACGTGACGCAGTTCGAACATGCCGATGTGACGGATCTCGATGGGTTCAGAAGAAGTGTCCGTGAAGAGGTGGAGAAGACCGAAGGGGTGAAGTTGAGTATCCTCCCCTTTGTGATCAAGGCGCTTACGGCAGCCTTGAAGAGATATCCGAGTCTGAACTCCTCCTATGACAGTGAACAGCAGGAGCTGATCCTGAAGCATCACTACCATATCGGGGTTGCCGTAGATACCCCTGAGGGGCTGGTGGTCCCGGTCATCCACGATGCAGATACGAAGTCAGTGGTACAGATCGCCCTGGAACTGCAGCAGGTCAGTGACCGGGCACGAAAGGGTCGACTCAGCATGGATGATATCACCGGCGGGACGTGCAGCATATCGAGTCTGGGCGGCATCGGGGAACGGCTTTCACCCCGATCATCAATGCACCAGAGACAGCGATCATAGGACTGTCCAGGATAGAGAAGCAGCCGCGATGGGATGGCCAGCAGTTCATTCCCAGAGATATGCTGCCCCTCTCTGTATCGTATGATCATCGGGCCATCGACGGTGCGACCGGAGCACGATTCACCGTGTATCTGGCAGAACTGCTATCTGACATTCGACGCACACTGCTGTAGCAGGAGGAGGAGCTATGAACAACGTCTCATGTGATCTGGTGGTGCTTGGAGGAGGTCCGGGAGGGTATTCTGCTGCATTCAGAGCAGCGGACCTCGGCCGTTCGGTGACCATCATCGAAGAACACCCCCGACTCGGCGGGGTGTGCCTGCATGTCGGGTGCATCCCCTCGAAGACCCTGCTGCATGTCTCTGAAGTCATCACGCAGACGCAGGAACTCGGTCGGGCAGGAGTCAACTTCCCCTCTGCGAGCATCGATCTCGAACAGCTGCGGGGGCATACCCGCGGGGTCATCGATCAGCTCGCCTCCGGGGTCGAGGACCTCGCCAAAGCCCGGTCGGTCGATCGCATCACAGGCAGAGGTCACTTTGCCAGTGATACGGAACTGCTGGTCGATACCGATACAGAGACCCTCTCGGTCTCCTTCAATGACATCATCATCGCCACGGGCTCCAGCCCTGCAGCGATCCCGGGATTCCCCTATGAGGACGAACGAGTCTGGGATTCCTCCAAAGCCCTCAAGCTTGAAGAGATCCCCAGACATCTGGTGATCATCGGAGGAGGGATCATCGGCCTGGAGATGGCTGCGATCTACCACGGCCTCGGGTCGGAGATCATGATCATCGAGATGACCAAAGAACTGATCCCTGCCGCTGATAAGGACATCAAGCAGCCGTTGATCAGAGCCATCAAGAACCGGTATGCCGCGATCTACACTTCGACCCGGGTGACCGGCATCACAGCCGACAAGGAGGCTCTGCATCTCACCCTTGAAGGAGCGAAGGCACCATCGAGGATCGATGCGGAGGCTGTTCTGGTAGCTGTCGGTCGTACCCCGAACTCAGGTTCACTGGGCCTTGAGCACACCTCCATCGAAACCGACCAGCGTGGCTTCATCAGTGTCAAGAGCTCCCTGAAGACCAGTACCGACCATATCTATGCGATCGGAGACGTGACGGGAAACCCCATGCTGGCCCATCGTGCGGTGCATCAGGGAAAGACTGCCGCAGAGGTGCTCTCAGGCCTGTCATCAGATTTCTCCCCATGAGTATCCCCTCTGTAGCTTATACCCAGCCGGAGATCGCCTGGACCGGGATCACCGAACGTGAGGCGAAAGAGCAGAACATCTCCTACATCAAGGGACGATTCCCCTGGAAGGCGAGCGGCAGGGCAATCACCGCCATGGCCGATGAGGGTACGAGCAAGGCGCTCTTTGATGAGAAGACCGGCAGACTGATCGGGGCTGCCATCACAGGGATCCATGCAGGAGAACTGATCGGTGAGGCCGCACTCGCACTGGAGATGGGGGCCGTCGCAGAGGATATCGCCAGGACGATCCACCCGCACCCGACATTGAGTGAGACGTTCGCCTTCTCTGCCGAGGCGGCAGATGGTTCGATCACTGAGCTGCTCGGCGGCAGATGAGTCGGCAGGATCTGGAGACCGTCCATCCAGATCCGATCGTATCGCAGCAGAGCCCCCGACCCCTGATCCCCACACAAGAAGAGCGAGCTGCTGTACGATCACAGCGGCTCGCTCTTCTCTGGTATCTCTCGCTCTCTGTCGTCCTGCAGATCTCAGATCCCCTTCGAACAGACCTCCCGTGTCAGCCCCTGCACTCTCGTACGATCAGCATCGATGACCGACCGGTCAACCAGCAGTGCATCACTGATGAGTTCATAGAGTCTCGCCGCTGTGCTGTTCTCCGGGGAGACATGGTATTCGATCCACCTGCCGTCCTTTCGCTGCTCGATGAGCCCGGCGGTCCGCAGGATCTTCAGATGGGCTGAGAGAGTCGACCCGGCAATGTCAAAGACCGTCAGCAGCTCACAGACACACATGCGCTTATGCTGCAGCAGCATGAATATCCTGAATCGGTGCTCATCTCCGAGCGCTTTGAACATCTCAATGGTCTCTTTCATCACGTCCTCTCCCCTTCTGTATCGGAATGCCTTCGAGCAACTTCTGTTCATACTATACTCAGAACATGTTGACATATCAAGAGAATAACATTATATTTCGCTATATATAGAAATGAATGGAGCATATGATGAAGCTGCTCTTCTTATGTACAGGGAACTCCTGCCGATCCCAGATGGCTGAAGGCTGGGCACGTGCATTGAAGTCTGATGAGTTCGAAGCCTTCTCAGCCGGGATAGAGACCCATGGGCTGAACCCCTCTGCCGTCAGGGTCATGAAAGAAGTCGGTATCGACATCTCAGGCCATACCTCGAAGCATGTCAGTGAACTGAGCGATATCACCTTCGATCATGTGATCACCGTATGCGGGCATGCCCATGAGAACTGCCCCATCTTCCCTGGGACCAGCCATATCGTCCACCGGGGCTTTGATGACCCCCCGAGGCTGGCGCAGCTGAAGGAGACCGAAGAAGAGAAGCTGGAGTGCTATCGAAGAGTCCGTGATCAGATCAGGGCGTTCGTCGAGAGTCTGCCTGCATCGATCCTGCCGGAAACGCAGGAGATAGAATGATGTTAGAGATCTTCACCAGACTGGCAGATGTCCTGACCTATGAGCTGTTCGGACTCGATCCGGCTTCGAAGCTCGGTGACAGTGTGCACTTCTTCATCGAAGATGTCACCAAGATCTATGTCCTGATCATCGTGATGATCTACATCATCGCATTGCTGCGGGCAGGTCTTGATACCGGGAACGTGAGAAAGTTCCTCCAGAACCGATCACGGGGAGTCTCCTACCTGATCGCAGCAGCCTTCGGAGCGATCACCCCGTTCTGTTCCTGTTCGAGCATCCCGCTGTTCCTCGGTTTCACCTCGGCCAGGATCCCTCTGGGGATCACCATGTCCTTCCTGATCACCTCACCTATGATCAATGAAGTAGCCATAGCCCTGCTTGGCGGGCTGCTCGGTCTGCGCTTCACGGTATTGTATGTCATCACCGGTATGCTCGCCGGGATACTCGGAGGCTTCTTCCTCGACAGCATAGGCGCCGAACGGTATCTTACCGATCTGGGGAACCAGGCAAAAGCCCTGGGCAGTACCGAAGCAGCCTATCCTGACGGGACCGTGAAGACCAGACTCTCCTTGAGAGAACGGTCTGACTTTGCGAAGGATGAGGTCAAGACCATCTTCCTTCGGGTCTGGAAATGGGTCCTGATCGGGGTCGGTCTTGGTGCCGGGCTGCACGGGTTCGTACCTGAACAGTTGATCTCAGACAATCTCGGCAGCGGCCAGTGGTGGTCGGTCCCTCTTGCCGTGGTCGTAGGTATCCCGCTCTACTCGAATGCTACGGGAATGATCCCCATAGCTGAGAGCCTGCTGCTCAAGGGCCTTCCCATCGGGACGACCCTGGCCTTCATGATGAGCACCGTGGCGGCAAGCTTCCCGGAGTTCATACTGCTGAAACAGGTGATGAAGCCCCGCCTGCTGGTGATCTTCTTCTTCATGCTCTTGTTCTTCTTCACCCTTGCAGGGTGGATATTCAATCTTGCATTCTGATACGAAAAGGAGTCCTTCATGACTATCAAGATCCTGGGCAGCGGATGCCCGAAATGCCAGAGACTCTATGCCAATGCACTCGATGCGGTGAAACAGGCACAGAGCAGCGCCACTGTCGAGAAAGTCACCGACATGAGTGAGATCCTGAGATACAGGATCCTCTCAACTCCGGCACTGGTCATCGATGAGAAGGTGGTAAGCACCGGACAGCTGCTCAGTGCAGAGTCCATCGTCGCCCTGCTGTAACGATCGCAGGGGTCCCTACTGATGGAGCTGACTGTACATCAGGCGGTCAAAGGCCCTGTCAGTGAGGATCCGTCGGAGCAGGAGGATCGTCGGAGCCAGATGGCCGCTCACATAGCGGGTCTTCGGCCGTGCAGCCGTGACGGCGCGGCAGATACTCCGGGCGACCGCATCGGGGCCTGAGGTCCTGGGGTTTTTGTACATCCTGGAGAAGTAGGAGGCGAACCCCTGTGCTTCATTCCCATACGCATCATTGTCAGAGTGTTTGAGTAGAGACGCTACGGCGATCGAATCCCATTCGCTTCTGATGCCGCCGGGCTCGATGAGTACGACCGAGATCCCAAAGGGAGCAGCTTCCAACCTGAGGGAATCGGAGAACCCCTCAAGAGCATGCTTGGTCGCATGGTACCACGCCCCGAACGGCAGAGCCATCTTGCCACCGATCGACGATATATTGATGATCCTGCCGCTCTTCTGTGCTCTCATCACCGGGAGCACCAGCTGAGTGATACGGGCAAGTCCGAAGAGATTCACCTCGAACTGTCGTTTCGCCTCATCCATCGGGACATCTTCGACTGAGCCATAGGAGCCGTACCCTGCATTGTTGATCAGGACATCGATGCGGCCCTGCTCCTGCATGATCGTGTCTACGACCTCTGTGCACATCCGATCATCGGTGATGTCAAGGGGCAGCGCGATGAGCCCCCTCTCTGCCAGCGCTGCCATACGCTCTGTGCGTCGTGCAGCACCATATACGATGTACCCCTGCGCAAGAAGCCGTGAGGCTGCTGCCTCCCCTATTCCCGAGGATGCCCCTGTGATGAGAATGACCTGCTGATCTGCTGTGCGTCTGTTCATTATTCTGCTCCTGTATGAAGACCTGTGTCTCCATAATACAGAAGATCAGAGAAAAAGGAAAACCGAAAAACCATCATGATGGGTACGAGAGCCAGAGGTCCCGCAGACCATCCAGAGCAGAAGACTTCCTGAATCAGAGGTTGAGCAGCCACTGATAGGTGAACCAGACGGCCTCTACGGTGATCTGTTCACAGGGGTGGGGAGGATCGTTCTCCCTGAACCCCTCAGGACGCAGGTCTCTGCAGGAGATCGAGGAGTAGTTCGCCTCAAAGGCTTTCGCATAATCATAGCAGAGCTGCACGATCCGCTCACGGCCGAGTTGCTTTGCTGACCCATGGATGCCGATGAACAGCAGCCCGCCTTCGACCAGGCCGCACTGTGCACGATAGCCCCCGGCTCCGTGCATGCCAAGAGATGCCGCATACACCTGATCATCGATTTCGGTCCCGAGCAGCTTCGCAAGACAGCTGATCACTGCCGTGGTACAGTTATGGTCCTCGACCCAGTAGTGATCATGCACCCATCGGGCGATCTGTTCCTGAATACTGTTCATTCCATCATGTGCTGACATCGATCCACTCTCCTTGAACGTAATGCTGAAACTGCGATACGGGGACCAGGACTGCCGAACTGGGGGTGCCTGCAGCAGGATAGACCGTATCGAACTGCCGAAGTGAGACATCAAGATAGACCGGGATACCGACAGGCAGCCCAAAGGGACACACTCCGCCGACCTCATGGCCGGTAGCGGTACGGACCTCCTCGGGTGAGAGCATGCGTGCCTTCACGCCGAAGTACTGCCTGAACTTCCTGTTATCGATACGGGCGGTCCCAGCCAGTACGATGAGCAGCGGGTCGTCATGGACCTTGAAGGCCATGGTCTTCGCGATCCTGTCAGGCTCCACACCCAGGACACCTGCAGCAAGATCCACGGTCGCTGAGCTCCGATCGAACTCCAGTACCGTAAGATCGTACCCCTTCTGTTTGAACTCATCGCGCACCTGTTCGATTCCCATAGGCCTCGTTCCCCTTCTGTTCGATCATCTACCATCTGACTATACCAACTTAGCATGATTGAATAAAGATGACAGGCCCCACTCAATACGAAAATAGCACATCAGCACGATCTGCACAGCCTCGGTCCAAGATCATAGCAGCATCCATACGGCCCCTCAAAGCGCCTGCAGCGTCCGGTCAGCAGTTCCGATTCTTTTTTGAAAAAGTGTTGATTATACCTCCGGAGTTCCGTATCTTTTCTTGACCACACTACAAGAGATAGACAAAGAGAGAGATAAGCATGCTTGAAGATGAAGTATTTGATTCGCAGTATGAGATCACGATGAACCGACTGAAGGAGCAGGCTCTGGCTCAGGATTTCACCATCGAGAAGCTCGAAGGCGAGCTGCAGTCATTGGTGAAGTATGAGGGGCTTGACTGGACAGGAAGAGGGAACCTGAAGGCAGCAGAGATCTCCGGAGCCATCCTGGCTTATCAGGCTTTCATCTATCGATACAAGAACAGGGGTCTGCAGGATACCGACTAGGAGCTGCGGCGCCTAGTGATCCTTCTCAAGAGATGCATCAAACAGCTCTTCCTGCTTTCCCTTCATCGCTTCATGGATCAGTCCCACTACCCGATCGAGATCGGTGGGGTTCTCGATGATGTCGATACTGCCGGTATCGATGGTCAGTACCGGACTGAGTGCATAGCGGTCTATCCACTGCTCGTACAGTCGATTCAGACTACTGAGATAGTCATCGGAGATATCGTCTTCGATCTCCCTGCCGCGAAGTGCTATCCGCCTCCTGAGGGTCGGGAGCGAGGATCTGAGATAGACCAGCAGATCAGGCGGCTGCAGGAACGAGAGCCCGGTCTCATAGACCTTCATATAGGTGGAAAGATCCCGCTCTGACAACAATCCCCTCTCATGGAGATTGCGTGCGAAGATCTCAGCATCCTCGAATACCGAACGATCCTGAACGACCTTGCCGCTCTGGTCCTGCAGTGACAGATGCATCTGCAGACGGCTTGTGAGAAAGAAGAGCTGTGAGTGGAAGGCCCACTGCTGCATATCCCGGTAGAAGTCCTCAAGATACGGGTTCTCAGCTACCGGTTCATAGTACGGTATCCAGTTGAACCGTGCACTCAACCGCTCCACCAGCGTCGATTTCCCGGCTCCGATATTCCCCGCAATCACGATATTGTGTTCCATGGACCCATTCTATCTGCTCTTTGCACTTCTGTATATCTGTTTTTCTGTTTCACAGCCTCCTGCGGTATGATATGATACAGAACATATGAAATACATCGCCTTCGCCCTGGCTATAGTAGTCGGCATACCGGGCATGATGATGGTCTCGATCATCATACCGAAGATCAAATACCTGCTGGTCTCCCTCATGATCTTCACGACGATGCTCGGAGCCAGGGTGAGTATAAACTTCCTTTCGATGGAGCACTACCGAGGCCCTTCGCGGGGGTTTGAGATCACCATAACCGATATCATCGTCATGGCGCTGATCCTGGTCCTCGTTGCCACGAAAGCCAGGCAGATCATCTGGATCCCCAAGACGTTCCTCATATGCCTGCTCTTCTTCATCCTGGCAGTGATCAATGTGGTGATCAGTCCGGTACCGATCTACGGGTACTTCTTTCTCTGGCAGATCTTCCGAGCCGCCATGCTCTACTGGTGTATCATCAACCTGATCGTGACCGAAGAGGGCAGCATGGAGATCCTCACGGCAATCTGGGCAGGGTTCGTAGCGATCGGTATCTTCATGCTCCTGATCGCCTTCAAACAGAAATATCTTGACGGGTACTATCGGATCCCGGCACTGTTCGACCACTCCAATACCGTCCCATCCTTTCTCATCATGCCGCTGTGCATGCTCCTGATCTGGGGCATGGCCGATAAACGGCTGGGCTTCATACAGTACGGTCTGTCCATGGCAGCATCGCTGGGGATGATCTTTGCCATCTTCGCTACCGGTTCCCGAACCGGCTACGTGGTGGCAGCCGGTTCGGTCGTCGCAGCGATCATGATCGTGAATCTGCGAAAACGGCGGCTGTCGGTGGACCAGATGCGAATACGGTTCTCTACCCTGGTGATCATCATCGCCATGACGATCGGCGGACTGATGGTGATCGATACGGTGATCTACCGATTCCTCCATGCCCCCGAGGAGAGCGAAGGGGCACGCGAGGAGTTCAACTACGCTGCAGAGATGATGGCTGAAGACAAGTTCTTCGGAGTCGGTCTCAATCAGTACTCATATGCCCTCACCAATGTGGAGAAGTATCGTGAGCACATCGTGATCATGGCCAATGAGGAAGAGGGAGGGGTCGCACACCATATCTATCTGCTCACTGCAGCGGAGATGGGGTATACCGGGCTGGCCGTGTTCATCCTGCTGCTGGCATCCATCGTCATCCCGATCGGGTTGAACGGTCTGCGATGGAAGCATCTCGATCATCTGCTGCTGCTCGGACTTGCGGTGGGTATCATAGCCTTCCTGATGATCGGGTTCCTCGAATGGGTCTTCCGGCTGACCCCGGTGATCTATATGTTCGCCATGACTTCCGGAGTCGGGATAGCGCTGGTGACCCTCGACAGGCAGCGTCGCAAAGAGGCGAAGCTGCAGAGGGTCTCCGTAGACTGATCATGTTGCACTGTCCGGGCAGAATCAGCCCGAAGCAGGCAAACAGTGTTATCATCTCAACAAATCACGTCAGATCTGTTGCATTCTCACGGTTTGCAGCAACATTCCTGCAAAATTCCCACTCCAGAGTCCCCCTCATTCATTGACCTGTTTTCGGTAAAGTACCTATACTGTGGTTCAGTATAGATTAAGGAGTGTTACGTATATGTCACTAATTCAGCCGATCATAGAACAGATCGAAAAGCGGGACCCCAACGAGACGGAGTTCCATCAAGCGGTTCAGGAAGTCCTGTACTCTCTTGAAAAAGTCATTGATGCCTTTCCGGCAGTCCAGTTCCACAAGGTCGTGGAACGGATGGTGGAACCCGAGCGCGTCGTCTCCTTTCGTGTACCCTGGGTAGATGATAACGAGGACCTGCAGATCAACAGAGGGTTCCGCGTCGAGATGAACAGCGCACTCGGCCCCTACAAGGGCGGTCTGCGACTCCATGCATCGGTCAACCAGAGTATCATGAAGTTCCTCGCCTTCGAGCAGGTGTTCAAGAACAGTCTCACCGGCCTCAGCTCGGTGGAGGAAAGGGTGGTTCAGACTTCAATCCAAAAGGGAAGAGTGATCTGGAAGTCATGCGATTCTGCCAGAGCTTCATGACCGAACTCTACCGTCATATAGGCGAACATACCGATGTCCCTGCAGGAGACATCGGGGTGGGAGCACGAGAGATAGGCTTCATGTTCGGTCAGTACAAGCGTATCACCAACCAGTTCACCGGAGTACTAACCGGTAAGGGACTGGGATGGGGTGGTTCACTCATCCGTCCGGAAGCGACCGGATACGGATTGATCTACTTCTCAAGCCATATGCTCGAGACCAGAGGCGACACCTTCGAAGGGAAGACCTGTCTGGTTTCGGGTTCCGGTAACGTTGCCCAGTACACGATCGAGAAACTCCTTGAACTCGGAGCCAAGGTCGTCACCGTCTCTGACTCCTCAGGATTCATCTATGATGCAGAAGGTATCGACCGCGCGAAGCTTGACTTCATCATGGAGCTGAAGAACGTCAGACGGGGTCGTGTTGCAGAATACGAGCAGAAGTATCCTCAGGCAGTCTACACAGCCACACGGCAGAATGCTGATCATAACCCGCTCTGGGACATCAAAGCTGATTGTGCATTCCCCTGTGCGACTCAGAACGAGATCAATGAGAGAGATGCGAAGAACCTCATGAAGAACGGCATCATGCTCGTTGCAGAGGGTGCGAACATGCCTACCTGCGAAGAGGGTGTCAAGATATTCCTCGATAAGGGGATCCTCTACGGACCGGCAAAGGCCACCAATGCCGGAGGCGTGGCAGTCTCGGGACTCGAGATGGCACAGAACAGCTCACGGATGGTATGGACTCGAGAACGGGTCGATACCGAGCTGCAGAAGATCATGAAGAGCATTCATGGGATGTGCATCGAGTATTCCAGCCAGTACAGCACCGAAGGCAACTACGTCGACGGTGCGAACATCGCCGGATTCATTCGTGTCGCCAATGCGATGCTCGATCAGGGCTATATCTAGGATTCGGCGGGGTCATATCTCCTGCAGGAGAGCTGACCCCGCTTCCCGTCGCACCCCTGACCGCTTTCTGCTCCCCTCCCTCCAGGCACATCCTCAGATCACCATCTCTGCACTTTCGTATGAGAATCATCGGCTGCATACTTGATTTTTCTCCCATGGGACTTCATTATATCGGTGTTTTCCCAAGCGGGGTGGTTCATCTGATGTTCTCATAGTATACTGGAACATGAGATGTTTTTTTGAAGATCTTCAGTATACTCGATGATATGCGGGACATCAGTCTCGACAGGGAGGTCAACCGATTGAGCAAAAAGCAGTTACTGGAAAGCTGGGATCTGACGAGATCTTCAGAACTATACGGTATCGAGACCTGGGGTGCAGGATATTTCAACGTATCACCTGACGGAGAGGTCACCATATCAGCATCGACCAATTCACATAAGAACACACCAGTGCCTATCGTTGATATCATAGAGGGTATCAAAGAACGGGGACTGGAACCTCCTATCCTGCTTCGTATAGAGAATCTGCTTGACAATCAGATCACCATGCTCAACGAGAGTTTCCAGCGTGCGATCAAAACCCTCGAGTACAAGGGAGACTATCGCGGTGTGTTCCCGATCAAAGTGAATCAGCAGGAACAGGTCATCGACGAGATCACCATGTTCGGCAGAAGATACCATCACGGGCTTGAAGCCGGCAGCAAGGCAGAACTGATCGCAGCTCTGGCTATGCTCGAAGACCCTGAGGCCTGTCTGATCTGCAACGGCTATAAGGATGCGGAGTTCATCGACCTCGCCCTCAATGCACTGAAGATCGGCTACTCCTGTTTTCTGGTCATCGAGCGCCCAGGTGAACTGGAGCTGATCCTTGAACGGGCGGCACAGCTGCATGTGGACCCGAGGATCGGAGTACGTCTCAAACTCTCCTCGAAAGTCGGCGGCAACTGGAGTGAGTCCGGGGGTGACCGCAGTATCTTCGGACTGACGACCTCTCAGCTCATCGATGTCGTCGATCGATTGAAGGAGACCGGTCAGCTTCCCTGCCTGCAGCTGCTGCACTACCATCTCGGCTCACAGATCCCCAACATCCGAGATATCCGACAGGGAGTCCTGGAGGCGAGCAGGTTCTATGCTGATCTGGTCAGTGAGGGAGCCCCGATGGGCTATTTCGATCTCGGCGGAGGCCTTGGGGTCGACTATGACGGATCACAGACGAACTATGTCCACAGTAAGAACTACTCACTCGATGAGTACACCTCCGATGTGATCGAAGTGGTACTGAGTGTTCTGGATGAGACCGGGGTCCCCCATCCGACCATCATCACAGAATCAGGCCGTTCGACGGTAGCCTACTACTCTGTCCTGATCGTGAACGTCCTTGACTCGGCGCAGTTCAAACCAAAACCACAGATCATACCGGAGCCGGATGATTCGATGCCTGAACAGATCATCAATCTGCTGCAGATATCGACGGATCTGACGGTCAAGAACATCCAGGAATGCTTCAATGATGCGATCTTCTACCGCGATGAGATAAGGCAGCGATTCCGACTGGGTCAGATATCATTGAGAGAACGCTCCATGGGAGAGTCGATCTTCCTGAAGACGATAGAACAGATCGCCAGAACAGCGAAATCGATGAAGAGGAAGATGCCCGGACTCGACGGCCTGGATGAGGCCCTCTCTGATGTCTACTATGCCAATTTCAGCATCTTCCAGTCTCTCCCCGACTCATGGGCGATCGATCAGGTATTTCCTATCATGCCGATACACCGGCTGAAAGAGGAGCCTACACGGCATGCGGTCGTTGCCGATATCACCTGCGACTGTGACGGGGTCATCGACCGATTCGTCGATCTGCACGATGAGAAGAAGACCCTGCTGCTCCATGAACTCAGATCGAATGAAGAGTACTATCTGGGCTTCTTCCTCGTCGGAGCGTATCAGGAGACGTTGGGAGATCTGCACAATCTCTTTGGTGATACCAATGTGGTGAGCGTCAGGCTGGAGCCCGACGGGACCTTCAGTATCGTAAAGGAGATCGAAGGGGACAGCATCGCCGATGTGCTCAGCTATGTGGAATATGATCCGAAGAAGCTGCTCTCCCAGTACCGAAAACGTGCTGAGCAGGCAGTGAGACATCAGATGATCACCCCCAAGGAGCGTATGCTCATGGTAAAGAACTTTGAAGAGAGCCTGAGAGGCTACACCTATTTCGAGAACCATCGTTAAGAAAGGAGCAAAACTCATGTCACGAGTATTGATCATTGGTGCAGGGGGTGTAGGCAGCGTCGTCACCCATAAATGTGCACAGCTTCCCGAGACCTTCTCATCGATCCTGCTTGCCAGCAGGACGAAGTCGAAGTGTGATGCCATCGCTGCGGCCGTCTCCCGTCCCATCGAGACCGCTCAGATCGATGCCGATGATGTCGCAGAGCTCACAGCCCTGCTGAACTCCTGGAAACCGGAACTGGTGATCAATGTAGCCCTGCCCTATCAGGACCTCTCGATCATGGACGCCTGTCTTGCCGCCGGGATCAGCTATCTTGATACGGCGAACTATGAACCACCGGAGGTGGCCAGATTCGAATACAGCTGGCAGTGGGCCTACCACGAGCGGTTCAAGCAGGCAGGTCTTACAGCCCTGCTGGGCAGCGGCTTCGATCCCGGAGTCACCAATGTGTTCACCGCCTATGCACAGAAGCACTTCTTTGACGAGATCCATGAGCTTGACATCATCGATGTGAACGGTGGATCCCATGGGTATGCCTTTGCCACGAACTTCAACCCTGAGATCAACATCAGGGAGGTCACCGCACCCTGCAGGCACTGGGAAGAGGGGACCTTCATAGAGACCCCGGCGATGAGCATGGCAAAGGAGTTCTCCTGCCCGGAAGAGGTGGGAACCTATACGATCTACCGCATGTACCATGAGGAACTGGAGTCCCTGGTACGACAGTACCCCACCCTCAGACGGGCACAGTTCTGGATGAGCTTCTCTGAGCAGTACCTGACACATCTTGAAGTGCTGCAGCACGTAGGCATGACACGCATCGATCCGGTCGAGTATGAGGGACATCAGATCATCCCCATCCAGTTCCTCAAGGCCCTGCTGCCAAAACCTTCTGAACTCGGATCACGCACGACCGGGAAGACCTGTATAGGATGCCTGATCAAAGGCATCAAAGACGGCAGGGAGAAGACGATATACATCTACAACATCTGTGATCATCAGGAGGCCTACAAAGAGGTGGGGTCTCAGGCGATCAGCTATACCACCGGTGTCCCTGCGATGATCGGTGCCAAGATGCTGATCGAGGGAACCTGGAGAGGCCCGGGGGTGTATAATATGGAACAGTTCGATCCTGATCCCTTTATGGAGGCACTAGGTGCATATGGACTACCATGGAACGTGATGGATTTATAGGGTTCGACCCGTACGCAGTCCCCTCTCCGGGGTATGTCGTGGATCTAGCACTGCTGGAAGAGAACTGCCAGATCCTTGACAGCATCCAGCAGCAGACCCATGCACAGATCCTGCTTGCCCTCAAAGGGTTCAGCATGTTCTCGACATTCCCCCTGATCAGATCCTATCTTCACGGGGTCTGTGCCAGCTCCCCGGACGAGGCACGTCTGGGCAGAGAACAGATGGGACAGCAGGTTCACAGCTATGCAGCAGGGTTCGATGAACGGATGCTCAGTTCGTTCCTCCGCTATTCAGACCATCTGATCTTCAACTCATTCTCCCTGTGGGACCGTTTCCGTCCTACGACCCGCAAGTGGCAGGATAGGGTCTCCTTCGGGCTGCGCATCAACCCGCAGCAGCAGGAGGCCGAGACTCCCATGTATGACCCATCCGCACCGTGCTCACGACTGGGGATCACCAGAGACCAGTTCCCGCAGGAGGTCTTTACCGCCGGATACATCGACGGAATAGAGGGCTTCCACATACACAACCTCTGTGAACAGAACTCCGATGCCCTGATCCGCACCTGGGACCGTGTCGAAGAGGATTTCTCACCTTTGCTGCACTCGGCAGCATGGATCAATCTCGGTGGAGGGCACCATATCACGCGGGCTGACTATGACCGGCAGGCCTTGATCGATCTCATCAGCAGGATCGAATCGACCTACCAGGTGCAGGTCTATCTGGAACCGGGAGAGGCTGTGGCACTCGATACCGGGATCCTCGTAGCGACAGTACTCGACATCACCCGCAATGGTATGCCGATCGCGATCCTTGACACCTCGGCAAGCTGTCACATGCCTGATGTCCTCGAGATGCCCTATCGGCCGCAGATCATCGGTGCCGCTCATCCAGAGGTGAAACCCCATACCTATCGCCTCGGTGGCATGACCTGCCTTGCGGGAGATGTCATCGGAGACTACAGTTTCGATGCTCCACTGGAAGTGGGACAGCGGCTGATCTTCACCGATATGGCCCACTACACCATGGTCAAGACCACCACCTTCAATGGCATCCGACTCCCCTCCATCTCGACGTATGACTCAAGGACTGCAGAGCTCTCGATCATCAAAGAGTTCGGGTATGAGGACTTCAAAGGACGACTTTCATGAATGCACTGCCATGGTTCCTGGCATCGGAGATCCCAAACGGACCGGTAGACCGTTCCCGTTTCCATATCATACCGGCACCGCTGGAACGCAGTGTCTCCTACGGCGGAGGTACTGCACGGGGTCCTGAAGCGATCCTCAGGGCCTCTGACCAGCTCGAAGTCCTGACAGGAGGGAAAGACCCCTCTACAGGAGGCATCCATACCCAGCTCATGATCGATCCTCAGCTGGAGACAGCTGCGTTCCTTGCTGAACTCGAAGGACGTACATCAGCAGCACTGGACCATCATGCGATCCCGGTGACCCTCGGTGGTGAACATACGGTCTCCTTCGCTCCCATCGCAGCGTGCTACAGGACCACTGGATCACTGGGAGTGATCCAGTTCGATGCACATGCAGATCTCAGAAAAGCCTATGAAGGCAACCGGTACTCCCATGCATCGGTCATGCAGCGCGTCACAGACGAGCTGCAGCTGCCGATCTTCCAGCTGGGAGTCAGGGCTCTGTGTGAACAGGAGGTCTCCTTCCGTCTGGAGCATGACATCCATCATGTCGACGGAGACCGGTTGTACCGGATGAGACAGACCTTCGGCGAACAGTTCGCACAGCAGGTGCTCTCCTGTATACCGGACGATTTCCCGAACGACATCTACATCACCATCGATGTCGATGCCTTCGATCCCTCATTCATGCCTGCCACAGGGACTCCTGTCCCGGGAGGTATATCCTGGTACGATATGGCTCAGCTGCTGCAGCTGATCTGCAGCAGGTATACACTCAGAGGTTTCGACGTTGTCGAGCTTGCTCCTATCGAACATCTGCCCTACTGCGACTTCTCTGCCGCACAGCTGCTCTACGATATCATGGGGTACTGCAGCTGACCTGCAGGTCACTCGTCATACACCAAGAGGATCCTCAACTCCCCGAACCAAGGATTATTCATCCGCAGCAGAAGAGCATCGACATAGATCACCCTGCCGACATAGGGGGCGAGTGCATGCTGCGTCTGTCGGGTGACCACATAGGATATGCGGCTGCGTGAGCCCGGGTTCTCTATCAGATAGACCGTTCCGTCCTCTGCCCTCTCAACGAACACTTCCATATGGTAGATGGGCCTGTTGTAGCGGTATCGCACATAGGGGAAGAGACAGGAGGAGAAGACCAGCAGCATGAACTTCTTCATATACTGCTCCTACCACTTGCGGTGATCGATCATCACCACTGATAGTATACACCTGAGTACCAGTACAGGCCAGATACTCACCGTCGGTTTTTCATCAGAATGCCAGCATACTCTGCTGCTTCCTACAACAGACTCATACATGAGGGAGGAGCCTCTTGGACACTGATGAGATTCTGCTCGAGCGGTGTCAGGGAACGTTGCAGGAGGGCATGACAGGCAGTCATGTCCGTTTGATAGTGTGTTGTGTTTCCATCCCTGCAGCATGTAGCATCTGTGATGTTTTGTTCAGTACTAATTTTTGGGTGTCAGGCAGTCCCAGGAGGAGATCGCTGCTCAGCTTGGATACAGTCAATCATATACGTACCACGTGCATCGTAAGGCGCTCTCGCTGGTAAAAGTCCCTGTGGCATGAGAGCCTCTTACCTGTGTAATAACCAAGAATAGGCGGGCACAATATGGATGGTTCTACCTGTCTTCTCATCTTCGAATTCCTCTTCTTCGTACGCGGTAATTATCCATGACTCTTGAAGTCCAAGTTCTTCCATGCCATCAATAAGAGGTTTCAGTTCCCGTTCTCTTGTGCGGCTCTCCCTACTCATTTCCCAGCAAACTTGAATCAGTTTGATATCAGTATCTGGACCAACGGCAAAATCAATCTCATCACCAAGTGCAGTCTTGTAGTAGTATATATGTTCGGTGGAGCGCCTGAGCGCAATGAACACCATGTTCTCCAATACAAATCCATTATTTTCAGATGTAGCTCGAGAAAAGGCCTGAACCAGCGCATGATCAACACAGTAAACTTTCTTTGGGTTCACAGCCTGAACAGCCATATGGTATGAGCGGATAGGAATTGTACATATCAGATAGCAGTCAATGAGCTTATCAATATAGTCACTGATCAATTCTGGGGAAAGTTTGTTTCGCTCTCCGGCAAGACGCTGTTTGAGCTTATTTACCGTGATGAGTCGGGAATAACTGTTCATCAGGATATGAACGAGTCGTTTCAACTGAACTGGGTGTTGCATATTATACCTGAGTAGCATATCACGGGTGATTACATCGTTGACCAGGTTCTGGAAATAGATGGGAGCCATCGCGTCCTTGGGGAGCACCAACCGCTCCGGCATTCCTCCCAACTCTACATATGCACCAAATGCGCTGATGATTGCATCTCTGCTTGCAATATCAGTGATGGCTTGCGGTTTCCCGTTCGCTCGTAAAAATTCACGGAATGAGAATGGGAACATCTCCCAGGTGAACGACCTTCCTCCCAACTCCGTTGCTATCTCCTTAGAAAGGAGTTTAGCTGATGATCCGGTGATATAGATCTCACAGGATTCTGTGACCTGTAATCTGTTAACCAGCTGAGCCCACCTGTTGACATACTGCAATTCATCAAAGAAGAAGTACACCTTCTGATCGTGCTTTTGGGGATACATCCCATAGTAAGTATCTGTGATCACTGCGGGGTCCGAGTCTACAAGTCTGAGGAATTCGAGACGATCATCAGAGAAATCAATATAGCAGATGTTCTCATGAGCTACACCCTCATCCAAGAGCGATCCCATTTTTTCATGCTGCCACGTGGACTTCCCGCTCCGTCTGATTCCAATGATAATAGTGGCTTTTCTTGGGACCGGGAGGATCTCTGTATCCCGAGATACAATCGGGAAACTGCTTTTCAATCTTTGCTGTTGCTGCGCGATAATCAGGCGCAATATATCATTCATATCTGTATGATATGCCCAATTATCCAACAAGTCAAATAGTTTACGAATATATGGAAGCTATTTAAGTTAAGTTTTCAATATTTTGGTAACTATAACTATCAAACACTACCTATCGTACAAACACACAACAATCTCACATATACAGTATCTGCTCGGGAGATTATGAACACTCACGGGAAAAATATCAGGCAGATGAAGGCTTCGTGACCATGAATGGGTCATTATGAGGCACGAAGCCTCATTTGTTCACATGGATCGGTCGTAGATGATCTCCAGATGGAGTGCCTTCTCTCTGAAGGCACTGACATAGTGGTCATTCATATCCATTGCTACTGCAACAAGATGGCTCATCCAGTCAGGCCCCATCTGATTGATGAAATGGTATACCTGTTCCTTCTTCTTCCCTTCTTCACAGAACAACACATGACCAGTATCAAGATCCTTAACCACCGTAGCATATCGAGGGTGTGTGTATGCAGGAAAAATTCATCTATGCCGATATGCCTACTGTAGCACTCTGGGGGCTTGTCCTTGAACTTCGATTCCAACCGCTTCTTGTCAATATCTTTCACCAATGAGGGGTTCACATCAAGCAGTTCAGAGACATCCTTTAGCGTAAAGCCTTTTTCCAGAAGGGAGATAATACTCTTTTGCAGGGGATAGGTTATTCGGTGTCCTTCAGCCTTGAATGGGACCTCCTGCGGCATACTCATACGTGAGGGAGGAGCCTCTTGGACACTGATGAGATCCTGCTCGAGCGGTGTCAGGGAACATTGCAGGAGGGCATGGCAGGCAGTCATGGCCGTTTGATGAGGAACCCACGTATGCAGAGGATCAGGTTCAGGCTGTGAGTGCAGGAGCCATAGACTTCACACGCAGGTGTTCACCATAGCGACGGGGGAGAACGATCAGACGGCCGGTGGTATCTTCAGCCAACTCGAGCTCCTCGGTCAGCATCCGGGTGATGCGGTAGGTAGTACCCGGGACGACCCCTTCCAGATAGCACAGATGCAGCAGTCCCTCTACCCGCTCCCCCTCTTCGGTGATACGCACGATCTCGATATGCTCACCTTCGGTGCAGTCGATGAGCCTCGGGGCTCTGAGGATCTCAGGTGCATCAGGATTGCAGGGAAAGGGATTCCCGTGCGGACATACTCTGGGATGTCCGAGTTCCTGCTCGAGATGGTCAGTGAAGTCATCAGAGACCTTGTCCTGCAGATGTTCGGCCTCCTTGTCAGCGAGATCCCAGGGGAAGTGCAGTTTCCTGACCATCAGATGTTCAAGCAGGTAGTGCCTTCTGAGGATCTGCTCGGCGAGGATGACCCCGGTCTCTCTGAGCATGATCATCCCGTACTTGTCCTGCTCTGCGATATCGAGCCGTTTGAGACGTCCCACAGCCTGTGAGACTGCAGATGGTGAGACCCCGATATGATCGGCAAGGCGACGGTTATTGCAGTAGGTATAATCCCGCAAGATGAGATAGATCTGTGATATATATTCGGAGGCTGTCGGATAGCGTTTAGCCAATTCATTCACGTTCATATAGATACCTTATCATACTCCTGAGAACTAATCGAGAAGAAAGGACGGTCTGCCGGTGCTGAACCGTGGATCCTGGAATCAGCACGAGCAGACCGCTTGATGTTCGTTGGGAACCTGCCCTATATCCCTAGAGGAACAGAGCTGCTTCCATCTTGTCTTCACGCTTCCCGAGGAGGATCAGACTCAGGTAGATCAGCGCACTGATCCCCACAGAGACCGTGATCCAGAGGGGAGAATGCCCCTCGGCAACCTGATAGACAAAGACCGATACCACCCAGGCAAGGATCGTCAGGTAGGAGGCAAGCAAGATCCCGTAGAATCTGCCGGCCTCTCTGAAGACCGCACCGAGGGCAGCGACACAGGGGAAGTAGATCAGGATGAACAGCAGATAGGCATAGGCTGCTGCAGGGGTGAACATCGTTCTGAGGATACCGAAGAGCTGTGAATCAGCACCGACCTCTTCGGCCGTCTCCTGCTCTTCTGCACCGACGATGCCGAGCCCCAGGGGATCAGCCAGTCCTCCTGCGATACCCGCGAGGTTATCACCGATGGAGCTGAAGGCTGCAAGGATCTCTCCTAAGAAGCTGAAGGGTTCTGTATCCTCTGCTGCCCCCCCATCGGATGTCAGGTAGAGACTGTTCAAGGTCCCCACTACGGCCTCCTTCGCGAAGATCCCGGTAAAGAGCCCGACCGTTGCCGGCCAGTTCTCCTCGGTGATCCCCATAGGTCCGAAGATAGGAGTGATCGTCTTGCCGATGGCAGCGAGTACCGAGTTCTGGCTATCCTCGTTCCCGAACGATCCATCAGTCCCGAAGCTGCCGAGCAGAGTCAGGATACAGACGACCACGATGATCACCTTCCCTGCACGGAACATGAACAGCGTGAGTCGGTCCCAGGAATACTTCATGACCTTCCTGAGCTTGGGAATATGGTACTCGGGGAGTTCCATGATGAAGGGAGAGAACTCACCCTTGAACAGCGTCCTCTTCAGGATCATCCCGGTCATGATCGACAGGAGAATACCTGCCATGTAGATCGAGAAGACCACCAGTCCCGCATGGGTACTGAAGAAGGCTGCAGCAAACAACGCATAGACCGGCAGTCGTGCCCCGCAGGACATGAACGGTACCATGAAGATCGCGAGGAACCGATCCCGTTTCGAATCCAGCGTCCTGGTCGCCATGATCGCAGGGACGGTACATCCGAAGCCTACCAGCATGGGTACGAACGCTTTACCGGGAAGCCCGACGAACCGCATGAAGCGGTCCATGACAAAGGCAGCCCGTGCCATATACCCGGAATCTTCCAGGATACCGAGCATCAGGAACATGAAGAAGATGATAGGTATGAAGGTCGCGATCGTCTGGATACCACCGCCGACACCACCAGCTAAGAAGGTGATCACCCACTCCGGAGCCTGGATGAGGGAGAGGAGCGCCCCGAACCCGTCAACGAAGAAGGCACCGAAGAGGATATCGAAGAAGTCGATGAAGGCTCCACCGAGGGTCATGGTGACCATGAAGACCAGATACATCATGGCGAAGAATACCGGGACTCCCAGGTATCGATGCATGACGATCCTGTCAAGATCGAAGCCCTTCTTCCCTGAGGTCTCAGAGGAGGCGGTATGCTCAAGTGCATCGATAGCGGCATAGCGCCGTTCTGCCAGGATGATATCCAGATCATCTCCGACCGCTTTATAGACCTCTTCTCGCCGCTGAAGGATCTCATCCTTCGAGACACCACTCGAGCAGATCATCTCGATGACGATGGGATCATCCTCGAGCAGTGCGATCGATGCACTTCGCTGCCCCATCCGTCCCAATGCGCCGAGGGCATCGTTCGATACGATCCCGCTTGCGATGAACCGCTCTATAGCTTCCCCGTAGGAGACACTGAACGGGGTGTTGATGAGCGTATCCTGCACAAGATACCGGCTCAATTCCTTCTTCAGACGTGCGATGTCATGTTCATCGACGGCACTGATCGAGATGACCGGAGCTCCAAGGCCCTTGCTCATCTTCTCCGCATCGATGTTCAGCCCATGTTTTGCGGCAAGGTCCTGCTTATTGATCACGATGATCATGGGAATATCCATCTCACGAAGCTGTGTCGTCAGATAGAGATTCCTCACCAGGTTGGAGGCATCGATCACATTGATCACCACATCATACTCCGCTGATGCCAGGAATCTTCGTGCCACGATCTCATCTTCCGAGTCAGGACTCAGTGAATAGATCCCCGGAAGGTCTATGACCTCTCCTGAGACATGGGGGAAGGTGAACTTGCCCGACTTCTTCTCAACGGTGACCCCGGGCCAGTTCCCTACCCGCTGATCACTACCGGTGAGGGCATTGAAGATGGTGGTCTTCCCACAGTTCGGATTCCCTGCGATCGCGATCGAGGGGTGAGCTTTGCTGTTCATCTGTCCACTCCCCTGAGCTGAAGCACTTCTGCTTCTGCTCTCCTCAGGCTCAGGGCATAGCCCCGGACCTTGATCTCTATCGGATCACCCATCGGGGCTGCCTGGACGAACTCGATCTCCACCCCCGGGTCAGCCCCATCGACAACAGTTTCCTTCGATAGGCACTCCCGTTCTCAGAGAACCCTGTCAGGATAGCCTTATCACCTTTGCTCATCTGCTTCAATCCCATCACGTCACTCATATCGATCCCCCAACTTGTATCTGCTCAGCCAGAGAGCTGTCTATGCAGAACTCACTTCTATCGATCCTGACACAGAGACCTGACTTGCCGTTGGTCCGTACGCAGGTCACTCGTGTCCCGGGCAGCATCCCCAATGATATCAATCGTTTCCGATGTTTCCCCTGGCAGGGCAGTTCGGTGATTATGGCACTCTCACCGGGTGTCATCCCATGCAGAGCCCGACGGCGTCTTGCACAGCATTCACCATCAGAGCATCCTTTCGGTCCATGTCCACGTCCACCGCCCCGACCTCTACCAAACATCCCCTGTCCGAATCCTCTCATATCTTCACCTCTGAAATTAGCCTATTCTCATATTGTTAGCTCATTCTAACTTCAGTATGGATTCATGTCAATACATATAGTTAATACACATAAACATTATTTCTCTATAAAAGAATCCAATGGTAGGGTATACTTACCTCATGACAGCTTCAACGTCCCGACAGCATCAGAACCCACTCTCTGCAATGGATGAACTGCTTAGCCGGTTCGACCCGATCAGCCTCAAAGAGACCACAGAAGTGGGACTGCTCAACCGGTTCGATACCAAGTATGTCTTCTCATCACATCGCCTGCCTGAGATACTTGCAGCCTGTGCTCATGAGTACAGGGTCACCACCGAAGGGAAAATGCAGCTGTTCCCCTACTACACGGCCTATTTCGATACCCCCTCGTACGATATGTTCCTCTCACATCACAACGGTAAGGAGCACCGGTTCAAACTGCGACTCAGGGAGTACCGGGGATTCGATCTGGTATTTGCAGAGATAAAAGAGAAGTTCAAGGGGAAGACCAGAAAACATCGTCTCAGGCTTGCTGATACCAGCGATCTCGATGAGTTGCTATCTGACAGCAGGCTCCTTGAGACGATCATCGACTTCGCAGGACCGATCCTGCCCTACGACCCCCAGTTGCTCATGAAGGCCCTGTCCCTCGAATTCAACCGGGTCACTCTGGTGCATCTGTCAGGGCTGAGCGAATCACCATAGATACTTCACTGGTCTTCTCATCTGCTGAACATACGAATCGGCCCGAGAGGCTGGTCATCGCAGAGATCAAGCATGAAGGGGCTGTCCCGAGACTGACCTTCGCACGGATCCTGCATGATCTCGGGATCCAACCTTCGGGCTTCAGCAAATACTGTATCGGCATGATCGAGCTGGATCCCAGCCTGAAATACAACAGCTTCAAAAGCAAACAACTCCTGATAAAGAGGTTATCACATGAACAGTCCCCTATTTGATCTTGCTGTGCGTTTTCTGATCAACACCGTGATGCTCATACTCATCACCCGGTTTCTCTACTATACCGGGTCCCGTAAGAAGGAGTATGTCTTCACGTCCAATATCATAGGTGTCGCCGTCTTCTTTCTCTGTTATCTGCTCTCGAGTATCAATCTCGAGCTCGGTCTCGCTCTGGGGCTCTTTGCGATCTTTGGGATCCTGCGCTACCGGACCACGACCGTACAGATCCGGGAGATGACCTACATGTTCCTGGCTATCACCGTATCGGTGATCAACTCCCTGACCGCAGCCGGGTACAGTGCCCTGATCATCCTCGGAGTCAATACGGTGATCCTGCTGATCACTGCGATCCTTGAACTGCTCTGGTTCCGACGCTCCAAGAGTATTCTGACGGTACGGTATGAGAAGATCGAGTTGATCAGACCAGAGAACAGACCGGCTCTGATCGAAGACCTTGAGAAGCGACTGGGCATCGAGGTGCTTGATGTCCATATTGGGGCGATAAACTTCCTGAGAGATACCGCCATGCTGGAGATCCTCTACGATGCAAAACGGTATCCCAGCTTCCTGTCTGACTTTCAGGAGAACTAATCAGCTGTGACCGGGAGATTCTCCTCTCCCGGACTCATCTCCATGGGACCCCACTGATCAGCCCCATCAGGATACCGGCCATGAGAGTTCACATGCTCACCCCAGCGATAGCTGTCGAAGATACGATCTTTGTATCTGATGATGACACTGTCAGAGCTGCCGAACTTCACTGAGAAGTCATCATGCCCTGTTCGCAGCAGCACATACCCTTCTGCCGGGATCTCCAATGATCCCGGGATCTCATAGTCCCGGTCCTTTCTGATATCTTCGATGACCCAATCACCTTCGGTGAACGAGAATGGTGTGTCACCGCTGTTGTACAGCTCGACATAGTCATCACCTCTGGAGTTGATCTCATTGATCCGTATCGGGAACGATCCCCGTGCGACAGGTTCAGTCCTGTTCTGCATCCCGGGGGTCGGTACCAGCTCATCTGAGATCTCCGCAAGACCATCGGTCACCCTGCCGATCGAGTTCACATCATGTCCCCACGAGAGGCTGTCAACCAGCAGTGAATCGTAGTACAGGGATACCGAATCGTTGGAACCCAGAGAGAAGGAGATGTCACAGAGGGCATCGGCGGGAACATCGGGATCGTTGAGGACATCCTTTGCCCTGGCCTCGGTGAACGGACAGATCAGCAGATACCCGTAGGCCGGGATGACTGTCCCCTCAGGGATGATGAAGGCCTTCTCCCCTTCACTGAAGTTGTTCGCATTATCGATCAGGCTCCAGCCGGATGAGAAGATCACCGGGTGGGGGGTGATGGCAAAGAGTTCTATGAACTCATAGTCACCTGCCGAGGCGGCCTCGTTGATCACGATGAAGGCAGGCACGGCCTCTACCGGTTCCCGGTCCGAGACTGCAGGAGGTGCAGTCGCGCAGCCAAGAAGTATGCTCATCAGAGCCAGGATCAGGATCGTCTGTTTCATATCACTACTCCACTATCGTCATGGTAATCGAATCGATGAGGATCTCACGCCCCTCTTTGAGCGTACCGACGCGAAACTGCAGGCGACCATTGAACATCAGAGGACCGGTATACCGGACTCTGATCTTCTCCCGCTCCCACTCGAGAGATGGCACGACATCCAGAGAGAAGACCCGTTCGTTGGTATCTGCCTGAAAGAGGACCACCCTGACATACTCACCGCTCGAGAGCCGGCTGCTGCTTCTCATATCGAAGGCGAACTCGATCTCAGTCTGTTCTTCCAGGAATATGTTGTCATAGACGAAGGATACCGAATCCCACGGGTAGGTCATACCCTTGATGATCTGTATGGATCCCGCATGACCATCACCGTCCTTCACCACTTCTGATCGAACATTCTCTTCTGACCAGCGCAGATTCCACATGCTCAAGTCCTCTCCCTCGAAGTCACCATTGGCGATCCGTAGCTGCTCAACCGGTTCATGCTCCACAGCAAAAGCGGCCAGATGTTCTCTCACATAGGCCGTCCGTTCACGGGCGAACTCATAGAGCACCGAGAGTTCCTGCTCCCAGGAATCCTGCGAGAAATAGTACTGGTTTCCCGTATACGTATCCAGGATCGACCACCGCTGCGCGTGTCTGGGGATCTCCTGTGCGATCATAGCTGCATGTCTGGACACTTCAGCAGTCAGGAATGCAGGGGTGAGATGGGTATCGAGCAGTTCCGTGTAGCGGGTGATGAACTGATCATAGAACCGCCGGTTGCGGATCAGGGACTTGAAGAGTCTGCTGATCACATCGGTCCGGAAATCGGTCGCAAGATAGTGGAGCATATCATAATCGGAACGCCTTTCGGGAATCTCTCGGGGTCAGGGAAGCTCTGAGTGAAATACTCGGTGGTATCGAACCCGGCATCGGTATCATAGAAGATGAATCGCCACTTCCCTTCCGGTGTCTGAGGGCGCCACATCTTCATGTTGCTCCACGGCCAGTCAGTATTATTGATGAACGTCTGAAAGATGATGTAGTCGATGAAATTCTCGATATCGACCATCTCAGCGAACCGATCATAGAGGACATCGTACGAGGCATCGGCACTGGTGATGTACTCATAGAGCTCGGTGACAGCCTCCATCGATCCTTCGCTGGCTTCCATACCATCGAAGTAGGATCCCTCGATGAGATCGACCGCGTCAGGGTCGATCCCTGCATGGTCTTCGAGAAAGTACTCATTGACCTTCTCGCGTATGTTCAGGATCCCCCAGTACTGTCCGTTGAGGAACACCACAGAGGGTCGTATATCCTGTTTCTCCAACCCATGATCCGTAGCGAGCCCGGTCATCAGTCCGTCTCGGATCATCGCCCGTTCATAGTCCCCTCCCGAGGTTCTCAATACCACAGCATAGAGCTCATCGATATGGGCAGCAGATCCGGTGAAGAACCGGTTGGGGATCCGCTTCTGTGATGCAGGTGCCTTCGCATAGAGCGCAAGAGACTTGCTCAGGAAGTTTCTGGATGAGTTCCCGAAGATCCTCATGAGATAGGTATCGGAGAACGAGGGACTCTGCTGCCGGTCATGGTCAAAGAACTCCGTATGCACCATCCTGAAGCCTTTCTTGGTAAAGTTCGGCTCATCAGTGCCCTCCGCGGCAGCATAGATGCCATACTCGGCACTCCAGAGATCAGCAGGGTCAGCAGTCAGAGACCAGATGGGCAGTTCGGTGGATTCATCGATGAGATAGGTCCGGACGATCATGCGGCTGCAGGCTCCCGTGGGGGTATAGACCCGTGCCTTCACCACAGCAGTCGCATCCAGCGGTACCGGTCCGGTATAGAGCTGTCCCTCGTGCTGCGTCGGGTACTTCCACAGCTTCCGGGTGTCATAGATGTCCTCTCCACGGGTATACCCGTCGTTGATCGTATACCGGATCTCATAGCCTGCCGGAAGGTCCTCTGTCGAGAACTCCAGTGCAAGTGAATCATAGAAACCTGAAGAGGCTGTGAACACAGGGGTCGGGATTCCCAGCTCGTTGTCCATACCGGGACTGGGTGAGGTGCTCCTTCGGATCAGGCGGCCGTGATCGGCTTCACGGACATAGGAGATATCACGCGGGGGGGGATCTTCCCAGGAAGTGACTTCGGTCTCCTCGATCAGGAACCGGTCAACGGTCACCTGCTGCGCATCGACCAGTTCGACCGCTGCAGTGGTCACAGGCAGCGCTTCAGTGAACCTGATCGCAGGGACAGAGAGTCTCGAAGCCTGCGGTACGAACGCAAGGAGCCTGATCGAACCGGCTTCCATGGTCAGGAAGGGAAACGGCAGGAAGCGAGTGACCGTACCATCCCGGTCGGTCACCACGATACGCCAGCCCTCGAGCTGTAGATCTTCTTCGGTCACGTTGCGCAGTTCGATCCACTGGGGGAACGTGCCGTCATCCGCCTGAAGTTCCGTGGTATTCCACAGGGAGACCTCATTGATGATCAGCTGCTGTCCCGGCTGCAGCTTCGCCTGGGCGAACTGCTGATTCCGCTCGGCAAGCAGCTGCTCATACGCCTGCTGCGAAGGCTCTGTCGTACATCCCGCTGCAAGGATCAGTATCACTGACAGCAGGACAGCCGTACCTGTCGTTCGTCCTCTCATGCTCTGTCTCCTGTCATTTCCTGTTCGTTCGTCCGGGGGTCAGAAAGAGATCTGCCACCCAGAGATCACCACCGTCGGGCAATCTCCCCGTACTTGCCGCATGAAGTCTCCATCCGATCATATCAACGATCTTCCCATCATACTTCAGAAAGACCCTGTCACTCTCTCCCAGACCGAAACGATTCCCTGCAGTGGAGGCATAACTGTTCTTACGTGCCGAGAGGGGCAATCGGACCAGATCGGGATAGATGGTCAGGAATCCCTGTGCAGGGATCTCTGCCGCTTCAGGGAAGCGGAACACATCGTTGCGTCCTGTATCATGGAGTTCCCAGCTTCCGGGCTCCAGCTGATAGTCACGGTCTGAGGTGTTGTAGAGCTCGATGTAATCGAGTCCTTTCGAGCAGACTTCGTTGATCTTCACCGGAAGCTCTCCGGTATGATAGATCTCCTGTCTGTTTTCAGTACCGGGGGTGGGTATGAGCAGATCAGTGATCATATCAGATCCGGCAGAAGATCTTCCATAGCTATTGATCGCCGTATCCCACGAGAACCGGTCTACGATCTGCATCCCCTGAAGCAGCGTGACGCTGTCTTGGGAACCGAGGGCAAAGGATCTCAGCGGTAGGGCAGCTTCAGGAAGGTCTTTCGGGACCTTCGATGAGAGCAGCTGTACTTTATACGGGGCCAGGAGGAGGTACCCGTTCGCAGGGATCACGGTCCCTGCAGGGATCAACGCCGGCTTATCGCCGTCGGCAGAGCCCTCGAGATCATCGATGAGGGACCATGAACCATCGAAGATGGCATCTTCGGAACCGAGATTCCTCAGCTCAACAAAATCATACGCACCGGTCGAGGCCGCTTCATTGATCACGATCATCTCAGGACGTGCTGCAGCAGGTTCAGCTGCAGAGATACTGAGGGCTGCCATGATCACACCAGCAATACTTATATACTTTTTCATATCTACCCTGTCATCACATGATAGCTCATTATAGCATACGGGAATACCGTATCACCATGTTTTTTGCTCTTCTGTCAGCTGTTTATCACAGCTGTGGGGGTACCGGTTCTCTGATGCAGCAGAAGACTACAACGGGCTATCGGATCCCGCAATCAGTCTGCAGAGCCTGTCAGGATCCGAACTTGACACCCTATGTGAGAATCCTATAGGATATCGGGGAATGGAGATGGGGTTCCTCCTGCTAACCGCCTGCAACGGCTGATGACTCCTGCAAACAGACTCATCCACAGGCCTGTCCTGTATCTATTTGCCGGAGGTATGCATATGGCTTTTGGGATAGCGGAACTGATTCTCATAGGACTCCTCGTCGCCTGGCTCTTCGAACAGATGCACCTGCCGGGTCTTATCGGCCTGCTGGCCACCGGCATGCTCCTCGGTCCGTTCGCATTGGATCTCATCACCCCGGAACTGCAGCGTGTCTCATCGGATCTCAGACTCATAGCACTGATCGTCATCCTCCTGAGGGCGGGCTTCGAACTGAGCAGGCTGGCACTGCAGCGGGTCGGTTCCGAGCACTGCTCATGGCGTTCGTCCCCTGTCTGTTCGAAGTCTCCATCATCACCCTGACAGCTCCCCATATCCTTCCGGTCTCGACCCTCGAGGCTGCGATGCTCGGCAGCGTGCTTGCTGCCGTCTCTCCGGCAGTGATCGTCCCTCATATGATCGAACTCATCGAAGAGGGACGAGGTGTGGATTCAGGGTCCCTACCCTGATCCTTGCGGGAGCTTCCAGCGATGATGCCTTCGCTATCGTGCTGGCTACCTCGTTCATCGGGATGTATGTGGGAGAGTCGGTCTCTCTGCTGCAGAACATCATCTCGGTCCCTGTCTCTATCGTCACAGGGATCGCAACGGGGATCGGGATCGGGTATCTGTGTTATCTGCTGTTCAGGAAGATGGATCCCCGTGCCACCAAACGGACGCTCATCGTCATCGGGATCGCGGTCCTGCTCCTCTCGTTCGAACGGGGGATCAACTCCCTCTTCCCCTTCTCCGCACTGCTCGCGGTGATGGCCATAGGCTTCTACATCCTGGAGAGAGACGAACATATGGCTCATGAGATCTCATCCAAACTGGGTAAGGTATGGGTCTTCGCGCAGATCCTGCTGTTCGCCCTCATCGGCGCGGAGGTCGATATCCCCACAGCCCTGCAGGCAGGCGCAGGAGGTATCGCAGTCATAGCATCGGGCTTGCAGGCAGGAGTGCCGGTGTTCAGCTCTCGCTCTTCAGGAGCCGTTTCACAGCCAGAGAGCGACTGTTCATCACCATCGCCTATCTGCCGAAAGCTACGGTACAGGCTGCGATCGGTTCGTATCCACTGATCGCCATGCAGAGTTCCGGTATGGAGACTGCCCCAGGAATGCTCATCCTTGCTGTCGCCGTCATGAGTATCATCCTCACCGCACCGCTGGGTTCAGCCCTCATCACGTTGGCAAAAGGTCCGCTGCTCACCGTCTGTGCAGCACAGCAGGGACAGGATGCCTATCTGGCTGCAGAAGAGAGCAGATAGCCCTGCTATGACATCTCATAGCCTGCAGCTGCGTACTCTTCCATGCGGGCTCTCAGGTACCTGTCGATCTCAGTGAAGATCTCAGTTACGGCCGGCTGATCAGGAAGAGCCGACTGGATCGATCCGAGATACTTCCTCTGGCATACAGCTTCAAGGGTTGCCGGGAAGTTGCAGTCATAGACCCATCCGGCCTGCAGGAGCTTGAAGTCATTGAGGTTCTTCACATCTGCCGTCTTCACGATCTGATGTGCCAGAAGGCCATCGTATACCGCCTGTGAGACTCCCGGGGTATCTTCCAGGTCCAACTGGAGACCTTTGTTCTCTGTCTTGTCCTCCCGCTCATAATAGGTGATCACCACACGCCAGATATCAAGTTTATCAGCATCGCGGAGCATGCGGGAGAAGTAGAGACACTCAGGAGTCTCATCATGAGGAAGCTGCGCTCTGTTATGATACCCGATACACCTCAGGGCGAGTTCCTGTACATGCGGATCGAGCAGATGCAGCACGTCCTCCTCCCTGAGGATCTGAACGCCCAGCTGCGCATGATCGACTGATCGGGCATCAGCGAAGGTCCTGTAGGTACGGTACTGTTCGAATCTGCCGATGTCATGGAACAGGGCTATGATCCGGGCGAACCGGATCGCCCCTTCATCAAGATCCTGTGACCGTGCGATCATCAGGATCTCCTCGCAGACCCGTCTGGTATGATCGATCTTCAGGGTGATGTTCTCTTCGGTCGCCCTATCATCAAGGTACCTCTTCACATAGCCATCGAACCAATGGGAGAGTCCTTTCAGCTGTTCTTCGGTTATCTCATGCATGTACGTGCGCTATTCCTTCTTCTGATCAGGGAAGACGCACAGCGAACTGTGCGCTCTGGTAGGGGATCTGGACACTCTCTACCGAGAGTATCACCTGATCCCCTATCTCGATACCATGGATCAGCGGAAGCTGTGTCTCCATCGCGAGCGAGGGGATCAATACCGTACAGGTGTTCTTTCTGATCTCCACGACTACCCCGGTACCTTCCCAGTCCGGATGCTGCTTCAGATAGACCAGCTTCCACTGGTAGTTTGCCGCCCGTTCGAGCCGCTGGGTCTGCTTTGCCTGCTCGAAGGCGGTACTTGCCTTATAGAGCAGTTCCTGATCATCCATCATCGGTTCACCGCTCAGATACGCCCCCAGTTGCTGATGTGCCAGCAGATCTACATAGCGGCGAAGCGGGCTGGTGACCCTGCTGTACGCTGCGACCCCGAGGCCTGAGTGTACATCGGGGGAGAGCCTCACTTCGCTTGGCTTGAGCTGCCGGCGAAAGGCATACATCTGGGTAAGAGAGGCCTGCTCAGGCAGACTGCCTTCAGGCGGGATCTGGACCGCATAGGGAAATGGGATCTGATGGGAGGAGGCGAACTGAGCTGCCGCCTCACCGGCCATGATCATGGCATTACTGACCAGCTCCCGTGAAGGATAGGTGACTATGGGGGAGATCTCCACCTGATGGTCCTCTCTGACCCTGATGCGGACTTCCGGCAGAGAGAGTTCGATCGCCCCGAAGTCCTTCCGTCCTTGCTGGTATCGGGCAAGCAGTTCATCGATCTCCTTCAGCGGAGAGCTGGTCACTGTCTGCTGTGCCTGTTCATAGGTGATCCTCGTCACCCTGACGGTGGATCTGCAGATCTGAACGTCGTGTATATGCCCCTCATCATCGAGCAGAACCCCGAAGGAGAGTGCAGGAGAGAGCTCCTGCAACCCCAGCCCGAAGAGGTCTGCACTCTCGCGGTGCAGCATCGGTACGGTGATCTCCGGTAGATAGAGCGTGGCTCCCTGTGATGCGGCAGACAGGTCTGCCGGGCTTCCCGGGCTCACAGCAGATGCGACATCAGCCACATGCACCCAGATGCGATCCCCGTCGATACTGATCGCATCATCGGGTCGGTGTTGCCTCATCATCGATGGCAAACGAACTCAGATGCGTCAGATCGACCCGTTCGATGGATCCTGCGATCTCACTGAGAGGATGGTCGGGTTCGGTGGTACAGCCGAACCGGGCGATATGAGGATTCACATGGTCATCCCAGATACCATATTTCAGCAGTACGGCATGGGCATGTTCTGCATCCTCTTTGATCCCCAGTTCCTTGAGGATCCTGCTCGAGGTAGTATGTCCCTGTGCCAGGTTCTCGACATCGAAGAATCTGGCAGTATCATCTGCTTCAAGCTTCTTTGTTCTCAGCCGTTCTATGAACGACTCCCACTGCTGCTGCTGTGCAGCTTTCAGCTGTCGTCTCTCCCGCTCCTGCGCTATGACCTCTTCGGTATGGACCGTGATCTCCCAGGGTTCACCACTGAGAAGGAGTCCATCTCCAAGCAGTCCGATGACTTCCCAGGCAGAGGATGGGGTCCATGCTTCATAGGCGAGCTCTGAGAACTCCTGTATGTTCGTCTGTTCTCCATAGAGCATCTCACAGGCGGCCTCGAGTTCACTCGAAGCCGCAGGTGCAGAAGATAGTTCTTTCAGATTCTGTATCGGACCGGGGTGCAGGAGCGTGATGTCCTTTGGACGTACACTCACCGTCTTCCCGGTCTCCAGTTCGATGGTCACTTTCGCACCGGTCTGGCGAATGACTGCCGGTTTTGCTTTATAGAGTACCAGATTGCCTTTTCCTGTAATTTCCATACCGGAGTCTATCATGATTCATACGAACGGGCAAAGGGCTATAGCTGTCTGTTCTGTGTTCATTCTCTTCTTGTATAATCCTATAAAGGCTCCTATGATAGGAGAAGGACACATCTTCAGGGAGGATCACAGCCATGTATGCTGATCTCAAGGGGAAAGGGGTATTGATCACAGGGAGCAGAGGCCTGCTCGGTACGGCTCTGGCAACAGCTTTCGCCGCAGAAGGGGCTCACCTCTTCCTTCAGGCACGATCGTGGACCGGAGAACTGCCTGTCTGGATCAGCACGCTGCCCGCAGGCTCATACCACCTGCTTGAGGCCGATCTCAGCTCACACGATGCGATCGTGCAGCTGTTCTCAGAGATCTCATCACACACGGAGTGTATTGATGTACTGATCAATAATGCCGGGATACAGGATCTGCAGCCGATCATGGAGACCAATGAAGGATTGCTGGGCAGCATGAGCGCAGTGAATCTCTTCGCACCGATCTACTGCACTGCACAGATGGCCAGACAGGCACGCAGCAGGGATAAAGACATACAGCGCTCGATCATCAACATCCTGTCGATAGAAGCGGAGAACCCGGCTGCAGGTCACAGTCAGTACGGGGCTCTCAAGGGCGGGCTGCTACAGTTCACCCGTGCATCGGCTCTTGAACTCGGTCCGTATTCGATCAGAGTGAATGGCATCTCACCGGGGGTCATCCATCGTGAGGGCATAGAGCAGGCATGGCCTGACGGAGTGCGGAGGTATACAGAGAACTCTCCTCTGCATACTCTCATAGACGCTGAGGATGTGGCACACACTGCCCTGTTCCTGGCAAGCAGTCAGGCTTCGAAGATCACCGGGATCAACATACGCGTCGATGCAGGGATCGGGGTCCGAACCGGTTACTAGAGCGCTCTGATCACCTCTTCGAGCTGCTTGAGCGTGAAGGGTTTGACCAGCTTCCCGGTGAATCCGTACTTCTGGTGCTGTGACATCACCGGGTCTTCTGCATAGCCGCTGTACACTACCACCGGGACCTCCTGATCGATCTCCCTGACCAGCCCTACAGCCTCTTTACCTCCCATCCCTCCCGGGATCGTCAGGTCCATCACGATCAGCACGTACCGCCTGCCCTCTTCATATGCACGCTTCACTTCAACGAGAGCCTCCCTCCCGTCAGCGACCTCATCAGTCCTGAACCCCATATGATCGAGCATCACCGCTGCCGCATGGCGGACATCAGGATCATCATCCATGATCAGAGCCCTCCCACCGCTCAGTGTGACTGCTGTGAGCGGTGCACCTGTCTCACCAGCTGATCTCACTTCCTGCTTTGGTGCCGACGCCGGCAGCAGCAGGGTGAACCTGGCGCCGGGTCGGTGATCGGGATCGACTGTGATGGACCCCCCATGGCGTTCGATGATCGAATAGACCGTCGAGAGACCCAGGCCGATACCGGTCTCCTTTGTCGTGTAATAGGGATCAAACAGATGATCGGCGATCGAGGGGGCGATCCCCGGTCCATCATCTTCGATGAGGATACGCACATAGCGTCCGGGCGGGACGCTCGGAGATTCGGCAGCAGACACTTCGTGATTGGTGAGGATGATGTTGAGGTGTCCGCCGTCGGGCATCGCCTGTCGGGCATTGATCGTCAGATTCGAGAAGACCTGCTGCATCTGGGTGGCATCAGCGTCAACATCCCACAGATGGTCTTCCTTGGTGAACACAGGCGCGATAGAGCTGCCTGAGAGGTCGAATCGGACCACTTCCTCCATCAGTTCCGTCAGGTGCACCCGTTCTTTTATCGGGGAGCCTCCCGGGCGAAGGTCAGCAGCTTGCCGGTAAGATTCGTCGCTCGGGTCATGGAGTTCTCTGCCTCTTTGAGAAAGGCAGCTGCCCGATGCTCTTCTGGCAGTTCTAGCGATGCCAGGGTCATATTGCCGTATATGCCGGTAAGCAGATTGTTGAAATCGTGGGCAATACCTCCTGCGAGTTTCCCGAGGCCCTCAAGACTCCTCATCCGATGAAGTGCTTCTCGTGAGGTGTTCCTCTCTGTGACATCGATGATGCAGACGACTGCTCTGCCGTCGAACAGATACGTCCCCCGCAGTTCGATGTCGCGGATCTTTCCGTCTGCCCGTACGATGGTCCGCTCTCCGTTTAAGGGATTCGATACTCTTCGATCGTTCCACTGTTTCCGCACCTGTGTTCTCAGCTCTTCAGAGAGGAAGGCTTTCTCATACCAGAGGTCTTCATGCCCGATAGCATCTGCAGTGTATCCAGTGATCTGAAAGAAGGCACTGTTGATCAGCTGCAGTGTCCCGTCTGCATGCCATACGGCAATCCCCAGGGAGATGCTCTCCAGCAGTCCCTGAAGCAGTTCCTGTTCCTGCTTGAGCACCTGCAGTGCAGCGGTCCGCTCTGTGATGTTCTGTGCGAACTGCAGGATATGGTTTCGACCATCCATCTTGATGAGAAACAGATCGAGTTCCACAGGGATCACCTCATGCTGACTGCTCTCCATCTCGATCCCCAGAAAGACGTGCTGAGCGTGCTGCAGCTTCGTCAGAGCCTGCAGATAGGCCTCTCGGTACACCGGTCTCACGACCTCAAGAGGGGTAAGGGCGCTACAGCGGTCCTTATCGATCATCAGCATCGAACAGGTACTCTCATTGATCCTGATCAGGGAGCCGGGAACTCCGTTTTCATCAACAGCGAAGATCATGATCGAGGTACCGCTCTTGTCGAGCAGATCATCGATCATCCGGGCATTCTCCAGTAGTTTGGCGTCTGCTCTCTTGCGCTCCGTGATATCTCGGATCGCTGCGATACGGATGGTCTCTCCCTGATAGGAGACGTCACGGCCTTCCAGCTCAGCCCAGTAGGGACTCCCATCCTTACGGACAGCTCTGATCTCATAGGGCTTGGCATGATCCTTCTGTACATTCTCCGTGATGGCAGCAAGGCTTACCGGGTCAAGACCGATGTTGCCATAGAGGTGTCTGCCTATGACCTCTTCCCTGGTATACCCGGTAAGACGTTCGAACGCCCCGTTGATATCCTGGATGACTCCCTGTTTATGGGTCACGATGGCTTCGAAGGTCATATCAGAGAGGAACCTGTAGGACTGCTCGCTTCGGCGCAATCGCTCGAGCTGCTCCATCTGATCGGTGATGTCGATCACCGATATGATTCCTGAGACCTCCCCGTTGAACCGTACGGTCGCTCCGGTGATATCGACCCAGCGTTCCTTTCCCGTCTTCGTCAGGATCTTGAACTGATATCTCTGGGTCCCCTGCTCCTGACGACGCTGCCGTCGTGCACCCCACTCAAGGATCCTATCCCTGAACTCAGGATGAGCGAACTCCCCATAGTGCATGGTAAGCAGTTCCTCTTCGGAGTATCCGGTGATCTGAACGGCAGCTTCATTCACATAGACCCACATATCATGCTGATAGATCATGATGCCTGTCGGGGTCATATCGGCAAGCACCTTGAACACCTCGGAGACTTCCTGCTCCCTTACGGTCATCTGTCCGAAGGGGAAGACAGGTTTATCGGCTTCCAGGTGTCCGCTGTCGGTGATATCAAGCAGATAGGAGACCGGCCGGAGCTCGTCCTGCTCCCCGATCCGCTGGAGATGAACCGTCTCCAGGATCCACCGCTGGGAAGAGGAGACCGGGAGCAGTCGATAGGGCTGACGCACGAACTGATTGCAGCCCATGGTGCTGATATAGCGGTTCTCATGGATATAGTTCGGTATATCAAGGGGATGGATCATCTGTTCGAATCGGAACGAGGATTCCCAGACAGAGCCCTTCTCATACCCAGTCAGGGTCATGAGATCTCTATCACAGGAGGAGATCTCCCTGCAGCTGCGGTCGTTCCAGGCGATCCGGCTAAATGGTCCCTGCAGTCCATCGGTTCGTACAGGCTCTGTCGGTAGTACACTCTTCATGTTGTGCCTCTTACAGTAATAGAACATAGTAGTTGGAACGAGGACCTTTTCATACCGACTGATACACGTAGCCGGATACCTAATCCCGAGCAGTTCACGCAGGATCATGATACCTTCCATCATCCTCGGGAATCCTGTGGTCGGAGCGATCATCAATATGGCGTGTTCGATCTCGTCACGGGTACATCCTGCGGCCAGGGCCTTGTTGATGTGGGTCCGAAGAGCGAACTGGTATTCACTCGCACTCGAGATAGCAACCTTGATCAGCCATCGGGTCTTCTCATCAAGAGGCCCTCCATCGGTATGGACCAGTCTCCCGTACTGCTCATATGCAGCATAGATATCACCATGCTTCTCCTTGATATACTGCAGATTCTCTTTGATCTCTTTCATCAACGACTCTCCTTGCAGTCCTGGATATCCTCTCTCCATCATACGGTACAATTATCCGCAACACAAGAATCTATCTCGAAACCTGACCCTAGAATCTTCCTCCGAGGAGGGTCCAGTACCAGAGGGACCAGAGAAAAGCCAGGAAGACCAGAAGATGAAGAGCAGCACGGAACAGGCTCTTCCCTGAGAGCTCGAGGTCCGGGCCGACACGATCAGGACAGGACCACTGTCCGTAAGCGGTTGACTCGTCTCATAATGAGTGCAGTATAGCATATGATGGGAGGTTCGATCATGTGAAAGATGAGGATACCGAACGGGCTGCGAGAGTACCTGTTCAGCTTCAGGGACATCCGCCCATGAACGATGCGAGACAGGGGGCAGACAGTTCCGCACCCTGTCTCACATCAGGCCTATGATACTTTCAGGAGACTTTGGCTCTATACTTCTCTACTTCCCAGTTCCTGATGAAACTGATCTGATCATCATCCATGAATCGTGCTCCACCGAAGGACTCAGTGTAGGCTGCTACCTTCACGGTATCCTGAAAGAGGATGACAGCACGTTCTTCCAAGGCGAAGATACCGGTATTCTGTACAGCAAGACACTTGGGGGCTACTCCGTATGCTTTTTCATACGCCCTGCATCGTGCCGCCACCGCCGCGACCGGGTCCTCCTCGTTGAAGACAGTATGGTCGATCCACAGCGGTTTGAATCCGCTGTAGACGATATGATCGGGGGTGAAGGCTGAACTGAGCGGATAGAAGGACTCTTCATCCTGCAGCCGTGAGGTCAGCTCCTCGTTCATCAGCACATGGCATGCCTGTTCTGAACCGGCATAGGTTTGCAGAGCCTCTGTGATCAGCTCCTTCCGTTTCGGATCCACAGCCACAGGAGCCATCTGAGGGGTTCTCTTGAGTGCTGCTGTGAGGGTGCTCATGATCCTGTCATAGATCCTGTCGATCTCATCCAGGGTATCAGCGCTCACGAACACGCCGTGGTTCTGCAGGAAGATACTGGCAGGATAGACTCCGGTTCGCCCTTCGTGCTCCCTGATGGCATCCCTGACAGTCTTTGCCAGGATATAACCGGGGTTCACCAGCGGGATCCAGACAGCATCGTCCCCGAAGAGCCGATGTACCGTCTCCTCACCGTCCTGTGCACAGGTCACGCCGTTGACCAGGCCAGGATGCAGGTGTACCACATAGACCGGTTTCAGGAGACTGTGTAGCAGCGCTTCGACACTCGGTCGTGCCTGCTCACCGGCGAACCGAGCCTCCATCATGTCGGCGAGGACTTGATTCTCACGTTCATCAGTATCTTCCGGGTACTCTTTGTCCCAGATCTGCTCAAGTGCTGACAGGTCCATCTTCACGAACCCGGAAGCATCGATATCTGCAAGCATGTGACCGGAAGCCTTCACATACATCTCTCCTCCCAGCTTCTTGGAGGTGTTCCCCCCTCCTGCCAGGACCATCTGTTCATCAGCTCCGTACCGCCTTGATACGTCGATCAGGTCTGCAATATCCATCAGGTACGCTCCTTCAGGACCTGCTGCTCATAGGTCAGCACCTCCTGGATGACCTCTGATTCCCTGCAGACCCCTTCACGTGCACAGAACTCATCCCAGATGATACCGAAGGGCATGCTCTTGAGCTGTTCGAGCAGTCCGAGCCGAGCATAGAGGTTCCCCGACTCCTCATATTCCTTGAGCAATACTGTCGGCTCGAGCAGGGCCATCAGCAGCCCTTTCTGCGTAGCACGTGCTCCGGTGACCCAGGCACCTGCCCGGTTGATCGTGGCATCGAAGAAGTCAAGTCCGATATGGATCTGATCGAGTTTTCCGCATCGTACCAGTTCCTGTGTCAGATAGATGATATCATCATTGAGGATCACCACGTGATCACTGTCCCAGCGCATCGGCCGGCTCACATGCAGCAGCATCTCATCGGAGAAGACCATCATCGCGGAGATCTTATCAGCGATCTGCTCGGTCGGGTGGAAGTGTCCGAGGTCCAGACAGACCATCTTGTCGTTTCTGATCGCATAGTTCATATAGAACTCATGGGAACCGACGACAAAGGATTCACTGCCGATACCGAAGAGCTTGGTCTCCACAGCATCTTTGAGATATGCTTTCGGGTACTCCACCGCAAAGATCTCATCGAGCGCTTCTTTGAGCAGTTCGCGATACCCGGTCTTGTCGATGGTAAGGTCTTTGGAACCATCGGGTATCCAGGTGTTGTGCACCGAAGGTGTACCGAGTTCCTTACCGAAATGGGCAGCGATCTTACGCGCCCGTTTGACATGTTCGATCCAGAAAGCCCGGATCTCGGGATCTTTGCTCGCAAGGGTGAAACCGTCCTCGGCCTTGGGGTGGGAGAAGCAGGTGGCATTGAAATCGACCCCGATCCCCAGTCGCTTTGCCCACTCGACCCAGACGGTGAAATGTTCGATCTCGATCTGATCGCGATCGACGAACGTATCCCCGAACTCACCATAGCTCGCATGCAGGTTCAGCCGGTGGACCCCCGGGATGATGGTATAGACCTTCTCGATATCGGCCTGCAGTTCTTTGATCGAACGGGCCTTCCCGGGATAGTTCCCGGTGACCTGGATCCCTCCACCGGAGAGGGTGGCTCCGGGGGTCTCGAACCCGCCTACGTCATCTCCCTGCCAGCAGTGCAGCGAGATGGGGATCGTCTGCAATCGTGCGATGGCGGCCTCTGTGTCAACTCCCAGAGCAGCATAGGCCTCTTGTGCCCATTGGTATGCTCCCTTATCTTCAAATGTGTTCATGTATTACTCCTTCTTATGCTCTTATCATCTATAGTACTGCCATATTCGTCTGCATGCCTTGACTATCGTCTCATTTACTAGCACTATTCTGTCATGTTTGATACAAACGACCAGTCAGCACATCTGTCATCCTACACCTTCTTCTCCGAGGATGATTTTCATCTCAGGCTCCTTGAGAGAAAACCTCAGGTCCCCTATCCGCTGCATACGCATGATTTTCATGAACTGGTCATCGTGACCAGCGGGACCGGAATCCATTTCTCCTGCAGCGCAGAGTACCAGGTCTTTCCCGGTGATGTGTTCGTCATCGAAGCAGGCTATGCCCACGGGTACCGTGATACGAAGGATCTGCAGCTCTATAATGTCATCTTCGACAAGAAGCTGCTCAGCCAGATGTTCTTTGACATCAAGGAGATGCCGGGATACCATGCGATCTTCAACATCGAACCCCGGTACCGCGACTCTCATGAGTTCAACAGCAGACTGAGGCTCGGTTCTGCAGATCTTACCTATATGATCGAACGCATAGACATGGTCAAGGAAGAACTCGATCGGCAGCATCACGGGAGCGGTAACAAAGCTCTTGCTCTGGCCTATTTCATCGAGATCGTCGTATACCTCTCACGACGATACACGCAGACAGAGATCCCTGATTCAAGCATGATCATGCGCCTGGCAGGTGCCTTCACCTGCATCGAGCAGAACAGTGACCGCACAGTGACGATCGATGAGCTGTGCTCGATCGCTCATATGTCGCACAGCAGTCTCAACAGGGCCTTTCATAAAGCCGCAGGCTGTTCACCGATCGAGTACCAGCTGCGGCTGCGTATCGAGCGATCCTGCCGCCTGCTGAGGACGACAGGATACTCGATCACCAGGATCTCCGAACTGACCGGCTTCTCTGACAGCAACTACTTCTCAAGGCAGTTCCGCCGGATAATGCAGGTAAGTCCACGGGAATACAAGAAGGCATACCGTGACAGGATCAACCGCCCCCCGGTCAGTAATCAATGATCTCCTGAGAGGTCCGTATGATCTGTCTGCCGGCACTTCGGTCCGGGATATCACCGCAGGCAAGGGCCTGGATCAGGATGTTCCCCAGGGCTGTGGCCTCCACAGGACCTGATGAGACCCTGATCTTCGCCTCTTCTGCCGTCCACTGGTTAAGGATGGCGTTCTTACTCCCCCCTCCTATGATATAGAGGCGGTCGAACTGTATGCCGGTAAGCTCCTGGATCTGCTGCAGGTAGAAGGCATAGGCTTTCGCCAGACCGCGATAGATCGCAGTCATGAACTGCCCGTGATTCTCCGGCTCGCTCATCCCCTGCTCTCTGCAGTAACTGCATATCCGGTCAGGCATGGATGATGAAGATGTGTTGGGTTTGAGGAAACGGGGATCATTGGGATCGATGAATGAGGGGAAATCAGCTTCAGCAAGGGTCTGCTGATCAAGGACCTTCCACGATATCTCCTCTCCGCCTGCTTCCCACCACCGTATGCACTCCTGCTGGATCCACATACCCATGATGTTCTTCAGGAACCTGATCTTCCCGCTCGCAGCTCCCTCGTTGGTGAAGTTATAGGCAAGGGTCTTCTCCGAGATGATCGGATGATCACTCTCTATACCGAGCAGCGACCAGGTACCGCTTGAGAGATAGAGGTACTGTTCATCTGAGAGAACCGGCACTGCAGCTACTGCAGAGGCTGTGTCATGGCTGCCCGAGGCTATGACGGTCACCCCTTCAGGGGCGTGGAGCTCTTTCGCGACCTCTGCTGAAAGGGGTCCGAGTACCGTCCCGCTGGGGACGATCTGCCCGAAGAGGCCACGATCGAGTCCCAGGGCATCAAGGATCTCCCAGGCCCAATCCCCGCTGTTCGGATCATAGAGCTGGGTGGTGGTGGCATGGGAGTACTCATTCTTCATCACCCCGGTCAACCAGTAGCACAGCAGGTCGGGGATCGATAGATAGTGCCTGGCAGCTGCGAGCAGCTGTGGATGGTCCTTCTTCAGTGCAGCCAGCTGGTAGATGGTGTTGAGCTGCATGAACTGGATGCCGGTCGCCTGATAGATCTGCTCTTTCGGGATCAGGGAGAAGACGTGTTCCATCATACCGTCTGTCCGGTTATCCCGGTAGTGGTAGGGATTGCCAAGCAGTTCACCTGCTTCATCCAGCAGGCCGAAATCGACTCCCCAGGTATCGATCCCTATGGAGACGATCTGGTCCCCGTAGAGGGAGAAGGCACTCTTGATCCCCTTCTTGATCTCTGAGAAGATACCAATGATGTCCCAGTACACCCGACCGTTCACCAGCTCGTTCTTCGTGACGAACCTGTTGGTTACTTCGAAGTGCTCGAGGTCACCGACGATCACCCTGCCGTTCGATGCCCCGAGGTCTACAGCGATATATTTGTTCATGCAGACTCCTTTTGATTCTGTTCGTTATGCCTGCTTCGTAGAGAGCAGATGATCTTCAGCCTCTTTTGACCACAATCCGTTATGCCGTGCTACGATCCCGGCAAGTTCTGCAAAGAAGGGATCCTCTGCACCAAGCGCTGCAAAATCATCAATAGCCGTCAGCGGCATGCGTATGTGGGTATAGATCAGTTTCTTACCACCAGGGATCGCCGGGAGGTCTATGATGGTCTGTGCCACCGCATCAAGTCCACCCACATGGGTGATCATCGATGCCGGGTTGAGCTGCCCTGCTTCCATCATGCTCAGTGATTCTTTCATATCGGCCGTATTACCGCCGCTGGTCCCCACGATGTGGTGAGCAGCGTAGTGTACATCATAGAAATTCATCTGTGCATAAAATCTGTCCTGTTCGGTCCGGCGAAGAAGTTCAGACAGCCGTCCTTCCCGAGGATCGCATCTCCCTGTTCCACGACAGGCCTCACAGGAGCCATGACCATCACGTCATCGAAACCGGTACCACCGGTGAGCGCGATGAGCTGCTCATTGGCATCGTCCATCGAACCGGTGTTCAGATAGACCAGTTCCACCCCGTGTGCTTTCGCATCCTCGACGGTGAACAGGGAGGCTGCACGATCGATGCGTGCCTGATCGATATCGGTGACGACCAGCAGTCCCGGTCGCCGGCTGTTATGGATGGCATAATCGATCGCACCGAGGCCCATGGGTCCCACTCCTGCAAGGATCGCCATCTTGCCGCCTTCGACTATCTCCATATCATGGATGTATGAGCCCTGTCGGGTATGATACATCGCATGGAAGGTCCCTACGATACAGGAGACCGGTTCTGAGAGAGAGCCCAGGAAATAGGCATCACCCTTATAGGGGAGCAGACAGTCCATCTCCATGACTTCATGAGGTATCACGATATAGGTGGCATTCCCCCCGATCCATCGGTAGGAGTACCCAGGGGCATCGAGAGACCCCTTGTAGTTCAGAGCCGGCTGGATAGAAACCTGTCCCCCTCTTTGAACTTGTCAGCCCATCGCGAGCCAACGCTCACGATCTCGCCGCAGAACTCATGTCCGACGATCACCGGATGCTCTGCAATATCAGCGGGGACCCGTTTGTGTGCAGCGCCCTGTTCTGCAGCCTTGTGACTGGACATGCAGATACTGTTGGTGATGACTTTTGCCAGGATCTCATCATCTTGGATCTCCGGCAAGTCGAACTCTTCCATACGCAGGTCATTGACTCCATAGAGTCTTACAGCTGTTGTCTTCATTGATTGATCTCCCTTTGATCACAGGTGTGCATCAGTTGAGCATCACCTGTCCGCCGGTAACAGGGATAGCCTGTCCGGTCTCATAGTGCTGTTCGACACAATACAGCAGTGCCTTCATCACATCATCGGTAGTACATCCGCGGCCAAGCGGAACTTTCGCCTCATAGAATCTTCTGACATCCCCAAGAGTCTCAGCTCCAGGTACTTTCCCGGTCTGCAAGTACTGTACGAACAGTCCCTTCTCAGGGTCGGACCACAGCGGTCCATCGAGAAAGTTCCCGGGACAGATCGCATTGACTTTGATCCCGTCGGTCACCAACTCCAGAGCAAAGCTCTGTGTCAATCCGATGGTACCGAACTTCGCTCCGGAGTAGGCCCCGTTCTTGTTGGACCCCTCGAGTCCCGACTTCGAGCTGATCGCGATGATATCGGCACGGTAGTCCGAAGAGCCTGATGCTGCAGAGCCATCACACGGGAGGTATGTTTGGTACAGATGAAGAAGCCGACATAATCGACGGAGGTGACGAAATTGAAGTCCCTGAGGGTCATCTCCTTGACACTCCCGGCTCTGAGGACGCCGGCATTGCTGATGAAGATATCGAGCCCGCCGGTGAGTTGTGTCACCTCGTAGAGCATCTTCTCCACCGACGACTCATCAGTGACATTCACTTCGACAGCCAGAGCCGTCGTTCTTCCATACTCGGCATTCAGGGTCTCCGCGAGTGCAGTGGCTCCGGTGAGGTTCATATCGGCGATGAAGACGAATGCACCCTCTGCAGCCAATCCTCTGACCATGCCCTCGCCGAATCCCTGAGCCCCACCTGTCACCAGAGCGATCTTGTTCCGTACCACATCTGAGCGGGAGGTCGATCCCTTCACTTGGGGCAGGATCGAACATCCTGCAGCTGCTGAGGCCTCCTGGTAGTCGACGCCCAATCCGAAGACGACCCCTGTTGAGAGTCGTACTGCAGCAGGGTAGCTCTGATGCTTGTGGGTATATGCATGGAACTGCTTTCCTGCATCTTCAAGCAGTTGTTCCTGACTCTGGTCCTCTTCACCGCACTCGATCGTCAGGACCTCACCTGCAGGAGGTGTGTCAATACGGGTTATACATAATCCTTTCACGCCATCATAGGTCAATCCCCGCAGATAGGGCGGGATGACCGCTTCAGGACGTTCCATCGGTTCTCTACTCATGATTCTTGCTCCTCTGTCTTTTCCATCAGTTCCACTACAGATTCGGGTCTTCCGGGATCCATCTCCCGTCCGATCCGTGCATATCGTTCGATCCGCTTCGAGAGCGGCTGGTCATGCAGGGGATTGCTGTCACTGAACAGAGCCAGCGACGGGTCATGGAAGGCAAGTTTCTCATGTGCGACTAGCGCCCATGCAGAATCGATCAGATGTTCGAACTCCGGTTCCAAGAGCTCAGGACAGTTGAACTTCTGTCGGGAGGAGTTGATATCCACTCCGCTGATCTCCATCAATCCATGGGTACGTGCAAGGCTCTGCACCCGCAGCAACTGTTCCTTTGAATTTCTCGGCGGCATATAGGTCACCGCCTGAAAACCGATCTCATCGAGCAGGTCGAACAGCTCATCAAGGAAGCTGTCTTCGAACTTCTCCGCCTTCTTATCACCGGTAGGGCTCTCTGTGACATCACCGAGATAGGCATAGGCAGGGATGGCACCGATCGTTCTGCAGAAGTTCACCACCTCCTCAACCGGTATCGTCTCTTCCCGAGACGGCTGGATGAAGAACTCAGGGAGATAGGCACTTTTGAGGATACCCAGCAGGTCATATCGATAGTGAGGGTTCTGCTCATCGAGCAGATACTCTCTGATCGCACCGGAGAGAGAGAGCTGCAGGGTCTGTTCAAGGAACGCCACCAGTGGAGCACCGATGCCGCAACTGTCTATCAGTCTTCCTGCCAGCGCATAGAGGATATGGCGCTCTGTGATACTCCCGTCTTCGTCCATCTGAGACAGGGAAGCTACATCATCCATGAAATCCAGCGCGGTGATGCCGCTCGGTGCCATGAGTGCATTGAGCGCTTCGACCTCTGCCCGGTTTCTGATGTTCCGTACCCGGTTGACCGGTCTGAGGAATTCTTTCACCTGTTCGATATGCTGTGCGGGCACCCCGTGTACGCACATGTAGACGATCCCCCTGGAGTCAGGGTTGTTGATCTTCTTATCTGCAAGAGGCGTATCCAGGAAACTGCATCGGACTTCGAAGCCGACGGTGGTCGCTATGCCGATGGATGCTCCCGCGAGCAGCATCTCTTCTGCTGCAGAGATGCTGTCGTGATCGATGCTGCCGACTATCTGCAGACCTGCTTCCCATGCACGGAAGGCCGCCATCGCAGGATAGTAGGGACTGAAAGAATATTGGGTGTGTACGTGATTGTTCACTTCACGAAGAGGTTCTCTGGTGATCAGCTGCTGATCGATCAGACTGCCGACCTCTTCAGCAGCCGCCAGGCGCTCTGACCGCTCTGGAGCATTGAGCCTGCCGATCACTTCTGCTGGATTGATCCGTTCTGTACTGTTCATATAGTCCCTCACGAAGCAGCACCGGTTCTGCCTCAACATGGACAGTGAACCGGTGCTGCCGATCATCATAGTGTTATACGCCTGAACGCTGTGTTCTGATGAACTCCCCATCAGTCTGTACTGTGGTCACTGCATGCCCTTTGAGCGGAATGATCTGCTCATGAATGGCATCGAGCATCCACTTCGCTGTGGGGAAGTAGTAGTCTTCCATCTCAGCCGGCGGAGTGATCCAGTTCCTTGACCCGAGCACCACAGGAGGTGCATCAAGGTAATCAAAGGCCAGTCGGCCGAGGTTCGATGCCACCGTGTGGAGGAAGGACCCTCGTTCACTGGCATCTGAGGTCAGCAGCACTCTGCCGGTCTTCTTCACCGATTCCACCAGCGGTCCATAGTTCAGCGGGTTGATGAATCTCAGGTCAATGACTTCTGCACTCATCCCATAGGTCTCTTCCAGCAGCTTCGCAGCATCGATAGCAGGATACAGGGTCGCACCGATGGTGATGATCGTGACGTCGGTCCCTGTTCTGCGTACTGCAGCTCTCCCTCGGGTACTTCATAATACCCCTCCGGTACGCCGTCCTTCTCGAACTCCTCTCCGATACCATAGAGTTTCTGGCTCTCGAAGAAGACTACTGGGTCGGTACCTCTCAGGGCCAGGTTCAGCATGCCCTTCGCATCATAGGGGGTCGATGGGAACATGACTTTCAGTCCCGGGATATGGCCGGTCAGGGCGGTCCAGTCCTGTGAGTGCTGAGCACCGTACTTGTTCCCGACCGATACGCGAAGTACCAGCGGCATCTTCAGGACACCGGCACTCATCGCCTGCCATTTGGGCATCTGGTTGAAGATCTGATCCCCTGCTCTTCCCATAAAGTCACAGTACATCAGTTCTACCACAGCACGTCCACCACTTAAGGCATACCCGACACCGCTGCCGACGATAGAGGCTTCTGAGATCGGTGAGTTGAAGAGTCGGTGATAGGGAAGGATCTCGGTCAGTCCTCGGTAGCAGGCGAATGCACCACCCCAATCCCGGTTCTCCTCGCCGTAGGCGACCATGGTCGGGTCTATTGCAAAGCGGTGGAGCATAGCCTCGAAGATCGCATCCCTGTAGGCGTACATGCGTGCAGCCGGTACCTTCTTCCCACCGACCGTGGCAGTCCTTGTCTTTTTGGCGATCTGCTGGACTCGTATGTTCTCTTCGATCGGTGTGAGCAGTTCAGCCTCACCTGTACCAAAGGCTTCTACAGAACCATTCGAGAACATCACGGATTCGATGAATGCCCCGTCCACTCTCGGGGAGATCTCATCATCGATCGCAAGTCTCATGGTCGTAGTGATCTTAGCGGTGATCTGTTCCTTATAGGAGGCGATCTCTTCTTCGGTGATGATGCCGTTCTTCTGCAGGTAATCGGCGAATGCAGGGATAGCATCATGTTCTTTGAAGGAGTCAACCTCTTCTTTCGTTCGATAGGATGAGGCATCAGACGGGGAGTGCCCGGAGAGGCGGTAGGTGATCGTATCCATCAGGACAGGTCCTTTCCCCTCGAGCATCAGCTTCCGTTTACGTTCGATGGCATCTGCGACAGCCAGCGGGTTGAAACCATCGACTCGTTCTGCATGCATGCCATCTGCATTGACTCCGGCTCCTATTCGTGCCGGGATCCCGTAGCCCATGGTCTCTCCGGAGGTCTGTCCGCCCATCCCATAGAAGTTGTTGAAGACATTGAGCATATAGGGAGGTGCACCTGCACGGTCACCCCAGAGGGTGTGGTACTGGTCCATCGCAGCAAGCATCAACCCTTCCCATACCGGGCCGCAGGCCATTGCCGCATCACCGATGTTGGCAATGACGATCCCCGGTCTCTTGTTGATCTTCTTATAGAGTGCTGCACCTACCGCGATATCCCCGCTTCCGCCGACGATGGCATTGTTCGGCATACTGCCGAAGGGAGCGAAGAAGGTGTGCATCGAACCGCCGAGTCCGCGGCTGAACCCGGTCTTTCGTGCAAAGATCTCAGCTAATGCCCCATAGAGGACGAAGTTCTCCGCACGGTCCTTGACGCTCGTTCCTGCGAAGTGGGTCTCTACCACAGACAGGACATCCCCATCCATGAACTCCTTCATGATCAGTTCCAGGGCATCATCATCGAGCTTCTGGATCGCAGAGAAGCATTTTGCCAGGATCTCTCCATGGCTTCGGTGAGAGCCGAAGATGTGATCTTCGGGCATGAGGTTGACACACTGCCCCACAGCGGCAGATTCCTGTCCGGCTGAGAGGTGTGCAGGTCCTCGATGGTCATAGGTCATCCCCTGATAGGAACCCTCACGCTTGATCTGGTCGAGCATGTCCTCGAACTCTCTGATCATCAGCATGTCGTAGTACATGCGCTTGAGACCCTCTTTCCCGTACTTCTTCACTTCCGCTTTGATATCCGGTTTGTACTGATTGACCGGGATCGGATTGATCTTCACACTATCGCTCTTTCGGATCGCTACCGGATCCACTGTTATCGTTCTAGGCATGGTTCGTTCTCTCCTCTGGTATATATGCTGCTCTGCTTCCTTGCTGTTCTACAGCTGGAAACAGACGTCTTTGATGATCTCTGAGACACTCGGGTGCGGGAAGACTATCTCCTGTACGTCCTGTACTCTCAGTTCTGACTCAATGATCACAGATGCACTGTGGATCATCTCACTGCTTACCGCCCCGAGCAGATGGATCCCGAGGATCACTCTGCTGTCGGCATCGGCTACGACTTTACACAACCCCCCTGCACGTTTACCGTGTTCTGCAAGGAATCTGCCGTTCGATCGCATCTGTGCGGAGGCACTGATCACCCTGTGGCCGTTCTTCTTGGCTTCCTCTTCGGTCATGCCGCATCCGGCAGCTTCCGGGAGGGTATAGATGGCCCACGGGATCGCATGGTAGCGCATCTGCTGCGGGGTGCCGAACATATGGGAGATCGCCACGTCAGCCATCCTTGAGGCAGAGTGTGCCAGCAGGGATCTGCCGTTGACATCACCGATCGCATAGACTCCCGGGAGATTGGTCCTCATGTACTGATCGACGACCACTCCTGTCCGATCGATATCCAGCCCCAGCTCCTTGAGCCCCCCGGTGTTCGGTCTTCTTCCAACACTCAGCAGTACCGCATCAGCTTCGAGCTGTTGTCTCTTACCTTTCTTATCTGTATAGACCAGTCCGTCAGGCAGGATCTCTTCGACCCTGCAGCTGGTCTTACAGGTGATCTTCTTCATCTCCCTACGCATCAGCTTCGCGAACTCACCATCCATCATGGGAAGGATCTCCGGCATCATCTCGATGACCGTCACTTCACTGCCGATCGAGCTGAACAGTGATCCGAATTCCATACCGATGACTCCTCCTCCGATCACTGCAAGCTTACGGGGGATACGATCGATGGAGAGGATCTGCTTGCTGGTCATGACCAGCTCGTTCTCCACCCCGGGGATCGGGGTACGAACGGGGATGAACCGGTCGCTATGATGAGGTTGGTGCACTCATAGACCGTCTCCCCGACTGCCACATGATTTCGGTCAATACATACGGCCTCACCTGAGACCACTTCCACGTTGTGCTTCTTCATCAGAAAGGTGATCCCAGAACGAAGGGTCTGGACGACCTCATCCTTCCAGGCCATAGCCTCGGAGAGTTCGAAAGTCACATCCCCGCAGTGTACTCCGTACTTACTGCTCTCCTGTGCATGGACAAGGTGTTTCGCAGAGTTCAGGAGCGACTTCGTAGGGATACATCCCCAGTTGGTACAGACTCCTCCCATCTCTGCTTTCTCTATGAGCAGGACTCGCTTGCCAAGTGCTCCTGCACGTTCTGCTGCCACGTACCCGCCGGGTCCGGCGCCGATGACGATCAGATCATATATGCTCATATGTATGCTCCTTACTTCTTTTTCGTTATCGTGCCATCAACAGGTCGATATTCTTGATATTCTCGCTCAGCGCCTTGAGAAATCGTGCTGCCGGAGCTCCGTCGAAGGCCTGATGGTCGAAGGTCAGTGATAATCCCAGATAGGGAACGAACTGGACACCGGAGGGTGTCTCGACCGGTCGCTGCTGTATGGTACAGACTCCGAGGATCGCCGTCTCGGGTACATTGAGTACCGGAGTGAAGCTGTCGATTCCCAGAGCTCCCAGATTGGTCACGGTGAAGGTCCCGCCCTGCAGGTCCTCAGGTGCGGCCTTTCCCTCCAGCGAGTTGCTGATCAGCCCCTTGGCAGTCTCAGAGAGTGCTTTGAGGCTCATCAGGTCAGCGTATCGGATCACCGGGACCATGAGTCCTTTCGGGGTATCCACCGCACACCCGAGGTGTACGTGCTCGAACTCGACGATGGTATCGCCGAGGAAGTGTGAATTGATAGACGGGTACTCCTTGAGGGTCTTTGCCACAGCATAGAGTACCAGATCGTTGATGGTGATATTGTTGAGCCCGAGTTTCGGGTCGCTCTGCTTCAGCCGTGCTCTGAGCGCCTTGAGGGCTGTCGCATCAGCGGCACTGTTGAGAGTCAGCTGTGCAGAGACTGCCAGTGATTCTCTCATCCGCTGTGCAGTGATCTTCCGGACACTCCGTACCGGTGTCTTCACCACGGGTCCGGGGAATCCGAGGGCACTTGTCACCGTCTCTACCTGTGCTTCATCAAGCTGCTGTGATCGTGAGGTCAACAGGTCAGCAGCAACGACACGTCCGCCGATGCCTGAGCCTGATTCCGGTGCATTGAGTTGTTCTTTTGCCATCAGCTCTCTGGCAGTCGGTGTCAGAGGAGCTCTTCCGGCTTCTGCTGCAGCCACATCACGCTCGATCACCCGCCCTTTCGGTCCGCTCCCTGTCAGCACGGAGGCATCGATACCTCGTTTCGCTGCAAGCATCTTTGCCCGTGGTGAGGCAAAACCGGCTCCTGCAGGGATCGGTGAAGACGATGCAGGGGAGGCCTGCGCGATCGCGATCCTGTCATCGGGGACTGGTGTTTCGGGCTCTTCTTCAGCAGCCGGGGCCTCGTCACCGCTGACCAGCGATGAGATATCTTCTCCGGGTTCTCCCACGATAGCGATCGGGACCTGTACCGGGACATCGTCATCTGCACTGTAGAGCAGCTTCAGAACGGTTCCCTCTGCGGTGGCTTCGACCTCTATGGTCGCTTTATCTGTCTCCACTTCACAGATGACATCTCCTGTCGCTATGCTGTCACCCTCTTTGATCTTCCACTCAAGGATGATGCATGATTCTACTGAATTACCCTGTTTGGGCATCAGGATCTGCTTTGCCATATTTCATTCTCCTTATAACTGACAGGGTCTGTATCAGACCCTGTGTACTTCTATTCCCAGCTTCTCGATGCTCTCTGCGGTCTGCTGATCAAGACCGGTATCGGTGATGATGATATCGATCGCTTCGAGCGGCAGGATCTTCACGAACCCCTTCTTCCCGAACTTCGATGAATCAACCACCAGTACCCGTGTCTCTGCCTGTTCACACATCTTACGGACGATCTCAGCATTTTCCACCAGATGGGTCGTGAGCCCATGTTCGGAGGTCACCCCGTCAGTCCCGGTGATGGTCATCGAGACATGGAACTGATCGATACGATGGATAGCTTCAGGTCCAACCAGCGCTTCTGCCGATGGTCTGAACTCACCTCCGACAAAGGTGATGTTCAGATTCGGGTTTACCCGTGCATAGGGGAGCAGCAGGGTCGAGTTGGTCACGATCTGCACATCACGCCTCCCGAGCAGGTATCGGCCGACCAGGGCCGAGGTCGTCCCGTTGGTGATCATGATCTTATCGCCGTCCTTGACCAGGTCTGCAGCAGCTTTTGCTATCCGCTCCTTCTCAGGAGTCCTGCTGCCGATCCTGTCCATCATCTCCGGATGGAATGCAGGGATGGCCCCTCCCCGTGTGCGGACGATGACCCCCTTCTCTTCCATGGACTTGAGATCAGCCCTGATCGTGACAACAGAGACACCCAGCTCATGACTCAGCTCTGAAACAGAGTTCTTCTCCCCGTTCCGCAAGGTCTCCAGTATCTGGTTCTCTCTACTGCTTAATCCGATCATGCCATATCAACCTTTCTATATTCTTTCTATATACTTTCTATTTACTTTCTTTATGCTTTCTATAGTATGACGAGTTGATATGAAATGCAAGAGGGAATTCTCAAAGATGCATGAAAAAAGAGGTAAAAAGATGTGCACCTCAGAGCCCATGCAGGAAGGGAGGCAGGATGCTGCTCACGACATGGCAGAGAAGGAGCTCCAGCATCAGCCGGGCTCCTGACATGGCAGGGTGATCTCAGTGAGGGGGATGATCGGAGGATGCTGCTAGAGAGAAGGAAGAGCCTCATATACCAGTTGTGTACAGACCAGAGGTTCCTGTTTCCCGTTCTGTGCGTGATAGATCCCTGCAGTCAATCCTGTGAAGGAGTCGGAGACCTCGCTCGAGATCAGTTTTGCTTCAGCGTCCCCGACCGGTTTCCCATCCAGAGAGAAGGAGCAGAGATCATGGGCAAGAGAGACGGAGAACCGATGGACAGGCCTCTTGTCGATCTGGGTATATCGGATATCACAGATATGATCTCCCAGCACCTTCTTCAGACAGCAGGAATCAGGAGCGTTCAGAGACAGGCTGTAATAATGCTTCTCATCCATAAGGATCATCAGGCCTGCATCCATTGATACGCTCGCCAGTTCTACAGTGAGCGTACACTGCGGATCCCTGATCCTCAGGCCGATGAAGGAGAATGGATCGATGGACTCAGGATCGTACTCAGGAGCCAGGAGCTGCAATCTGTGATTCTTCCGATCATGCACTGCTATCTGGCTGATAGGAGTCCTTCTGGAACACAGGTAGTGACATACCCTCTCATGTGAGAAATCTTCATGAACCGAGGTGTCAAGGTGCTGCTCGGATGCGAAGGCCGGAAGCTCAGAGCCGCAGGCAAGCATCGGATCGATATGGGGCCACTGGTTCTCATCCCAGGTCACCGGGAACAGGAAGGTCTCTCTTCCCAGATAGTGATGGGCACCGGAGGGTCTGGTCCCAAGACACATCAGCCACCAGGATCCATCATGAGCCTGCAGCAGATCACCATGGCCGAGTGACTGGATGGGATCAAGGACCATATGCCGGTGAGTGAGCAGAGGGTTGTGAGGACACGAGAGATATGGACCGGTCACACTCCTGCTTCTGGCACATGTGATCATATGGCCACGATAGGTGCCCCCTTCAGCAGCAAGCAGATAATACCAGGAGCCGATCCTGTAGATATGGGGTCCTTCACACAACCTGTCTTCGAACCCATCCCAGATCAGCATCTCATCCCCGAGGAGTCTGCCGTTGCTGATATCGATCTCCCACATCCTGATACCATGCCCTTGTATATCCTCACGCACGAAGTAGATCCTTCCATCATCATCAAAGAACAGATCCGGGTCGAATCCGCTGCCTTCTACATGGATCGGATCGGACCAGCTGCCGAACGGATCTTCCGTGGTGACGAAGAAATGACCGCTTCCTCTGACATCTGTCGTGATCATATAGAATACATGATCGTGGTAACGTATCGATGGAGCGAATATGCCGCAGGAAGAGGGTCGGGCATGCAGATCAAGCTGTGAGAGCCGGTCAAGCACATGACCGATGCACTGCCAGTTGACCAGATCCCTGCTGTGAAACAACGGTACGGCAGGGAAGTATTCGAACGAGCTGTGTACCATGAAATAGTCATCTCCTCGCCTGCAGATACTGGGATCTGGATAGAACCCCGGGTTCACTGGATTCGCAAACGTCATAGTGTATCCCTCTTCTGTGCTGTTGACTCTCTGATGACGAGTTTCATGGGTATGAGCCTATCCTGAGCGCTGTGATGCTGGATATCATGATAGAGGATGTTGAAAGCCAGCGAACCCATCTCATAGTTATCAACATGGATCGAAGTCAGTCTTGGAGTAAAATAATCACAGTAGATATTATCATCGATGCCGGCGATGGAGATGTCCCGGGGGATCTGCACCTGCTGCTCTTTCAGATAGGTGGCAATACCCATGGCCAGCAGGTCATTGGTACAGATACAGGCGGTGAAGGTCTCCAGCTGTGCGAATACCTGAGGACCCATCTCATATCCGGATCTGAGCGTCATGGCTGTTGCCTCAGGGGACTGGATGATGATCGGAGTCAGCTGCCGCTCAGCACAGATACGTTCATATGCGGCATAACGGGCTTCACTGCTGCCGACATCTGGAGAGAGTCCGGTCACATACGCGATCGCACGATGCCCCAGAGAGAGCAGATGATCCATAGTATCCTGTACACCACCGAGATAGTCATTCCTGAGAAACGAACATCTGGGATCTCTGAATGCTGTATCATTATACAGCACCACCTTGATCTGCTTATCGAGCAGCTGCTCGATGATGCCGGTCTTCAGCTGTCGAGGCAGAGGCTCTATGAGAACACCGTCCCACCGATTCAGAATGATCTTATTGAAATACTCCCGTGTGTCCTCATACCCCGTACAGATATTCACCGTATATGCGTATAGAGCTGCTGTTGCTTCGAACCCTTTGACGAACTCGGCATAGATCGGGTTCTCCATGTTGCTCAGTACCAGACCGACCTGCATCGATCTGTTCGTCTTCATACTGCGTGCAATGCTGTTGGGTATATAGTTCAGGGTCTCAATAGCCTGTTCCACACGTATACGGAGATCCTCAGAGACCGGTTTCGTATTGTTTATGACATGCGATACAGTCGCAGGTGACACCTCAGCCAGTCGGGCAACATCGTTGCGAGTCGTTTTCACCATCCCCTCTTCTCCTGAATACAGTATACATGAGTTCCCCCCATTGTACATGTGCAAAATTAAAACTTGACATTTGTGGCTGCTCATCCTATAGTAATAGTTACACGTGTAACTGTCAATACTTTACATGATTCAAGTTAAGTATTTATAGAATATAACACGTGTAAATAAGGAGAAGGTTATGAAAAGAGTACTGGTTATCACTGCTATGCTGCTATGTGTAACAGCACTGGTTTTTGCTGCCGGGCAGCAGGAACCGAAGTCACAAGTCACCGCTTTTAGCGAAAAAGCCCCGTCTGAATACACAGGAGAGATCTCAGTCTGGTCATTCACCAATGAACCCGAATACCAGATCGAGAAATTCAATGAAGTGTACCCGAATGTGAAGGTGAATTTCACCCACATCAGCGGAGGCCAGAATTATATCACAAAGATCAATTCCGCTGCATCAGCCAACAATGCACCGGATGTGTTCTCTGCTGAGGTCTCATTCATCAAGCAGTGGATCGATGCCGGGGTATGGGCCGATATCGGGAGTGCTCCCTACCATGCTGACGCACTCACACATGATCTGATCCCCTATGTGGTAGATATGGGAAGAGATGCAAACGGAGTCCTGCGTGCTCTTTCAAATCAGGCAACCCCCGGTGGTATCTTCTACCGAAGAAGCCTTGCACAAGACTATCTGGGAACCGATGATCCTGCTGAAGTGGGTAAGATGATGACCAGCATGGAAGACTACCTTGATCTTGCAGCAAAGATCCGTGATGACAGTGACAACACGGTACATCTGTTTGCTAGCTGGAAGGACCTCAGATGGTTCCCCTTCAATGCACGAACCAATCCCTGGGTCAAGGATGGGAAGCTCTACGTAGATCAGGTGATCCTGGACTACTTCGATCTGGCAAAGGAGATTCGGGATAACGATCTGAGTGCCAAAGCCGATCCAAGTGATCCTTCATGGTATTCAGTGATGGCAGATGGCTCAGTGATGAGCTATATTCTACCTACCTGGGGGTTGCACTATGAACTCAAACCCGGCGCTGAACCCGATGTGAAGGATCCATCACAGTATTCAGGTGATTGGGGCCTGACTTCCGGTCCACAGCCCTACTACTGGGGAGGCACATGGTACGGTATCTCAGAGAACACGAAGGACCCTGAACTGGCTTGGCTGTTTGTGAAGTTCCTCATGTTCGATCAGGGGTTCCTGAACGATTATGTGACTGAGAAAGGCGATTTTGTCAGTAATCTGAAGACCATCGCAAAAGTACAGAATGACTTCAGTGAACCATTTCTCGGTGGACAGAACAGCTACGCATTCTTCGCTGATTCTGCCATGGGTATCGATGTCTCGAAAGTGACGAAATATGATCAGCATATCGAGAAGATGCTGCTCAATGCGATCAGCCTCCACGTAGACAGTGATGTCCCGAAAGAAGAAGCCCTGAAAGGCTTCAAGGACGAGGTTCGTAACGCATTCCCGGAACTTACCGTTGAGTAATACGTTGTGATCATCGGGTAATGGCACACTGCTGCCATTACCCACTATGTGAGGGAGCTATGAGTAGAAACACATCAAAGAACCGATCAATATCATATGCACGATACGGCCTGTTCTTTGTATTGCCGTATGTTATCGTATTTGCACTATTTCAACTGTACCCGATCCTCTATACGTTTGTGTTGACCTTCTTTAAATGGGACGGGCTGCAGGACTGGGTATTCATCGGATTCAAGAACTACAGACGTCTGGTAACAGACGATTTCTTCTATACCGCTCTCTTCAACACCCTCCGCATATGGCTTCTTGCAGCGATCCCGCAGATCAGTCTCGCACTGGTGCTCTCAGCCCTGTTCTCATTCAAGAAGTTCAAAGGAAGGGGGTTCTTTCAGGCTGTCTTCTATCTGCCGAATCTTATCACCGCAACATCCATAGCCGTTCTGTTCAGCATTCTCCTGGATTGGCAGGCCGGGTCGGTCAATCAGATCCTTCTGTCACTTCATCTGATATCAGAGCCGATAAACTGGCTCAAAGAGCCCTTCTGGACCGTGACAGCGACTTCCTACATTCAATGGTGGCAATGGTTCGGGTATACGACCCTCATTGTCATGGCAGGGATGAAAGCCATACCCGAGAATCTCTATGAAGCAGCACGGATCGATGGAGCAGGATATGTGACCATGTTCTTTCGGATCACTATCCCTCTTTTGAAGAACACCCTTACGTATGTGATCGTCACCTCGATAATCGGCGGTATGCAGATCTTCGATGTCCCGAATGTGCTTACAGGAGGTCTGGGAGAACCTAACAGGTCCATTCTCACGATGGTGATGTACCTCTACAATACCTCGTTCCGATATACCAACTACGGATATGGTTCAACGATCGCCTATGGATTACTGATGGTGATCATGCTCTTCTCCTTCACAGCCTATAAGAATCTGCAGAAAAGAGGTTCCTGATGAGATGGAAAACACCTGCCACCCTGACAGTCATACGATATGCATGCCTCATTCTTCTTGCTGCCATCAGTATCATGCCCTTCTATATCACGATCATGAACAGCACTCACAGCAACGTTGAGATCGCACGTGATCTCAACCTCCTGCCCGGGGACGATCTCAAGGCGAACTATGAGCAGATCGTCAAACACATGAACATCTTCAGGGGATTCTACAACAGCCTCAAAGTGACCATACCATCGGTGGTGCTCTCCCTCTATTTCGGAGCCTTGACGGCGTTCGGCTTTGCCAAGTACAAGTTCCGGGGATCAGGGTTCCTGTTCTCTACCGTCCTGATCACGATGATGATCCCCATGCAGCTCGGGCTGATCGGCTACTACCATCTGCATAACACCCTCAGGCTGCTGGATACGACCATCCCGCTGATCATACCCTGGATAGCCCACCCTGCTACGGTCTTCTTCATCAAGATGTATATTGATTCTGCCATCCCTGATGCCCTGCTGGAAGCAGCAAGGATCGATGGTTCACATGAATTCAGAAGTTTCAACACACTGGTACTGCCCCTGCTGACACCTGCTCTTGCGACTCTTGCTATCTTCAATTTTGTCGGTCCTGGAATAACTATATCATGCCCTGATCATCCTGTTCTCCAAAGACAAGTTCACCCTCCCGCTACTGATCTCCATGCTCAAAGGTGTCTATACCAATAACTACGGAGCGATCTATCTCGGTGTCACGATCTCGATCGTCCCGATCATAGCAGTGTATGCGTTTTTCTCTCGACGTATCATAGGCGGGCTGGTAGTCGGCTCGGTCAAAGGATAACCTCATGAAACAGCATCCGATGTTCACCAATGCACGACCATATGTACGATGGTGGTGGTTTTCAGGTCCGCTATCAGAGCAGGCCATAGTGAAACAGCTCCAGTGGATCGCTGATATGGGATTCGGAGGTGTGGAGATCGCATGGGTCTACCCCCTGCAAGATACAAGTAGTACTGAAGGTCCCCGATTCCTTGATGAAGAATTCACCTCCTATGTCATGTTCGCTGTACAGACCTGCAGTGATCTTCATATCGGCTGTGATCTGACGTTCGGGACCTTATGGCCATTCGGCGGATCGTTCATCCCTCACACATATGCCAGCAAGGTCTTTTCCGGGAGTTCACAGCAGCGATTACGTAAGAGTTGGGAGTCCCGGTATCTGTCCAAACCGGGTCTGATTCTGGATCATCTCAATGCAGAAGCACTGACATATTATGCAGACCACCTGCTGTCTCATGGATTTTCAGACTTTGCAGAAGAGTACCCGGGAATGAGCTTCTTCTGTGATTCATGGGAGATAGACCCTGAAGGACTCTCCTATGACGGCCTGTTCACTGACTTCAGCAGCTCCTATGGGTATGATCTGGATGCATTCTGTACCGATCTGGACCGATTCCCCGAGGTCCGATACGATTATCGCAAACTTTTGGCGCAAAGGACTATTGAAGAGTTCTACAGGCCCTTTGGTGCGATCTCACATGCTGCAGGAGCATATGCAAGAGTCCAGTGTCATGGTGCTCCTACAGATATCCTGCAGGCATATGGATGCTCTGACATACCAGAGACGGAGACGATGCTCTTTGACCCGGACTTCGCTCTCTTTGCAGCTTCTTCCGCTGCTCTGTACGGCAAGCCTGTGGTATCAAGCGAATCCTTCACCTGTATTTACGGATGGGTCCCCAGCCCCGAAGAGGCCCCTGGACTGGGAGAAGAGGATGTCTATGATCTGCGATGTGTAGCAGATGCTCAGTTCGCCTGCGGTGTGAATCAGGTCGTATGGCACGGGATGCCCTATGAACAGGTTCCACATGACACACGTTTCTATGCGACTGTGCACGTGGGGAGAGATGGGACGTTGAACCAGGAACTCAGATGGTTCAATGACTACCTCACTTCCATGAGTGAGCAGTTACGGTTCGGAAACGTGTATGCACCATCTTTGATCTACCTGCCGCTGGAAGATCAGTGGATGGCAGACAGACTCCCTCAGGAACTCACTAAACCGAGCAGTCATTATTTCTGGGAACTGCAGGAAACGAAGATCCCGGATGATCTGCTTGCGTATCGGCCTCTCTGGATATCTGGAGCACTGCTGAAACAGCTTGCATATGACCAACAGACACACCAGTTAGTATACGGGGACCTGCAATTCTCATTCCTCTATGTCGATGCACACTATATCGACTTCGAGTACCTGCTGGAGATCGATCGGCTGGTACGGGAAGGGCCCCGATAGTACTGCGCCAGTCCCCGAACGAACCCGGCAGGCAACAACACGAGTCGTACAGGGAGCTTGCAGAGCAGACCATGGCACGGGCTCTGGGGACCTGCCGACTGTGAATCCCGTCCTGCAGACCGAGACTCCTGTCGATTTCTGGGTAAGGAACGACCGGGACATCTACAGACTGTTCGTGCTGCATCCGGACCTTCGGAACCTGCACTACCCTCTTGTACAGGGGTTCTCTCATCAGATCCAGGACAGACAGCTCAGTGCCTGCTTCAGTACACCGGAACACAGCTACCACCTTGATCTGCATTTCACAGGATCTCAAAGTCTTCTGTATGAGATAGATGACAGGAACCAGAGCATCACCCGTATCGATCTCGATACTGATGAGATGCATCACGCCAACGAGGCACTGCAGTAGGCCTTTCACTCTGCTGTAAGTGTACACTGTCTGAAAGACGCTTCCTTCCATGGACCAATTCGCTGATGTGAGAATTCAGGAGAAGTAACTCCTGACAAGCAGGTAGCCTGCTATCCATTCGGGAATGGGTAATAATATGGAGACCATCAGAGAGGCATAGGCATCGAAGAAGAAGAAATGGAAACACGCTGCTGCGAGGATGAACAATCCGCTGAACACCGGGACTCTCCAGGATAAGATGAGGGCAGCGACCAGAGGGAGTACGATCGACAGAGACTGGACCAGCAGCACATCCTTCCAGGCCTCGAGTCCTATGACCTCGATGGTTATGTAGCCCATCCAGAACAGGACGATCAAAAAACAGATGATCCGCCCTGCACTCTTATTCTCCCAGGCCTCTACGATATAGGAGAGATAGAAGGAGATGAGCAGGACAGAGAAACAGCTGATGAGAAACGAATCCAGTCTCACACGAACCAGCTGGGCACCGATGAGCACGATCGTCACGGTGATATAGAGACCGATCACGGTATGACTGAACAGCGCTGCTTTCGCATACGCTTCAAGGTGTTCCTGATCCAGATCCTTGAGATATCCTGTGACCCGTAACACCGGGATGATGAAGCATGAGTATACCAGTAGTACGAGAAACCATATTGATACCGAGAATCCAAGTATCAAACCAAGGCCACAGCAGATCCAGCTGCTTATCGACCAGACAGATACCCCCCTCATGAGTCATCCCCCCTGTGTATCCATGGTACCACAGGTAGGCTCATAAGTATTTATCCAGAGAATGCAAAACCTGAAAAATATTCTATTATTGTCTTTCCATAAAAGAATTTATATGACTGCTATGGTATGATTTCCTACTGATCAGGGTCTTCGGATCCAGGACCCCTTCCCAATGATCGGTGGGCATCCTCCACCCTCTTCATGCTCCTTGACTCATAGATGAACAGGTACCCTGCTATCCATTCCGGAAGCGGCAGCAGGGTGATCACGATCAGGGACTCATGGGCATTGAAGAAGAAGAGATGGAATGTCCCTGCGGCAAGGAGAAAGATCCCGGAGAGAAACGGTATCCTCCAGGAGAACACCAGTGCGAGGAGGACGGGAAGCACCACTGCCAGAGATTCCATGACCAGGAATATCAGCCAGTGTTCAGACCCGACACCACCGAGGATGATGAAGAGCAGCCAGAAGATGCCTACGACCAGACACAGCAGTCTGCCGACGAGCAGTGAATGGAAACGCTGCACCGCCGCAGCAAGCAGGAACGAGGACACGAGCAGAAACGTCAGATACATGATGATCGAACGTGATGATACGCTCCCTGGAAAGACTTTGGTATAGATGATGACAACCGTCAAGAATATTCCGATGACCACATAACTGAAGAACGCTGACTGCCGGTAGATCTCCAGATGTCTTCGATCGAGCTGATCGATCAGACCGGAAGCATACAGGATGGGAAAGAACATGAACGCAATGAGAGCCAGAAGAAAGAACCAGGATGAAAAGATCAGCCCCAGAGCGACTCCCAGGATCCCGAATACCACACTGACATACGGAAGATAGCGTACAATACTCATGCACCGACTCCTTCTACATACTATGGTATCATACTGTGAGGAACAAGTAACGGGTACACGGGACAACAATCGGACAGGAGATCCTGCTCTCTCTGGTCCCCTTTCCTCCGTAGGCTTACCAGGCCCCGTGACAGGGTCACACAAGACGAACGTACGGAGGGGCAGGCATATCAGTCACATAGGCTTTAGTATCATGTAACAAGTAGATTTTCGTATACAGCCTTCTCAACGTTGTCCTTGCATCCACTGTAATGACCTCCCATGAACTATTCCTTACAGCAGTATACCTGGGAGCTTCCCAAGTAGTGCGTCATTCTTGCACCATCGCCACGGTGGCTGTATATCAAAGCAGGGGTGGATCATGTGCATATCCTCAGCACGCTACAGGATCCCCCGGAGGGCAGCACCACTTCGGGCTATGAAGATACAGTAGACCTGAATGTGAACGAAGAGGGCAGTGACCACGCTGCCCTGTAGATGAGCGTTGGTATCGGATACAGCTTCTGACCCGTTACGACAGAAATCATCAGCGAGACGCATCATAGGGCAGAGAGCCATACCATACACACCTGATCAGGGGTGTTCCCCTTCTGGGGTACTGCTTCCATCCATGCTGGGATACACACCCTGCATTCAGGCCATCGCATGAGCGATGAGAGCATCTGCAAGAGTGGTGACGGGGTTGATCAGCGGGATACCATGGTAGATACTCTCCGGTACCGCCAGAGGGATCTCGGTACATCCCAGGATCACCGCCTGAGCACCGAGGAGCTGCAGCTGTTCGATTTGATCGGTGAAGACCGCCCGTGCCTTTGCGGTCACCGGAGAGACGGCCTTCACTCCCCACTGATCATCATAGACAGCCTTGTGCACCAGAGGTTGATCAAGACTCTCGACGACCTTGATCCCTGCCTGCATGAATGCATGCGGGTAGATACCGGCTTCCCGGGTCCCGGTAGTCGAAAGCAATCCTATCACTGAGATCTCAGGATAGGTCGCGGTGATATGAGCTATGGTGGTCTCGATCATATGCAGCACCGTGATCCGGGAGCCCCCTCTTCGAGCATGGCGGTGAAGCGGTCCCAGATGGCAGGGGCATGAAAGGTGTTGCAGGGGATCCCTGCGACACAGGGCATGTGCAGGGCTCTTCCGGCAGCTTCTGCACTCAGCAGCACATCCGCCATACCCCGTGCCGGTACCTGGGGATACCCCCCCTGCAGGGCTTCGGTCCGGTCTGCGATCATATCAGGAAAGGAGGCATGCAGGACCCGCAAGTGGTCCTGATCCCTCCCTGAAACAGGTGTCCGTTCGATGATGTGGCGGTGAAGATCAAGCCCTGCCATAGGGCCCACTCCACCGCCGATGATGATCAATGAACTCACGTGTCCTTAGATCTCACTCGTGATCGGTCTGTCTTCGACCTGACCTTCACTCTTTGCGACGATAAGGGTACCTACCATATCACCGGTAACATTCACACCGGTTCGGCCCATATCGAGAATAGCATCGATTCCCAGTACCATAGCATATGCAGCTGCCACTGGTGTACCTGCTTCAACAGGAAGTCCTACTGAATTCAGTACCATGAGCAGCATGATAGCTCCTGCTCCCGGAACACCTGCAGTACCGACAGAAGCCAGTACAGCGGTCATGATCACGGTGATCTGCTGAGCGAATGAGAGCGGCATACCGATCGCAAAACCGATAAACAGCGCACAGACGCCTGATAGATCGCAGTACCATCCATGTTGATGGTCGCACCGAGGGGCAAGGTGAACGAATAGACGTTCCTGGATACACCGAAGTTCTGATCCATGGCCTTCATGGTAACAGGCAGAGTACCGCCACTGCTTCTGGTGACGAACGCAGTGATCATAGGGGTTCTGGCACCTTTGAGGAACTGCAGAGGATTGACCTTGTTGAGGATCAGGATCACACCGTAGACCACTACGACGTGGATGATGTATCCAAGGAATGAAGCCAGAGTCACCATTCCCAGAGGACCGACAGCTGCTGCTCCCTGTTTACCGAACACGACAGCGATAAGGGCAAAGACTCCGATAGGAGCATACTGCAGGACACCCTGTACGATCACATACATGGCCTCAGCAAGTCCGTCGAATACCGAGAACAGGGTCTCTGCACTCTTCTTGATCCGTTCATCCTTGTTCTCTCTGAGGAACGCGATGGTAACACCAAGGAGGATGGCGAAGAAGATCGTCGGCAGGACGTTACCACTCGAGATCGCGCCGAAGGGGTTCGTGGGGATGATCGCCAGTAGCGTATCGATGAACTTCGGCTGTGTCAGCACCTTTCCGGCAGCTTCAGCAGCTCCGCCAAGGGCCAGTCCAAGACCGGGTTTGAACAGATTTCCCATGATCAGTCCGACTGCCACAGCGAATGCGGATGTCAGCATGTAGAACAGGATGATCTTGACTCCGACCTTTCCCAGTGAAGACGGCTGGATGCTTGCCGCACCAACGACCAGAGTAGCCAGGATAACAGGCATCACGATCATCTTGAGCAGATTGATCAGCAGACTGCCAAGCGGATTCAACCAGGCGATACTCTCTCCAAAGATGATACCGACCAAAGCTCCTGCAATCAGACCGATCAGTATGCGCATGAGCAGATTGGATTTGAAATACCAATCAAAGGCTCCCTTTTTCTTTTCAGCTGAACTCATAAAGTTCCCTCCCTTATTAATACATGGTTTCCTAGCTATTATGAAACCACACTTATAGACAGCGGTACATGAGCCAAAAGTATGATTAACAGGGGAGATGTGCGTACAGGCAGGACGATTCATACACCATTTGGTGTATGAATCGCATCAATCGAAGAGATTCTCGTCCAATACCTTGTGGATGAACTCGACTTTCGAGTTGACATCTAACTTTTTATATATGTTCAAGATGTGCTTCTTTGCCGTAGAACCGGCCATGTTCAGATGTTCAGCCATCTCACGGTAGGTATACCCTTCGATGATCTCTCGTGAGACTTCGATCTCCCGTCTGGTCAGATGATAGTCCTCAGGGTCACGATTGTTCTCATGCTTCTGCTTGAACTCCTCAAGGAGTTTCCGTGCCATGAACGGACTGATCGGGGACCCTCCCGAATAGGCACTCTTCACCTGGGACACCAGATCTCTGGGGTCACTGTTCTTCAGGATATATCCCGTAGCCCCGGCTTCGACTGCCCTCACGATCTTCTGCTGTTCTTCAAAGATCGTGAGGATCAGGATGTTGATAGCAGGATACCTGCGTTTGATCTGTTCAGTGGCTTGGATCCCGCTCATGCCGGGCAGTTCGATATCCATCAGGATGATGTCAGTCCTGCCCAGGATATGCGTATCTGCGATGAGAGCCTCTGCACAGTCATAGGTCCTCAGCACCTTCAGCTCCTGATCGAGTCCGAGCAGATACTTGAATCCCTCACGAGCCTCCAGGGAATCCTCTACGATCACGATATGTATCACTTCTGTCCCCTTACCTTGAACTGCATCTCATAGCGGGTACCCTTCCCCGCCTTCGTCGTTATCTTCAAGAACCCTCCCATCCATTCCACACGGTTCTTCAGTCCCTGCAGGCCGAAACTCCGGGTCTCAGCCTCCTTCAGATCGAACCCTTTCCCATCATCGGAGAAGACGAGCGTCATCCTGGAACCTTTGGCGGTGATAGAAAGCTGCACATGATAGGCCTCAGCATGCTTGAGGGTGTTGGTGACCAGCTCCTGGATGACCAGCCGGAGAGACTTGAGAAAACTACTGCCGAGCTGCTCGAAGACCGCATCTTCGGGTAATCTGCTCTCAAAGGCGATATCCTGATCGAGAGCCGCTCAGGGGTGATCTCTTCGATGAACATGATGAAATCATCTGCTGTGAGGATATCAGAATCCTTTGTCAGCAGGATCTCCTTGAGATCCAGGATCCCCTGCTGGGTATTACGTTCGATCCTCTCATGCATCTCACGCATGAGGGTGATCTCATTCCGTTCCAGGGCATGCTTCGCGACATTGTTACTGATGTTGATTCCCGTAAGTCGGGCCCCGAGGGAATCGTGCACATTCGTATAGAGCCGGTCCTTCTCCTCGATGATCCTCAGCCTCATATTCTCCTTCTGAAGGCGCAGCACATCTCTCGTACGCTTCTCCACCTCATCCTCCATCCGTTTTGCAGAGGCAAGACTTGAATCAGAGAGACGGTTGAACAGTCGTGCGATGAGCTTGAACTCGGCACTCGACTGTACCAGAGGGATCCTGGCGGTCGTGTTGCCCCGTTCTATATGCCGCATGACGGTGATGACCTCGTTGAGAGGGGTGGTGATCAGCCGTCGGGATATATAGGTGACGAACGAACCAAGGAGCAGCATGAGGATGATATCGAAGAAGAGGATGATCTTGAGATTGGCATTGGAGAAGGCAAGGATCTCATCATGGGGGACGAACAGCAGCATCTGCCACCCGGTCGCCTCATTGGTGGTCCTGCTGACAAGGTACCGGTCCCCATACAGTTCGACCAGCGTTGTCGGTTGGGCCCCGGAGAGCATCTGGGGATACTCCCAACGCTTCAGGTCCAGGACCCTGAAGGCATCGTGTTCGAACTGGTTCACCAGGACCTCATGCTCGCTGTTGAGCAGTATCAGCTTCCCGCCCTTCTCGATATGCAGGGAAGCTACGAGTTTCTGCAATCCTTCGATGATAAGATCGAGTCCGAGCACACCGACGAGCTCCTTTGCATCGGAGTACACCGGCTGGACCGCAGTGATCCCCATAGCCCGTATACTGGCATAGACATAGGGAGCGGTGAGGGTATACCCGCCGGCATGAAGCCCAGCGACATACCAGGGACGTTCTCTGGGATCATAATCATCAGGGAAGGTAGGAGTATGATCGATGAAGCCGGGACCGACTCCCCATTCATACATATGACCGTCTGCAGTACCGAGATAGATGGCGCGAACATATTCCTGACGCGAGAGCACGTTGGAGATGAACAGGTTCCGCATACCCGGGATATCCACCTCTTTGACACTCTTCAGCTCAGAGAGCGTCTGTACTACCGCCTCTATCTCACCGAAGACCAGATCGATCTGCTTATCAGCATGACCGAGCAGCATCTGTGCAGTCTCTTCTGCTGCAGAGAACGAGTGGGAGCGCAGCTGCAGATAGTTGATCACCAGCAGGACTGACAGGAACAGTGTGACGACAAGTATGATGACTGCAGTGTATTTCCCCTGAATCGATTTGAGCATAGACCATTATAGGGCAGATCCCTCTGCTGCTCAAGAAATGATTCACCGTATACGCAGTTTATCATCAGGGGTCACGGCAAAGAAGGAGGTTGTCGGTAGACGGGTACTCGTTCCGAAGTTCACCACGAACTTCCCGCGATCGGTCAGTTCTTCATACAAGCTGTTCGCACCCGTTGGATCTGTAGGATAGATGGTGAACGCATCATATCATGTCGCATGGCAACACTACGTGATATAGCACAGCAGGCAGAAGTATCTACCGCTACCGTATCCCTTGCCCTCTCTGGCAAGGGCAGGATCTCTGATGAGGTACGCTCGAAGATCGTGCAGATCGCACATGAGATCGGCTATCAGTACCGCAAGGCACCTGTGGAAGATCATAATTGCGCAGTCATGCTGCTGCCCGTGTATAATACCCGCGGGTATGTCTGGTATTTCCTGAAAGATATCATCGATCATATTCAGTCAAGCATGACCGCCGGGGGGTACATCAGCCTCATCATCCCGATCCTCAATGACCAACCGGTCTCAGAGATCATGGAGATCATCCTTAAGACCAGGCCAATGCCGTGTTCTCTCTGCACTATGGGAACAGGGTCTCTTCCGTGCCTTGAAGGCGCAGCATATCCCGGTAGTGGTTGTGAACAACTCAGAGTATCAGAGCGAGTTCAGTTCTGTATGTGTCGATGATTTCAGCGGCTCCTATGAAGCGACCAGGATCCTGATCGATCATGGTCATACGCGCATCGCCTACTTCGATTATCCCAGACCTTCCCTGCCGGTGATCTTCAATGACCGATTCAACGGCTGCAGGTCGGCACTGCAGGACTCAGGATCGGCCCTGCCAGAGGAGTGGCACATCACGACACCGCTGGACTCCCCCGAAGAGCTGATCAGTCAGATCGACAGGCTCATCACTTCCCGGGATCGTCCTACGGCATTCTATGTCCATGACGACTTTCTGGCCTCCCGGATCCATCATATCCTCATCTCCAAGGGGTTGAGGGTCCCGGAAGATATCTCGCTTCTGGCTCCCGGTGATACGCTCGATTATACCAAGCCGGAAACACCGAACATCTCCACCATGAGGATCCAGACGGTGCTCATGGGGAAATATGCGGTAGATCTGATGACCGGATCGTTCAACGAACATTCGGATTCGGCCACGCCTGAACCGAATGTCCTGAAGATCAAGCAGCAGTTCCATGATCGGGGATCCATAGCCCGCAGGACCGACGTCTCTGGTGACTAACCCAGAGAGCGGACATGCTCCAGCATCGGTGAGATCGCGGCCTCATCGGTCGCATCGAACGGTTTGGCATAGGATCTGAGCATCCCCTGCTCATCCTCATCAGGATGTCTTTTCAGCAGGATCTTCCACTTCATCAAGGTCATGAGCACCCGGTCCGGCAGGCTGAGTCTGCCATAATCGAACCCCCCGCGCACATAGAACAGGGTCAGCTGTCTCTGCTGTTCAGCTGAGAAGTTCGCATCACGTACGATGTTGACCACATCAGCTGCGGCAGGGGTCGCTCCGACGGCGAAGATGATCAGCTGTTTCTCTGCCAGAGTATCCCAATGACCTTTGATCTTTCTGATACCATTGATCCCCACGGCATGGAGAGAGCCCCCGTAGATGATGCAGTCATAGTCAGCGAACCCGTCACGACCCACCTGCTTCAACGGCAGCAGATCAGCATCGAGTGAATGTGCGATCCATTGTGCATAGGTTCTGGTGAACCCGGACCTCGATGTGTAGCAGACCAGCGTTCTCATACGTTCCCCCTCTTATGAATCGATTGTAAGTATACATCATTACCGGCAGGATTCAAGACTTCAGGAACCCGAACCTGCAGGCAGGACCACCTCGGTAAGATAGGTGATGACCTTCTCAGGTTCGGTGAAGATCCCGTTATGACCTGAGCGTTCAAGCCACAGCAGATCCTTCTGCGGCGCCTGCAGCTTTTCGAACCACCGTTCAGTGATGGTCGCCACACAGGTGTAGTCATACCGTCCGTTGATGATGAACACCGGGCACTCCAACTGCAGGTAGTCCTGCTCCAGATCCACATAGGCAAGCTGCGGGTAGACCTCTTTCACTCCCCTGATCAGCCCCCTCACCAGGTTGATCCGATCACGAAGGGTATGTTCAGGGGCAAAGAACATCTTCATGGAATCAAAACCGCTATCTGCAGGAGCGTGGGGTGAGTACTTGTAGAGCCTGCTCAGCAGCTGGTAGTAGGCCTCTCCGTCCGGGACCAGTGTCCCGTCTTCTGCTTCGGTGAGAAACGGGGGTTTGCCGTAGGCTTCCAGCATGGCTGCCACATCATCATCCTGCTCTCTGATCGCCCCAGCATGGACCATATCCCAGCCGATCCCGTCATTCTCGATGGAGTTGATGTGCTGTCCTGTCCCGATGTAGGCCGCATAGAGCTCAGGCCTCCGGGAGGCTGCCATCACCCCGATCACCGATCCCCAGGAGTGACCGAGCAGATAGATCTGTTCGGTATCATAGCGCTCTATGAGCAGCTCGGTCAGTGCGATGACGTCCTCCACATACTCTTCCAGCAGCAGATCTTCTGTGTCCCTTCCAGCCCGATAGCTCTTTGCCGTCCCCCGCTGATCCCAGCAGACGATCGTGACATCCTGATGCAGCGGTCCGAGATACTCCCGCACCCAGCCTACCTCACTGCCTCCCGGGCCTCCGTCAAGCCACAGCAGTACCGGGTTCTCCCTGCTTGCACCTGCTGAGAATATCCACTGGTCTGTCCCCCGCAGTGAGATCTTCTCCATCTCCGAGATCTCCAGTTCCATCCTGTTCCCCTGTGCATCTTTGATCCTTGCCGTATGACTGCAGGATACCAAAGCTGCAAAGATCAGTACCGCAGCGGCTCCGAACGCCGCCACTCTTCGTATACGCTTCTTGTTCATGTTGCTCTCCTCTTTCTATTTGGTTTGTGAGAGCATCTTCGTGTATTCAGGCATGCAATACTATCGAACAGAAGTATGAAATGGACCCATCGAGGCTACGACTTTTGTATGAGTTCAGGAAAATAGAGGCATATAAGGGCAGTCCCTGCTGTCATTCATGCTGATCATAGAGACTGTTGAGCAGTTCGATGCGATTCGTGACATCCGTCTTCTGAAAGAGGTTGTAGAGGTGGGTCCTGACTGTTGCCGGTGAGATGCACAGCTTCTGTGCGATCTCCTTATTGGTCATACCCTGTGCTATGCATGGTACTACCTCGCACTCCCGTGCAGTCAACCGATACTCCTGTATCCTCTCAGGCGGTACGGCGGCCCGCTGCGTGGAAGAAGGGAGCTTGTGCTGCTCCTGCAGCAGCACCTGCAGTGCAGCTCTGATGATCACGAGATTACAACCGAGGTAGAACAGGTAATCCATGGAGAGCGGATGATAGGGCTGGAACCCGGTCTGCTCCAGCACCACCTCGATGACCGTGAGGGGAATGAAAACAAGAGAACAGATTCCCAGCCCCCGCAGCAGCTGCTGCATGACAGGGGGCTGCGATGGGGTCTCATGGCGTATCAGGAAGAGACCGAAGAGTCCGATCGAGAGGGTGGTGAGGATATAGGTGATCATGCTCAGCACGCCACTGAGCGAGGATCCCCCGTTCTGCAGTGCATACAGATGCACCAGGAGTGCAGCAAGGACCACCGAACCGGTCACCAGGAGCAGAGCCCCGAGCAGCCGACCTGAGGGCGTCAGAGTACTCCCCTGCAGGCGCCTGACCAGGACAAACAGACTCAGATAGAGTGCTGCGCTGATCACTGCAGAGATACTGCCGAACACCATCTCTGCTGCAGAGGAAGGGCCTCCGAGGAGCCCATCATGTTCTTGAGATAGAAATAGACGGCGACCAGGGCGACACCTGCCATGAACAGCAGCTGTATGACAGCAAGGTGCACAGTGATCGTACTCCGTGCCGTACTCTCAGTACGACAAGGGAGACGATCGCGGCAAAGCCGGTTGAGAAGATACCTGCATAGACAAGGATGATCAGGTGCTGCATGAAGCCAATAGTAGCATCGATCAGACACCACGACAAGAGATGGTAGAAGAAATCTGATCGATCAGCCACGGTACTGCTGCTTCAGGTGCCAAAGATCGGAAAGCAGCCGGTGAAGATCGCGACAGGATATGAGGAGGCTTCTCTGAAGTGGCAGGCTCCTCAGACGTTCAGGTCATCGTGCGAACACGGAACAGGCTCTTGTCCTCTTGAGGAAGAGAAGATTCTTCTGTTGTTTTAATGATGTGCCGGTTGAACAAATATGCGATAATCGGTAGAGATATCTAACAGACCTATCCGATGGAGCTGCACCATGGAATTGACGCTACTGCACTATCTGTTTCTCTTCTTCGGGGCCGGCCTCTCCGGGCTGGTTGATTCCATCGCCGGAGGCGGCGGGATCATCAGCATCCCCCTGCTCCTTGCTGTCGGGATCCCCCTCATGCCACCATAGCGACGAACAAGCTGCAGGCTTCCTTCGGTTCGTTCACCTCGATGATGCGGTATCGGCACAGCGGGCTGGTCCGGTTGCGGGACGTGATTCCGGGTATCGTCTGTACCGCACTCGGTGCGGCCACGGGGGCGATCCTCATTCAGATGGTCAATGCTGATGCGCTTGCCCGGGTCATACCGTTCGTCCTCATCGGCCTGCTTCTCTATACCCTTGCAAGCCCAAGACTCGGAGCCGCGGACGTACAGGCCAAGATGAACGAACATCTGCTGTTCATCGTCTTCGGTCTCTTCCTGGGCTTCTATGACGGGTTCTTCGGTCCCGGGACCGGATCCTTCTGGACGCTTGCCCTGGCTTCTCTGGCAGGCTACAACCTCAAACGAGCCACCGCTACGACCAAGGTGATGAACTTCACCAGTAATTTCGTCTCTCTGTGTGTGTTTCTCATCGGCGGGAAGGTGATCATAGCAGTCGGACTGATCATGGGCATCGGACAGCTGCTCGGCGCCTGGATAGGCACGCACCTGGTCATAACACGCGGGACACGGTTCATCCGTATCTTCTTCATCTCGGTCGTCAGCGCGACCATCATCGATCTGCTGATCAAGCAGTATGGGTGAGCGCAGGATACAGAGGCCCTCTGCATGCTCTGAGAGAAGGCCTCTCTCCTGTGGTCAGTCTTTCAGTCTGGCAGCGATCTGAGCCAGATGTCTTCCCTGGAACCGTGCCGCTGCAAGTTCGTTCTCACTCGGCATACGTTCTCCGCTGCCTCCGGTGATCGTACTTGCCCCATAGAAACTCCCCCCGGAGACCTCATCGATCCCCCCCAGTCCGGTGAACGAGGCAGGAAGTCCCACGATGACCATCCCATGATGCAGCAGGGTCACATGCGCAGAGAGTATCGTTGCCTCCTGCCCCCCATGCTGCATGGCACTCGAGGTCATCACCCCGGCAGGTTTCCCGATCAGTGCACCGGAAGCCCAGAGACCTCCGGTCGTGTCAAAGAACTGCTGCATCTGGGAACTTGCCGACCCGAAACGGGTCGGGATTCCGAAGATGAGCCCGTCAGCCTCTGAGAGGACCTCGGGGGTCGCGACCCTGATCCCTGAGAACTGCTGCTTCGCTTCAAGCGCCCCCATTCTGGAAAGGATCTCATCTGTGAGGGTCTCCTGCACCCGAAACAGTTCGACCTCAGCCCCGGGAACCTCACGGGCCCCCTCTGCTGCTGCCTGTGCCATCTGAAACATATGTCCGTACATCGAATAGAATACTACATTGATCTTCATCCTGATATCTCCTGGTGTGTATCATCCCCGAGCCCGAGGGTCCTGAGCAGTGCTGAGAGCTCACGAAGCTGCTCATCTGTCAATACAGAGAGACTGTCTGTGATCGCATCAGCATGCGGGGAAAGACCTGCTCGATAATCGCTTCTCCAGCTGCCGTAAGATGGATGAGCTTCACCCTCCTGTCCTCCGGCTGCCCTGTCGTTCCACCAATCCAGCCTTGACCAGATTGGCTATGACCATCGTCAGATTCCCCTGGGTCTTGAGGATCTTTTTTGCTATATCGGCCTGTTTCAGTGATCCATGAAACAGCAGCGCCTCGAGCACAGCGAACTGACTGGTCGTCATCCCATCAGGAAGCGGTCGCATGCGATCGATACGCCGGTTCACACTCTCAGCTGATCTCTGCAGCTTGATATAGGTCTCAAGGCAGAGCATCTGACGGGCTGTTCCTGCATAGGGTGTACTCATACGATCCTCCAGATAGTTTAATATTAAACTATATACTGATAATACGATCGAACGGCAAGGAAAATATTGCGTGATCATTCGGTGTCTCTTCGCAGCAGCAAGAGAGAGAATATATAGAGAGAGTGAGAGTGAGAGTGAGTGAGAGTGAGAAAGTTGAGGTTGAGAAGGTCAGATTCCTGCAGGACTTCTCCCCGTTTCTGTTGACAATCACAGGATTGTTTCGTATTGTCTATATTGTTCACATTGTTAATGAACAATACATTCCCAAGGGGACTTACATGCATCTTTCCACAAAAGGAAGATACGGGACAAGAGCCATCATAGAGATCGCCAAGAACTATGGGCAGAAACCGATCAAACGCAAGGAGATCGTCGAAGCCCAGCAGGTTCCCGACTCCTATATCGAGAACATCCTGATCACCCTGAAGACAGCAGGACTCATCCAGACGATCAGGGGAGCCCACGGTGGATACCGGCTGGCGAAGGCCCCTTCGGAGATCACCATCCTGGAGGTCGTCGAGGCACTGGAAGGTTCGATCATGCCCATACCCTGCCTTGAAGAGTCGAGCGGGTATTGCGGGAGTGTGGGCACCTGTGCTACCAGGCCGATCTGGCATGAGATGTATCTGGCGATGAGGGAAGTACTGATCAAGTACACCCTTGAGGATATCATCAGGAGAGAACAGGACACCCCGGTGTTCGCATATACCATCTGAACACGGGGAAGGAGATGAAGATGAAGATAGCACACAGCATAACCGAGCTTATCGGCAGGACCCCTCTGGTACGTATCAACTCACTGTCTGACCAGACAGGCAACGAGATCATCGCGAAGGTCGAATCCTTCAACCCGCTCTCGAGCATCAAGGACCGCATAGCCCTGGGAATGATCGAAGCGGCAGAACAGGCGGGGAAGCTGCATCCGGGAAGCCTGATCATCGAACCGACCAGCGGTAACACCGGGGTCGGCCTTGCCTATATCGCTGCGGCCCGGGGATACCGGATCATCCTGACGATGCCTGATTCGATGAGCATCGAACGCAGGAACCTGCTCAAGGCTCTGGGAGCCGAGCTGGTCCTGACCCCCGCTGCAGAGGGGATGAAGGGCTCCATCGCGAAGGCAGAGGAGCTCGTCGCTGACCATCCGGGAAGTTACATGCCCGGACAGTTCGACAATCCTGCCAATCCCGACAGCCACCGCAGGACCACTGCGATCGAGATCCTTGCTGATACTGACGGACAGATCGACTATTTTGTTGCCGGGATCGGTACCGGAGGCACCATAACCGGTACCGGAGAAGTCCTGAAGGACCATGTCCCATCGGTTCGCATCATCGCCGTAGAACCTGTGGAGTCCGCGATCCTCTCCGGAGGCGGACCGGGACCCCACAAGATCCAGGGGATCGGTGCCGGCTTCACCCCAGGGGTCCTGAACACCGATATCTATGATGAGGTGATCACCGTCAGCTCTGCCGATGCAGCGAAGATGACCCGAACGATCGCACGAACAGAGGGGATCCTCTCGGGGATCTCATCAGGGCAGCGATCCATGCTGCGTATGAGATCGCTCAGCGGAGCAGGGCCGGGGTCTGCGGATCGTCGTGATCCTGCCTGATACCGGAGAGCGGTATCTGTCGACCTGGATCTATCAGGAAGCATAAGGAGAGGACTATGAGTTATCATCTTGAGACTGAGGCGCTGCATGCAGGACTGCATGTGGATGAGACCGGATCACGGGCAGTACCACTGTATCGCACCAGTGCCTATCTCTTTCGGGACACCGATCATGCAGCAGCCCTGTTCGCCCTGAAGGAACCGGGGAACATCTACACCAGATTGCAGAACCCTACGCAGGACATCCTGGAGCAACGCGTCGCGGTACTCGAACACGGCGCAGCAGCACTTGCCCTCGCATCGGGGACCTCTGCGATCTTCTATACCATCATCAACATCTGCGGCCACGGAGATGAGGTGGTATCATCAAGCAGTCTCTACGGCGGCACCTACACCATGTTCAACAACATCCTTCCCGAGATGGGTATCACCGTCAGATTCGTGGATTCTAAGGATCCGAAGGCCTTCGAGGCAGCGATCAACGAGAAGACCAGACTGATCTATACCGAGGTCATCGGTAACCCCTCCCTTGATGCGGCCGATATCTCAGCGATCGCCCGCATGGCGCATGAGCACCACCTCCCCCTTGCCGTGGACTCGACCTTCACCACCCCCTGGCTGATCAGACCGATCGATCACGGTGCCGATATCGTGATCCACTCTCTGACCAAGTGGCTCGGAGGACATGGGACCGGGATCGGGGGTATCGTGGTCGACAGCGGGTCCTTCGACTGGACCGATCCCAAGTTCCGGCTCTACAACGAACCGGATGCCTCCTACCATGACCTGCGCTACGCTCATGACCTCGGAGATGCGAACCATCTTGCCTTCATCATGAGGATGAGACTGGTACCGCTGAGGAATCTCGGTGCCTGCATCTCACCTGACAATGCATGGATGTTCCTGCAGGGGATCGAGACGCTGGCCCTGCGGATGGAGAGACACTGCGAGAACGCACTGAAGACCGCCCGGTTCCTTCAGAGACATCCCAAAGTCTCATGGGTACGATACCCGGGTCTTGAAGACGACCCTTCATACGAGGTCGCACACAGGGAGCTCGAAGGGGGCTTCGGCGGCATGGTGGTCTTCGGGGTGATGGGCGGGAAGACTGCAGGTGCCTCATGCATCGATCATCTCTCACTGATCTCGCATCTGGCCAATGTCGGGGATGCGAAGACCCTTGCCATCCATCCGGCAACCACCACCCATGCACAGCTGACTGAAGAGCAGCAGGCTGCAGGGGGATCACTCCCGATCTGATCAGGCTCTCTGTGGGGATCGAGCATATCGACGACATCCTTGCTGACCTCGACCAGGCATTGCAGGGGATCTAGGAGCACATATGGCTATCATCGTACCAAAGGACTATCACATAGAACAGCAGCTCAGGGATCACCGTGTACACTGCATCACTCCTGAACATGCACGCCATCAGGATATACGACCGCTGCGTATCGGTATCCTGAACATCATGCCGCAGGCAGAACAGTACGAGTTCAACCTCCTGTTCCTCCTGGGTCGTTCGATCATTCAGATCGAACCGGTATGGCTGCGATTGAGCGACCACTCCTACACCAGCAGCGATCAGCAGCACATCGATGATTTCTATATCCCCTTCGAGCAGGCCATCGAGAAGCGCGGGTTCGATGGGCTGATCGTGACCGGGGCTCCGGTCGAAGAACTCCCTTTTGAGGATGTGACCTACTGGAATGAGCTCAACAGGATCTTCACCTATGCCCATGACCATATTGCCACGACGCTGGGGATCTGCTGGGGTGGTCTTGCTTTGGCCAGGTACCTGGGGATCGAGAAGATCACCTACGAACAGAAGCTCTTCGGAGTCTACCCTTCGAAGAATATAGACAGGAACCACCCGATCACCGGGGACCTTGATGATCAGTTCTGGTGTCCGCAGAGCAGACATGCAGGGATCCCTGATGCGGTACTCGAACAGCAGAGAGACCGTGGGACCATCAGACTCCTGGCCTTCTCAGAGGAGGCCGGCTATACGATCTTCGAGAGTACCGACGGCAAATTCATGATGCATCTGGGCCATCCGGAATACCCCACAGACCGTCTTATCGAAGAGTACCGCCGAGACCTCGCACGTGAGAGGGGTGATGTGCAGCCTCCGAAGCATCTCGATATCGAACATCCGGTGAACAGCTGGAGGAGTCATGGACAGGAGTTCTTCCTCCAGTGGGTCAAGAAGGCCTATCTCGATACCCCCTATGAGATCTGAGCTGCATCTGAAAGATCGATCATCACCAGCAGAGGTCTACCGGTCCCCGTTTGAGGCATTCCCCTGTACAAACACATGAGAGGCGTTTTTTTATTTATTGCAATTATCCACCACACCGTATATTATTGGTATAAACATACACTCTTTATGCAGAAAGGATATAAGAACGATCTGCAGACCGCATAGATACAGGTACTATCTGTTACACATTATGGAGGAACTCATGAAACGATCAATGCATCTGGTACTGCTTCTTTGTCTCGTCCTTGTTCTCACGCTCTCAGGTTGTTCGAAACCTGAACAGGCAGCTTCTTCTGATGGTGCTGCCCCGGCAGCCAGACAGTTCGTCACCATAGGGACCGGCGGTGTGACGGGTGTCTACTACCCGACCGGGGGAGCTATCAGCAAGATGGTGAACAACCAGAGTGATACCTACAATCTCAAGGTGACGGTGGAATCGACCGGAGGCTCGGTCTATAACGTGAACGGGATCATGTCCGGAGATCTGGAGTTCGGTATCGTCCAGTCAGACAGACAGTATCAGGCCTACTATGGGACCGATGAGTGGGAGGAAAAGCCTCAGGAAGGTCTTCGAGCCGTCTTCTCCATCCATCCTGAGTCCATCTCGCTGCTCGCTGCAGATGATGCCCAGATAGAGACCTTCACCGACCTGATCGGGAAAGTGGTGAACATCGGGAACCCGGGATCAGGCCAGAGAGGGAATGCCATCGATGCATTCAGCGCATTCGGCATCGATGTCGATAACGATATCAATGCCCAGGGACTGCAGGCGGCAGAATCTGCCAGTGCCCTTCAGGATGGACAGATCGATGCCTATTTCTATACAGTAGGTCACCCCAACGGGTCCTTCAAAGAGGCGACCGCGGGAGCCAGGAAAGCACATTTCGTCGATATCACCGGACCGGCTGTCGATGCGCTCATCGAAAAACTGCCCTTCTACGCTAATTCGGTCATCGCCATCAAAGACTACCCCAATGCTTCCAATACACAGGATGTGAAGACCTTCGGCGTGAAGGCGACCCTCTGTACCTCTGCAGCGGTCTCTGATGAGATCGTCTATGCCATCACCCGAGAGGTGTTCGAGAACTTCGAGGAGTTCAAGACCCTGCATCCTGCCTATGCCAATCTGCAGAAGGAGGACCTGCTTGCAGGTCTTTCCGCACCTATCCATGACGGTGCGATGAAGTACTATCAGGAAGTCGGTCTCAAATAACCTGCGTACGACTGCGAAGGATCTGACCCCCTGGAAGGAGTGACTACCAGAGGGTCCGTCTCACCCATATACACATCAGGGGTCGTTTTGATCGAAGAACTGGAACAGGATGCTACCGAAGAAGAGATACTGCTCGCACAGAAGATCGCAGAGGATGCTGAAGGGGGGACCCGGCATGTGACCGTCGGCTGGAGCAGGTGGATCGTCCCGGTCATCGCCGTATCCTGGTCACTCTTCCAGATGCTGATCTCTTCGGTGATCCTCCTTGACAGTACCATCATCAGGGCGGTTCACCTGGCATTCGCTATCTCGCTGGTGTTCCTCTGTAACCCGCTGATGAAAAGGACACCGAAAGGCCGTCTGCTCGCCTACTTCAGCCGGACCGACTCCTATACGCTGTTCGATCTTATCCTGGCAGGGACAGCAGCTGTTCTGGCACTCTACATCGTCATAGACTACGACGGGATCAGCATGAGACAGGGACTGCCCCTCCCCCGTGATATCATCATCGGGATCTCCTTGACGATCATGCTGCTCGAAGCTGCCCGGAGGTCACTGGGGCTCACCCTGCCCATCGTAGCGATCTGCTTCATCCTCTACAGCTTCTTTGCCCAATCAATGCCCGATGCCCTGAGTTTCAAGAGTGTCTCCATCACCAAGTTCATCAGCAAGATGACGATGTCGACCCAGGGTATCTACGGGGTACCGCTGAACGTCTCAGCGAACATCGTCTTCCTGTTCGTGCTCTTCGGTGCCATGCTCAATACCGCTGGGGCCGGCAAGTATTTCGTCGATCTGGCTTTCAGTCTCCTGGGCGGGTTCAAGGGAGGCCCGGCAAAGGCAGCCATCCTGGCAAGCGGACTCACCGGCATGGTATCCGGTTCGAGTATCGCCAACACGGTCACCACCGGGACCTTCACCATACCGCTCATGAAGAAGGCGGGTATCCCGCCTATAAGGCGGGTGCTGTCGAGGTAGCCTGCAGCACCAACGGACAGCTGATGCCACCGATCATGGGAGCTGCCGCCTTCATCATCGCAGAGACCTGTAACATGGCCTATATCGAAGTGATCAAGGCAGCGGCGATCCCTGCTGTGATCTCCTATATAGCCCTGATGTATATCAGCCATCTGGAGGCATCGAAACTCGGACTCAAAGGGATCCCGAAAGAGGAGCTTCCGGTATTCTGGCCCACGTTCCTCAAGGGCATCCACTTCATGATCCCCCTGATCACCCTCATCTTCGAACTCATCGTCCTTCGCCACTCCCCTGCCCTTGCAGCCTTCAGGGCCATCATCATCCTGGGACTGCTCATACCGATCGAGAATCTGGTGCGTGCACACCATGACCAGAGCTCCTATGCAGAGGCCCTCAAGCGGTCAGTCGTCCAGATCTGGAATGCCTTCGTCGCAGGAGGCAAGAACATGATGGGTATCGGGGTCGCGGTTGCGACAGCCGGTATCATCGTGGGGGTGGTCACCTTCGGACTGGGAGGGATCATCACCGAGGCTATCGAGTTCCTGGCAGGCGGTCACTTCTTCCTGATCCTGGTCATCACGGCGATCGCCAGTCTCATCCTGGGTATGGGCCTGCCTACCACAGCGACCTATATCGTGATGGCCGCCCTCACCGCTCCGGTCATCGTACAGCTCGGGGCTCAGAACGGGATCATGTTCCCCCTGATCGCCGCACACCTGTTCGTCTTCTTCTTCGGCATCCTTGCCGATGATACCCCTCCGGTGGGTCTTGCAGCCTATGCGGCTGCAGCTATCGCAAAGGCCTCCCCGATCAAGACCGGGGTACAGGGGTTCCTCTACGATATACGGACTGCGATCCTGCCGTTCATCTTCATCTTCAATACCGATCTTATCCTCCATGAGGTCACGAGCTTCTGGTACGCTGCCTGGATCTTCATCACCGCACTCACAGCCATGCTTGCCTTCGCATCCCTCACCCTCTGGCATATGAGAACCCGTATCACCTGGTATGAGGGGCTGCTTCTGGGTCTGATCACCTTCATGCTGCTCATCCCCCATCTGGTAGGTGACCGCATCTATGCTCCGCTGAGGGCTCTGCTGCAGGGGACTGAAGCTGCGGTGTTCACCGGGACGAGGACCGGTTCGGTGATCGTCGGCGCAGCGCCCTGATACTCTACGGGATGCTGGTCTACACCCAGGGCAGAAAGCAGGCCCAGAGCAGCTGATCGAGAAACGTGCTGGTTCCTTCCTGAAATCCCTTGGCATCATCCCCTCCTGCACGGTACCATGGACCTGATACACTACAGGAGTCAGGACCATGGAGACACAGGGGATCGAGCAGCTGTTCAATGATGATTACCATGAGGATGAGGTCTTTTCCGCTACAGATCTCTCGCATATGGAGCTGAAGGGTCTCACCTTCGAAGGATGCACCTTCTCTTCCTGCAAGTTCGCAGAGACCGTGATCACCGATACCGCCTTCAGGTCCTGCAGCTTCTCGGACTGTCAGTTCATTCTCACGCGTCTTGTACGTGTGACCCTTGATACGGTGACCTTCAGTTCCTGTACCCTCATGGGGGTAGATTTCACCCACTGCAGCAGTTTCGGGTTCTCCCCTGCCTTCCATGATTCCCGGCTCTCCCATATCATCTTCTCCGATAAGAGCATGCGAAAGAGCTCCATACGATCTTGTACGCTACTGGAGAGTGATTTCTACAGCTGCGATCTTACCGAATCAGACTTCTCATCCACCCGCTTCGAGAAGGTCACCTTCAACACCTGCACCTGTGAGAAAGCAGATTTCAGGACCGCGACCGGTTACATCATCGACCCCTTCACCAACAGACTGCACAACGCACGATTCTCCCTCCCCGAAGCACAGTCGTTCCTCATCTTCCTGGACCTCTCCATAGAAGAGTGATGACCCTGATGACCTCTGCTGTCGTACATGGCCCCTCTACTGATCTTATACAAAAATGCAACAACATGTCTAAATTGACATATTACTGAATATTGTCAACTTAGCAATTTACTAAATCCCTATATTATCCTACTATTGCCATAACAAACTAGCGAGGAGACCATATGAATACCCCTCAAGTAATACAGGGCGGCATGGGAATAGGTGTTTCAAACTGGCGTCTGGCACATGCTGTCTCCAGTGCAGGCCAGCTGGGCGTGATCTCAGGGATCGGCCTTGACGGACTGCTGGCACGCAGACTGCAGGATGGAGACGTCGGCGGTCATATGCGACGGGCTCTGGCGGCATTTCCCTTTCAGGAGACTGCACAACGCATCATACACAAATACTTCGTACCGGGCGGGATCGCCAGAAAACATCTGTATGCACGGATCCCCCAATTCACCCTGGCACAGAATGATACCCTGAACGAACTCAACGTCGCTGCCAACTTCTCTGAAGCATGGCTGGCAAAAGAAGGTCACAACGGACCGGTCGGCGTGAACTATCTGGAAAAGGTCCAGCTTCCCAACCTCTCTTCTCTCTACGGGGCACTGCTTGCCGGTATAGATTACGTGATCATGGGAGCGGGGATCCCTATCGAGATCCCCGGCATCTTGCGTAAGCTCTCTCACAATGAACCGGCTGATATGACGATCGCTGTCGACAATGCCAGTAAAGATGAGAAGTTCTTTGCGAAGTTCGACCCGAGAGCGCTCTTCGGAGACTCTCTACCATCACTGAAGACACCCAAGTTCCTTCCCATCGTCTCATCGACCTTCCTCGCCTCGATCATGATCAAGAAGTCCAACGGACCGATCGACGGGTTGATCATAGAGGGCCCGAGTGCCGGTGGTCATAATGCACCGCCAAGAGGCAAGCTGATCCTCAACGACCGAAGAGAACCGGTCTACGGGGCACGGGATGAGCTGGACATGGAAAAACTCAGGGAGCTGGGAATCCCCTTCTGGCTTGCAGGCTCCTATGGAAGCCCGGAAGGACTGCAGGAGGCCCTCTCTGCCGGAGCTGCAGGTATTCAGGTCGGTACACCATTTGCCGTCTGTGAGGAATCAGGTATAACCGAAGAGCTCAAAGCACAGATACGCACGCAGGTGCAGGAGCATCGTGAGTCAGTCAGGACTGACATCGACGCATCCCCTACCGGATTCCCGTTCAAGGTGATGGAACTCTCAGGGACGCTCTCAGAGACAGAAGTCTACTCTCAGCGGGAACGCATCTGCAACCTCGGCTACCTGCGTGAACCCTATAAGAAAGACGATGGGTCTCTGGGCTATCGCTGTCCAGCTGAACGGATCGAGAGCTTTCTCAGCAAGGGAGGGACCGCTTCCGAGGGTCTTGAGCGAAAACAGTGCCTGTGCAACGCTCTCTATGCTACGGTCGGTGAACCTACAGCTTATGAGAACGGTTATGTGGAGAAGGCTCTGGTGACCATCGGTTCCTGCCTCGACAGTGTCAGGACACTGCTGCAGCAGAGGGAATCCTATACTGCCCGGGATGTGATCGACTATATCATGGGACCTGCCTGAGAGTGAGAGCTCAACCCTTCAGAAACCGGGAGAGGACCGCTATGAGGTCCTGCTTCCGGTAGGGTTTCTGCAGACTCCCCTGAAAACCGAAGTCCTTCGGACGTGCCATGATCGGATCGTGTGAATAGCCGCTGCAGGCGATCAGGGGCAGGCCGGGAAACAGCTCGCTCAGTCGCTCACTGATGTCATACCCGCTCAGTCCACCCGGGACTGTCAGATCCAGGATCGCCAGAGCGATCGATCGTCCGCTCTCATGCGCTTCCTGCGTAAAACGGACAGCCTCATCCCCGTCTGCTGCTGACAGCACTTCCAAACCGAACCCTCTGAGCATCTGCTCGAGCACTTCACGCATGGGCTCTTCATCCTCGAGAAGCAGTATCGTCCCCCTGCCGCTGAACATGCGTGTGGTCTGCGAGAGGATCTCACCATCGAGATGTTCTACCGCTGCAGGCAGATAGATCGTGAAACGACTGCCCTTGCCCTCCGTCGAGGACACATCGAGCATCCCATGGTGTTTTTCCATGATGGAGTAGCAGGTTGCCAGCCCCAGCCCGGTACCATGTTCTTTCGTCGTGAAGAACGGATCAAAGATCTTCGTCAGCAGTTCCTTCGGGATACCGACTCCGGTATCCTCGAAGGCTGCCGAGATGTAAGAGCTCTCAGCCGAAAGCAGCGATGGGATACAATCCTTCGGGACGTTCCTGGCAGTGATCGTGAGCTGACCGCTGGAAGCCATCGCCTGACGTGCGTTCATGACCAGATTGTCGATGACCTGTGCGATCTGATTCTTGTCACCCCAGCCCGGCAGCAGATCATCAGCGATATGATAGATGACGGTCTTGTCTGTTCCTGAGAGGATGAACGCGGTGTTCTCCTGTATGATCTGCTCGATGCGAAACTCTCCTGCACTGGGGCCCGCCCTTTGAGAAGGTGAGCAGCTGCATGGTGATGGCTTTTGCCCGATCGAAGACTCCCATCGCTTTTGAGAGGAAGGACTGAACAGGCTCCTCCGAACTCATCTCATGGGCAAGCTCTATGTACCCGAAGATCCCCCCGAGCAGGTTATTGAAGTCATGGGCAAGACCTCCTGCCAGGATCCCCAGTGATTCAAGTTTGTCATTCCTCTGCATCCGCTCCTGCATGTTCTTCGCCTCGGTCTGATCCCGCAGGACAAGCACCATCCCCACGATCTGACCGGAGGTGTCCCTGATCGGTGAGCAGCTCTCTGCGATCAGTCGCTCGCTCCCGTCAAGGCTCTCACGATCGAAAGTTCTGCCGGTGCATCGAACACCCCGTGCTCGATCACCCTGCGGTACCTGTCGGTATACCGCTGACGGGTCTGCTCATCTACCATATGCAGCACCGTCACTAAGGGCTTACCCGCAGCATCTCGCTGCTTCCATCCTGTCAGCTGTTCAGCCACAGGGTTTATCAGCTGGATGTTCCCCTGCTCATCGGTAGTGATGACCCCTCACCGATACTCCGCAGCGTCACCAGCATACGTTCCCTGCTTGCCTGCAGCTGGCGGGCAAGCAGGTTCTGCTGCAGCCTGCCGTGGAGCAATCTGCCGAGCAGGGCAGTACCAAGAGGATAGATGATGAGTACCGGGAGGGTCAGGACTCTCAGAAGCGAGGTCGCTACAGGAAGCGGAAGCGTGAACATCAGCAGCAGCATGACGATGTGGATCAGGATCCCGAGCAGATAGAGGCCCTGTAGACTCAGAGCCTCCGGTCGGGTCCGGGCAGCCCTCCTCCAGAGCAGTCCCAGAGATCCAGAACTGCAGATGACCAGCAGCCCGGTGAGCGTCCCGCTCCCTCCCTGAAAGATCCTCAAGAGTCCGGTAGCGAACATGGCGATGAGCGTGGGGACCGTACCGAAGAAGAGACCTGAGATCCCCAGAAGGATGGATCTGGTATCGAAGGTGATCCCGGAAGTGAACTCCCAGGGGATCATCATGATGACCATGCCGATCACCCCGAGAGCTCCACCGATCAGGAACTGCCGCACGCGGGAGGGCTTACTGGAGAACCCGGGATACATCAGTTCATAGAGGAACCCGAGAACCAGCAGCAGAGACAGATTGTTCACCAGACTGAAGAAGACCTCGCTGTTCATCACTACACTCCAGATAATTTCTTTCTATCTATCATGTATAGCATATTCTTCTCATGCTGGCTTCTCCCCTCCGGTGGTCACGGGGAGGTTTTCAGGTGAATGCGCATACAGCCCTGCACATCTGTGCAGGGCGTTGGATCAGGAGAGCTGCCGAAGCACATCCTCTGCAGCGAGGACCACCCCGTTGGCTGCCGGATAGAACGATTGATACGGCTGTGATGAGTAACTCAGATCTGTCAGTTCACGAACGGTGGTCTCTTTCTGGATCGCGAAGGTCAGCAGATCTATCCTTCCGGTGACAGGTTCTCCACTGACGATCTGTGCACCGAGGAGACGACCGCTTGCGGCATCAGCGACCAGCTTCACCTTCAGGCGCTTTGCCTCCGGCATGATCGGGAACTGCGTAGTGACTTCACTGAAGCCGGTCACCACTTCGTATCCCTCCTGTCGTGCGATCCGCTCTGACAGTCCGGTACCACCGACGAAGAAGTTCCCCACCTTCGTTGCCGCACCGTTGTAGAACCCGGGATAAGTCCTACCCTGACCGAGCAGATGCAGCCCGAGGATCTTTGCCATGGGTACAGCGTTCGTAGCGAGTTTCCCCGGTGAGACCCTGCCGGTGATACCACTTATATACTGTGTGCAGTCCCCGACGGCATAGATATCCTTCTCAGAGGTCTCCATCACATCATTGACGATGATCCCATCTTTTCCCAGAGCGATGGCACTGCCTCTCACCAGTTCGACAGAGGGTTTCATCCCCGCTGCGAAGATGACGATCCCGTCATGCGTGAGTCCCTCAGGTTCGGTGCATTCATCGTTCTGATCGAAATGGATCACCCTGCCGTTATCGAGAGAGACACGTTCGACCCAGGTACTGCCCTCGAGTGATACGACCTTCGCACCGAGGTGCAGATCGATCCCCATCCGGAGGATCTCACCTTCGAGCTCATCGGTCATCTCACGATCGACGAGATTCGGCAGCACCGATGATCCCAGATCCACCAGATCCACCTGCAGGCCTGATTCTTTGAGAGCCTGCGCAAGTTCTATACCGATCGCCCCGGCACCGACGACAACAGCCTTCTTCAGTCCCATGGTAATGAACTTCTTGATCGCAGAAAGGTCGTTCTCGGTCTTGAACCCGGTAACACCCATCAGAGCAGTCCCGGGAATGGGCGGGATGAAGGGTTCAGCCCCTGTTGCGAGAACCAGCTTCTCATAGGTTATCGTACGCGAATCAGAAAGGAGCAGTCTCTTGTTCTCCAGGTCGATCTGTTCGACCACAGCTCTGATCAGATCTGCTCCCGCATCGGTCACCAGCGTATCTTTCTTCAAGGTCTTCTCTACACTGATCAATCCCTCAATCGCATACGGCATCGCACAGTAGATCATCGAATGGTCTTCCGGTCGAATGACTGCTATCCTCTTCTTCTTTCCCAGTATCTTCGCCAGGGTGATTGCGGCAGGACCACCCCCGATAACCGCGATCTCATAGGTATCCATGACTGTTCTCCTCTATTCCAATGGAATCTCTTATAATATTTGTAAGGTATTATAATGAACTTATGTTCATTATTCAAGTGTGCCATGCCCGCTATCTCCTATACCTGCTTCCCGTTCTCGGTAAGCCTCTGTGATAGAGGTTGGTGATACATCTCTTCTGGATCTTCCTTGAGCATGTCCATATCGCCGGTTCGGATCCACAGCTCCATGGCTGCAGGGCATCATCTGTCGGGATGCTCACAGGTCCACGATCTGATGAGACATCAGAGATAATAATCGTAGAGTATGGGGTTCCAGAAGAACCCGAAGCTCTTCTTGCCCGGGGTATAGAGCAGACCGAAGGAACCGAGCTTCTCCCTGCCCCCGTAGTCCATGGTGCCAAGGGCCAGGGGGGTCAGTCGAACATAGAGGGAGACCCAGTTCTTATCGGTGGAAAACCCTGCTTGCGAGGCTTTTCGCATATCGATGAGTACCCCCGTATCGACATAGGCCGAGACATAGGAGGTGGTATCTGGAGCAGCAGCCGAACGCGGAGAGAGCAGCGAGAACCCGAGGCCGGAGCCCAGGTGGACCCCAGAGAGCAGTTCGGGAGTCATCTGAAGCAGCATGAAGGTCGAGACCTCCAGACGGCCTGAGACACCCCTCGTGAGTCCAAGGACACCATAGGTCCCTGGTGAGTGATCAACAGGGTCTCCGATGAAGGACCAGGTGCCCAGCAGCAGGGAAGACTCCCCTGCTGTGAGGGTAGCAGGGAAGGTGATCATCAGTACTGCGATCATAATATTGGTCATACGCCGGAAGTTCATGACATAAGCCCCCTAACGGACATAATTCGAGAATGAGAACAGACGCACCCCCCAGCCGGTGAGTGAACGATCCGAATCGATGAGCACCATCGGCTCAAGCAGACTCACATACCCGTATCCGAAGAAGAGCCGCAGCGGGGCTATATGGATTCGATACGTGAGATCCTCTGATCCTGAAAACGGCAGCAGAAGATCACATCCGATGAGCGGTACGATCTGAAACGGCCTGCGCAGGAAGGAAGAGAAGGAGTGAGCACTCCAGCACACAGGCTCTATCCCTATCCCGAGATGACCGACCAGAGCAGAGGGGGCAGCAGCAGAACCGCTGTAGAGGAACCCGGCGGTTATCCGGGGGTCGATACGTTCCCGCTGGATCGGTTCCCATGAGGCAATGAGACCGATGTATGACTGATCGCCGAACAGCTCGGAGGCAGAGAACCCCTCTTGTGAGAGTGCCAGAGAGAACTGCCAGTCGGAGACCCCAGATCCAGCTGCTGTGAGCATGCAGGGACTCAGAGCAAACAGGATGAGCAGGAGAATGACTAGTGAGAGACTGCCGGAATTCTTCACCTTACCCCCCATAGAGCATGAACAGGTAGTACAGTCGATACGAGAGGCCACGATAGGTCGCTGCCTCTTCCCGGGTCACCGGGCGAAGCAGACTCTGCATCTCAGAGAACCACTGCCAGGTATATGTGACGAAACGGGGATCAGTACTCACGATGGCAAGCTCCCGTGAGAGTACATAGGAACGCAGGTTGTAGTTGGTACTCCCGAGGCTTACCGCAGTGTCGTCTACGGCAAAGAACTTCAGATGCGTGAACGCATCATCGGGAGCATCAAGAAAATAGGCATCAGCTCCGACATCTATGAGATCGAGCAGCGTGAATTTCGCTGCTTTGAGATACTGATCAGCCGTACTGATATCTGAATAGATGATATGGACATCAACCCCGCGCTCCTCAAGCTGTTCGATCTGCCTCAATAGTCCTCTGGTGAGAAAGGCAAAGGACTGGATCATCCAGACCTCCTCCCGGGCACTGGAGAAGAGTCCCTTGATCATCGTATCCACGACCCCTGAATCGCCCCTGCCCTGATCGAACAGCCAGAGGCTGGAGTCCCCGGTATCCGGTGCGACAGCGAAATCAGCTTCATCAAGCCTGTTGACCGAGTAGGCATTCCAGGTCTCTACGAATGAGCTGATCATAGCTGTGATGATGCCTGCAGAGCTGAACTCGGTCATCGAATCGATATGACCTCTGCCTTCGGGGAAACAGTGCGAACTGTAGTTCATATTGATCCCTCCCAAAGCGATGATCTCCCCGTCGACGATCATGAACTTCCGATGGTCCCTGTCGAGGAACATCGGAAGCACGGCGAACCGTGAGCCAGAAGGGGATTGTATTCGGTGACCGTGATCCCCGATTCCCGAAGGAACCTGTCAGCCGGAGGAGCATAGCCCTCTTTATCAGGATAGGCCTGCATGTTCGAACTGGCATCATAGC
>LQAI01000018.1_pt1 | contig 168925 bp, 198 predicted proteins | sample 1535821 | NCBI WGS metagenome assembly LQAI01 (sample SAMN04331586, study PRJNA305678) | bioreactor metagenome | isolation source: bioreactor_5 inoculated with Wadden Sea sediment 1st replicate of a... | place: Germany:Bremen
CCTGCCTGTTTAACCGGATCCATGACCGGGTCTTTGAGGGGTGACAGATACACCCGGCATCCTGGCAGCACTGGACATCTGCAACCGGTGCCGGCGGTCTGACGGCACACCCGGTGCCGGCCAGGCAGAACAGACAGCAAAACAAAGATTGGACAACCGGTTTTCACAGGTGACGGACACTATCAGGGTATGCTTCCAAATGCGGCAGACATTGCATACCGGCCGTGGCGCAAACCCGGTCCGGGCCGCCGGTGTGGATCAGATGTGACAGACTCCTGACAATGGGTGCCATTTGGTCCCGATGTTCCGGCGGGATCATCAGATATGTGATGGGTTCGTTTTTGATGAACAGTCTATTGTTTTTCAAGTCATGATTCTGCATGTCTTGATGGGTCGGCTCTTTGCCGGACAAAATCATCTGCAGCAGATCCGACAGATTGCCCGAATATCCGTTCCGGTCCAGGTGTTCGATGGCCTGGAGAAACACGTTGTTCACCGTCAGGATCAAAGGTGGCATCTGTGCGCTGCCCGTGTCTCTGCAATCGGTTTCCGAGACCATTGCCCGGCACCCGAAGGGTCTGACATCATAGACCGTGCACAGGTCATTTTTAAGCAGCGGGCATTTCCCCCATTTGGGATCATTTTCTTCTTCCGGCAGGTCGGCGTCTTCCATGCACAATTTAGCAAACCGGTTGGTACTCACTTCAGGGATATACCGTTTTGCAGGAAATGATTGCGTGAGGGTCGCGAGAATCTCCTGACGTCCGGTTGAAGGCAGGGCGCCGGTCAGACATCGGGCTTCAAGGCTTGTCAGGATGACATTGCAGGTACAGCAGCCGGCACAACCCGGGCCGCATGACAGCGCCTCAGATGCCGTGATCCGGTCATACAGCTGATAAATTTGGTTCAGCCGGTCAGTCATGTGCGGATTAGTCATCCCTGAATTGGCTCATATGGATCAGGCGCTGCCGTATTGCGCAAGATAGGCAGTGATTCTTCCCATCATGGCATCATCCAGGATCATCCGGCCGTTGATTTCTTGGTTGTGCAGAAATGCGGTGATATCGGCCAGGGTGACAATGGAAAAATGGGGATCTTTAAGTTTTGTGCTACCTCGGCCAGGGCGTTTTGAGCGGTGGCGCCTCTTTCCTGGCGGTCCACGCAGATGACGATGCCTTTGACCTGGGGGTTTCCGCTGGTTTTCAGAACCTCCAGGGATTCCCGGATGGCCTTGCCTGAAGTGATGACATCATCCACCAGGATGAGCCGGGTTCCTGCATCCAGGGCCATGCCAACGGTGCTGCTTTTGTCGGCATAGGTTTTGGCTTCCTTTCGGTTGAACACATATCCGGTATTGTGCCCCATGCCGGCCAGGGCCACGGCTGTGGACACGCACAACGGGATACCTTTGTAGGCCGGGCCGTAAATGCCGTCAAATCCGGTATTGAAATGCCGGAGCACGGCTCTGGCGTAATGAACGCCCAGCTGGGTGATTTTATGGCCGGTGTCAAACATGCCGGTGTTGATGAAATAGGGGGCGATGCGGCCGCTTTTTAGTTGAAATTCGCCGAATTTCAGGGCATTGCACTCGACCAGAAAGCGGATGAAAGATTCCTTGTCGGTCATCGGGAGATCAGTGTCCTTTGGGTTGTTGAATTTAGTCTGACATGATGTTTCTGGCCCTCTGGGGCCAGGGTATTTACGTCCCATTCAGTGGTTTTTTAAACGGTATGTTGCGGTACCGCATCATTGGCAGCGCCAGGTCACATAGTCGGACAGCGGCACGGCCCGGCCGGATTTAAGCAAAGCCGTGCGGTTGAAGTCGGCCATGTTTCCCAGCTGTGCCGAGCCAAACACCGGTCCGTCTGTGCACACCACCTGGTCGCTGCACACACAGGCCCCGCACACCCCGAATCCGCAGCGCATATACCGCTCCAGCGATACCTGGCAGGGAATGCGGTGGGACTCACACAGGGTGAATACCGCGTGCATCATTATTTCCGGACCGCAGGCGTAGACCATATCAAACGTCGGCTGACCCTGTTTTATCCGGTGCTCGATCTCAGCTGCCAGCAAATCGGTAACCAGGCCCTTGTGCCCCAGGCTGCCGTCATCCGTGGCAATATGGCGGGTCATCTCAAACCGGTCCGGAAAAAGGATGAAATCCTTTGTTCTGGCCCCGTGGAGGAAACACAGGTCCGGGTGCAGTGATGCCACCAGGGGTGCCAGGGGTGCCATACCGCAGCCGCCGGCCACCACGGCCGTGTGCGGCGAGGAAACGATATCAAATCCGTTACCGAACGGCCCTCTGATTCCCACCAGATTTCCGGGGTACAGGCCCACGGCCCGGCGGGAAAAGATGCCTTTGGCCTCAATGGTGATGCCGAACCGGGTGGGGGAATGATGGGACAGGCTGTATGGCTTTTCATCCACGCCTGGAATCCAGAGCATGATGAACTGTCCGGGATGATAATCAATGGTAAAATCAAAGAACAAAGTGGTATAAACATGGTTATGAACGGTTTTTCCGCCACTTCGATCATCAGGGGGTGTGTTTGGCGATCACGGGAGATGCCTCCTGTCATGGGCCGCGCCGATAATCGCCTCCCGGGTGGTATGGTGGGCGGTCAGCCAGTCGTCAAGCTCCCGGTTCACCTGGTCGAATACTTCGATGCCCCGGTACCGCACCGCCGATCCCATACCGGCCAGCGTGGCCCCGGCCATGAACATTTCAACGGCATCTTCCCCGGTGGTGACCCCCCCTAAGCCGATGATCGGGATGGACACGGCCCGGTAAATGTCGTACACGCACCTCACAGCAACGGGTTTGATCATGGGGCCGGACAGGCCACCTTTTTTGAAGGCCAGCACCGGCATTTTCGCTTCGATATTAATGACCATGCCCGGACCGGCCGTATTGATGGCGCAGATGGCGTCCGCTCCCGCGTCTTCACATGCTTTGGCAATTTTGCCGATATCCGGGGCTGCCGGGGTAAGTTTGGCGATCAACGGGACGGAAATCACTTTTTTGACCGCATTTGTGACGGCAAAGGCTGCTTTCTCATCCACGCCGAACAGCATGCCATGATGATCGGAATTGGGGCAGGAAATATTGACTTCAATGAAATCCGGCTCCTTTTCGGACACGAACTGAGCCACCCGGATGAATTCATCCACAGATCCGCCGTAAATGCTGGCATTGAGGGGAAATGTCCGGTCCGCCAGGGCCTGCCATTCCGCATCCATGCGGTCATATCCCGGGGTGGGCAGTCCCACAGCATTGATCATGCCAAACCCTAAGTCGACGACCGTGGGATTGTTATGGCCGTCCCGGGGCGCGGGACCAATGGATTTCAGGGTCACCAGGCCGCACCCGGCGTTGTGAACCCGCTCCAGAATCCCGGCATTGTTCCCCAGGATGCCCGAGGCCAGCACCAGCGGATTTTTCAGCGTTTTCCCCAGAAACGTGATGCGTTCCATCAGCTGAACTTGTCGTAAAAATCATGTCATCCTCCACTCCCAGGTCGTACAGGGATTCGATCACCGCATCGATCATGGGCGGCGGGCCGCACAGGTAATATTCGATTTCCGTGGGATCCTCATGGTCCTTAAGATAGGAATCGATAAGATGCATATGGACAAACCCGGTGAGACCGGTCCAGTTGTCCTCCTTTTCCGGAGCGGAAAGTGCTACCTGATAAGTGAAGTTGTTAAACCGTTTTTCCAGATCCAGGAACTCTTCATGATAGAACATCTCTTTGACCGATCTGGCCCCGTACCAAAAGGTGATTTTGCGTTTGCCGTTGATGCCTTCCAGCTGATGGAGGATGTGGCTGCGCAACGGCGCCATGCCGGCCCCGCCGCCGACAAAGCACATCTCTTTGTCCGTGTCCTTTGCCATGAAATCGCCGTACGGCCCGGAGATTTTGACCTTGTCTCCGGGCTCAAGCCCGAATATGAACGAGGAACCAAATCCCGGCGGAATGCCTTCGGTGCCCGGCGGAGGCGTGGCAATACGGACATTGAGCTTGACAATATCTGTTTCATGGGGCGGGTTGGCCATGGAATAGGCCCGGAATCCCGGTTTGATGCCTTTGGCAGCCAGAGAGAACAGATTGTATTTTTCCATTCACTTACATATTTGCTGTCAATGTTGAAATCCTTGAAAGTGAGTTCATATTCCGGCACATCGATCTGAATATAGGCCCCGGCTTCAAATTCGATGGGCTCTTCGGGTTCCAGCACCAGCTCCTTGATAAAGGTGGACACATTGTCATTGGATACCACAACGGCATTGACCTTTTTGATGCCGAAAATGGATTCCGGCACCCGGATGGCCATGTCCTGCTTCACTTTGAGCTGGCAGGACAGCCGGATGCCTCCAGTTTTTCCTTTCGGGACAGGTGGGCCAGTTCCGTGGGCAGAATGGCACCGCCGCCATCAGTGACCTTGCATTTGCACATGGCGCAGGAGCCGGAACCGCCGCAGGCGGACGGCAGAAAAATTTCATTTCCGGACAGGGCCGACAACAGTGTGGGATTGCCGGAAACCGACAGCGCATTCTCTTTGTCATTGTTGATGGTAATGGTATGGGTGCCCTGGGTGGTGACTTTGGCTTCCACAAACAGCAGCACAAACACAAGGACGATGATCACACCGGAAAAGATCGACAGGCTGATAAGGTAAATCACTGTGTGCTCCTTGAAAAATCTAGAGGGTGATTCCTGAAAACATCATAAAGGTCATGGCCATGAGCCCGGCAATGATCATGATGAAACCGAACCCGTCCAGTCCTTTGGGCACATCCGCGTACCGCACTTTTTTCCGGATGGCGGCCATGGACACAATGGCCAGCATCCACCCGGTACCGACCCGGCCCCGAACACCACGGATTCGATAAATGTGTGATTACGTTCCACCATGAACAAAGAGGTTCCTAAAATGGCGCAGTTGACGGCAATCAAAGGCAGAAATACGCCCAAAGTGGCATACAGCAGCGGCGAATACCGGTCAATGACCATTTCAACTGCCTGGACAATGGCGGCAATTACTGCGATGAATGTGATGAATTTCAGAAAACTCAGATCCAGTTCCGGAAATCCGGCCCAGGCCAGGGCCCCGGGTGCCAGGAGCCCATGGTAGATCAGCCAGTTCACCGGAGAGGTCACCGTAAGAACGAAGATCACGGCCAGGCCGAGCCCCGTGGCAGTTTCAAGAGTTTTGGAGACGGCTATGAACGAACACATGCCTAAGAAATAGGCCAGCAGGATATTGCCGATGAAAACGGAATTGACAAACAGACTCAACAGGTCACCCATGGCGCCTCCTTATCTTTTCTCGTGGGATATGCCGGGCAGGCTGTTCTTGAGCCAGACCAGCAGGCCGATGATAAAAAACGCACCCGGTGCCAGCACCATGAGCCCCATGTCCTGGAACCCTAAATCATACACAAACTGGGGAATCACGGAAATACCGAAAAACTGTCCCGATCCCAGCAGCTCCCGCAGAAATGCCACCGCCACCAGGATCATGCTGTAGCCAAGGCCGTTGGCAATACCGTCCACAAAAGAATCCACCGGGTTGTTGGCCAAAGCGAACGCCTCGGCCCGCCCCAGGATGATGCAATTGGTAATGATCAGGCCCACGAAAATCGACAGCTGTTTGGATATGTCATATAAAAACGCCTGAAGGATCTGGTCCGTGATAATCACCAGAGATGCGATGACCGTCAGTTCCACAATGATCCGGATGTTGGAGGGGATCCAGTGACGTAAACTGGAGATGATCAGACCGGAAAATGCCGCCACCAGGGTCAAAGCGATGCTCATGACCAGGGCGGTGGACATTTTGACCGTGACCGCCAGGGCCGAACAGATGCCCAGCACCTGGTAAGCCACGGGATTTTCCCTCCAGATGCCTTTAATCAGAATGTCTTTGTAGTGGAAAAGATCGTTTTGCATGAAAATGTCCTTCTTATTCATCCAGCAGGGTTTCTAAATGGGGTTGGGTCCCTTTTTCTGACGGAAAATGACGGAAACCGGTTCATACTGCGTCAATGTTTCCTCCAGGCCTTCACTGAGGTATCGTCCGGTGAGCGTGGCGCCGGAAATGCCATCCACGTAATGATCCCGAAGGGATTCCGGCAGGTTTTCGGTTTTCCCTTTGGCAATGCTCACGGAAACCAGTTGATTCTGGTCGTTGAGTATTTTTTTGCCTTTGAAATTGTCCTGAAACCACTGACTTTCGATTTCTCCGCCCAGTCCCGGGGTTTCGGAATGGCTGTACACGGAAAAGCCGGCCACGGTTTCACCGTCCGCTTCAAACGCCAGGTATCCATAAATTTTGCCCCACAGTCCCCGGGTGGTGATGGGAATGATATACCCCTCCACCTGCTGATTCGTATGAATCAAATACAGCTGAAGACCGCCGGCCGTGGCTTCTTTCAGTATTTGTCCCTCGGGGCTTGCGTGGACTTCCTGGATACGGGTCTCGTAGATGGTCTGAATTTTCTCAGGGGTCAGTGTTTCATCTTTCGGTAGCAGGTTGGCGGCTTCCAACAGGTTGGTCTTTTTGTCCAGAATCCGGTTCTGCTGGTGCAAAGGCTTCAGCATGGTGGCAGCGGACGTGATCAGAACGCTGAATAAGAGTGCGACGGCCAGGGCAAAAAAGACCACGTATACCCGGCTGTTCTTGAATGACCGGTCGGATTTCTTTTTATCAGGCATTGGGGATCCTCTTTGATATTCTGTGTTTCATGACCAGATGATCCAGCAGCGGCGCAAACACGTTCATGAACAGAATGGCCAGCATCACACCTTCGGCAAAGGCCGGGTTGGCCACCCGCAGGATTACGGTGAGAAATCCGATGAGAAATCCGAAAACCCACCGGCCCGGATTGGTGCCGGGCGCAGAGACCGGATCCGTGGCCATGAAAGAGATGCCGAACAAAAATCCCCCGGCGCACAGATGGAACAATGGGCCGGCATCAGCCAGGTGCCGGGGGTACCGGGAAGCACATAGACCAGCAGGGCGGTCAGAATGAGACCGGCGATTCCCCCCAGAATGATCCGAAAGTTGCCGATGCGGGTGATTATGAGGATGGCGGCCCCGATCAGGCAGCACAGGGCCGAGGTTTCTCCGATACTGCCGGGCACCAGTCCGAAAAACAGATGGGGCAGGGAAAATCCCTGGTCAGCCAGGGTTGCGGTCAGGCTGCCGCCGCCATCTGCGGTGACAGCCAGGGCCGTGGCTCCGGTGACTCCGTCCACGGCATTGGCGCCAGCCACCCATATATTACCGGACATGGTCACGGGATAGGAGAAAACACGAACGCCCGGGCCGTCAGGGCCGGGTTCAGGATGTTCCGGCCGGTCCCGCCGAAAATTTCTTTGCCGATGACCACGCCGAAAGAAATCCCCATGGCCACCTGCCACAGCGGGATGGTGGGCGGCAGGGTCAAGGGAAACAAAAGCCCTGTGACCAGGAACCCTTCACTGATGGGGTGGCGCCGGATCGCGGCAAACAGGATCTCCCAAAACAATCCCACGGAATAGGAAACAATGATGATGGGCAGCACCACCCAGGCGCCGGATAAAAATGCGGGCCAGAACGTCAGGGTTTCTCCTCTGGCCAGTCCGGACTGGTATCCGGTGTTGAAGACCCCGAAAACCAAAACCGGAAGAAGGGAAAGGATCACGATGCTCATATACCGCTTCAGATCCAGATGATCCCTGATAAAGGGCATGATCCGGCTTTTGGGAGACGGCAGGAAGAAAAAGGTTTTGGTGGCATCGAACAGGGGCGCCAGTTTAGCGAAATTGCCGGATTCACTGAAATCATGCTCCAGTAGATCAAATATTTTTTTGATGGGATTCATGGTATCGTATGGTTATCCTTGTTTATCCTTGTGATGGGTATCCATACCCTTAGACAGAATCTGGGTCAGCTCGATTTTGGATGGACAGGTAAAAGAGCACAGCCCGCACCGGCAGCAGTCCAGAAGCCCCAGTTGGAGGGCTTCTTCAATGTCATCACCGTGCAGAGCCTTCATGATGAAGCTGGGCATCAGGTCCACCGGGCAGATGGTTTCACAATAGCTGCAGTTGATGCAGGCCCTTTCTTCACCGTGCAGGGTGCCGTCCAGTTGAACTTCTCTGTTCACAAGGCAGGAAAGAAAGGTTTTTGTTACCGTGGGCTTATTCAACCCTGGTCTCAGGAATCCGAACATCTCATCTTCCGGCGCGTCCGGAAGAATGTTCAACGTGTTTCAAAAAACCTAGGTGCGTGTCCGGGTCCACTTTTCTTCCGTTGAACCGGCCCGTGGTGATCACGCTGCCTGAGGGATAATTTCCTGCCAGCAGCCGGACAGGTGCTCCCATCCGGGTGATCATATGCGGTTTTTTGTCTTGGCCTTTGGTGACGGTCACCATGGTTTCCACGGGATACCGCCCGGTTTCCAGAAACCGAGCCATCCGAATCAGGCCCTCCACATGGATATACCAGGCTGTATTTTCCTCCGCCTTTGTTTTGATGCGGTATAGAACCGCTCCCGGGTCCCAGGCTGGGTAGATATCGGACACCAGATGGGTGATCCGGTCTTTGACCGGCTCCAGCCGGTTCAAGGCGCTTTTGCGGGCCGTGACAATGACACGGTCGCTGAACCGTTGAAGTATGGTCAGCCCGAATTCAAACTGTTTGATTCTATCCTGAAGAATCCGGCCTGGATGAGGGGAGAACAGATCATTGCCGTTGAGACAGACAATGATCAGGGCGGGACAGTGCTGCTGTCCGCCGTGTCCCGGGAAGGCAGCTGCCGCAGGTTCTGCCACACGCCGCCCTGCTTGAGCCGGTCGATCAATTCCCGGTCAGAAAGGGAATTCAGTTCAGCCGGGGACACCGGCTTGAATTCGATAAAATCGTCCATGCCGTCCAGGGCGATCACCACCTCGACAAGGCGGCGCCTGGGGCCGAACCGGATCTGTTTCACAGTGCCGGTTCCCGGGGATACGTACCGGATATCCGGATCGCGTTTGTCATGGAACAGGGGTGTGCCGGTCTGGACAGAATCGTTTTCCTTGACCAGCAGTTTGGGGCGGATGTGGGGAATGTCCCGAGCAGATACTCCCACCGTGGCCGGCCTTGAAAGCCGGATAACACTGGTATCGGGCATGCCTGCCAATTTCAGTTTAAAGCCTTTGGAAGGTGCAAGTGTTTCCATGTAATCAATTTTTCCCATGGTTGTTCATGTTGGCTCCACCGGGTTGATCGATCTGTCGCTCAATAGGCATCACAGTCTATCAAATTTCAGGGGCAGATCAATACCCCTGAAAGATTTTTACCTTACCACAACGGGTGGTGGCCGGCAAATTATTTTCATCTTGATTTTCACATCCGGATTATTGTAGAAAAAGAGGCCATTGCCATAAACCGTTTGAAGATTATTGAGGATTGGTGAATCTGATGAATCAAACTGTGATTGAAAACATATTCACCCGGGAATTCTGTGATACGCTGCTGCCCCCCCATACCAGTGACCGGTTTTCGAGGCATTGTACGGGGACGTGTCGGAAGGGGCGTATGATATCCGTCTGAAATGTGAGTCTGTCAAGCCGGGAACGGTGGAACTGGGATTCTATCTGACCCAACGTCCCGACAAATGCCTGGTGTGCAGCCTGACTTACGGATTACCCAAAGTGTTTGCACGGCATCCCCTTATTAACATCAAGGGCATGATTCAGAAAATCAAAGATGCCGGTGTTCCGGTCAGAGACTGGCGACTGGGGCAAACGAACGAGAAAACCAGATCCCTGCATGTGATTCCGTTTTATATCGATATGGCAACACCCTGAAATCCGTTCAAATTTTTCAAAGCAGGTCGCCGGGACCAAAAAGCCGGACAGAACAGTCTGTCCGGCTTTCCTGTTGTGCGATGGTTTTTGTTGTGTGCGGTTCGGCTACGCTTATGCTTTGGGCAGCTTGGGAAAATTTTTGTTCAATGTCTTGTTCCATTCATCCAGCCGGGGTTTGATTTTTTTGAACAAAGCGCCCACATTCCCCTGGATGGTGATGCTCTCGATGGTGTCCCCCTGGGAGATGCTGTCCACGACTTTCTGGTCATCTTCGTTTTCAACCACGCCAAAAACGGTGTGCATGCTGTCCAGGTGGGGGGTGGGGCCATGGGTGATGAAAAACTGGGACCCATTGGTTCCCGGCCCGGCATTGGCCATGGACAAAATTCCGGGACGGTCATGTTTGAGATCTTTTTTGCACTCATTTTCAAATTCATATCCCGGCCCGCCCATGCCGTTGCCGTAAGGGCAGCCCCCCTGGATCATGAAATCGCCGATCACGCGGTGGAATTTGAGTCCGTTGTAATATTCCCGTTTGGCCAGGTTGGCAAAACTGCCGCAGGTGACCGGGGTTTGGTCGGCAAACAGTTTCAAACGAATGGTTCCTTTGCTGGTTTCCATGACAGCGGTTAAATCGGGCATCTGTTTCTCCTAAAAAAATAATTAAAATCTGGATCATCATAAGGATTTGACCTCAATTGTCAATGATGCTCAATAAGGTTCCGGGGCTGTTTGGTGTTTTTTTATGCAGTCTTCACAGATGCGATGGCTGAATTGTGCCCTGGAATGCTCAATCAGATACGCTTCCAGCTGATTCCCGTGGTCGGCGTTGTCCCGGATTTTTTTACAGTAGCGCAGATGGGCAGTAATCCGGACAGTTTCTTCACTTTTTTCAAGGAATGTTTCAGTTGCTGATTGGTCTGATCCAGCACCCGGTTCATTTGCCTGAATTCCTGGTTGTATTGATGAACCTGCCTGAAATGGGTTTTTATCAGGAACAGCAGATAGATCCGCAGCACTGCCGGCTTTAAAGGATCTGAAAAAGCGGATGCAGGGGTTAGGGCCATGCCGATCAACAAAACGGCCCACGTTTTCATAACGGGTCATCCCTCTATTTTATCCGGCCAATAAATCGGGGATTCTGCGACTGGTATTGCAAATTATTTTTTTTTCTGTAAATACTCATTAATGTCCGTAAGTGATATTGACAATGCATTTCAAGCGTTAACTAAGCAGGGACCCTATCTTATGTCTTCAGATGAAGGAAAACTTGAAAGTGTCATTGAATCCCTTGAAGACGGTTATTACGAGGTGGATTTGGCAGGAAATCTTGTCAGTTTCAACCAGGCCATGTGTGATATTCTCGGGTATGATTCTTCTGAAATGACCGGAATGAACAACCGGGATTTCATGGACAAAGACAACGCGAAAAAAGTGTTTCAGACCTTCAATAAGGTCTACCGGACCAAAAAGGGACGTAAGGCGCTTGACTGGCAGTTCACCAGAAAAGACGGATCGGTCTGTCATGTGGATACGTCGGTGTCGCTTTTGACCGGAACCGAAGGTGATCCTGTCGGTTTTCACGGCATTGCCAGGGATATCACCGAGCAGAAAAATCAGGAACTTCGCCTGCAGCAATCCCGGAAGCTGGAAACGCTGGGTACGCTGGCGGCCGGAATATCTCACGATTTCAACAATATCCTTTCCGGCATATTCGGGTATGCCCAGCTGGCCAGAGCCAGTCTGGATAATCCGCAGAAAACCATGGAGCACATCGATCAGGTATTAAAGGCTGCCCAGCGGGCCGCAGAACTGATTCAGCAGGTTTTGACCTTCAGCCGTGAAACCGGAGATCAGAAAAAACCGTTCCGGATTTACCTGATCGTCAAAGAAACCATGAAACTGCTCAGATCCTCTTTTCCGGCCTATATTGAAATGGAAAACCGGCTGGAGTCCCGGCAGATGGTGGTGGCGGACCCTGCTAAAATTCACCAGATGATCATGAGCCTGTGTTTGAATGCCCATCAGGCCATGAAGACAAACGGCGGTGTTTTGACGGTGTCGCTGACCGATGAAACGATCACCCGGCCGGAGCAGATCCGGGGCCGGGAGATTCCTGCCGGAGAATATCTGAAACTGTCCGTGACCGACACGGGGCAGAATGTGGATGATCAAATGCTTGACCAGCTCTTCAATCCGGAATCCGGAACAAGGAAAGGCGAAAACAGGATATCTTTGGACCTGGCAACGGTTCGGTCCATCGTGGACGAACATGAAGGGATGATGGATATCCACAGCCGGCCGAACAAGGGAACGACGATTGATATTTTTTTCCCGGTGGCCGCAGCAAAGAAAAAATCGGCTTCAGAGACGTCTGCCTCGGCAGAATCTGTTAAAGCGGTTCAAACCGGCGGGGAAACCATCATGCTGGTGGATGATGAAGCAGCGATCCGCCAGATTTATGAGGAATTTCTGAATGGTCACGGATACACGGTGAAACTGTATGAAGACGGTGCAGCCGCGCTCAGCGCGTTTGAAACCTGTTCCGACGAGGTGGATCTGGTGATCACGGACATGACCATGCCGGCAGTCACCGGGGACAAACTGGCAGAATCGATGCTGAAATCCGCCCGGATCTGCCGATCATTCTGTGGTGCGGCTTCAGTGAGGTCATCTCCGAAGACACCGCCATTCAGATGGGCATCAGAAAATATATCCAGAAACCGGTCAGCCCAGGGGATCTGCTTCAGAGCATCCGCCAAATTCTTTATGAAAAGTAATCCATTTTCAAAATCAGTGCCTTCCTCTGAAATCCAGAACCGGATCCACGCCTTGAAAACCCGGATGGAAAAGGCCGGCACGGACGCGGTGTTTCTGACCCATAAACCGGATATCTACTATTTTTCCGGCACGGCCCAGGATGCCTATCTGTATGTGCCGGTGGATTATGATCCATTGCTGTTTGTGAAGCGGTACCTGCCCCGGGCCGAGGCAGAAACAGGGATCGGGCATGTGGTCCCGGTGTCGTCCATCACCCGGATACCGTTTCAGATCCAGTCGCTTCACGGCCGTTTGCCGGGGACACTGGGCCTGGCATTTGATGTGGTGCCAGTGCGGGATTACCAGTTTTCGAGACCCTTTTTACCCCATCGGTATGGATGGATGCCACTTCTTTGATCACGGGCTGCCGCATGATCAAATCCGACTGGGAAATAGGTCAGATGGCATCCGTGGCCAGGTTGTCCAGAGACACCTTTTCGTTTGTCCGCGAACAACTGGTCCCGGGAGAATCAGAGATCGCGTTCTGCGGCCGGGTGGAAGCCTTTGCCCGGGCCAACGGACATTCCGGCAAACTGCTGGTACGTCACTACCGGGCGGAAGGGTTTTCCCATCATCTGATGAGCGGAATCTCCGGAGGCATGGGCGGGGCCCTGGATAGCCCGGTGAGCGGCACGGGCACGTGCAGTGCCTATCCATTCGGGGCCGGGCCCAAACGGATTCAGGAAAACGAACCCATTCTCCTGGACCTGGGCACCATGGTCAACGGGTACCACATGGATGAAACCCGGATGATGGTGATGGGAACGTTGCCCCCGGACGCGGAACAGGCCGGACAGGCGGCCATCGATATCCTCTGCCACCTGCTGGAGAAGATGAGACCGGGTGTCCCGGCGGGCGAGGTGTTCACGGCCGCCGGGAACCGGGCCGAACAACTCGGACTGGGGGACCCGTTTCTGGGACTGCCCGGACTCAAATCCAGATTCATCGGGCATGGCGTGGGCCTGGAACTGGTGGAAGCCCCTATTCTGTCCCGGGGTAATTCCCAGGAATTGATGCCCGGCATGGTGTTTGCCGTGGAGCCCAAGTTCATTTTCAAGGACCGCTTTGCCGCAGGCATTGAAAGTGTCATCCAGGTGGCGGATACCGGCGCCCGGTTTCTCAGCGTGACAGAGAACCGGATTTTTATGAAATAATGCTAAGTCTGTTTATCTGAACAATTGGCTGCTTTGAAAAGTCTCATAAAGATTTTAAAGGTCGTTTCAGCGTTGTCGAACAGGCTGTATGACATATCCTTTAAAAGCCACCGGGTGACCATATGATCCATTGTGCTGGCAAAAATATCACGGGCGGCATAGGGGCTGATATCTTCACATATTTCGCCATTTTTTATGCCGTCCGAAATGATGGTGACAGGATATGAATATAATTTTCTGACATCTGAATACACATCAGATTCCAAAAATTTTCTATTGGTCTTAATATTAAGATAAACAATCTTAGCGTCAGTCGGGGATGATTCTATCCTTCGCAGGTACCACCACAAATATTTCCTGAGCTTGTTTTCTGCCCCCTCTATACCGAAGAGATGATTTTCGAGATCCTCCAAAAGATCTGAAACCCATAATCGCGGTATTTCAATAAGAAGGTCCTCTTTTCCCTTGAAATATTCATAAAGGGCAGCTTCGGAAAGGCCGATACTTTTTGAAATATCTGAAACGGTTGTCTGTAAAAATCCTTTTTCCGCAAAAAGTTCTTTGGCCGCTTCAATTATCTGGGCCCGGGTACCGGAATTTTTTTTCTTGGTTCGGAGTCGGTCTTTTTTCATAGTCGATCTGGTCTCACATTTTCTGAAACGCGCACTCTCGCATTTCTGTTAGAATTTCAATATCTATTTTAAAAGTTCATTCCATTTGTAATCAATGAATTCGACAAGAACACCGTTCATTTTTCTGGGATGGACAAAAGCGAATTCACAATCCCGAAATGGCCTGACATCACCAATAACAGGATAGTTTTTTTGTTTGAGCTCTTCAACCGCTTTTTGGGTGTTGTCCACATTAAAACTCAACAGCATTATACCTTCTCCATTTTTTTCTATGAATTTAGCAACTTCTCCATCCGGTGTGGTAGATTCCATGAGTTCAAATCCGGTATCCCCGACCCAGTAACGTGCCACTCTGATTTTTCAGGTTCGTCGATATACGCATCGTCTGGCTTTGTTTTCCCGAGCAGCGGTTCCCAGACTTCGCGAGCTTTGTCGAGATCTTTGACAGCCACGCAAATGTGATCCATTTTATTGATTTTCAAGGTGATGTCCTCCAAAAGATTAAATGTTTTTTTAAATGCCGCTTTCTTCCAAATTCTTTGGTCGGTCACTTGTGTGTCTCATTTAAATAACCAAATATCATTTGGTAAAAATATTTTCAAGAAGAAATTTAATATAACCATTTAAATTTAATTGTAATAAATTTATTTATCAATGGGATAAAGAGAATATTTTTTTAAGAAAAAACAGCTTGACTATATATATTCTTAATGATACTCGGAATAAACATATTTATACATTTTGTTTTGTCTTTTATCGATTAAAATATGACAAAATCTTAATGTTATTAATCTTTATTTATCTTATTTTGTCGAGGAGGGCCACATCATGTACAAACAGTTTTTTATTATTCCCTTTATTGCCGTGTTTCTTTTTGTGAACAGTGCAATCTCAGCAGACAAGGTGAAAGTGGGGTTTATTGCCACCTTGTCAGGGCCTGCGGCAAGTCTGGGTGAAGATATTCTGAATGGCTTCACCCTTGGTATCAAAAATTCAAATGGTAAACTGGGAGGCCTTGATGTCGATCTTGTTACAGGCGATGACCAGTTGAAACCGGGTGTCGGGGTTCAAGTCGCTTCTAAAATGGTTGAAAAAGACAAAGTTGATATTGTCACCGGGATCGTTTTTTCCAATGTAATGATGGCGGTGGCCCGGCCCATAACAGAGGCCAATGTTTTTTGATCAGTGCCAATGCCGGTCCTTCGAAACTGGCCGGCTCCGACTGTATGCCGGATCTTTTTACGGTGTCATGGCAGAATGATCAGACCCATGAGGCAATGGGTAAAGCCATCAATGACATGGGAGCCAAACGATTATATCTCATGGCCCCCAATTATCAGGCTGGAAAAGATGCGCTTGCCGGTGCCAAAAGGTATTTTGATGGTGAGATTGTGGGGGAAGTCTATACCAAAATCAACCAGCCGGATTATTCTGCTGAGCTGGCAATGCTGCGGGCGGCCAAGCCAGACGCTTTATTCATATTTTACCCGGGAGGAATGGGTATCAATTTCATCAAACAATATGCACAGGCCGGGTTGAAAAAAGAAATACCGCTTTATACCACGGCGTTCACCACCGATCAATCCGCACTCCCTGCCATGGGGGATGCCGCGCTGGACATTATCAACGCCAGCTTTTGGAGTCCGGATCTGGATAATCCGGTTAACAAAAAATTTGTAGCAGACTACAAAAAGGAATATGGCAAATTGCCGTCATTGTTTTCCGCGCAGGGATATGATGCAGCATTACTTATTGACAGTGCCATAGCAAAAGTTAGCGGCAATATCAAAGACAGGGATGCCCTGAGAAACGCATTCAAAGAGGCTGATTTTGATTCCGTCAGAGGTAAGTTTTCTTTTAATAACAATCATTTTCCGATCCAGAATTTTTATACCCGGAAAGTTGTCAAACTTGCGGATGGTACATTGACCAACAAAATTGAAAAAACAGTCTTTGTCGATCATGTTGATGCTTATGCCAGTGAGTGCCCAATGAACTAGAAAAGCAATTATTGTTCCAGGAGAATAACCAATGGATCTCACCCTTTTTTTATACAGATTCTGAATGGTATCCAATTCGGGCTCATGCTTTTTTTGATGTCAGCCGGTTTGACGCTGGTGGTTGGTATAATGAACTTTATCAATCTGGCCCATGGATCACTTTATATGATCGGTGCGTATATGGCTGCCCTGATCCAGCAGAAAACCGGGTCATTTTTCATTGCGGTTCTGATCGCTTTGCCATCGGTTGTTCTCCTTGGATTTTTATTGGAAACATCCATATTTAAACGATTTTACAAGAGAGATCATCTGGATCAGGTTCTTGCCACATTTGCCATGATCCTGTTTTTCAACGAACTGATCCGGATAGTATTTGGATCAGCAGGCTATTTTATGGATATCCCTGGTGTGTTATCCGGAGCAATCCCTCTTTTTCCCGGAGTATATTATCCATTGTACCGGTTTGTCATTATTGTTTCAGGATTTGTCGTGGCGATCGGGCTGTATTTGCTTATTTCAAAAACCCGGCTTGGTATGTTGATTCGAGCGGGGGCTGAAAACCGGGATATGGTGAATGCACTTGGGGTCAATATCAATCTTTTATATATGCTGGTATTTGGTATCGGCGCCGGCCTTGCGGGGTTTTCCGGGATGATGGCCGGCCCCTGCTCAGTGTTCAGGTGGGAATGGGCGAATCAATCCTGATTATTGCCTTTGTAGTGATTGTGATTGGTGGCATTGGTTCGGTAAAAGGTGCATTTGTCGCCGCCCTTCTTACGGGCATCGCAGATACATTTGGAAGGATCATGCTGCCCCCGGCACTGGCATCGATGGTGATTTACATTTTAATGGCCACCGTTCTGGCAATAAGACCGAAAGGATTGTTTTCCGCAAATGGCTAATCCACTCAAAACGGTTTGTTCCCCAAAAGGGATTGTCTGCATTGTCATTCTTATCGGCCTGCTGATGATGCCTATGATATTTGGTCAGTTTTATGTCCGACTGATTACAAGGGTCTTGATTTTCGGACTGGCTGCCATCAGTCTTGATATTCTTGTCGGATACACCGGGCTGGTCAGTTTCGGACATGCTGCTTTCCTGGGGATCGGTATGTATGTGGTTGGCATCCTCGCTTTCAATGGTTTTGAGGCAGCGATCGTGGCCTGGCCCCTGGCGGTTATTCTCTCGGGGATGGTTGCAGCGGTCATCGGTTTTATCAGTCTCAGGACCCGGGGCATGTATTTCATCATGATAACGATGGCGTTTGCCAGATGTTTTATTATTTTTTTTCAAGTCTCTCGCAATACGGCGGCGATGATGGGTTTTCAATGTTTTCCAGAAATACCTTGGGGTCAATCAACCTCAACGATCACATGGTGTTTTATTATGTGGTTCTTGCAGGATTTTTTCTGATGTTTTATCTGGCACGATTGCTGGTCAAATCCAGGTTCGGGTTTGTTCTCAAGGGTATCAAACAGAATGAGGAAAAAATGATATCCCTTGGCTATCCTGTGTTTCACTATAAGCTTGTCAGCTTTGTCATCGCCGGAGGTGTCGCCGGTCTTGCCGGAGCATTCTTGGCCAATAATGCACTATATATCAGTCCTGCCGATATTTACTGGACAAGAAGCGGAGATCTCCTTGTTATGGTGATACTTGGAGGTATCGGATCATTGATCGGTCCTGTGATAGGGGCCTTTGCCCTTCTTCTGACAGAAGAGGTCTTGTCGGCATATACCAAGCATTGGATGATTATTTTAGGACCTTTGCTGCTGATTCTGGTGCTTTATGGAAAGAAAGGAATTTTTGGAATGATAAAAAGGGAAGGTTGATGAGATGCCGGTCTTGAAACTTGAACATATTCGCAAAAATTTTGGTCAGATTAAAGCAACAGACAATGTTGATCTGTCTGTTGAAGAAGGGGAAATTCATGCATTGATAGGCCCGAATGGCGCCGGTAAAACCACGTTGATCAATCAGATTGCAGGCAATTTTTTTCAAGATTCAGGTAAAATCATCTTTTGTGGTCAGGATATTTCCCGAATGCCGGCCCATAGACGGGCCCTGGCTGGACTCGCCCGAACCTTCCAGATATCCAGCATTTTTGATGATATGACCGTATTTGAAAATGTCGCTGTGTCAGTTCAGGCAACAAAAGGGCACAGCTTCCGATTTTTTAAAAATGCCGGTGCATATTCAGATATCAGAAAAAAAGCATGGGAATACCTTGAGATAACAGGGCTTGCTGATATTGGCGGAGAGATGTCAAGTCGGGTTTCCTATGGAGAAAGGAATAAAATTGAACTGGCAATGGCACTTGCCTCAGATCCCAAGTTGATTTTACTGGATGAACCGGCCTCAGGAATGAGTAGTGGTGATTCCATTGAATTGATCAACTTGCTGAAAAAATTGAAAGGAGGTCTGTCCATACTTCTTGTAGAACATGATATGGACGTGATTTTTTCCCTGGCAGACCGGATCAGCGTACTTGTTTATGGTCAAATTCTTGCCACAGGCACCCCAAATGAGGTGAAGAATAATTCAGCGGTGTTGGAAGCATACCTTGGTGGACGCGAAGGGAATCAAAAATCGATATAAATTGGGAACACAACAGTATGCTGAAACTGGAAAGCATCGAAACACATTACGGCAAAAGTCAGGCACTATTTGGGATGACGCTTGAAATACAGCCCGGCGAAGCATTGCATTGATGGGAAGAAACGGGATGGGAAAAACTACTACAGTGAAATCCATCATGGGACTCGCCAAAGTGTCAGCCGGAAACATTATTTTCAAAGAGAAAAATATCACCAACCAGCCATCATTCATAACCGCGAGAATGGGGATCGGGCTGGTGCCGGAAGGACGTCACGTTTTTTTCTTCTCTATCGGTTAAAGAGAATCTTGTTGCCACTTCCAATACAAAAAATAATACCTACTGGTCTCTTGAACGGGTTTTGACGCTTTTCCCCAGCCTTGAGTACCGGATAAACAGCATGGGATCCCATTTGTCCGGCGGTGAGCAGCAGATGCTTTCCATTGGCCGGGCCTTGATGACAAACCCTGACCTGATTATCCTGGATGAGGCTACAGAAGGTCTGGCTCCACTGATCAGAAAAAAAAATTTTTAACTGTTTGTCTGAAATAAAAAACAGGGGGTTTCAATTCTAGTTATTGATAAAAATCTGGCGTTGATGGCTGAAATCTGTGACCAGTTTTACATCGTTCAAAAAGGGCAAATCGTTTTTTCTACCTCGCAGCAACAGTTGGTAATGGATAAAGAAAAAATCAATCAATATCTGGGAGTGTAATAAGGAGAGCCAGAATGCTTGAAATTCCAGAAAATTTGAATATCGCAGATTACTATCTGGATCGAAATCTTACAGTGGGCCGCGGAGATAATACGGCTATTTACTATAAGGAAAAACATACTCGTATGCACAGATTGCTGCGTTAAGCAATCGAGTGGGAAATGTGCTGAAGCAACTGGGTGTGGAGCCGGAGGACCGGGTTCTTCTGGCTATCAATGATTCTCCGGAATTTGTGATAACCTGGTATGGAATCATCAAAATCGGGCTGTCGCCACGGATGTCTACACCTTTCTTCACCCGGATGATTACGCCTATTTTTTGAATTATACCCGGGCAAAAGTCGTGATCGTTGACGAATCAACACTCCCGTTGATAGAAAAAACAATGCACCGTTCCAGATTTTTGAAACATGTCCTAGTGATCGGAAACAATTCAAAAAAATACCTGTCATTTCAAGATCTTCTGTCATCTGCGTCAGAAAAATTGGTCGTTGAACCCACCCATGCGGATGACGTCGCTTTCTGGAAATTTACTTCCGGAAGCACAGGGAGGCCTAAAGCCGTCCCTTTGACCCACCGCAATTCATTTTATAATTACCAGACGTTTGGAAGGCAGATACTGGGACTTCAGGAAGATGACATTGTGTTATGTGTTCCCAAGCTTTTTTTCGGGTATGCCCGGGATATCAGCATGCTCTATTCCTTTGCTGAGGGGGCATCCACAGTTTTGTTCCCGGAACGGTCACGGCCGGAACGGATCGTTGAACATACCAAAAAATACAGGTCCACGGTGTTGGTAAATGTGCCTACCATGATTAATGCCATGATACGTCTGCCTGATCTTCAGAAGACAGATTTATCATCAGTCAGGTTCTGTACATCTGCTGGAGAGGCACTGCCCAAAACGGTTCATGATCAGTGGATGGAAAAGGTGGGGGTGACGATATTAGACTGCATCGGGTCCTGCGAATTGTGCCATGTCTACATTTCCAACCGGAAAGACAATGTCCGGCCCGGCAGTGTCGGACAGCTGGTCCCGGGATATGAAGCTAAAATAGTCGATGAGGATGGTGGCATTCTTCCTCAAGGGCAGGAAGGCATTCTCTGGGTAAAAGGGGAAAGCAGGGGATTGTGCTATTGGCAGGCGTTTAAAAAAACCTGTGAAACCTTTATCGGTGAATGGGTGAATACCGGCGATCTGTTTACATGTGACAAAGACGGGTTTTACTGGTTCGTGGGCAGAAGCGGCGATGTATTGAAAGTGGGCGGGATTTTTGTATCCCCGGTCCAGATTGAAAACTGCCTGCTGTCGCATCCCAGGGTTAAAGAAGCCGCCGTTATCGGGTCAACCGATGAACAGGGCCTGATAAAACCCAGAGCTTTTGTGGCGGTCCAGGGGGGTGTGACCGGCACGGCTGAGCTTGGAAAGGAACTTCAGCAGTTTGTGAAACAGCATCTTGCCCCGTATAAATATCCCCGGTGGGTGGTTTTTCTGGATGAACTGCCAAAAGACAACAATGGAAAAATCAGCAAAAAATGCTGAAAAATGTGAGGTTGAAAATGAAAAAACCCCTGTTTGATTTCAAATCTGATACATTGCGTGTGGCAGGACTTATTTCCGGATCCGGGAAAAGCCTTTTATCCGTCATTGATAGACAAAAAGAGCTGGAGATGGGTTCAAAGTGCCATTTTGAAGTGGTGGGCCTTTTTTCCGACAATCCGAACAGCCAGACGGAAATAATTGCAAAAGCTCATCACCTGCCTTTTTACATCAATGATATCAGAGCATTTTATAAAGCCCGAAATAAAAAAATCAGCGACCGGAAAACCAGACAGGAATACGATCAGATGACGGTTGATTTTTTGACCCCTTTGAAACCGGATATCGTCCTTTATGCAGGCTATGTCTGGGCGACGACTCAGCTTTTTTTGGATCGGTTCAATTGCGTCAATTGCCACCCTGCGGATTTGTCAGTGGAAAAGCAAGGTCTAAGGCCTTATGCCGGCGCAAACGGTGTCAGAGATGCTCTGGTCGGGGGCGAAACCAGGCTTTATTCGTCGTTTCATCAAGTGACCTCCAGGGTGGACCATGGTCCGATTCTGCTCATTTCCAGGCCGGTCATTGTTGAAGATGACACGGGTCTGGATCTGAACTCAAGATCCATCAAATATTTGCGGCGTTTAAACGAAAAATCGCGACAGTTGTGTGCTCTTGGAATAGAAAAAATTGCAAATCAGGCATTTACCATCGATGAAAACAGTTCTGTCTATTATGAGAACGAACCCATTCCCAAAGGCTTCCGTTTATAGGAGAACAGCGGGGATTTCTTCGTATGGTTGATTTTTCATCATTGGTGAACCCCAAAGAGAATAATAATTAAAACAAGGAGATTTGTGATGCATGGAAAAACAGCACATATGGATACATTTGTCATTGACAACCTGCCATTGGAAAAAGATCAGCCGGACTTTATTTTTGACAGCACGCGATTGAGATTTCCTGAGCATTTGAATAGCGCCAATGAATTGCTGGATAAAAAGATTGAACAGGGGCTGGGAGACAAAATCGCATTTTCCACACCCAATGACGCGTGGAGTTACCGAAAATTATATGAAAAGGCCAATCAGATCGCCCATGTATTACAGGATAATCTGGGGATAGTTCCCGGCAGTCGTGTCCTGCTGAGATCCCCGAACAACATCATGATGGTGGCATGCTGGCTTGCAGTGCTAAAGGCCGGTGCCGTGGCGGTATCTACCATGCCTCTGCTGCGCGCCAAAGAACTTGTCCCTGTCATTGAAAAAGGGAAAATATCGTTGGCTTTATGCGATAAACGGGTGGCAGAGGAAATGGAAAACGCCAAAAACAGCATCGCACAACTGGAACGGATCTGTTATTTTGATGGGTCAGGCAGGGAAAAAACCGGGGAAGAGCTTGAAGACTTAATGAAAGACAAGCCCCTGGTTTTCAATAACGTAGACACCTTCAGTCATGATCCGGCCCTGATCGCGTTTACCAGCGGGACAACCGGCATCCCCAAAGGAACCATCCATTACCACCGTGACATCATGGCAATGTGCATCTGTTTTTCAGAAGCGGTGTTGAAACCGACCGGAGATGATATCTTTATAGGCAGCCCTCCGATTGCCTTTACCTTTGGTCTGGGCGTATTGGTGACATTCCCCATGCACGCCGGTGCCTCTTGTGTGTTGCTGGAACAGGCGGGACCGGATCAGTTGCTCAAGCAGATCAAAGAATTCAAGGCGACTGTCTGCTGTACGGCCCCGACCGCCTACAAAGCCATGCTCAATAATATGGATGGGCTTGATCTGTCATGCTTGAAAAAATGTGTTTCAGCTGGGGAAAACCTTCCCCTGCCTGTGTTTACCGCATGGGAAAAAACTACGGGAATCAAAATCATAAACGGCATTGGGGCAACGGAAATGATTCACATTTTCATTTCTGCCTCCGGAGATGATATCAGCCCGGGGCAACGGGAAAGCCCATCTATGGATATCAGGCCTGTATCGTGGATGAAAAGATGAAGGTGCTACCGCCGGGCAAAAAAGGGATGCTGGCCGTGAAGGGACCTACCGGCTGCCGGTATCTGGCCGATGTCCGGCAAAAAGAGTATGTCAAAAATGGATGGAACATCACCGGGGATGTTTTCAAAATGGACGAAGACGGTTATTTCTGGTTTCAGGCGAGGGGGACGATATGATCGTATCCTCAGGGTACAATATCGGCGGGCCTGAGGTGGAAAGTACCCTCATGGATCATGAGGCGGTTGAAGAATGTGCAGTGGTTGCCTGGCCGGATCCAGAAAGAGGCAGTGTTGTCAAGGCTTATATTGTTCTATGTGAAAAATGCACGCCTTCTGACATGCTGGTAAAGGAGCTTCAAAATTTTGTCAAACACCATGCGGCCCCTTATAAATATCCACGTATTGTCGAGTTTGTCCCGGCATTGCCCAAAACGGAAACCGGAAAAATTCAGCGATTCAAACTGCGGGCGTGATTCCTATTTTAATTGTGTTGGGATCGCCTGATACTAGGAGACTGTGATGAAACTGCTGGTAGGTTACAATGGTGGAGAAGAAGGCAGACTTAATTTATCCCTTGCAAAAGAGTATGCATCGCTGACCCATTCGTTTGTCTATATCGTCACCTCTATGGCAGGGGGGCCTCGGAAAAGCAGTCGGCCATTACTATGGCAGATCAGGGACTTATGTATGCAGGACAACTGATGGAACGGTCCGGGATCCCTTGTGAAACACAGCTGAGTGTCAGGAATCTGTCTCCGGGCGAAGATCTGGTGAGATTTGCCCAGGAAAAGGAAATTGACCATATTTTCCTGGGAATTCAAAAAAAATCCAAAGGCCCAGAAAATCATACTGGGGTCTACATCACAGTATGTGATACTGAACGCGACATGTCCGGTTCATATCGTCCGGTTTGATCTTGAGACCATCAAAACGCAGGATCTGATCAGGGACCGACGTATCCTGGTTGTGGATGATGAACCGGATGTGCTTGATTCGGTTCAAGAGCTGCTTGAGATGTGTTTGATTGACACAACGTCTGATTTTGAAACTGCGGAAAAATATCTTGAAGAAAGGTCCTATGATATGGCCATTCTTGATATCATGGGAGTCCGTGGATTCGACGTGCTGCAGATTGCCAGGAAAAAAATGTTCCCTGCGTGATGTTGACGGCCAATGCCTGAGTCCGGAAAACCTGAAAGAATCGATTCAAAAAGGGGCGGATTCATATATCCCCAAAGAGGAAATGGTCAATATCGACAGTCACATCGCCGACGTGATCAAAGCCAGAATTCAAGGCAGACAAGGGTATGGGGTCTGGTTCAGGAGATTGAAACCGTATTTGACAAAACCTTCGGCAAAAACTGGAGAGATAAGGACAGAGAGTTTGGAACGCATTTGATGACAGGCACAATAAATAACGGCTATTCCCTGTTGAGAGACGTTTACACCTGTCATACTGGAAGTCACATGGAAGAAATTGGAAATGAAATCAAACCGGTTTGCCTTTGAAAGCCAGAAAGCCCTGATGGAGTTTTCTCTCGATAAAACCCGGCGGATCTGTTTGTTGTAGATGGTCGGATTCTGAATGTGTTCACCGGTGAGTTGACAACCGGTCGGTCAATCTGTGTGAAAGATCAGTGGATTGCCTGTGTCACTGAAGATTTCAGCACCTGTCTTGGGCCTGATACCCGGATAATTGATGCGAAAGGGATGACGGTTATCCTCAGACTGATTGACGGGCATACCCACCTTGCCAATTATTTTTCATCAACAGAGTTCGTGAAGCAGGTCATTCCGGACGGAACGACCTGCCTGGTAACGGAAACTCTGGAAAAGGCCTATCCGGTGTCTGGTATGGATTGTATCCTGGATTTTATTGCATCTTATCAGAATCAGCCGGTAAAAGTGTCTTTCACAGTGCCCATGATGGTATCCCCAAGTCAGGATATTCTTAAACTATCGGACGAAGATATGGACCTCTTACTGCAAAGCGAGGATGTCCTGGGTCTGGGAGAGGTATACTGGCAGGCGCTGCTTCTTGAACCTGAAACTTTTTTTGCCCATAATGAACAGAGTACTGGCTCTGGGAAAAAAAGTGGAAGGGCATTCTGCCGGGGCTAAAAACCAGAAGCTGGCGGCTTATGTCGGGACAGGGGCCTCCTCCTGCCATGAACCAATAGATCTGGCCCAGACTCTGAAACGGTTGAGGATGGGAGTGTATGTCATGGCCTGGGAAGGCGGTGCCCGAAAAGATCTGAAGGCCATTTCAAAAATCACGGACACGGATGTCGACCTTAGGCGGATGATTCTTGTCACCGACAGTGTAACCCCTGTTATCGGTGCCGATGAGGCGGATATGGTCCTGGCTGAGAACAGGATCGGGCAATTGCAGGGAGGGTCGTTGTTCACGTCCCGAGGGAGAATTCTTGCCGAGCTTCCCATGCCCATCATTGGCTTGATGCCGGATCTTCCGGTTGAGGAGATTGCGGAAAAATGAAACTGGTCAACCAGGCGGCCAGAGCGGCGGGATGTGTTTTTGATGACCCTGTTTTATCTCTGGTGACCATGACCAGTGCGGCCATTCCGCATCTAAGGATATGTGAGCAAGGGCTTTTCAATCTGAAACCCGGGAAAATATTGGATCATCTGAAAGAGAAGAACCCATGAGATATGCAGAGACAGGCTGTGATTTGGAAGTCGACTTGACTGAAGGCAAAACTGAACGGGTAGAAACAGACCCCGGATTGACAAGGCTTCACCTGGGTGGAAACGGGACTGCTGCCAGAATCATATGGGATCGGGTAAGTCCTGAAACAGATGCCTTTTCTCCTGAAAATCTGCTGATATTCAGTACAGGTCTTCTGGTCGGCACACCGGTCCCGGCCTGCAACCGGACCATGGTCGATACGATTTCACCTCAAACCAACTTTTTTTCGCATTCGATTTTCGGGGGTTATTTCGGCCCTGAGTTGAAACATGCCGGCTATGATAAAATTATCATTCAGGGGAAGGCGCAAAATCTGGTGTATCTGTGGATACACAATGACACCGTTGAAATCCGGAACGCTTCTCACCTCAAAGGAATGGGTGCGCAGGAAACCGCATGGGCCATTAAAAAGGAATTGAGCGATCCCCGGATTCAGGTCGCTGCCATCGGTCTTGCCGGTGAAAACAAGCTGTTCATGTCCACCATAGAGCATGTCAACGCCAGCGCATCCCGCGGTGTCGGTGTGATCATGGGGGATAAAAGACTGAAAGCCATCGCCGTGCGCGGCACAAAGGATTTTTATGTTTCCAGTCCGGAAGAATTGTTCAAATTGTGCCTCAAACACAGCCAGGATATCCATGCCAGCCCCTATAACGGGGATCTTATGGCCATCGAATGGAATGATGCGTTTCACCATGATAATTTTGCCTGGGGCAATGCGCGTGTCCGCAGAAAAGGCTTTTGGAACAAGGAGCTGGAAGACAGGTGGAAGGCATACACCCTGGAGATCCGGGACCGGCTGCAGGGCTGCTATAACTGCCCTAAAAACTGCCATCTCGTGGTCAAGCCTCCCGGGCGCCAAAGATACATTTTGAAATGCTATGGAAAAGGCACCTGGCATATGGCGGCTTTTCAGGATCTTCCCTTTACCTTTGACATCCTTGCCCTGAGCCAGGAGTATGGTTTGGACAGCTATGCGGCACCGCAGACCATAGCATTCGCCATCGAGCTGTACGAAGCGGGTATTCTCACGGATAAAGATCTGCCTGACTTCCCCGCTGACAGTGCGGACAGGTTCTATTATCTGCTTGACATGCTTGTCAGAAGGCAAGGTGTCGGGGATGTCCTGGCAAACGGCGTATACGCGGCGGCCCGTCAGATTGGAAATGGTGCTGAGGTATATGACCATAATACAATGAAAAAATTCGAGCAGATTCCACTCAAGCTGGGGAAAGTGAATTATCCATATTTTCTGATGTACTCCACCAGCGACAAGATGGCCATCAATCAGACAGAAGGTTCCTATCCTCAGGATCCTATCAAAGATCCTGCGGAACGGAAACAGTTTACAGATGGCTGGATATCCGCACCCGATCGGTTTAAAAAGTTTTTCATGGAATGGGAACCGCGCACACACCCGTCGATAGAGGCGGCGATCAATATCTGCGACTGGAACGAGACCATGCACTATGTTGATGATGCACTGGGTATCTGTGCGTTCTGTTCGTCCTTTCGGGGTCAGTTCGGGGGGGGATCTGCCTACCACATCTTCAACATCCCGGCATTTATCAATCTTGCGACAGGGATGAATATGGATGCGGACGACCTGTGGCAGGTGGCCAGAAGAAACCGGACCCTTGTCAGAGCTATTAACATCAGCAGGGGATTGAAAAGAGCCGATGAGAAGCCCCCTGCAGATCACTGGAAGGTCAGGGAGCCGGAAAAGGAAGCGGAACTGCTCGATGAGTATTACAAATTCAAAGGATGGACCCGAGACGGTATCCCCACAAAACCGACATTGGAGAAACTGGGACTGGATGATGTAGCCAGGGAACTTATCATCAGAGGCATTCTCACGGGAGATGAAACTACGGTGTATGCGGATCAATCATGTTATTCGGAGAAACAGAAAAAGAAGCAGTCCTGGCTGTCCGCCAAGCAAAAAGTTCACCTTGACGGAGTATATTTCAAAAAACAAATAGCCTGGGGATGCGGAAACGAAATGACTCATTCAAAGAAAAAAATCATCAAAGAAATAAAAATAGACCCGGACAAATGCAATGGGTGCCGCGCCTGTGAGATCGCCTGTGCGGCATTTCACAGCAACCCGAAATACAATGGGTTTAACCCGGCCCGCTCAAGGATCCGGATGATCATCAACGAGATAAACGATGAATGGGTGGCAATCCGCTCTGCCAGTTTGAATAAAACCGAATGTAAAGCCAGGTCCAGGTATATTATTAATGGAAAAGAATATAGTGAATGCAGCTTCTGCAGTGCGATTTGTTCCAGCAGGGACATGTTCAGAGAGCCTGATTCCGATCTTCCCCTCAAGTGCGATATGTGCGGGGAAGACCCGGATCAGGTACCCCTGTGTGTCCAGATTTGCAGCCGGGACGTCCTGACGTATTCAACAAGGGAGGAAACCGTTCAAGATGAAGTGAACTGGTTGGAAATGGAGAGAGGGTTGAAGTCCTTATCAAAAAAACATGGTTTGAAAAAGGTAAAAGATGCTGCTTTTCATATGATGAAGAAAAAATAGATTGATCTCTGAAATTTTTTTGAGGAAGGTCCCTTCACAACGCTTCATATAAAATAAAATCAGGTCTGATGTCGATTTGTATTGGACCATTGCATGAAGGCTGTGTATATAGTTTTCATGCTGGTGCTCAATACAATATTCCCCCTGTTTCTCCTGCTGCTGCTCGGGCGGGGGTTGAAACATTTCGGTATGACGGATGAGCGGTTTCTGTCCATGTCGGACCGGCTGGTCTATTACGTGTTTTTTCCAATACTCCTTTTCTGGAAAATCGGAAGCGGTACGCCGGATCAGGGGGTGAGCGCCGGCCTCTGCCTGGCCGGGCTGTCCGGCGTGCTTCTGGCATTTGTCGTCAGTCTGGCGGCGATCCGGTATTTCCGGATATCCGGCTTTCAGGCCGGCTCGTTCTGCCAGGCCTGTTTCCGGTTCAACACTTATATCGGCATGGCCCTGGTGCTGTCTGTGCTGGGAGAGGACGGGGTCCGTCATTTCGGGATTCTGGCCGGGGTGGTGATCCCGGTGATCAATGTACTGTCCGTTTCCGTGCTGGTGTGGTATACCGGGGGCAGCCCGTCCATCCGGGAAAATGTCAGGTATTTTTTCGGGCACTGGTGTCCAATCCCTTGATTCTCGGGTGTATGGCCGGGTTTCTGTTTTCCCGGTCGAATCTGGTGTTTCCCGTGTTCATCCAGAACGGTTTTCCCTGATGACCTCCGTGACCCTGCCGCTGGCCCTGATTTCTATCGGTGGATCGCTCCGGTTCCAGGGTCTGGCCCATCACGCAAGGGTGTCGCTGCTGGCGGCCGCCATCAAGCTGGTGTTTCTGCCGGTGGCGGGATTTATCCTGCTCAAGGGGTTTCAGGTAACCGGTCCCGCCTTTACCTCCGGCATGATTTTTTTTTCTTTGCCTACGTCCACGGCCATCTATGTGCTGTCCGGTCAGTTGAATTCTGACACAGAACTGGCCTCCGGGGCCATCATGATATCCACGGTGTTGTCGTTTATCCCGTTGACCCTGGCTCTGCTCATCTGATGCGGGAAACCTGCCGCCCATCTGCCCCTACTCAGTGCCTTTTTTTGACAGAAACGAAAGTGTCAGGCACTAAACGGATTCTGTTTTCTGATCCTGATGAAGATCATTTTCCAGATCCAGACACACGGTCCCGGCTCCCAGGGTTTCCATCGCGCTCTGGCGCATGGACCGGGCGATCTCCTCCAGGGAATCCAGTCGGTTCAGAGAATTGCGCAGAATGCCCAGTCCCTCGGACAAGGCCAGGATGGTGGCGGCTGCTTTTTCCTTGTCCGGGACGTGGACCAGGCCAGCCTTTTCCCAGGCTGTGATCTCTTTGATGCCGAATGCAATGAATTTTTTCTGCATGGCCTGGATCCGGTCCCGGATATCCGGATTTCTGAACCCCATGGCGTAACAGGACCAGAACACCGCGTCCCGCTGGGGGCCTTTACCGCTGGTGGTGAAAGGATGTCCATCAGACACCGGAACCGGTCTTTTGGTGTGGTGTGTTTTTCCAGTTCCGCGTGGTAGGATCGCATGGAAATTCTGAACAGATAATCCACCATTTCCATGATCAGGCCTTCCTTGCTTTTGAAATAATGGATCAGCAGTCCGGAGTTGACCCCCATGCGGGTGGCAATCTTGCCGATGGTCATGCCCATGAAGCCTTCATCTTCCACCACTTTGTAGGTATGGTGAAGGATTTCGGGTTTTCGAATATGAGAGATACTTTTGCGGCCCATGCCCGGGGTCCTTGTTTTGATTACCTGTCCGCTTATTTATATAAGGGCCTGGGGGGGATGTCAATTTTTTTCACCGGCCGGATGGAACCGGCTATCAAAGAGGCCGGGGACCGGTAAGAACAGATGCCGGAATGATGCACTTGTTTCAAAGCGGAATCGGGGCGCTTTGGGGGAGTGCCGCCCGGTCGGGGTGCCTTCCTGTCGGCCTGGAATCCACGGAGAGTCTCCGACAGTCTGTCAGTAAGACACCCCGGTCGGGGCGCTGCTGTGTAAAAGGTAAAAGATCGGCTGCCCAGCCTGGTTCAGACCACGTTTCCTTTCCCCGCCAGGTTTCTGCCGTGCAAAGAGTTTCAGGACAAAGATGGATGCTGACTGGTCTGCGGGTTGAATTCCGCAAAACCAGTCAGCAGGGGGTTCCGGGTCTTCAGTGCCTTCTTTCGGTTCATGTCAGGAAAAACAGGGACATGAGAACAAGGCCTTGATGGGGAGGGCCGCATTTGACATTACCTGCAGCCCCCCCGAGGATCAGGCTAAAGCCCGGCGGTCGTTCATGTCCACCAGAACTCTTTCCCGGGCCTTGTCAATGCCCAGCTGTTTGCGTTTTTTGTCAATGTGATCGATCATCAGTCGGGCAATTTCGATGGGATCCACGGCCATGCCCCATTTGCCGTATCCCTGCTTTTCCAGCCCGTCAAACAAAAGTTCATGGAACCGGGTGCCGGCCAGGGCGGGAAATCCTACCCCGAACACCGTGTACACCCCGGAAGCCACAAAATACTGACCGATTGCCAGGGCTTTCTCGCTCATCCATTCCGGCGCACATCCGGCCGCAGGCAGGTCGGCAATGCTGTTGCCCAGGCCTCCTGCCTTGACCATGGCGGAAGCCGCAATCAGGATCCGGGTGTTGTCCACACACGAGCCTAAGCCCAGCACCGGGGCATGCCCACTGTCTCACAGACCTCGGACAGGCCCGGACCGGCCAGGGCTGCGGCTTCGGGTGTCAGATAACCGGCTTTGGACAGGGCGATCTGGGAACATCCGGTCTGGAGCACCAGCACATCGTTGCGGATCAGCTCCTTGACCAGTTCCACATGCACGTAATCCTGCTGGACCTTGGGATTGGTACACCCCACCACCCCGGCCACGCCCCGGATCCGGCCGTTGATGATATTGTCGTTCAGCGGAGAGTAGGATCCTCTGAACGTGCCGCCCAGCATGTATTCGATGTATTCATGGGAAAATCCCTGAATTCCTTTCTGGACCTGCTTGGGAATCTGAACCGGTTTGCTCCGGGATCCGAACCGGGATATGGCCCGGATCAGGACTTCATCCGTGCAGGCCCGGGGATCGGTTTCGTTGAACTGAATATGGGCGGCTCCCTCGATGTGGGCCCGGTCGCTGGTGGTGATTAGATGGGTGTCATAGCACTGGGCCACCTGGGCCAGCCCCTGCTTGATGCACTGAATGTCCACGACCATGGCGTCCACCGCACCCGTGACCAGGACCGCTTCCGTGGACGAGAAATTGCCGGCATGGGGAATGCCGTGACGGGACATCATCTCCGCGCCGGAGCAGCACATGCCCACCAGGTTGATGCCAGCGGCCCCTTTGTCTTTGGCTGTCTCAATGAAGAACGGGTCGTTCACCGCAGCCAGCATGCCTTCGAACATGGCCGGTTCGTGTCCGTGGACAATGACGTTCACATGGTCTTCCTTGAGGACCCCCATGTTCACTTCCGCCAAAATTGGAGACGGTGTACCGAACATGATGTCGGACAGTTCTGTGGCCACCATGGAACCGCCCCAGCCGTCAGCCAGGGCCGTGCGGCTGATCTGCTTGATCAGGTGGGTGTGATCCTGATCGCATCCTATATGGGTCCGGCTCATCATTTCCATGACTTCTTTCATGGCCCCCGGGGACGATGCCGTCCTTTCGCCACAGTTCCAGGGTGGCGGGCGGCACCCGCTTCATGAACGGCATTTCACCTTCCACATTGGAAAAGGTCTTTTCCAGCTCATTGTACACGTCTCTGCCGATTTCCTGCACGGACCGGTCTTCGGTGTCAATGCCCAGAGACTCGGCCAGCTGGTCAAGTTTCGGTGTGTTGGTGATGGTGAAATCCGTGACTTTGTTTTCAATAATGTTTTTGAACAGATGCAGGATGTGCTGGCCATGGTCATTGTGGGAAGCCGATCCTGTGGCCACATTCCTTGCCAGATTGCGGGCCGTGATAGTATCGATGGTGGCACCGCAGATACCGACTTTTTTATAGGGATCCCGGGGATTGAGCCGGCAGGGCCCCATGAAACAATGTTTGCAGCAGGCCGATTCCACACCGATGGGACAGGCCTTCATGTCCACGGCCCGGTCCAGGTTAAGAATAACGCCATCTTTGCGGGCTTTTTCCAGCATCTGGCGGGTGGCTTCACAGGTGGTCCGTTCCGATGCCGGAACCTGTTTGGTGACAGGGATATCCTTGGGCATAATCATCTCCTCTTAAAATCAGGTTATCATCGATTCTTTTTTACGAAAATTTTGGAAGCGGCCATCGGCAAAACGATGACCGGTTTATCTTCCCCCTTGTGATACCTATGATGCACCAGAGGGAAGATTTATTCCTTGATTTATATCAAGAAGATGAAAAAAGTTATGCGCCGATCACGTCCAGGGCTGCGAACCGCGGTTCGTGCAGCGGGATGAGAATGTCCGCCTGTTTTTTCACGGTTTCCAGAATATGGTACGCGTCATAGACATTCACATGGGTGCCCGGCGGGATCACCGCCATTTCCATGCCAAGGATTTCCGGCGGCGGCGACAGGTTTTCATCAATGATGCAGAATCCGGTGATGGCGGCCCTGCCTTTTGGCGTATCCACCAGCACGGTCATGCCCCCCCGGGTGTGGGCCGGGGTATGGAGCATCCGGATGCCGGGAACGATGTCCGTGTCAGCGGTCAAAACCCGGATCTGGCCGTTGTCTTCGACATCTTCGATATAATCCTCCAGGTAGCGATAATCCAGGGGATGGGGATTGTGCACCGCTTCCAGCTCTTTATCATGGACAAAGAACCGGGCGTTTTCACATTTGTAATCATTTTCGCAGTGATCCGTGTGCAGGTGGGTGTGGATCACGATGTCAATGTCGCTTGGAGTGAGATTGTGGCGGGCCAGCCCGTCTTCGAAGGTGTAGATTTTGCCGTTAATGGCAGATTCCCGGTCTTCGGACTGGATGGGGTGCATCTCGCCGGTGTCCACCAAAATGGTCTGGTCACTGCCCTTGATAAGCCAGGAGTAGATGGGAATCGTGTAGGTTTGGCCCTGGCCGTGCTGATAAGTCATCATGCTTTTGTCAAATACTTTGGTTCCCATGACAATGGGATGAATGGTCAATGGTCCGGTCATGATGGTTCCTCTTTACGCTGAAAGGACAGCGGACAATTTCTGATTCAGGTCTTTTGCACCGGTCTGTTTCAGGTTCCGGTGCAGGGAGGTGAAGATTTCTTTGACAATGCCAGTTTTGGGCTTTGGAGACAGCAGCTGGACTTCCATGGTTTTGATATCCATCACCACTTCTTCCACCCAGGCGTAGGCGTTGGTTTCTTTTTCCAGCGCGGTCTTGATTTCTGCCAGCAGTTTGCTGACCATTTCTATCTTTTCAGGGTCGAGCACCGGGGCCCGGCCCAGAGTCAGTGACTGTTCATGCGGGGTGCCGGGCAAAGATCTGCCCAGGGTTTTCAGACCGTTTTCGGTGATGGCAATGCCGCCGGACAGGGTTTTGAGTTCGGCCAGGTCCTGGATGAACAGTGATTCCGCCAGGCTGCCGGCTTCGGATTTTTCCACTCCCAGAGCAGCACCGATATCATACATGGACACCTGAATATCGGGATCCCCCTGGGTCATGGTGCACAACTGATTCAAAAAAGCACGTTCTTCCGGATTATCCATAATCTCCTTCACCGGGTCAAAGTATCGTTACGACCCGGTTGTTATTCAAAGTTCCGAACCTGTCGGGCCGGACGTCAAAAACGGTGTGGTTTCGTCGATGCGTGCCGGTTGTCAGTGAAAGGAGTTCAATGATGGTGGCCGCATCCCCCCTCTTTCTTGTTTTTCTTCCCCTGGCACAGGTCAAACATGTGAAACAGCTGGAGGTCGCCGGATTTAATCAGAGCCAGGTTTTCTCTCACGGTGTCTTTCCGGGCTGCATAGACCCGGATGTCGGCGTTGTGCATGTTGCGCTGGCCCCGTCTCCGATACATTTAGTGACTACGGCATCCACAGCATCTTTTTGTCGAATATGCCGGTCTTGCACCCGGCATCGGGATTGTCGATTTTTCGGTTTGTCCGGGCCTGGATGTCACCGGTTTCGAGGTTCACCACCAGAAACAGCTCTGCCGTGCCGAAATGGTCATTGACCAAACTGTCCAGCCCTTTGTCTTCGGTGACCGGAAATGCGATTTTCATGGGTTCCTCCGTGCAAATAATGATGATTCTGCCGGGCGGTCATGCCCGGCAATTAGAACTAGAATAACGCATTCATGGACAAAATCAACCATGAAGCCGGTTTGAACACAGAAAATTATATCACAACCGTCCGGGGCAGGGGCTTGATGAACGATTGTCTTAGACTGTAAGTGTAGGCCCCTTGAAACGGGATCATCAAGATATCCCCTTCCTGAATGCCACTGCCGAAATATGAATATCCCCAAACATCGTGCGGGGTGCACAAAGATCCCAAAATACGGCAGGGCCGTTCGCTCAGGCCGGGCCGGGTCAGGTTGAGCACCGGAAAATAATCGGTTTCAAATCGTTCCCAGCCCACGGCATTGGTGCCGGCATCCGTGATCACCAGATCCGGCATTTTTTTGTCAATGACCTGGACAACGATGTGCACGGCATCGTGACAGATCCACCGGCCAGGCTCAAAACAGATGACCGGAGACACGTGGGGCAGCACATGATTGTGCAGCGCTTCGGACAGATCCCGGGCAAAGGTTTTCAGAGGTGCGGCCGGCAGATGACAATGGTGCAGCGGATCGTCCGTTACCAGCCATTCCCCCTTTTCCGGCCAGTATCCGCCGCCGATATCAATGAATCGGCAGCCGGACAGAAATTCAGGGGCATACACCCAAGCAATGTCCCTAAATCACGGATGATCTCTTTTTGCCGGTCCGGGGAAAGGTTCCAGGAGGAATGAAATTGAATGCCGGTACAGTCCAGAAACGGATGGTCCAGGATTTCCCGGATCAGGGACGTCAGCTGGTCCGGCAGGATCCCGAATTTTTGCCACAGCCCCTCGGGCTGGCAGTTGAGCCGCACGCCGGCAGACAGGCGCTGTTTTTTTCCCGTCAGGACTGCCATCAGGCGCCGGCATTCTCCGATGCTGTCCATCAGCAGGGTCACCCGGTTCGGATGGGCTGCGGCCAGCATCAGTTCATCTCCGGTTTTGCCCGGACCGCTGAAAATGATGTGGTCGGTATCCATTTCCAGGGCCGCTGTCAGCTCCAGACCGGAGGACACGTCCAGGCCGAATCCTTTGGCTGTCAGGATCCGGGATATCTCAGGCATGGAGTTGCTTTTCATGGCAAAGTAAAACCGGGTGGCCGGCAGCCGGGATTCGAAAGCGGTACGGAACCGTCCGGCCTGATCGACGAGTTCGGGCGAATCCACCAGAAACAGAGGTGATCCATGGGCCGCAACCGCATCCAGAAACCGCCGGGATTGAGCGAATACAGGGGTGATTTGATCTCTAAGAAACCCGGCCGTCATGACAGGCGGCGGGGGAATGGTGTGAACGGTCATGGCCGGATGTCGATTTCCAGTCGCCGGATCAGCAGGGAGCAACGGGTTTCGGGAAAATTCCATCCTTGGGTGTCAAAGATGACATGTCCCAGCAGCCAGGAGTTATAGTCATCCGGGGGCAGGACAATCCGGTGGCCGGGTTTCCGGATTAGATGGATCTGCTTGACCCGGGGCTCCGATGCCAGTTGCCGAAAATCGATCCCCTGAAGGATCCCGTTTTTCCGGGCATGGATCCGGATGGCCATATGGGGGGAGAACCGGACTGAACCGGGGGACCATGACCGATGTCTGGCCGCTTCCAGGGTCAGTTTCAAAATATCCAGGTTCCCGGAGATGTCCAGCAGCCAGGGCAGACAGTCGCCGCCGGGCCGGGGTGTGATTTCCAGCAGATACGGCCGGTTGTGTCTGATCACAAAATCCACCATACAGATCCCGGTGTGAAGTCCCAGTGCCCTGGCCGCCTTTTCCAGGAAAGCAGTCAGGGTTTCCACCGGCACCTGCAACGGCAAAATCCCTGGCACTTCATATCCGGCGGCCGTGCCGAAAGGCATGCCTGCAGGGATCATTTTCCGGGCCAGGCGGATCAGGGTCAGGTCGGTATCCGTCAGGATGAAATCCGCACTGTACTCGGGTCCGGAAATTCGTTCCTCAGCCAAAATCAGGCGATCCGGATGGGCGAACAGCGCGTTTCCATTTCTTTTTTCAAGGCCTGAAGCCATTGTCTGCCATGCAATTTCCGCTTCCTTGCGGTTGCCGCATTGAAACACCAGCTCACTGCCGCTGCCCCAGGCCGGTTTCAGCACCAGACCGGTGTTGACCAGCTTGAAAAGCGACATCAGATCATCCATGCCCTGAACCGGCCATACCCGTGGACAGGGAATGCCCTGTTTCTGCCACAATCGCTTAGCGATTTGTTTGTCCCGGCAGTTCAGGATGGCAGATTCACCTGGATAGGACAGGTTCAGGGTTTTGGCCAGACGGGATGCGGTGATCATGGATTCACAGTCGAAGCACGCAATGCCCGCAGGGGTCTGAGAAAAGGTCTCCATGTGGGCGGTCAACGCCTGGACCAGCCCGGCTGTGTCTGACAGATCGCGGACCAGTTCTTCGGATGGCGCCGGCACGGGATCTTTTGCAGACCGACGGACAGACGGGGCTGTGATGAAAAGCGCCTCACCCGGACACCGGGACCGGATCCATTGAATATAGTCGGCAGTGGTCCCCACCACCAGTACTTTGGGGGAGTTATGCACAGCGGATGTGGTGCTCCTCTGCATGAATGCCTTGCTCCTGAACCATGGACCGGGTGAAAAGTTGATACAGCGGCACAGAGGTCAGGCGAAACCGCTGTTTCCAGTTGAAATCACCGCACAGAAAATCCACATATTTCAGGTGTTGGCTGCACGCCCATTTCAAATGATGCTGGTTGATGAGTTTGGCAACACCGGGAAATTCCGGACTAGTGCCCCCGGCCAGCAGGGTGTAAGTGCCTTTCCACAAGGCACCCATATCCACGGCGGCCAGTTTTCCGCCGATATGCACGCAGGTCATTCGAAGCAATCCCATTTTGTCCAGAAATTCCGCCAGCAGTTCAAAAGAGCGGAGAAACCGGGAGTCGTAAAAATAGGCATCCGGCCCGAATGCCGCCAGGTTCAGTCGGAACAGATGATTCATGTCCCACCGGGTCCCTTGGGAAATGCGGGCTTCCTGAGCTTCCAGCTTTCGGGTGTCTGCATTCAGTTTTTTCCGGGTTTTGCCTGGAATGGACTGCCAGTAGGTGTCAAAGCGAAATCCGTACAATGCCGGGAAAAACAGATACCGGTTTTCGTCCGGATCCAGCATGCCGGCCCGGTATTTGATATATCTCATATGTACCGGGCCGGGCACGGCATCCAGAAGCGTTTTCAGGATGTCCGGGGAGTGTGCGATGATCCGGTTTTGTTCAAGCCAGGTTTTGCCCTGCCAGGTTTCTCCGGGAAACTGGACAAAAGTGCCGGCTTCATCGTTTTTGCACAGGGACAGCAGCCCCACAGGCCGGCCGGCTTTTTCAGCCACATGAAACGCCAGGGGCCGGTTAAACGCCTTGTGAAAACACCATCGGACCGGCCACAGGTCGAACAGGACCCGGCCGGGCCATAGACTTTCCCACAGTTTTCTGCAATGGGCCGGGTCCTGATACAGGACAGGGTGTATGCCGCTCATTCAGTGACGGTGGGTGACGGAAATCCTGGAAAAGACCCGCCAAAACTGGTTTGAGAGAACTGCTGAACCACTTCCGGGTCATACGCTTTGCAGCTGAACACATCCAGGTAAACCGTGTTGGTCAGGTTGGCAAAATGGGCGGAAATCAGTGAGGTTTCTATCAGCTGGACCATGGAAAATCCTGCCACTTTTTCATCTTCGCCGAAATGCACCACCTGGGTCTCTCCGAAGCGCTTCATTTCGATCAGATCACAAAGCTGGACCACAAATGATTTAATATAATCGGCATCCCGGATTTTTTCGGGGTCGCATTCATAAATATCGATGGCACATGCAATACCCCAGGGTTCCGGGCTGGTTTCCAGGGTGACGTTTGAACGGACAAGGGGGGATATGGTCATGTGAGAGTTCCTTTTTTATCTGCGGCAGCACGCAGCTACCATTTTGTCTGGTTCGATTTTTCTGATACGGTTTTTGTCTGATTTCCGGTGATTGTGGAGTTCCCGTCGGTCTTCCCAGCACAGATCCTCTTCCTGGTTTCCTTGAATTTAGGGCTTTGTGCCTGGAGTGCCGGCTGTTTCTCTTTGAATCATCTGGTTGCCTTTCTGGTTTTTCTTTTTTTAGGGGTCCCGCAGTCTACCGGAATCCGGTTCGATCCGCTTTGAGCTATCCGGGCAAAAGCAGAAATTGTGCCAGAAGTTGTATTTTTAAAATTTCGATTGAAAACAGCCGGTTGAAAAAAAGGCGCGGACCGGTTCGACGGACTTTTTCAGTAATTGATTGCTTAAATTGAATATTTCGGATAATGTATACCGAAAATATTTTTCTCCGATCATCCGGCTGGCGAAAGAAAAAACAGGGGTGCTCAGGACGGCACGCCGGTTTTTCTGGATTTTACCATTCAATTGCGGTATGTGTTTTTTCTGTTCGACAGGAGACTGGAACACGGTGAAATTCGGTATTGAATTACCAGAATCAATTACCGGAATAAGTGAATAAAGGAGACCTTTTCTGTGCTGACCCGGCTGGTCTGTGCCGTAAAAGAAAAAAACTGGCGGTTGCCATTGAAAAACGCCTGGCCCAGGCGGATGTCCGTCTCACCATTTTCATCATCCCCGCAATACCTGGCAGGATCTGGTACGAAGCGGCGGGGATGTGTTCCTCATCAGCCGGATCCTGATCCCCAGGCCTTTGGAAGCCAGTGTCGCTATTCTCAATAACCTGCCGGAAAAACCCATTACCATTATTCTGGATGACCGGGAGTCATCCAAGGCCCATGCTGACCTTCTGGGAGCGGGTGCCGATATGGTGCTGTATGCCGGACTGCCTCCGGACCGGCTGGTGGAAGCCATTGAAACCTCGCTGGTTTCTCGGCAGCAGTTCTATGATTTGAACCGGTTTGACCACCGGGGCCGGTCTCAGCCCCGGCTGCACGATTTTACCTCCAGCAGCCGGGATATGCAGATGTTTCTGGAGGAGGTCCGGCAGGTGGTGGCCACAGATACCAGCCTGCTGCTCCAGGGAGAGACCGGTGTGGGTAAAGAACATCTGTCCAAAGCCATTCACATGGAAAGCCACCGGGCTGCCGGCCCGTTTATCGCCCTGAATATGGCGGCCATTCCGGATCAGCTCATGGAAAGTGAACTGTTTGGCCATGAACAGGGCGCGTTCACCGGCGCAGTCCGGTCCCGCAGGGGTGCATTCGAACTGGCCCACGGCGGTACCCTTTTCCTGGATGAAATCGGGGAGATGCCGTTGAAAATGCAGTCCAAGCTCCTCAGGGTGCTACAGGATTTCGAGTTCACTCCGGTGGGGGGAGAGTCTTCCGTCTGGGTAGACGTCCGGGTGATCGCCGCTACCAATAAGGACTTGACCTGGGAGGTGGAGAAGAAAAGGTTCCGTCAGGATTTGTATTACCGGCTGGGGGTCATCACCCTGACCTTGCCCCCGCTTCGGCAGCGCAAAGAGGATATTCCCGCCATGGCTGAACGTTTTCTGGTTCACCAGGTCCAGCGGATCGGACGGGATATCGAAGGCTTTTCCGATGATGCGGTCCGTGCTTTGTGCGGGTATTCCTGGCCTGGTAATGTCCGGGAACTGATGAACGTGATTGAACGGGCGGTCTTGCTTTGCCGGTCCGATTGGATTACACTGAAAGATCTTCCTTCCGGATTTCATGCGGCCAGGCAAAAGACTGAAAACGGGAACTGGATGAATGCGGTGGAACCCCATTCTGAATTCGCCTGGGAAGACAAAACCCTGGATCAGGTTAAGTCAGAGGTCATGACCTGTATAGAAAAAAAATATCTGGAAATGGTGCTGGAAAAAACCCGGGGCCGTGTGGGAGAAGCCGCGCGGCTGGCAGGTATTCATCCCAGAGGGCTGTATGGGAAAATGAAAAAACTGGGTATTGACAAGGAACGGTTCAAATCCGGCGGGAAAAAGGATTGAATCCTTTTAAAAATGAATGGCTATCGGTTTCAGAACAGGAATGACCTGTGAAGTTGAAGCGGTTGAAATCAAAAGCAGTATCCGTTGAGTGGACGATCCCGGCCCTTTGTCTGATTTTCGCCATTGTTCTCATGTATGTCAAACCGTTTCTGGTCGGCCGAATGTTTCATTATCCGGTGTCGGTGCCGATCCTTTCCGAAAGCCGGTCCGGCTCCGTCTTGACCGTTCTGTATCACGAACGGCCCCCTTATTATGTCACGGGTCCCTTAGGCATTTACGGCCTGTGTGTGGATCCGGTGAAAAAGCATTTTCAACTGCCGGTATCATCGCTGAATGGGTCAAGGTGCCGGCGGCAGGCAGCTGGACATGTTGAAACCCAATACCCCGGATATCTGTGCCATCGGCTGGTTCAGAAATCCGGAACGGGAAAAAATCGCCGTGTACTCCCATGCCATCTATCAAGACCGGCCGATGATTGCGCTGGCCCGGGCCGACAACCGCGGACTCGTCTCCCATCGTCTGCTGGCCCAGACCTTTGAAAATCAGGCGTTGATGTTTTTGCGCAAGGATGGCTATTCCTATGGCCCTTACATTGATGACATGATTCTCGAACATGGTCCCCGTTGGGTGATCACCACTGCGGAAAATGTTGGTATGCTGAAATTGATTTATGAAGGGCTGGCGGATTATTTTTTATTTCCGAAGAAGAGGCGATCGAGCTGATCCAGACATCGGGTCTGCCGGCCGATGCGTTTCGATTTATCCGGTTTTCGGACATGCCGGCGGGAAACAAACGGTACCTTCTGTTCAGCCGGTCAACGGATAAGGCCCTGGTGGACAAGGTGAATGCCGCCATCCGACAAGACCGGCTGCCCGGAATGACAAAAAAGGAATGACATGAAAAGAGACCAGTATTGAAGCGGAATTATCATGCATCCATGGCTGCACTCCTGCTGCTGGCCGTGTTCGTCACCCTGGTGTTCGCTCATGAATACCGGACTCGAAAAAAAGCCCATGACCGAATAGCGGTCCATGCGGATATGATCTCCAACGTCTTGTGGCATTACAATGAGGAAGGGGCTTCCCAGTACCTGTCGCTTGCCGCTGAACTCGAGAAGTATGTCTCTGTCACGGTGGTGGATACCCGGGGAAACGTGCTTCAGGGAGTGTCTGAAATTCCTTTGCAGGGGCTGGACCGGATTGCCGGGGCCATGGGGCTGATCCTCCGGCATTCCCTGGAGGCACCGGTCCGGTACAACGACCGAATCATCGGTGCCTTGAAGGCGAAGCGGATTTGTAAAAGCATTTATTTTGACGCTGTGTTACTGCTGGTCCTGGTCATGATATTCATGATTTTTCTGCTTTACACCCGGCTGATGAATGAAAAAAAAGTGCTGGAAAACCGGGTGGCCTACCGCACAAAAGAGTTGTCAGAAGTCAATACAAACCTGCAGAAAGAAATCCGTCAGCACAAAGCAGCCAGACAGGCCCTGGAAAAAAGTGAAGAGCGGTATCGGGCCTATTTTGAGGAAAATATTGCAGGGGCCTATATTTCCACTCCTTCCGGCCGTCTGATTGACTGTAATCAACAGTATTTGGATATTTTCGGATTCAAGGACAAAGACCAGGCTTTGACTGCCTCCATCGGAAACATTTATCACCGCCGAGAGGAGCGCCAGCAGTTTCTGAATGCCCTGGAGGAGAACAAAAAGTGTCCGCATATGAAACAAGATTTAAAAAAACGGACGGTACCATGATCCATCTCATTGAAAATGCCGCGGCCGTATTTGATGACACCGGCCGCCTGAATCACATTCGGGGATTTCTGCTGGATGTCACAGAAAAACACCAGCTTGAAATACAGCTGTTGCAGACACAGAAAATGGAATCCATCGGTCGCCTGGCCGGCGGAGTGGCCCATGATTTCAACAACATGCTCAATGTGATTCTCGGACATGTGGACCTGGCATTGAACAAAATTGATTCATCGTCTCAACTGCGAAACCATTTGCAGCAAATCAGAAATGCCGCCACCCATTCAACGGATATCACCAAGCAGCTGTTGGCATTTGCCAGAAAACAGAGCATTTCCCCCCGGGTCCTGGATATCAACAAAACGGTCGAAGATATGTTCAAAATGCTGCGCCGACTCATTGGTGAAGATATCAATCTGGTGTGGAAACCGGGGAATAATCTAGGAACTGTGAAGATGGATCTGTCCCAAGTCCACCAGATCCTTGCCAACCTGTGTGTGAACGCACGGGATGCCATTGCGGATGTGGGCCGTATCACCATTGAAACGGAAATGATAACAATTTATGAATCAGATGACTCAAATCTTTCGGGTGCCGTTCCCGGAACATTTGTTCGGTTGCGGGTGACCGATGACGGATGCGGCATGGACCAGCAAACACGGGACAACCTGTTCGATCCCTTTTTCACCACCAAGGAGGTGGGCAAAGGCACGGGTCTGGGATTGTCCACGGTATATGGGATCGTCAAGCAGAACAACGGATTCGTTCAGGTGAATTCCCTGCTGAATCAGGGAACCACATTTGATGTATTTCTGCCCCGCCATTCAGATCCCCCTGGAGAAAATGGGATCACTTCACATGAGAAAGTTCCGGCCGGCAATGGAGAGACCATTCTGGTGGTGGAGGATGAGACTTCGATCCTGGAACTGCTTGAAACCATGCTTGAACAACTGGGGTACACCGTGTTGGCGCAAACCTCATCCACGGCTGCTCTGGACCTGGCCAGGACCCGCGACGGCCGGATTGACCTGCTGATCACGGACGTGATTATGCCGGAAATGAACGGCCGGGAACTGGCCAGACAGATCTGTGAACAACACCCGGAGGTCCGGTTGCTGTTCATGTCCGGCTACCCTGCCAATGTCATTTCCCAGCAGGGGGTTCTGAACAAAGGGGTCCAGTTCATTCAAAAGCCTTTTTCCATGCAGGATATTGCCGCGAAGGTGCATGAGATTTTGAGTTAGATTTTTCTGTCCGTCTCCTCCGGACTGCATTCGTCCGGGTGGTCAAAGCATCGCTCCACGTCGGTACGCGATACTGACCGGGCATCGGCATATCTGGCTACCAGCCAGTACCCGATGCTTGCGGCGAAGACCAGTGCGGCCGTGGCAAAAATATACGCGGGCTCCACCACTTTGAAATCCAGGATGATGACTTTCCGGGCGATGGCCATCAGGGCTGTGGCCATGACGATTTTGACATGGATTACGTCATCCCTGAGATAGATGGTGATGTTGATGAAGATTTCGATGGCGATAAGCACCGCCATGAACGCCCCGAACGTGGCCAGAATATCGCTGATGTTCATGAGCATGACCGGCGGGGTACGTAGTTTTCCATAAATCTCCCAGGCCACGTCCACCACCCCCAGAGAATCACCAGGGTCATCAGGACCGCCAGGCACCGGACACTGAAGCGGATCACAGTCCGCAGTTTCTGAATCAACGGTTCATTGGGATTGAACATATCATCCATGACATATCTCTCTTAATTTGAAACCGAGTCCCGATTCAGGCGTATGGTTACGATCCGGTACCCGGTATGGCCCGAAGAGCAGTTTGCTCAATCCGGCAGTCCGGACAAACGAGGTGGAGGCACTGAAACTTACTTTCCGGCAGCCACCACGGATAAAGTTTCTGCCTTACCGGAAAGTGCTCCGGCCAGGCAGGGTCTCCAGCCGCCATTATCGGATTGTTTCATTTCCTTTCTCCGTTAAGTCAGCAGTTGGATTGTCTGAATGTTACGCCAGAAAGAGCGGCATTGCAAAGGGAAAATATCGATCACATCAGGGCCGGGGCCACCACACTGCCCGGGATCATGGCCGCGAGCATCAGCAGCGGAAGACTGAATTGAATTCGAACCCGGCAATAAAGGCAAATATCCCGCTCTTTACCAGGGTGGTGGCGCCGTTGTAGAACGTATTCGTTTGAAGGTTTAAATGTTAAATTGTAAGGGTTGCGTGGATTCCTGGGGGTGTGGATTTCGGCCATTTGCCGGGTGTTCCGGCCGCTGCAAAGACGGGGATCTCACGTCAAATGGGGCTTCTACCCCCATGACATGCAGTCTTCCCGAGGTGTCCGGAACAAAGGCAAAATCGATATTCTGTCCGTTGAACCGAATCCTGCCCACCTCGGTATGGGGGCCCCCTAAAGACTCGATGATATTCTTGACCGAAGCGATGCGGGTCAATGGATAATCCAGGTCTTCTTCCTGACGGCGGTCCGGCAGAAAAAAAACAAATACTGGATCGAATGCCACCGAAATAATCACACCGTATTTGTACTATGCCGGCACAAAAGTTTAAATGATCTTTTACCCTGCCGATCAAAGCGGAAACAGAAATGATCCGGCAGTTTAATGATTGAACCCGCCGGAGTTGGAAAAGCAGTTTCCGGGCAGGATCCGTTTCCAGCAGATCACCAAGCATCACTGAACTATGAACCCATGAAGGATCTGATGGTGTTCTGGGAAAATCAATGTCATCAGGATTGTGGTTGAGGCCCCAGGAAATCAAGTATTGTTGCACTGTAGAATTTTTATAGTCTGGATTTCCATGTCATTGATATAATACATCAATGGCATGGCATTGGTCACATCCGGCGCCCGGCCTGTTGTGACCGATGCCGCCAGTTCCCTTGTTGCCATCCATTGCGGGGACGCAGCATCAGTAAAAATGGAGGTGAAACCGAAGGTAGAAATTCAAGAACACATGATACGTCTTAACAGCCAATACCCTGATCGGGTATGAAAAACACTCGGTTTTCAATTGTTTTGCTATTCTTCATAAATATCCATTTGAGGGTAATACTTTTCCGCGCACTCGCGGCAGATGCTGTGACTGAACTGTGCCTCTGAATGCTTTGCCAGATATTCCTCCATCTGCTTCCAGTATCCTTTGTCATCTCTGATTTTTTTACAATGCATACAAAGCGGCAGAAGGCCACTTAATTTTTTCACTTCCGCCAGTGCCTTTTGAAGATCTGCAATCAACCGTTCTTTTTCCAGCTCTTTTTGTTTCATCTCAGTGGTGTCACGAATGATCCCCTGGTATCCGTTTATGGAACCATCCAAAGAACGGCGAACAGTTGCCGAAATCTGGCAGTCCATCACATTGCCGTACCTGTCCGTGAGCTTGACTTCATAGTCTTTAACAAAGCCGTTTTTTTCGATGTCTTTTGTGAATTTGAGCCTGTCGTCAGGATTTGCATATAAATCTTTGGTTCTCAGTGTATTCAGGTCTTCTTTTTTAACACCAAACAGGGAAATAAACGATTGGTTCGCCTCAATGATATTTCCCTGCATAGAGCTGAAATATAAGGCCTCTCTGGCACTTTCAAATAATATTCGAAATTTCTCCTGGCTGCTTCGGAGTTTCTGATCGGCCAGTTTACTCTGGGTGATGTCCTGGACCACGCCAGCCACTTTTATAGGCATACCGGTATCATCTCTGATCACTTCAGCAATGGATCTGATAATCCTTTTTCCGGCCCTGAAACAGGCCGAATCTCAACTCTAAATCATAGGGTTTTCCTCGTTCTATCAGATCCCAAAGAGCCTGATGAACCCTTTCTCGATCCGGAATACAGTTTTCAATTTCATCGAAAGTGGAATGGTTCACACCGGGATCAAATCCATATATTCGTTTGGCCTCTGTGGAGCCCCAGAAACGGCCCGTATTCAGATCGAATTCCCAGTTCCCCACCCGCCCCATTCGCTGGGTAGTTTTATAACGACGTTCATTTTCTAGAAGCGCTTCTTCCGCTTTTCTGCGCATGGTGATGTCTCTGGCGATGCCGAGCACGCCGACAAGACTGCCTTCAGGGGTTTTCATCGGAGTCTTGATCGTTTCAAACAGCCCCCGGTAACCATCGTCTGCAAATGTCAGCCATTCTTCATTGATGGCTGGCCGGTTCATTCCCATTGCTTTGCGGTCATGCGCGCGAAAAGAATCAGCAAGGTCCTTGTCTACGAAATCATAATCTGTGTTGCCGACAATCGCCGTCTCTTTTGCGCCAAAAAATCGCTCAAATGTGGGATTGCAGCTGAAATAAACCCCATCAGGGTTCTTTAACCAGATTAAATCGGGAATCGTATCGACCAATGCCTTGAGTTGGGATCTGGACTCAACCAGGCGCTGCTCCGTATTTTTCTGCTTCGTCACGTCGTTATAAATGGTGACTACTTCGCCTGTCGGGATCCTGAATATATAAGTTTCATAGTAACCTGAAAATTGATCATCCTGATACATTTTTACTGGAAAATAGGCAGGCTCCCCTGTTTTCCACACTTTTCTCATAACAGGGATCAACCCGTAATCATCAATGTTCGGTCTCAGATCTGAAAGGCTCTTTCCGAGAACTTCTTCCAGGGTTTTACCCTCAATCTCCAGACTTTTTCTGTTGAAATTTTTAACAATGTAATCAGATCCTTTTGATCCGTTATTCATCACTTCATAGATGGCAGAACCACTGGTCATGTAATTGTATAACCCTCTATAAAGTGATTCACTCTTTATCAGGGATTTTTTGGTCATTCCGAGGCCTGTATCTAAATATGGAAACCTTGGCATCGTGCCCCGGCGTTACCGGACAGCACGAACTGATTTCCAGATCAATGTCTATGGGGTGAGTATTACTTCAAAGCTTATCACCACCTGGCATGGTATGCAACCTAAATTCCCTTGCAGGTGTGACGGGTTCGAAGAGATGATCCCGAACTTCCATGGCAGGATGTTTCTTCACCAGAATCAATGACAGTTTCTTGCCTGTCAGCGATTTCATATGATGGTGGTGAACTTCGCCTGGAAAGCAAGCAAGCGGTTGGCTGTGCCATCAAGGTCAGAGAACCAAGCCGTTCCCGCATTGATGAAAAACACCGCCATACAGGCTATGGCCGGGAACAGGTAGTTGGCCGGCCTGAGCATTTTTTCCAGAAAACCAGGCTGATCAGAGCGGTGACCGCGATCACGCCCAGTCCCAGGGTCGGAATGGCGGCGGACAGGCGCATCAGGCTGGTGGACAAGACCAGGCCCCCCAGGCGATCAGTCCGGCGGTGCAGACCACAGAGTTGACCGCCAGGAACTGCCATAGATTGACGGCCGGCCGGTTGCCGCGCTTCATGCTTAGGGCACCCCGGTGGAGAACAGAATGGCCAGGGCCAGATAGATCATTCCCTGTCTCTGTTACTAAAAATAATTTCTCAGTTTCAGTTCAAACGGATGGGGGTTCAGATAGGTCTGGGTCTTGAGCCAGGGCTGATCATATTTGAGCACATAATGCTTGATCAGGGTCAATGGCACGATCAATGGCACGTACCCGTCCCGGTACTGATCAAACTGGTAAGAAGCTCCTGTTTTCGGTGTGGGTGAGATCCTTTTTAAAATACCCCATGGCATGCTGGAGTATATTGATGTTTTTCCTGATGGTGGTTTTCAGGTCCAGGGCTTTGAGCATCTGCCCCTCATAGGTATCCAACAGAGCATCGAAATCCATCTGTTTGCCGCCGGCCACCAGTTTACCCATCTGTCGGTAGATCTCCTGGCTGTGGGACAGGATCAGCAGCTTGTTTTCCGTGTGAAAGGCCACCAGTTTTCCCAGGGTGGGCTGGTTTTCCAGAAATTGTCGCCACCTCTGGAGGGTGAAGATGTTTTCAATGAAATTTTCCCGCAGTTTGGGATCATTGAGCCGGCCGGCCTCTTCCACGGGGATACGGGGAAACCGCTTTGTGAAGGCCCTTGCAAACAGCCCCACCCCGTTGTTTCTCATCTTGCCGTCATCGCCGTATACCTTGATCCGGTAAAGCCCGCTGCTGGGGGATTTGCTCTTGAATATGAATCCGCACAGGTCTTCTTTTTCCAGATTTGGCAGTTTTTGATCGATCCAGGTCTGCATCTGCTGCGTGTGATCCTCACGGGTTTTCCGGGTGATCAACCGGGGATTTTCCGGATCGCCCTCCAGGCGCAGGGAATTTCTGGGGATGGGCATGCCGCATTCCACTTCCGGGCACACGGGCACATATTCGCAGAACATGCCTAACGTCTGGGTGAGAAACCGGTCATGGCTGTGACCGCCGTCATACCGGACAAGATTGCCCAGCAGGCAGGAACTGATACCGATCTTTATGGGTGACAACATGAAAAGATCCTCCAGGTTTATGGTGAAGCAAATGGCACCGTGCCGTTTTCAAAGCAAATCTCTGTTGACTTTGCCGATTTCATTTTTACTATATATTTTCTACGGAAGATTGAAACCTCATTTTTAACAGGAGCAGAGATTTTCATTAATTCCAGGAAAGGAAACGGCGGGTTTCAGGGCCGGGGGGTGGTGATGGCCGGGCTGATTTTGGCTGCGGGGCTTTTTTGCCTGCACACCCACAGAAAAACAGACCTATTCAGAAGCCTCGTGGAAAGATCAGGTGGCCCAAACCCGGGTGGCGGATCTGTATGCCTCCCATGTGGCAGAAAATGGCCGGTTTTTCGCTCCGTGGCTCCTCATGCCGGACAAGAGTTTTCTGGATGTGATGTGGTGGAAATTGTCTTCAAAAACCACTTACACAGAGGAAGAACAGGCCTTTCTGCCGGCGGTCGTACCGGATGCGGTGCAGCGCCTGGCACAGACCCAGGGCGATCTTATCCTGTGGATCGGTCACAATACCTTTCTGGTCCGTTTGAACGGTACATGCTGGCTGACCGATCCGATCTTCTCAAAAAGGGCTCTGGTGCCGGCCCGGGTCACCCCGCCGGCCCTGGCCATTGAAGCGTTTAGCCGCCTGGTGCCGGAAGTAAATATTCTGATCTCCCACAACCACTACGATCATCTGGACCGGGCCACCATGAAGCAACTGCCGGCGGATTCCCCGGTTTTTGTGCCCTTAGGGTTGAAACGTCCGGTTGAAAGGATGAACAAGACCGATGTCCGGGAAATGGACTGGTGGGAGGAACAGGACCTGGGCGCCGGGGTCCGCCTTGTCTGTCTGCCGGTCCAGCACTGGTCCCAGCGTATCGCCCAGGGCAGAAATAAAACCCTGTGGGCCTCCTGGCTGTTGATCACGCCGGATGTCACCCTGTATTTTGGGGGAGACACCGGGTATTTCAAGGGGTTTGAGGAGTTCGGCCGTCGGTTTCCCGGGATCGACTATGCGTTTATGGCCACCACGGCCTACCATCCCGGTGGTTCATGGCTTACAACCACATGAACATTCCCGAGGCAGTCCAGGGGTTTGAAGCGCTGGGCGCCCGGTATTTCATTCCCACCCAGTGGGGCACGTTTCATCTGGGAGATGAGCCAGCCGGATATCCTGGTCTGGACCTGGCCCGGTATATTGCGGACAACCAGCTGGATTCAGAGCGGTTCAAGATCATGGATATCGGCGAGATTCTTGTTATAGAGTCAGAAGTGACACGAAAAAAGAACGTGGATTGACAGGATGCACCGGCGCTGGATATGCTGAATTATTTTTTGTTCTCTTCAAACATTTTTCGAAAGGTTCCGGTTGAGTCGGATTTGTCAAAGGTTTTATGGCAAAACCTAGACCCCCCCAGTTCCATGGCTTTTTTTCGTCCATATGGTCGCTGTGGCCTGTGCAGAGAATGATCGGAACATCCGGATGAATCTTTATGATTTATCGGGCCAGGCGATCCCCCCGCTATATCCGGCATGGCCATGTCGGTGATTATGAGATCAAACTGTTCAGGGGCCTGTTTAAATGTCTGTAGCGCGTCCGGGCCACTGCCTGATGGAAGATGGTCCTGCGGATTCCGCTGTCATCAAAGGATTTGTCGATTTCAAGCATCTGAACGTTCAAAAAAACCTCCGGAATAAATTGTAAGATAGGTCAGCGGGGGTGTTGACCGGCACGGATTCGTATGATTTCAGCCATGATGCTGATGCTGATTTCAGCCGGTGTCTGGGCCCAGATGGACAGCCCCACTGGTGAATATACGCGGGTGAGTTTCTCTTCGGAGATTCCTTTTTTCATGAGATTGTGATAGATTTTGTCCCGTTTGGTCCGGGAGCCGATCATGCCGATATATGCGGGACGGGTCTTTAAAGTCTGTTCCAGCACGCTCTGATCATGGAGGTGACCCCGGGTGAGAATGACGATATAGGAATGGCTGTCAATTTCCAGTTTTTCAAACACCTTGACAAAATCCGGTATCACCCGGACCTGCCGGGCAAAAGGAAACCGGTTTTATTGGCAAATTCTTCCCGGTCATCAATCACCACAGTGGAAAAACCGGTGAAATTGGCCAGCTGAGCCAGCTGGTACCCCACATGGCCTGCACCGAAAATGAACAACGTGTCCGCGGGCGGCATGGGCTGGATGATGAACTGTTCCAGGCCCATGGAATGGACAGTTGGAAATGTGCCGGAAAACCGGTTGTCGCGGATGTCGTCCACTATAGGCCCGGGAATGGGGCTGGGGCCGGTGACTGTGCCGTCCGGCAGCACCAGGTTTTTTTCCAGGGTGAATTCTCCTTCAGGGGAGCCGCACAGCCGGGAAACCATGACTCCTTTTTTGCCGGCCTGTTCCCGGTCCACCAGGGCCTGAAACACGGACGTCAGTTCCGGCCCGGGGACCAGGGTTTCCATGAGCACGGTGAGACTGCCCCCGCAGACCATGTCCAGTCCGGCTTTTAACTCCTGGTTCAAGGCAAAGGATTGAATCCGGCAGTTTTTTTTCGGGATCATTGTCAGGCAGGTGTCTCTGACCGTTGCCTCCACCAGCCCGCCGCCGATGGTGCCCAGGATGGTACCGTCCGGCAGAACGATCATCCGGGAGCCCGAGGTTCGGGGGGTGGAACCTTGATGGCTGAGGATGGCGGCCAGGGCAAACGGGGACCCTTTCTCAAGACACTCCAGTATCTGCTGGTTTGTCAGTTCCATGATCAGTTCTTCCCGAAACTGCAAAGAGGGTATCGGCAGGTCTTGCAGGAGGCGCAGAATCCGCCGTGCCCCATGCGGATGATGTCGGCAGGGATGACAGTTTCTCCGGCCAGAAGCCGGGGACCACCAAATCGAAAATCGAGGCCCGATAATACATGACGCACCGGGCAGTCCCACCACGGGGACATCCTTGATATAGGCCAGCAGAAACATGGCCCCGGGCAGCACCGGTGCACCGTAAAATACTACTTCTCCGCCGGCTTTCCGGATGGCCGCTGGGGTCAGGTCGTCCGGGTCTACGGACATGCCGCCGGTCACCGCGATGAATTGAGCCCCGTCATTGATGAACTGATGGATGGCGGCCACTGTCATGTCTATGTCATCAGAAACTGTTTTCTTGCCCATGATTCGGGATCCCAGGTCCTCAAATTTTTTCCGGACCACCGGTCCGAATCCGTCTTTGATCCGGCCGGAAAACACTTCTGAACCAGTGACCACCAGTCCCACATCCAGCCGGGAAAACGGTTTGATATCGATGATGGGAAAAATTCCTGGCACACTTTTTCCGCGGCGATCACATGATTCTCATCAATGGACAGCGGAATCACCCGGGTACCGGCCAGATCCTGACCCGGTGTTACCACCTGGTTCGTGTGCAGGGTGGCACAGATCACTTCCGGAACGCTGTTGAGCTGCGTCAGGCCATCCACGTCGATTTTCAGGAGGCCGGAAGTGCCAGCGCTGAATCCCACCTTGCCCTCTTTTGGATCGGAAAGCCGGATGTTTTTTCCGGCAGCGGCCCGGGCAATTCGCTCAGCAGCGTCGTTTTCATGCACTTCGCCGTTGAGACAGGCCACGTACACATGCTGTTTGCCCAGGTCCAGCAGCTTCTCTACATCCGCTTCAGTAATGATATGGCCTTTTTTGAATGCCGGACCTTTGAACAGGTCCGGAACGATGCGGGTGATATCGTGAAGCAGCATCCGCCCCACGGCTTTTTTGACAGGCAAAGACTGAATCCGGTCTTTTTCGTAATATTTCAATGACGGTCCTCCTTGCACATACTGGCCTGCCGTTCAACACCGAGGGGAATGCCTGAAAATCCCGGTAGATAAGGCGGCCCATGGGGTGACAGTTTTTCAACGCCCCATTTTCACAGGCATTCGTCCCGATGTCAATCTCTTTTCGACAGAAGACCGCACCGGGGAGTGTCTGACTGCCGGGCTGGAATCTGCGCGTGTCTCCCACAGCCCGGAATAAGTCATTCCGCCCAGGGGCTTCTGATGAACCAAAGATGACACAATGACATGCTGGCTCATTGACATGGCACGGAATCAGGCTTAACTTAATTGTCAATTATATATTTAACCTTAATCCGGGAGATTGAGATGTCATCACTTTTTTCTCCGTTCACCATCAGACATAAAACCGCTAAAAACCGCATCGGCGTTGCCCTATGACCCGGATGTCTGCAGCCGGGGACAGTATCCCCAGAGAAGATGTGCTGACGTTTCTGAAAACCCGGGCAAAAAACGGGGCCGGTCTGGTGTATACCGAGGCCATTGTCACGGATTATGAAAGTGCCCAGGGCTATCCCGGCCAGGCCCGGATCCTGAACCAGAACCAGGTGGATGCCTGGAAGAAGGTGAGTGATGAGATCCGTTCCCATGGTGCGGTTTCCATCTGTCAGATGTTTCACTGCGGGCGGATGGCCTATGAGGGGATCAATCCAGCCAACCGGGTGATCGCTCCCAGTCCGGTGGCACCTATGCAGGAAAATCCCATGACCGGCATGCCCTATCCGGTACCCGAGCCCATGTCCCGGTTTGACATGGACCATGTGATCACCGGGTTTGTGGAAACCGCCAAAGGAATTGTTGCTGCGGGGTTTGATGGCCTGGAGCTGCACTGTGCACACGGATACCTGCTCAGTCAGTTTCTGTCCGCCTATTCCAACCGGAGAACGGATGCATACGGCGGGTCCATGGAAAACCGTTACCGGTTCATCCGGGAGGTGATTCATGCGGTTAAAGCCGTTTTGCCGGATGATCGGCTGTTGTTGGTACGGATATCCAACTGGGGGATTGCCGATATGGAGGTCTCCCTGTTTCCGATGCCACAGAGTGGCAACAGATGGTGAGACTGTTTTCAGAAGACCCATTGGATGCCGTCTCGGTTTCGACGTATGATTTTTCGCAAAACGCCTTTAACACCGGAAACACAATGGCCCGGATCACCCGGGATGTCACAGACCTGCCACTGCTGATCTGCGGAAAGATTCATGATCGGCAGAGTGCGGAACATGCCCTGGCAGATGCGGATATAGTTTTATCCGGCAAATCCATGCTCCTGAATCCCGACTGGGTGGGGGATATTGAAGCGGACCGGGATTTGCCCCTTTATGGATCTGAAGAAGCGGGGGTGGCGTACACCACCACCCCCCTTCCCTGAGAGGAGCTTTGGCTGAAAACCGTCAGAGGGTACCTCGGGTTGTCAGGGCCCGGGAAACAGTGACCCATGCTACCTGGGGATCACTGAAAATTGAAGGCTTTTCATGATTTGGTGTGCCCATGAGGGGATGGTTGTGATTAAAAACAAAGGAGACTGATATGGAACTGGAAAAATACCGTCAGGTCATCAAGGATGCCATTCAAAGTGAAATCGATGCCAGGCAGTTTTACGAACAGGTGTCTGAAAGGATCAAGGATGATTATCTGAAAGAAGTGTTTGCCGGTTTTGCAGAAGAAGAGGGAAGACATGAGCAGATCTTGGCCGATATCCTGAACCAGAAAAAAGTGGGCGCGGCCCATTTCAACTGTGACAAGGATTTTCATGTGTCTGAAACCATAGGGATGCCGAAAGTGACTGAAAATATGGATCTCAAAAATGCCATCGGCCTGGCCATGAAAAATGAAGAGATCGCCATGAAAAAATATTCCGGGCTGGCGGAAAACTGCACCGATCCCGGTTTGAAATCGGTGTTTCTCGATCTGGCAGCCATGGAACGGGGACACAAGCATACCATGGAGGAAAAGTTTGTGGATGTGGCGTACCCGGAGGTGTGGTAGGCAGAAATCGATTCGGTATTCTTATCCGGACAATTCCAGTTTCAAGGCAATGCTATACAGCTTTGCCAGCCGTGTGAGCATTTTGATCATTTCCTGAGAATAGGGGGTTGCCGGATTGGCAAGGACCAGCAATTTTCGGGGTTGGCGGTTAAAAAGCAGGGGGAACGCCAGGATTCCCTGCATTGGAATATGGCCCCCTGGCAGCCTTCGGGTCCCCGAAGTTTCAGCAGATCCAGTGGTGAAAAACGGTTTTCCGGTGTGGATGGCCCTGCTCAGAAAAGAGGCGGTGTTTTCGCTGCCGCCATTCAGGGACAGGGTCATGGATGAAGATGTCAGACGGCATTGTTCGGGATAGATCTGTTCGAAAATGATTTCAACAGTCGAATGAAAGGTTTCCGGAAGCCTGGCGATGAAGCCGTCGGCGCTTTGGGTCAGATCAGCGGCGGCAGTGAGGACGATCCGGGAGATTTGGCTATAATTTAATTCCGGCTGATTGATGGCATCGGTGATGGCATCAATTTCACGGGTTACACGCAGTTGCCAGCCCAGCTCCTTTTCTGTCTGTTTCTGGGCGGTAATGTCTGAGAAAATCAGGGACAGGGCCTGCTGATCTGAAAAATCGGTTTCCATGACAAAGGCCTTGATCCATGTTCTGCCGCTGTCGTTTCGGATGCGCAGGTTGATTTGTGAAACGGTTTCCATGTCAAGAATGCGGTACCCGCTTTTTTCCATGATTCTGAGATCTTCCGGATCCAGTAACTCAAAAAAATCCATGCCGGTCAATTCATCTTCGCGATAACCCAGAATCCTGGCAGCTACCCGGTTAATATCAACAATCCGTCCTGCCCTGTCCAGAGAGAGATAGCCCATGGGTAGCGAGTCGTAGGTTAAGGGAATGCGGACCCTAAGAAAGTCACACATATCTGCCGGTTTTTCAGACTCCGAGCCAATTCTGGCTAAAAGATCGTTCTCCCGGTGCTCCGGCATGCACATGTTCAATAGATGACCCCCTGTAAATATCCTTATCTTTCTATTTATCGCAAAATTTAAAAATCGCAAATAGTGTGCCGGAAGCCATGGCAGAATGATTTGATTTTAACTCATTGATTTCAAAGAAAGTATTGGTTCCGGGCAGCCGGGTCGTGATCCGGTGTGGGGAGCAGGGTGCCCGGATTTATGGGCCATTGCTCAGAGATTGTCGAAAATTTATTCATAACCTTTTGAAATTGCAAAAAAAGAATTTGCACATAAAATTGGGCATACTGCACAGGTTTATGTGCATCCGGGGGACAAAAGTGGAAGGTTCCTGGCAGAAAACCTCCTTAATTCCAACTTCCAGGTTTCATAACACCGTTTTTCATATCGTTTGAACTGGATGCACATGAAGGTGTGCAAATCTGGGTGTCAAAATTTATTGGATCCTTGTATTTAAAAAAATTTTTCTTTTTAATTTTAGTCAGTTATATTAAAAAATGATCGATTTTTGACCCTGGCCCAGGCCTTGCTATTAAGGTATGTTTAAATGAAGAACGCAATAAAACCAAAACCTCAGAGAGGAGACCTGAAATGAAACATCTGTGGATCAAAGCACTGGTTATCGGAATGATCGTGGCTGGATATGCAATGCCGGTTCTGGCTTGTGGCGGGGGAGGACCCTACTAGGTTTTAAAAACACACTTTTGGCAGACAGATTTTGAAAACAGCAGCGCGGCCGGAAAACGGCCGCGCTGCTGTTTTTCCCGGGCAGGTGGAAATCTTGCTTTCACAACTTTTGTGTGATAGGTTTTTAGCTTCTTATAAAACTGTGATAAGGAAGAGTGCATGAAAGGTTTCCAGACCCTGTTCGGTTTCATGCTGGGGGTGTTTCTGATCGGATTGGTCATCGGCTGCTCTGGTCCGGAAGAGCCGGGTGACACCGGGGAGGAACCGGAACGTAAAGCTCCGGTTCATGGCGGAATCTACCGGATACCGTTACCCAGCAATCCGGCGACGCTGGATCCGGCCCGAATTAAGGATCAGTATGGGGTGGCGGTTGTCAGCCAGGTATTTGACGGTCTGGTCCGGTTTGACTCCTATCTGACGGTATTGCCTGCTTTGGCCCAGACATGGCAGGTGGAAGCGGAGGGGCATCTCTACCGGTTTACCCTGCGTAAAAACGCTCGGTTTCACAACGGTGACGCCGTAACAGCAGAGGATGTGGTGTTTTCCATCTCCCGGCTCCTCCAGCTGGACCCGCCGCCGGATATTTTGCCGCACCTGATGAAGATTACCGGGGCGGAAGCGTTCCGGAACCGGGACGTGGACCGTGTCCAAGGCTTGCGGGCCCTTGACCCGTACACAGTGGAAATCCGCCTGACAGAACCACATATGCCGTTTCTCACGGCCTTGGGGATGTATCAGACGTCTATCCTGCCCCAAAAAACCGTGCAGGATTCACCCACTGGATTTGCCAGACATCCGGTGGGAACCGGGCCGTTCAGGTTTGTGAAATGGAAACCGAACCGGTCTATCGATCTGGAGCGGTTTGACGGATATTTCGGGGAGACCGCCCTGCTGGACGGGATTCATTTCAAAATTTATGCCGGAGAACAGGGCTCATCAGAGTTGTCAGATTTTTTGGCAAAAAATGTTGATGAAATGGCGGTTTACGGTGATGTCAGGGAAAACTGGTGGATCAGAAAGACTTGCAGTGGTTTCACCGGCCTTCGCTGAGCCTGTTTTTTACGGCATGAACTGCGCCCATCCTCACCTGAAACTCCCGGCCTTCCGAAAAGCCCTGTCTGCGGCCATTGACAGGACCGCTTTTGTGAATCAAGTTTACAACGGGCAGTTTGACATCGCCAGGACCATTCTGCCGCCGGGTATGCCCGGGTACAGTCCGGGTTCCACGCTGCCGGACAATGACCTGGAGGTGGCCCGGCAGCATCTGGACCAAGCTCTGGCAGAGGGACTGGCCCGGATGCCGGAATTGGAGATCGTATCGGCCTTTCAAACCCCCCGGGTGGTATCTGAAATGGAGATGATCAAAGCATTCTGGGCAAAACTCGGGGTTCAGGTCCAGGTCCGGTATATCACGGACTGGGTCGAATTTGACGCCTATATCCGGTCTGATGCTGTGCAGCTTTACCGATATGCTTGGTTTGCGGATATGCCTGATCCGGACAGCATCCTGCACCCGATGTTTGCGTCTGATTCTCCCAGCAATTTCATGCAGTATCTTGATCCGGCCACAGATAATCTGCTCAGGCAGGCCCGCGAAACCATTGATCCGGTGGCCCGGGCCGATATTTATCGGAACGCCGAAGCGCGGATCATTGAGACACTACCGCTGATTCCCTTGTTTTACATGAGTGTGGATCGGGTTTATCAACCCTATGTCAGAGGGATTCAGGTCAGTGCCTTGGGCGCACATGCCATGTCCATCAACCAGGTGTGGCTGGACCCTTCGTCCATGCCCTGAGTTAAAGGAACAGGGGAGTGATATGTGAAGAAACCGGCATCTTTCCCCTTGCGTTACCGGTTCATGCTGACCAGCTCATTAATGCTGATCCTGCTTCTCGGGACCCTGGCCCTTATGCTGGGGTCACTTCAGACCCGGACCATTCAGGACCGTATAGAAAAGCAGGGGCTGGATATCGCCCAAAACCTGGCCGCCGTATCCAGAGATCATTTTATTACCTACAATTATGTTGCGTTAGAAAAACTGGCCAATCAGGTGGTGGATATTTCCGATATCCTGTATGTGGTATTTTATGACAAAGAAGGCCGGGTTGCCGGATACAGCCGTCGGCCGGATCTCCAGAACAGGATACTCACCGATGAGATCAGCTGGAAAGCGGTTGCTACGGCGGAACCGCTGGTGGTGATCCAGGATAGGAAAGATCTGGGCCGGCCGGTCATGCATGTGGCGGTTCCGGTGATTCTGCAGGATTCTCAGGCACGCTGGGGAACGATCCGGGTCTGTCTGTCCCTGGGCCTGATGCAACAGCAGATCCGGCAGACCCGATGGACCATCGGGGTTCTGGGGGTCATTGCTCTGGCGCCGGGATACTGATCTCCAACTGGACCGCCCAGCGGGTGACCCGGCCGCTGGAAAAGCTGGCCGCAACCACCATGGATGCGGCCAAACAAGACCTGACGCTGCAAATTTCCGCCGGCACCCGGGATGAGGTGGAAATCCTGGCCTCAAATTTTTCATTCATGATCCAGGAAATCCTGGCCCAGAAGCAGAAATTGGAGGAACAGCTTCAAGAGATCCGGCGCTTGCAGCAATATACGGAAAAAGTGCTGGTCACCATGGGGGATGGGCTTTTGGCCATTGACATGGAGGCAAGGGTCACCACGGTGAACCCGGCGGCCCGCCGGATTCTGGAATTACCAGTTGATCACTCCATCCGGTTAAAGCCGGTGTGGGACCTGATGGATCCCGAATCGCAGATGGCCGGTTATGTCCGTGAGGTACTGGCAGATCCGTCTGTGGAAAAACAGCGGGAGCTGGGGTCTCATACCGGAAAAATGAACCGGTGATTCTGGTCAACGCCGGGGTCTTGGAAACCCGGCACAAAGATTCCCGGGAGATCATTTTTCTCTGACCGACATCACCGCTTTAAAGCGCCTGGAAGCACAGGTTCGGCAAGCCCAGCGGCTGGCGGACCTGGGGGCACTGGCTGCGGGCATGGCCCATGAGATCCGCAATCCCTTATCCGCCATCAAAACCTTTGTGGCCCTGCTGCCCCGAAAACTGGAAAACCCGGATTTCTGGAAAAATTCCAGCAAACCGTTCCCAGAGAGATCAACCGGCTCAACACTTTGATCGAAGAGATGCTCGAACTTTCACGTCCCCCTCGCTACCGGCTCAAACCCACAGATGTCGGCGCGCTGGTGGTCCATTGCACCACATTTCTGGAAGCGGATTTCAACACCCGGAACGTTTTTTTCAGATGAACCTCCCGGACGGCCTCGCATGGGTCCAGGCCGATGCAGACCAGCTGGAAAAAGCGGTGGTTAACCTGCTTCATAACGGGGCCCAGGCCATGCATAGAGGCGGGATTCTTAGGGTGTCGCTCTTCAGGGATCAGGATCAGGTGGTGCTGGAATTCAGGGATACCGGGCACGGCATGACTCCGGAGGTGGCGGAAAATATCTTCAACCCGTTTTTCACCACCAAAGCCAAAGGCACGGGCCTGGGACTGGCCATCACCCATAAAGTGATCACGGAACACGGGGGCCGGATCAGTGTGGACAGCCGTGAACAAGAGGGGACCTGTTTCACGGTTCGCCTGCCGGGGATCAGTCCGGCCCGTCTATCCGGTCATCCTGATCCGGCATCAGATCCAGAGCCTTGATTTTCTGGAGCAGGGTGTTTCTATGAATTCCAAGCACCTGGGCGGTCTGGGTCTGGTTCCAGTGGCAATTCTGAAGGGCCCGCAGGATATAATGCCGTTCAAATGCCTGGCGGGCCTGGATCAGTCCCTTGTTCTCCCGGGCCTCTTCTGCAGCTTCCCTGCCGGAATCGGTATGGAACAGCAGGTCAAAGGGCAGGTCTTTTTCATCAATGGGCTGATGATCGGCCCCCAGCACCACCAGCCGTTCCATCAGGTTTTCCAGCTCCCGGATATTTCCCGGCCAGGGGTAGTCTTCCAGCACTGCCAGAGCCCCGGGGGTGATGCCGGTGACATGTTTGTTCATCTTGCGGTTGAACCGGTCCAGAAAAAATCCGGCCAGGATCGGCACATCCCCTTTTCTTTTTCGCAGGGGGGGAAGGTCCACAGGTACCACATTGAGTCTGAAGTAAAGGTCATCCCGGAACTCTTTGGTTTTGATCATTTCATCCAGCCGGGTGTTGGTGGCGGCAATGATCCGGATATCCACCCGGATGGTCCGGTTGCCGCCCACCCGTGAAAACTCCCGTTCCTGAATGAACCGCAGCAGTTTGGCCTGAAATTCAGGTTTGAGGCAGGCAATTTCGTCCAAAAACACCGTGCCCTGGTGGGCGAATTCTAACTTTCCGGTGGTCTGTCGGAAAGCCCCGGTAAATGAGCCTTTTTCATGGCCGAACAGTTCGGCTTCCATCAGTTCCGAGGGGATGGCAGCGCAGTTGATGGCAACAAACGGCCTCTCTTTCCGGGGGCTTAAATTGTGGATGGCGCGGGCGATCAACTCTTTGCCGGTACCGCTTTCACCGTTGATCAGCACGCTGCTGGCGGAGCCGGCTACTTTTTCCATGAGCTGGAACACGGCGGTCATATGAGGAGAGCGGGTGATGATTTTCGGTTCAAATGCACCGGCCGCCACCTGGGACCGGTGAAAACGGACTTCTCTGGCCAGTCGTTGCCGCTCCACGGTTTTTCCACCCGGTTCAGGATAATTTCATGGTCAAAGGGCTTGGTGATGTAGTCACATGCACCCAATTTCAGGGAATCGGTAGCTTCCTGGGCCCTGTCAACCGCTGAAACCATGATGACATCCAGGTTTGGGTCAATTTGTTTGATCTGTCTCAAGGTTTCAATGCCATCCATTTCGGGCATCACAATATCCAGAAAATCAGATCAAACCCTTGAACCCTGATCTTTGAGAGCGCTTCAGGACCGTCTTCCGCACAGATGACATCATAGTCATCTTCCAGAATTTCTTTGAGTGCATCCCGGATCGCTTCATCATCATCCACCACAAGAATCTGTACCGGTTTCGGATTGTCCTTGATGTCCAACAGTCTTTCTCCCTGATATAAAAATAGTTTGGGTTGCCACTGGTCTGGCACCGGCATACTATAAATTCGATTTTTTTTCCAGCACTTAAGAGATATCCTTGTTTCTGGGTTGATTTTGTTTTTAACACCGGGTATGAAATACATCGTAAGTGCGCAGTCCTTATGCCGGGCAGGCATCGGATGAGTGGCGCTTGTAGCAGAATTGACAACGCAAGGAGACGGATCATGGAGAACTATCTTGAACAGATTTTGGTATTTTTGACCCAATACGGGCTGAGTATTATCGGTGCCATTATCATTCTGATTGTGGGACGTATTGCCGCGGGTATCGGCAAAAAGCTCGTAGAAAGGCTTATGGGGCGGTCCAAGGTGGATCCATCTGTTATTTCTTTTTTCGGCAGCCTGGTTTATTTTAGTATTCTGGCATTTGGGGTGCTGGCGGCACTGGCAAAATTCGGCATACAGACAGCGTCTTTTGTGGCGGTGATCGGTGCCACCGGCCTGGCAGTCGGTCTGGCGCTTCAGGGATCTCTTGCCAATTTTGCGGCCGGGGTTCTCATTTTGATCCTTCGCCCGTTCAAAACAGGCCATTATATTGAAGCTGCCGGGGTTGCCGGGACGGTCATGGATATTCAGATGTTTACTACAACCCTGGCCACCCCGGACAATATTATGATTCTGGTTCCCAACGGCAAAATTTTCAATGATGTTATCAAAAACATTTCCGGGTATGACACCCGTCGAATCGACCTGGTGATCGGTATCGGATACAGCTCAAATATCGAGAAAGCCTGGCAGATTCTGGAGAGTATCATCCAATCCGATGACCGGATTCTAAAGGACCCTGCCTATACCATCGCCGTTTCTGAACTGGCGGATTCCAGCGTCAATTTTGTGGTACGGCCGTGGGTGAAAAGTTCTGATTACTGGGCTACCCGGTTTGATCTGATCAAGACCATCAAGCAGTCGTTTGACGCGAACGGCATTGAAATACCGTTTCCCCAGGTCACGGTTCACAAAGGGTAAAGACAGGGCCGTTAGTTGTGTGGCAAACAGATGCCGGATTTTTAAATAATTTTTGTTAGTGGCTTGCCTGTTTCCGGGCAGGTTTAGGGCCGACTTATAGGCCACCGCGCCAAAGTGGCGGTCCGGTTTGGTGTCAGGTCTTTTTGTCCGGCGCAGGAAGGCATTCAATGACGAGTGCCCATGATCGTGTCAGACAGGCGGTTCTTCCGTGTCTCCAAATGCGTTGGCAATCTGCTTGATCCGGTCTTCAATCTGGACAAATGCATCTACGACCACGGGATCAAAGGATTTCCCTTTTTCTTCGAGAATGATGGCCATGGCTTTTTCATGGGAAAAAGCTGGTTTGTAACACCTTTCACTGATCAGGGCATCATAAACGTCGGCAATGGCCATGATTCTGCCGGACAGGGGGATGTGGATGCCGGACAGACCTGAAGGGTATCCTTTGCCGTTCCATTTTTCATGGTGGGTGCCGGCAATCTGGGATCCCATGGCCAGGTAGTTGCTGTCTTTGTATTTTCTGGCTGCCCGAACGATAATCGTACGGCCGTGCTGGGCATGCTGTTTCATGATTTCGAATTCTTCGTCAGTCAGCCGGTCGGGCTTCAGCAGAATCCTGTCCGGGGTACCCACCTTTCCGATGTCATGCAAAGGGACCGACAAAAACAGGTTTTTTATGAACCGGTCGGTCAGGGTCTCTGTAAAAAAACCATTGTCCCTGAGACGTTCAGCAATGGCCCGGGCGTAGTGTTGGGTTCTGACGATATGTTCCCCGGTCTCAGGATCGCGGGTTTCCACCATTGATACCATGGCTTCCATGGTCAGCTGCTGAGCTGAAGATAGCTGTTGGTACCAGGTGAAGGAGGCTCGTTTTTCCATGGCCAGACGGCACAGGGAGACCAGGAGAAACAGAACAGTAACCGTGAGCATCGGTCCTGCCGGGGAGATGAAGACAGACCCTGTTCCATAGGCCAGCAGGCTGGTGCCGGTGACAGTGATGACCCATGCCAGACTGACTGTCAACAGCCTTGCCGGCCCGGCAGATCTGTAGAACAACCCTGCCATGAGCAGGCCACTGACTATGCATGCCAGGGCTTTCAGCCCTCCGGCCCAGGTCGGCAGAACGATCAAATCATTGTTCAGAATATTATCGATCAGGACCGCATTGACTTCAACCCCCGGCAAGTGGGGGTCAAGAACGGTTTGATGCAGATCATTCAATCCCATGGCTGAAGATCCCAGAAGAACCATACGGTCCCGGATATCGGATGTTTCGAAATTACGGTTGAGCACATCCACCGCCGATAGATAAGGATAGGAGAATCCGGCCGGGTGAACCGAACCGCGGCAAATCCCTCCCGGGTGATGGGAATGTTTCGGGTGCCTGCCTGGATACAGGGACCGGTCCGGGTCTGGATCACCTGGGCCGTTGAAATTTTCTGATCCGTCATGAACAATGCCAAAGACAAGTGGGGATGGATCTGTGCCCGGTGGCGGATCAACAGGGGGATGAAACGTAACCTGCCGTCCGTGTCATACCGACTGTTTATGAAACCTGTGGCCTCCAATCGAGTTTCAATGGCCGGCGTATTGCACAGCATTCCGGTGGCCTGGGGCAGGGAAAGCAGATGATCCGGGTCGGTGATATTGAAAAAGACTGCCGGCACACCGAGCCTTTTCCGGCAAAATCAAAATTGAAAAACCGGCCCCCCACCATCCGGGTCTGGGACAGTATCTTGCCAAAGAACAGGTCATTGTCTTCCACACCCATGGGTAGTTCTGCCAGGGGAAGATGAATATCGAGTTCGGTTTTGAATCGATGGGCAATATGCTGCAAAGAGGTCTGGTCCGGTTCCGGAAACACAATATCCATTGCCATGCCCCGGGGTCCCGACTGGTAGATCAGCTGAACCAGCCGGGCCAGGCGGTACCGTGGCCAGGGCCACTGTCCCACGGCTGCCAGGCTGGCTTCATCGATATCCACGACGGTAATGGGACCGGCCGATTCGGGCTTCGGGTCAAAGACTGCCGCCATCTGCATATACCGATCATAAAAAAATGATCCAAAGCCCGGAACGGACTGTTTTTAAAAAATGAGAGCAAAGCGATGATCAGGGTGACCATCAGTATTGATCCCATCCAGACAGCCCGGATTTTTCCGGAGAGTTTTGTTTTCGGGGGAGATTCGATCAAGGCTGTGTGATCACCACCTGAACCCGCCGCTTGCCGGGTTCAGGGGTGTTATCCGGAGTGGGTATCCTTAAACCGGCTTCACCCCGTGCCAGAATCGAGAATCGGTTTGCATCAATGCCGTGATTCTGAAAAATTTCTGCCACCCTATGTGCCCTGGCAAGGGAAAGCCGGATATTTTTTTCCGCAGAACCTTCGGAGTCGGTGTGGCCGGTGATTTCAATGGCTGCGGTTTCATTTCGTTTGATTATGTCTACTATTTTCGGCAGTTCGTTTCGGCTTTCCGGGGCCAGGTCTGCGGGACCAGGCAGGAAAAACAGGGTGAATGTGACGGGTAAGTCCTTTGTTTCAGTCGGTTCAGTTGGTTCCGCTGTCAGAAGGGCGCCGTAAGTCTGTTGAATTTCTCCCGGATCGGTCTGCCGGATGAGAAATCCGCCTGTAGTGGGGTGATAAACCGCTTCCATATAGGGTCTGTCCAGCATGATACCGGAAGTATCGCTTCTCACCACGATCTTACCGGTTTTCCCATCCGCCTGGGGCAGGAGAATGGATCTTGCCTCTTTTTTAGTGCCACATCCAAGGATCAGCATTAAAAGGCAGAAGAAAATGAGTGCCTGACGCATCGTGATCATCTTTATAAATCCACCACAAACCGGGTGCCTCGTATCCCAATGGTAGCCTTCGGGGTTTTCATTTTGACGGACTGGGGGAACGCCGTCCGATTTCTCCTGAATTGTAAATGGCAGTTCCTTTTTCCATGTAAAACGAAAAATCATATTGGTGCGCTTCCGGCTTAAAAATGAATGCCGTCATTTCAAACATGGATTCCGGGCCGATGGTGATGACGGTACCGTCCGTGAACACAATGCCGGCATGGGTGTTTCTTTTGGTAACAAAAAGATCTTTTTCAAGGACCGTCATGTCTGGGTTCACCCTGATCCGTGTGTCACCACGATAGATATATGCAGTACCTGTAAGGGTCTTGACGATACCTGCCGGTGCCGGTTCCGCCTCGGGCTCTGTTAGGATAGACTCAGCTTGGACCGTGACAGTCAGCAGCAGAAAAAAGAGAATATTAAATGCGGTATAAATTCTTGTATTCATGACGTATCCTGAATTACTTATTTGGGTATTATAGACAGGAGGGCCCATTCTGTCAAGCATAGGTTCTGTCAGGAGGTGCCCAGGGTAATTTACGCTGATTTCTTTCATTCGTCAGGTGTGGGAAATTCCCAAAAACGTATTGCGGATCCGTTCCACATGGTCGATAAGCTGCATTTTTCTGGTTTTTCCCACTTCTTCAGGGGATGTATCCGACAGCAGGCCGGTCAGGGCATCCAGATCCGATTGCAGGCAAAGTGTTTCTCCGTACCAGCCCCGGGCATCCATCTTCATCAGATTGAAATACCACAGCCGGAAAGTCAGGACATAAAAGCGATCGGACATTTCCGTCAAAAACGGATTGCCTGCCGCATCGTGAAACAGTCGTTTCAGATCCATATCGAGCCGGGCCAGTTTTTCCGGGTCTGGATGGGATGTCAGGTTCCGGCAGTGGTCGGTTAATTGTTCCAGCCGCTTGAAATGGTCACGGGCAAATCGTTCCGCCGCCATCACACCGATGACTGATTCCAGTTCCAGTCTTGCCTGGAACAGATGAGTGATGGTGTTGAGTTCCAGTTCCGATACCTGAATACCGGTCCTGGGCAATATTTTGAGCAGATGTTCCCATTCCAGCCGGAACAGCACGGTTCGCAAAGGAGTTCGGCTCACTCCGAACTCTTCCGCCAGCACCTGTTCCTTTAGTATCTGACCGGGATCGTATGTCAGGAAAACGAGTCTTTCCCGCAGAATATGGTAGATTTTCAGGTTCATTATTATCAGTTATCCAGATTGATTTTTAGTTATGCTAATGAAATTATAGCATATATAAACTGTAAAAATATATGTTGACATTAGAAATTTTTTTGGTATACCATAAAAATATTAAAAAGTCACGCCATGCAGGACATGGCTGCGTTTGCATTCATTTCAAGGGGAGGAAGATACCATGGAAACATATGATGTTATCGTTATTGGTGGCGCCATGATGGGCAGCGCCACCGCCTACTTTCTATCCAACAATTCGGATTTCAACGGCAAAGTTCTGGTGATAGAAAAAGATCCCACCTATGCCAAATCCTCCACATGTCTGTCTGCCGGCGGCATCCGCCAGCAGTTTTCCAATACGGAAAATATCCAGTTGTCAAAATTCGGTGCTGAATTTATCAAGAACATCAATGAATACCTGCATGTGGAAAACGATGATCCCGTGAATGTGGATTTTACGGAAAACGGGTATCTGATTCTGGCCACAGATGCCGCATGCCGGTGCTGATGAAGAACCATGAAACACAGATTGCTGCCGGTGCCAATGTCCGGATATTGGAAAAAAAGCAGTTAAAAGAAACCTTTGAATGGCTCAACGTGGAAGATATTGTAGCCGGATCCTATAATATTCCGGATTCCGGATGGTTTGATCCCCATTGCCTGACCATGGGTTTCAAAAACAAAGCCAGAAGCCTTGGGGTTACCTATCTGAACGATGAGGTGGTGGGTATTGAGCGGTCCGGCGATCGGATAACGGCCGTTGAGCTGGGTTCTGGAAATAAAATCGGAGGCGGCATGTTTGTCAATGCGGCCGGGCCTAAAGCGGCACGAGTGGCTGAAATGGCGGGTGTTGAGGATCTGCCGGTCCATTCCCGGAAACGGTTTGTTTTTCTGTTCAAATGCAATACTCTGCTGTCCGGGTGCCCGTTGGTGGTGGATCCGTCCGGTGCGTATTTCCGGCCTGAAGGGCAGCACTATATCTGCGGCATTTCTCCGGATACGGCCAATGATCCGGATTGTGATGATTTTGACATGGATTATTCCGTGTTTGAAGAAACCCTGTGGCCGATTCTGGCGGAACGGGTGCCCGCGTTTGATGCCATTAAGCGGATTTCATCCTGGGCCGGTCATTATGAATACAATATCAAGGATCAGAATGCCATCATAGGGGCACATCCGGTCATCAAAAATTTTATGTTTATAAACGGATTCAGCGGACATGGCCTTCAGCAGGGTCCGGGTGCGGGCAGAGGGATTTCAGAACTGATCACCTATGGGAAATATCAGACCCTGGATCTGTCCTGTTTCGAGTATGAGCGATTTGCCAGAAACCAGCTGTATATCGAGTTGAATATCGTATAAGCACAGACAAAACCTTGAAAATGGTCTGTCTTTCGGTCGTTTGAATTCATCGCCCACCGGGTTGAAACGGGTATGTCAATTAACATTGATACCAGATCCGTCTTTGTGGTATATTCATTAAATTTGAAATCTGCAAAGAAAATGAACCTGGGTGAGAAACAAGGACAAAACCATATACCGGTGTAAAACCTGCGGCAGTCAAACTTTTAAATGGATGGGCCGGTGCCCGGACTGCGGGGACTGGGATACCCTGGTACAGGAAGTTCAGGTTTCCCGGAAACCCCTGGGGGGCTCCGGGACAGTGCAGGCGCCGGAACCGGTTCCCATCGATTCCGTCGCCACAGGGCCATCGGTACGGGTCTGCACCGGCATGGGCGAGTTTGACCGGGTTTTGGGGGGCGGGGTCGTGGACGGCTCCCTGGTGCTGATTGGTGGAGATCCCGGGATCGGCAAGTCCACCCTCATGCTCCAGGTCCTGTCCGCCCTGGCCAGTTCAGAAAAAACATGCCTGTATGTGTCGGGGGAAGAATCCATTCGCCAGCTTTCCATGCGGGGGCAGCGCCTGGAGGGTGGCTCCTGCCCCTCTCTTCTGGTTGTTTCGGAAACCAATCTGGACGACATTGCCGCGATGATGGCGAAAACCACCTATGATGCCGTGGTCATCGACTCGATCCAGACTATTTTTCAGCCGGAGGTCAATTCCACCCCTGGCAGCGTCACCCAGATCCGGGAAGCAGCCATGCGGTTCATGCATCTGGCCAAATCCAGTGGAACTCCGATTTTTCTGGTGGGGCATGTCACCAAGGTGGGGGCGATCGCCGGCCCCGGATTATGGAACATATGGTGGATACCGTGCTGTATTTTGAAGGGGATAAAAGCCATGTGTTCAGAATATTGCGGGCCGTGAAAAACCGGTTCGGGTCCACCAATGAGATCGGGGTGTTTGAGATGCGGGAAAAAGGCCTGGTGCAGGTGCCCAATCCGTCGGCCGTGTTTTTAGCGGAGCGGACATCCGCTGCCCCGGGGTCTGTGGTCACAGCCTGCATGGAGGGAACCCGTCCCATTCTGGTGGAAATCCAGGGGCTGGTATCCACCTCTTCCAGTCCGGGCAGTCCCCGGCGTACCATCCTGGGTCTGGATGTTCAGCGGGTGGCTCTGATCGTGGCGGTCATGGAAAAACGCCTGGGAATGCATCTGTCCGGACAGGATTTGTTCATGAATGTCGTGGGCGGCGTCAGAATCGTCGAACCGGCAGCAGACCTGGCCATTGCTGCAGCCCTGACTTCCAGTTACAGGGATAAGCCGGTGCCCGGAAACACCACCCTGATCGGAGAAATCGGTCTGACCGGAGAAATCCGGGCGGTGAGTCATGCCCAGGCCCGGATCAAGGAAGCCGCCAAAATGGGATTTTCTACCTGCCTGGTTCCGGCGTCAGCTTTGAAGCAGCTGTCAAAGATCCGCGGCATGACCATCGAAAGCGTGCGATTTCTGAATGAAGCCATGGAGGTATTGTTTGGTAGCTAAAAAAAGAGGGGGAAAACCGGGCCGAAGGTCCGGCAGAACCGCCGGATCCAACTGGGAAGATCATCTGACACGCCAGGCAAGGGCGGAAAATTATCCGGCCCGGTCCGTCTACAAACTCAAAGAGATTCAGCAAAAATTCCGAATTATTAAAAAGAACAATGTCATTTTGGATCTGGGTTGCGCTCCCGGCTCCTGGCTGCTTTACGCATCCAATCAGACAGGGCCAGACGGTCGGGTGTTCGGCATAGACATCCAATCCATTGCGATCGATCTGCCGTCCAATGTCACCGTGGCTCAGAAAGACATTCTTGAAATGACGGAAGATCCTTTTTTCGAACAAGTAACCGGGTGTGATGTGCTGCTGTCGGACATGGCACCTGCCACCACCGGGAGAAAAGATGTGGATGCATTTCGGTCTTTTGAGCTGTGCCGCATGGCCCTGGAAGTGGCGGACCGGATTCTGGGAAAAAATGGGCATTTCGTGTGCAAGATCTTTCAGGGCAATGAGTTTTTACAGTTTGAAAAGCAGGTAAAAAAAGGTTCGCGGAATGCCGGATTTTCAAGCCGGAAAGTTGCAGAAAGCAAAGCAAAGAAGTTTACATCATAGCAAAACATAAACGATCACTGTAAGGTAAGGAGTGGATTCATGTCAGGACACAGCAAATGGTCGACCATCAAGCACAAGAAAGGAGCGGCCGACAAAAACGGGGGAAGATTTTCACCAAACTGATCAAGGAGATCACGGTGGCGGCCCGCATGGGCGGTGGAGATCAGGAAGCCAACCCGAGGTTGCGCCAGGCCGTTGCCGCAGCCAAAGCTCAGAATATGCCCAAGGAGAATTTTGAGCGGGCCATTAAAAAAGGGACGGGCGAACTGGAAGGGGTCAGTTACGAGGAAATCATTTATGAAGGGTATGGGCCGGGTGGAGTGGCTGTCATGGTGGAATGCCTTACCGATAACCGGAACCGGACCATTGCCGATGTCCGGTACATGTTTTCCAAGGCTGGAGGCAATGTGGGAACCGACGGTTGTGTGGCCTGGATGTTTGACAAAAAAGGGCTGATCGCTGTGGCAAAGGATGACGTGGATGAGGACACGCTCATGGAAGTGGCCTTGGATGCCGGGGCTGAGGATATCAGGGATGAGGGGGATGTGTTTGAGGTGATCACCGATCCCGGTGATTTTGAAACGGTGCAGGCGGCGGTTGACCAGGCCGGGATTGCTTACCAGATGGCGGAAATCACCCGACTGCCCCAGACCATGACCGCTGTTTCCGGCAAAGAGGCCGAACAGATGATTCGGTTCATGGAAGCCCTGGATGATTGTGATGATGTGCAGAAATTTTATACCAATGCAGATATTCCTGACGAGGTGTACGACAATCTTTGATGGCCGTTGCTCATTGTTTGCTGCATCCATGAACCAAAGGCCGGCATCACAGAATGCCGGCCTTTTGAATGTCAGGCCAGATCGATCATTTTCTGCACCGCCCCTAAGGCATTTTCTCGGATATGTTCCGGAACTCTGATCTCTCCAGACAGTTTTTCCAGACTGTTTCTGATATCTTCCAGACCGATTTTTTTCATGTCTTTGCATCGCATTTTTTCGGATGCTGGAAAAAACTGTTTGTCCGGGTTGGCTTTGGAGATCGGATACAGCAACCCGACTTCCGTGCCGATGATGAACTGGCGGTGCGGGCTGTTTTTGGCGTACCGGATCATGCCGGACGTGGACTGGATGGTATCGGCCAGGGCCAGAACTTCAGGTGGGCATTCCGGGTGGGCTATGAACAGCGCTTCCGGATGTTTTAGTCTCGCCGTTGAGACCTCTTCAGGGGTCAGGTTGTTATGAAACGGGCAATACCCGTCCCATAAATGAATTTTTTGTCCGTGTGTCCGGCCGCGTATTGTGCCAGGTTTCTGTCCGGTGTCATCAACACCTCATCGGCGGACTGGGCATTGACCACATCAATGACGTTGGCCGAGGTACAGCAGATGTCAGACACGGCCTTGACGGCGGCCGAAGAGTTCACATAGGTGATGACCGGGATGTTTCCCAGGGCTTTTTTCCTGGCGGTCAGAGCGGGCGGGTCCACCATGTCTGCCATGGGACAGCCGGCGTCCGGGTTGGGCAGCAGCACGGTTTTGTCCGGGCACAGAATAGAGGCGGTTTCAGCCATGAAGTGAACACCGCAGAAAACGATGATGTTTGCAGAGGTTTTGGCGGCCTTGATGCTTAGTTCGAGGGAATCTCCGCACAGATCCGCGATATCCTGGACCTCAGGGGGCTGGTAGTTATGGGCCAGGATGATGGCATTTTTCTGGCTGGCCAGTTCACGGATGATGTCTTTCATGGATCTCTTCCTTTGATCTTTCATATCAATTCATGTCAATGATATGGGTTCCCGGGGGGATCTCAAACTCAAACCAGTTGCCGGGCAATTCCAAAAACGTAATATTGCTGAGTTCGAACCGGGTGATATCACCGACCGTATTCACCGTGGTAACCGCCAGAATCTGAAAATCCTTTTGTGCTACCCGAATAAGAACCGATTGGATTTCCTGGTTGTCCGGGGCAGCGTCCAGCTGGAGTTCCACCCACTGGCCCGTGGTTTCAGTGACCGTTACCGTAAAATCATTTCTCAGTTGTGAAATGTCGGATAAAAACGAGCCTCCGGCACCCGACGCAAAGAATGGCGCCGCATTCCCTGTCATCACCTGGTTTTCTTCCGGCCTGAAAATCCACAGAGTATCGCCGTTGGTAATGATATCATGGCGTTCGGGTGATAGGTACTGCCATTTCATCTTTCCGGGATGGCTGAACCAGGCCCGGCCGGAAGCGGTTTCGCTGATGTCCAGGGCTGACAGAACAGAGGTTTGTTCGAATTCTGCGGAAAAACTGCGGCCGGCATACTGATTTTCAAGCCCGTCCAGGATGGTTTGTTCCAGGGTGCGGGTGTCTGATGCTGCAGCTGTATGGATCCATGCAAAACAAAACAGGGCAGTGAAAAAATATTTGAAAAGTGTCACAATTCGGTTTCCTTTTGTCAATGCATCAGCTTCTGCGGGTCTTTTCGTTTGTCTTCCGCATACAGTCGCCTAAGCTTGGGCTTTTCGATTTTACCGGTGGGGTTTCTGGGGACATCGCCGAAAAATATTTTTTCAATCGTTTGTACCGAGGCAGGGCCTGCTGGAAATCAAGGATATCCTGTTCACAGATCATGCAGTTGGGTTTGACACTGATAATTCCGGCGGGAATTTCACCCAGCCGTTCATCCGGCACCCCGATCACCGCAATATCCTTGATTTTGACATGGGTGAGAAAGAAATTTTCGATCTCATTGGGAAAAATGTTCTCCCCGCCGTAGATGATCACATCCTTTCTCCGATCCACCAGCCAGATGAAGCCATCTTTGTCGTATCTGGCGATATCTCCAGTGTAAAGCCATCCATCCTTGAGCGCTTTTTTTGTGGCAGTTTCGTTTTTGTAATAAGCTTTCATGACGCCGGGACCCTTGACGATCAATTCACCGGTTTCATTGGCAAACAGGTGGTTGCCTTGCTTGTCCACGATTTTGGCTTCCCATCCGTATCCGGCCTTGCCGATGGGGCCGACATGGTGGCTGTTTTCAACGCCTAAGTGAATGCAGCCGGGGCCGGTGGATTCCGTCAGGCCGTAATTGGTATCATAGGCTTGGAACGGGAAGATTTTTTTCCAGCGATTCACAAGGCTGGGTGGCACGGGTTGGGCTCCGGAGTGCATGAGCCGCCATTGATCCAGGTGGTATTTCGACAAATCGATGGTGCTGTTTTCAATGGAAATGAGAATATCATGGGCCCAGGGAACCAGCAGCCAGGCAATGGTGCACTGTTCTTCAGACACAGCCTCCAGTATCCATTCCGGTTTCACGCCATTGAGCAGAATGCATTTGCCTCCCATGAGGAAACTGCCCATCCAGTGCATTTTCGCGCCTGTGTGATACAAAGGAGGAATGCAAAGGAATATATCTTCGTGGGTCTGTCCGTGATGTTTGTTTTCCACTTCACAGGCATGGGTCAGATTTTTGTGAGTGATCAGCACGGCCTTGGGGGTTCCGGTGGTGCCGGATGTAAAATACAGGGCGGCGGAATCATCCGGTCCGGCATCAATTTCCGGTGGATGATCCCCGTTTTGGCCGGCAATAAAAGTATCCAGCGGCACTGCCCAGTCCGGACAGTCTTTTTCAAGACCGGTAAAAATCCAGATCGATACACAACCGGTCATTTCCTGGCGGATGGTGTCAAGACGCGCTATGAATTCCGGTCCGAAGATAAAACCTTTGGTTCTGAAGCCTGGGCGCATAACAGAATTTTGTCGGATTCGAACCGGAAATTGAGCGGCACGGCCCAGGCACCGGCATAAAGGATACCGAAATAGATGGGCAGCCATTCAAGACTGTTTGTCATCAATTGAACCACGGTGTCGGATTTCTGAACTCCGTGGCGGTTCAGCGCGTTAGCCAGCCGGCAGGACATAACATAAAACTGATGCCAGGTGAGCGCCTTTCTTGCCGATTGAGCGGGAATCCGTTCAACCAGGGCCGTTTTATCCCTGTAAAGCCTGTTGTTTCGAGCCAGTATGTCTGTTATTCGCATAACCCTTGTACAACCTTGTCTTTGGCTTGGCGGTAAAAAAATCCTGCCGGATCACTATAGACCACGGCAGGATTATGTTCAACCCAATGGGATTAAAAAAGCGGTTATTTATCTTTTTCACTTCTTCGAAATCCGCATCCACCACATCATCATCAGTCTGGGCTTCTGCACCGCCGGCACCGGCACCGGCTTCTCCCTCCTGAGAAGATGCAGCCTGCTGATACATCACTTCCGCTAGTTTGTGAGACGCCTGGGAAAGAGCTTCGATCTTCTGCTGGATTTCTTCCACATTATCGGAATCTTTGGCCTGTTTCAACGATTCCACAGCGGCTTCGATATTTTTCTTTGTATCGGTATCCACTTTGGATCCGTGTTCCTTCAACGTTTTTTCCGTCTGATCTACCAGTGCTTCCGCCTGGTTCCGGGTGTCCACCAGGGTCCGTTTCTTTTTGTCTTCTTCCGCATGCATTTCTGCATCTTTCACCATTTTTTTCGATCTCTTCGTCAGACAGGCCGGAAGCGGCAGTGATGCGGATGGACTGTTCTTTTCCGGTCGCTTTGTCTTTGGCGGACACCTGGACAATCCCATTGGCATCGATATCAAAGGATACCTCAATCTGAGGAATCCCGCGCGGTGCTGGCGGAATATCGGCCAGCTCGAATCGGCCCAGGGTCTTGTTGTCCGCCGCCATCTCCCGTTCTCCCTGGAGAACATGGATGGACACAGCCGGTTGGTTATCCGCCGCCGTTGAAAACACCTGGCTTTTTTGGTAGGAATGGTGGTATTCTTTTCGATGAGTTTGGTCATAACACCGCCCAGGGTCTCGATTCCCAGGGAAAGCGGGGTGACATCCAGCAGCAGGACATCGTTGACGTCCCCCTGAAGCACTCCGGCCTGTACGGCTGCACCCATGGCCACCACTTCATCCGGGTTAACGCCTTTATGGGGTTTTTTGCCGAAAATCTTTTCCACCCGCTGCTGAACGGCCGGCATACGGGTCATGCCGCCCACCAGAACGACTTCATCCACGCCGTCGGATCCCAGATTGGCCTCTTTCAGTGCTTTTTTGCAGGGACCTTCCAGATTGTCCAGCAGATCTGCCACCAGAGATTCCAGTTTCGCCCGTGTCAGCTTTACATCCAGATGCTTGGGACCGGACGCATCGGCCGTGATGAACGGCAGATTGATATTGGTCTCAGTGGAGCTGGACAGTTCCATCTTGGCTTTTTCCGCCGCTTCTTTGAGCCGCTGGAGTGCCATTTTATCGCTACGGACATCGATGCCCTGATCTTTTTTGAATTCATTGGCAATGTATTCGATAATTCTCAGGTCAAAATCCTCGCCGCCCAGATGGGTATCGCCGGAAGTGGACTTCACCTCGAACACCCCGTCGCCGATCTCAAGGATGGACACATCAAAAGTACCGCCACCCAAGTCGAAGACTGCGATTTTTTCTTCCCCTTTTTTGTCCAGTCCATAGGCCAGCGAGGCGGCTGTGGGCTCGTTGATAATCCGTTTGACTTCCAGACCGGCAATTTTGCCGGCATCCTTGGTGGCTTGACGCTGGCTGTCATTAAAATAAGCCGGCACGGTAATGACCGCTTCCTTGACCTCTTCACCCAGATACTCTTCCGCTGTTTTCTTGATATTGGCCAGAATGAATGAAGATATTTCAGCCGGGCTGTACTGCTTGCCTCTCAGGTTGATCCGGGTGTCCCCATTGGAAGCCGCTTCAATTTTATACGGCAGATTCGGGATATCCGTCTGAACCTCTTTGGATTTGAATTTCCGGCCGATCAGCCGTTTGACACCGAATACGGTATTTTCGGGGTTGGTGATGGCCTGCCGTTTGGCGGCCTGTCCCACGATACGCTCTCCGCTTTCCGTGATGGCAACAATGGAGGGGGTTGTCCGGCCGCCTTCCGCGTTAGTGATGATTTTAGCCTCTCCACCGGCTTCCATGATTGCGACGCAGGAGTTCGTGGTTCCTAGGTCTATTCCAATTATTTTTCCCATAACATTTCCTCCAATATATCTTTAATTTTCTTCGGGTTTTTTTGAATCAGTGCCTGTCGATTTAGACACCACAACCATGGCGGGCCGGATCAACCTGTCATGAAGAAGGTATCCGGTCTGAAGAACATCTGTGATGGTGTTTTCAGGGACCTCATCGGTTTCCTTCTGGGTGACCGCCTGGTGGAAATTCGGATCAAATGACTGGTTTTCGGCTTTAACCGGTTTGACACTGAATTCCTGAAACACTTTCAGAATTTCTTTGTGGGTCATCTTCACGCCTTCCAGCAGACTGTCAAGGTCCTTGTTGGTTTCAGTGGAAACAATGGCCCTTTCCAGATTGTCCACAACCGATAAGAACTGCTTGAAAACCGTTTCATTGGCAAATTTTCTGAATTCGCTAATTTCTCTTTGCTTTCTTTTCCGGTAATTGTCAAATTCGGCAGAAAGCCTCATGAAGCGGTCTTTTTCAGATTTTAGTGCCGCTTCCAGCGAAGCAATGTCTTTTTCCTGTGAAGGAGAATCCTGAGTGGCTTCATCCGCTGCTTCCGCAGTCGGATCCGTATCCTTCCGGGGGGATTGATCCTGAGCGCTGTTTCCTCCCCTGGCCTTTTCTTTCAATACCAATTTTATCTCCTGATCCAAAACATGTTAAATTGATTGGCAAATGATATTACTTTATTAAATTATGGCTGAAAAGTAAGTCTGTTTGATTGCATGTCAAGACATAAAAAAGGGCGGAGAAAAAATAAACCGGCCGACAGGAGATGCGAAACAGATTGCATGACCGGGATCGATCCTTGACACAGAAGGGATCACTTATCGCTGCTTCCTTCCGGACCTGACGAGGTTCATGTCCTGCTGTTACAAGGCGACCGATCAGAATCGATCCGTATCCGGTCTGCCGGCCGGAATTTTGAAATATATATGGTTTAAAAATTTATTTCAAGGGATATGTAAAAATTCACAGAATGAGCAGGAAGACGGATCGGGGATGATGGCATCAGATCAGTTTTCAGTCTGAATGGTCGGAGCGGAGAGACTTGAACTCCCGGCATTCTGATCCCAAAGCAAATACAGGCAAACCAAGAAATCAGGAATCCCTGATAATGCAAGGCTTGGGTCCCATTTGAAACACAATTTGGCACAAAATTTAAACTGCCAGAGGCCGAACTTGAGTTGACACTTCCTGAATAAAAGGGTGGGGCTTTTCCTAATCCCAATTTATAAATCTTTATACGAGGAGAATGAAATGACCAACCATGAAAAACTTATCAAACGTAGTCTTAGCATACTCGAACTTGCAGAAGAAAACCCTGCCACAAAAATCGTGTGGCACCGGAAGTTGAAGAATCGGTTGTCAACATGGCATATGAGTATCCTGCGTATGGGCAGGTGAGAGCTGCCAATGAACTGCGGCGGCAAGGAGTTCTCATTTCAGGGGGTGATGTTCGCAGTATCTGGCAGAGACATGACCTTGAAATTTGTAAGAAGCGCCTGTCAGCGCTTGAAGAGAAATCAGCAAAAGAAGGAATCGTGTATACCGAAGCCCGGATCCAGGCACTGGAAACAGCCAAAAGAGCCAGAGAAAGCCATCCAGATGAGATCGAGACGGAGCATATATGAAGGGTGTTGGCCGGTTATACCAACAGACAGTTATTGATACTTTTTCATCGGTTGTCTTTGCCAAGATTTACACCGGCAAGATTCCGGTGCCGGCAGCTGATACATTAAATGATAGGATTCTGCCGTTTTTTGAAGAGCATGAAGTTCCAGTATTAAGGGCCTAACGGACCGTGGAACAGAATTTTGTGGATCACCGGATAAGCATCCGTATGAATTGTATCTCCAGTTGAACGATATTGAACACCCAAAACCAAAGTGAAGCGTCCACAGACCAATGGTATTTGCGAACGATTTCACCAGACGGTACTGAATGAATTCCATCGGGTTACGTTCCGAAAGAAGCTGTACCAGGATTTGGGGGCATTGCAAAAGGATCTTGATGAATACATGAATAGATACAACAATGAGCGGACTCATCAGGGCAAATGATGCAAGGGCCGGACGCCGATGGAAACCTTTGTAGAGGGAAAAGAACTGTTCAATCAGAAAATGTTGAAAAAATGAAGACAGCAGTGTAAACGACATATCAGCTCCCTGAGCCTGAGTGGACGTTGCGCTCCCCTCGCCGTCGCTAATTACTTGCACAGCATGGGTCACCAACTGTGTCAGGGATGCGAGGAACGAGCACCCTCGTCATGCCCCTGTCAAGGGCGCTACCCCGGAAGCTGAAAAGAACCGGAATTGATAGAACAGTTAATCAAAAAATGCGACAAAGCCCTTGTCAGACAGCGATCTTTGATGGCCATTAGAGAGGAAAAGCAGCGTTTTCAAACAAAACGCACTGATTTGAGTATTGAGCGGCAATGTGAACTGACCGGGCTTCCTCGTTCCAGCTATTACCGTGAAGGCCGCACCGAACAGGAGACCCCTGAAAATCTCGAGATTATGAGCTGTATTGACCTTGAGAGCACACCGATCCTTTCTATGGCACCCTTCAAATGCGCAAAGTTTGAGATGTAGAGGATATAAAATCAACCGCAAGCGGTTTCAGCGATTGATGCGTAAAGTGGGGATTCACTCCATAGACAGTGAATTCTGTGCATCCGCCCTTGAAAGGGCTCTGCTATATCATGGATCTCCCCAGATATTTATTACAGATCAAGACGTCCAAAACACAAGCCATGAGTTTACAGACATTCTGAAAGATAAGGAGATCAAAATCAGCATGGACGGTAGGGGCCGGGCCATGGACAATATCTTCATCGAACGCCTCTGGCACAGTGTAAAGTACGAAGCTATTTATGTGAACGAATTTAAATCGGTTGAGCAGCTGCGCAAAGTCTTCTCACGGAAGGTTTTATACGTGATTTCCAGTCGTCAGAAAAAGCTCGGAAATTGGAATTCGCAAACAGATATTCGCCCAGATATCTTTAAAAAATTTAGTTTTGGAAAAAGGACGGGTTCATGACTGATTCCAACAAAGTTTTTGCCATGTCAATCTTTGTTATGGGGGTTGTTGTTTTTTTAACAACAGCCGGATCTGTCTCGTTCCTTTACCATACGGCTGTGGAAGAACAAAAAGAACGCCTACTTGAAGTAGTAAAAAAACAGGCAAGATTTATTGAAGCTTTTCATGAAACGACCTGCGAGCATAAAAAAGACTGGGATTTCGAACCCGGTCAGAGCCACGCCCACGAGCTGGAAATCTTTTTTTCAAAATTATCCGGATCTCACAGAACCGGCAGGAAAAAAGGAAAAAATAGTCCGGTTTTAAATTTTTATATTGCAGAAAAAAAGATAATTTCGTCCATTTTTACGTGGGGATAGAAAAACTGATTCATACGCCGGTTCCATATCAAAAAATCCAAGGAAAACCCATGGGTCACGCATTGGAAGGAAAGACCGATGTCCTCAAAACTGTGGATCACATGGGAAATTTAATTTTATGCTCCTATACCTATGCCCCGTCTGTCCGGATGGGAATTGTTGCAAAAATTTTTCTCAATGACCTTCGGCTCCCATTTTTAAAAACTGCTTTGCTTACCTATCTTGGAGCATTTGTTCTTTTCTTTCTGGGCGGGTTGGCCATAAAAATGACCGCAGCCCCCCTTGTTTCGGAACTGGAAAAAAACGCAGAGAACTGGAAATCACGAACAAAAATCTCCATAAGCTTGCGACCACGGACAACCTCACTCAATTGTATAACCGGCAGCATTTCAATAAGCAGATGGCATACGGAATCCTTCTCAAAGAACGGCAAAACTGCTACCTTGCACTGATCCTTCTTGATATTGATTATTTTAAGCATATCAATGATGTTCTGGGCCATCTGACCGGAGATGTTGTACTGAAAACCTTGTCAGAACTTTTAAGTTGTCAGATTCGAAAATCAGATATCCTGGCCCGCTGGGGCGGAGAAGAGTTTGCCATTCTTCTTTTCGATTCAGACCAAAAGAATGCCCGCTATCTTGCCGAAAAACTTTGCACAATGATCGGTGAATATGATTTTGGCATCGGTAAAAAAGTGACATGCAGTTTCGGGGTTACCGTTCACAGGAAAGGGGAAACCGATATTGATTTCATCAAAAGAGCGGATGATGCCCTGTATGCTGCAAAACGAAGCGGCCGTAATCAGGTCGTTGCAAGATAGGTTTTTTACGGCAAAACAACTTGCTGGTAGCTATGATGGAAAATTTCGAAATACGATAGGAAATGTCTTCATTGGTGTCGATGGTCAGGTAAATTGAACCAAAAATGGTCATTTGAAATTTAGCCAATCGGGGAATGAGCATTAAGGGTGACCGGTTGCTAAATCGTTGGCCAAATATTTTTATCGTAGCTGTGTCAATTGATTTTTGCTCATTTTTCCACTCATTGTGATCTCCGTGATTTGATCTTATCTCAATTCTTGATTAATTCTAAAAAACCGGTATCACCCCATAATCATAGACGGCAGCCAGAGAATAAGTTGCGGAAACATCATTAGCAAAACCAAAACGATTGCTTGGATCATGATAAAAGGAATGACCGATTGATAAATATCCCCATGGATACACCTTCAGGGGCGACAGCTTTCATGTAAAAGAGATTCACACCGTATGGTGGTGTTATAAAGGCCATCTGCATGTTCACGACATAGAGTATAGCAAACCAGATCGGATCGAACCCAAGCACTTTAATAATGGGAATATAGATCGGCATGCATAAAAACATAATAGCGATATCATCAAGGAACATACCTAGGACAAAAAAACTCAACTGCATTAAAATGAGAAGAATCCAGGGACTCATATCAAGGCCGGATATCACGGACTTGATCATTGCAGTGGCACCAAGGCCGGTATAAACCTTACTGAAAATAACTGCACCCACAATAATATATGCAGTAAAAGACGACAAACTCAGAGTTTTCTGGGCAGATCGTAAAATAACATCAAAATTAAGTTTTTTACGTATGGCAGCACAAATCAAGGCACCTAAGGCCCCGACCGCTGCTGCCTCAGTGGGTGAGGTTACCCCCAGAAAAATACAACCCAGCACGAAAAAGATCAGCAGGCCGGGCATGATCAATACCGTCAGCGATCTAAACTTTTCACCCCATCCAACCTGTTCCTCTTCGGGCAAAGCAGGCCCTATGTGAGGCTGAAAATGACAGCGGAGACCAATGTATAACATATAGGCCAATGCCAGGATAAAACCCGGCACTATTCCGCCGGCAAACAAACGGCCCACAGATTCACCAGATAGGAAAGCATACATGATCATCATCATGCTCGGGGGAATGAGAAATCCAAGTGCGCCACCCGCCTGGACCAAGCCAATGGCAATTTTTTGTCATAATTTCGATCCAGCATGGCAGGAACGGCGATAAAACCCATTGCTATGGTTGCCGCACCGCTGATCCCCACCATAGCAGCCATGATGGCGCATATTCCGACTGTTCCTATCCCCAATGCTCCTCTAATCCGGCCGGACCATTTTGAAACTGTATCAAAAAGGTCGTCTGCAATACCGGCTTCCTGTAGAATATAACCCATGAAAATGAATAAAGGGACTGCAATAAGCACAAAATTATTCATTACATTCATTACAGCGAAATAAACGATATCTAATGATACAGTCCCCCAAAGAAACAGCCCAGAAATGGCTCCGACTGCCCCCAGACAGAAACTGATGGGCAGTCCTGTTACCATTAAAGACAACATACTGATAAACATAATTCCAGTAATGTGATATACGTTCATGACAATTCCTCTCCGGTGGCCGCCAAGACAAAATTACGAATGAAGTCTGCAAATTGCTGCAGCATCAGTAGTAAAACACCCAAAGGCACTGTCATTTTCCAATGATAAAGCGGTGGACTCCAAACCGTTGTGGCATGTTCATTCATTTGAAAGGATTCCATTCCGTATACCCAAGATTTCCATAATATTAGTCCGAACAAAAACATGGCCACCGGATAGGTAATACAATCCACAACAGCTCTCGTCCGGTTTGACCAGCGGGTATAAAATATATCCATTGCAACATGTGCTTTTTTGAGTAATGCAAAGGCACCGCCACCTATCATATATGTACCGAAAATCATCGTAGATAATTCAAGCGCCCAATTCGTAGGACTATTGAAAAGATAGCGAGCTGTAATTTCATAGATGACAATACCAATCATGACCAATATCAACAATGCCAAGAAGTTACCCGTCCACCGACTAATTTTATCCGAAAGATGTACAGCCCGACTTAAAAATTTTTGTAATTTCATGTTTCTTTCCTATCTACTTGTTCAAAAATCGGCGAGAGAAGTCAAGACTTAACATGGCAGATCCATGCCAAACCCGGATCTGCCATGTCAGTATTGTTTTCGAATTGTGCTATTTCAAACGTCCCATCATTGTGTTTAGTTTTTTAATCAACTCAACGGCTTTGGCTGCTTCCGGAGATTTTTTTCCTTCTTCATCCCAAACTCCTTCAGCCGCCTGTGTCATTTTAGCCACATCGTCAGCCGAAAAGCTATTCAGTTTACCGGCATAATCTGAAGCGCGGATCTCGTATTCAGCCCCCATTATCCCGTTGTAGTAGTCCCAGCGAGCCTGCCGGGCAGCGGAAGTGATAATCGCTTTAGGTCTGCAGGCAGCTTTCCCAAGTTTCTGATTGATGATAAAATTATCCACCAAAGGATTCACTACCGGGGTGGTGTTGTAATATTTTGCGACTTCGATAAATTTCATTGTCTTGTACTCAAAAGCCCCGCCGTATAGAACACCATCAATCTGTCCAGTTGAAAGTGCAAGGTACATATCCTCCGGAGGCATACTGACTGTTGCAATGCCCAATTTGTTGAGCATTTTTGCAGCTCCGCCACCGGACCTGATTTTCATTTTTGACAAATCATCAATACTTGATGCGGAATTTTTGGTAGTGATGTGATATGGTGCTGCGTAAAGTTCAGAGACGTAATGAACCCCAGCCTTTTCATATTCGTTAGCGATGATATCACGCAACCCAAGTTTATCGAAAATGATCTCAGCTTCAGCGCCGTTCAGCCATGACATGGGCATTCCGGATTCAATATCACCCAGCTTAATCTCGCTAAAATAAAAGCCAACTCCGACTGCCATATCAACCATACCGCTTTTTACGGCTTTAAGCATATCAGGAGATGAAACAAGCTCGCCTCCCGAGAACACAGTTATTTTAATGCGGTCGTTACTCATTGTTTGAATGTTTTTAGCCATGTTTTTTACACCACTGAGCATTGTCGGCGGATAGTAGGTTTGCAATTTTAGGTTATAATCCGCTGCTGTTGCAATCCCGGTAGCCAGATAAATCGCAATGATCACGACAAATAAAAAAACGAAGACCTTTTCACAGTTTTACTCCTTTTTTTGTCAGTGATTATCCAGAAATTGGCAAATTTTCCCGAAATCGGGGTGAGAGAATGTTTTTTACCTAAGCATATGACTGATATTCCGAGGATAAAATTATTCTCTTGATGTAGATTTCGTTCAACGGTACCATTTTCGGACGAGCACTAGTTAAAAATATTATACAATAACTTCCGACCGACGGAAAATTGTATCGATATAACAAATTAATTAACTCCAGGAAGAACGCACAACATTTCAAAAAGTAAACCTGCAGCAATAGAAGCAGTTGTCCCTGTCGAATCGTAGGGTGGTGAAACTTCCACCAAGTCACAGCCAATGATGTTGAGCCCACGGCAACCGCGTATAATCTCCATGGCCTGAATCGTCGTAAGTCCACCTATTTCCAGTGTCCCTGTTCCTGGTGCCAGCGGAGGATCCAAAGCATCGATATCGAAAGAGAGGTATACAGGCCCCTTTCCCATCTGTTGCCTAACTTCTTCCATTAGCGGAGATAAGGATTTATGCCAGCACTCTTCGGCTTGAACCACTCTGAAGCCAGCTTTTCGTGACCAATCAAAATCATTTGCGGTGTAGCCTGTCCCCCGAAGCCCTATTTGTGCGACCCTTTCTGGTGCGATTAATTTTTCATCAAAGGCACGTTTAAAAGTTGTTCCATGGGCGATCCGTTCTCCGCTCATCAAATCGTTTATGTCAGAATGCGCATCAACATGGATTAGCCCGACCGGGCCATGTTTTTTCTTCATCGCTCTTAAAATAGGAAGTGTAATCGTATGATCCCTCCCATCGATAAAGGAATACACTTATGAACCAATATATCGTCAAACGTCTTCTCAATCGTTTGGATGGATTTTTCCAAATTATAAGGATTAATGTTTACATCACCGATATCTGCAACTGCCAATGTATCAAATGGAGCTGCTGCCGTTGCCATATTGTAGGGTCGAATGGGTGGAGATTCAGATCGTATCTGACGGGGCCAAACCGAGTCCCCACACGATAAGATGTTCCCAAATCAAATGGAACACCAATAAAACAGGCGTCCAGTTTATCCGCAGTTGAACTCGGCAGGCGCATGAAGGTTGTTGGACCGGCAAATTTGGGAAGGGCATTCGCACCAAGGGGTTGGTTTAAATGTTTCGTCATCTCTTATCTCCATTGTCTTAAAATACTGTTACAAAAATAAAAATTTTTTTACGGTAACGGATAATAAAGCAATTTAGAAGCCATCGGAAAAATCCATAGCGATAATATAAGATATTCTAATAAATATAGTGGTTTAAAAAAATAAGCAATAAATGGAAAATTTGAAATTTTAATGCATAGATCAATATTGGGACAGTATATTTATAACTCTCTGAAATTTTGATATAAAACTGAAGTCCCATTTTGGGACAACAACGGAAACGGTAAAATGCTTGAATATCGAATGATTTAGAGAGTCTTCAAGTCCCAAAAATGGGACTTTCTATGAAAGACCATGCTTTTTTAATTTTCTGTCTGCACTGGATTTGCTTAATTTTAAGTGGTTGGCGATTGCTCTTATTGATTTATATTTTGTTTTCGCATCTTTGAGAATTTTGTTTTCAGCCTCAAGCATCCTCTCCTTTAGACTCCTTTCCTTGCCACCATTCAAAATTGAGTCGAGCCTATCATCTGAGGACAGCTCTGCCTTCTGCAATATAAGCTGATCGATGTCATCTTCATCGCTTAGGCTACGGCCATATTAAATATGTTTTTCAGTTGGCGAGAATTCCCGGGCAAATCGTTGGCGGTTAGTTTTAACATTGTTTTGCTCGATATTTTCGCTTTCTTATTGTACCTTTTATTATATTTTTCCAGATAATATTTGGCAAGTTCAAAGATATCTTCTGGCCGCTTCCGAAGAGGAGGAATATGGATCGTGAACGCCTCCAATCGATAATATAAATCTCGTCTAAATTTTTTTCTTTTAATCATCTCTTTCAGTTCGCGGTTTGTTGCAGCAATAATGATACAGTCAACTTTTTTTCTCCGTACCCCTCCCAGTCGCATGATCTCATGATCTTCTAAAAATTTTAGTAATTTTGCCTGGATCGAAAAAGGAAGTTCACCAATTTCATCCAAAAACAACGTGCCCTTGTCAGCAAGTTCAAGAAGCCCGATTTTTCCATCTTTGCTTGCCCCGGTAAATGCACCTGGTTCGTAGCCGAAGAGTTCAGCTTCGAGAAGATTCTCAGGAAGTGCCGCACAATTTATTTGAACAAAGGTTTCTCCCTTTCTATTGCTGTTGATATGAATAAACTTCGAAAGGATTCCCTTGCCGACTCCCGTTTCACCCGTTATAAGAATGGTTCGGACCTCAATCGAAGCAAACTTTATCGCAACATTCAGAACCTGTTTCATCGAATCGCTTTCAGCGATAATTTCTTTTCCCTTTAATTCCAAAAGGTTCAATTCTGTGAGTTCATCTTTAATTTTCCTTGTGACCTCCTGCGTCTCCTTTAATTTTTCTTGAATTCTGCTTAACTTTGTCACATCTCTTAAAGTATTAACCACAAGGTAAACATCTCCGTTATTATCTAAAATTGGATTGCCGGTGATCAGTAATCTTTTTTTTGTTCTTCGAGTATAAGACAGAAGACTAACTTCTTTTTTTGATTTAAATACTTCCGGTGCCACCATACAATCGAATATTCCTTTTTTATAAATTTCGTGGTGGGTTTTTCCGAGCATCTCTTTGGCTTCTATTCCTTCAAGCCATTCCGCAGCATGATTGATCATTACCACTTTTCCTTCAGCGTTATAAATCCAGATACCCTCAGGCAGACAGTTGAGTATTTTTTTGAATAATGTTTTATAGGCAGATTTAATTGACGGATCATCGTCTTGGCCACTTTTCTGACTGCCACAGATAAACTCATCATTAAAAAACTCCATGAAGGCATTGTTCATATTAAATTCTCCCAAATCATTTAACTTGCCAAGAAACAAAAAAACAAATTGTTATCATACTCATTACCACCTTTTTCAACCTAACCCGTCTTTTCAGGGAAGGGGTAAGGATTCTTTATAAATACAGGGTATTCCACTTTTGAATTGTCAATTATGGCACTACTTTTGTTTATTCTTTTTTTAACCGTCTCGCCTGGATGAAAATCTATCCCTAAAGCAGAACAAACTTCTTGCTGTCTCGGCTCCGGCTGAGCGCTCTTCCGAACATGTACCACGTCATCGTTCTTGCAATGCATCGATACTGAAATTCGATTATAGCCGGCAAGTCAGTCGCTCTCTCAACTTTGTCCGAATTTTTCGAAAAGATGGGTTAAGGTTTTCCAAATCATGTTTTCGAAAGTTCAAACTTAACTCCTTCTATGGCATCATGTGTTGATCGAACTGTCAATTTTTCATTTTGTGATGATATCCGACCAAATGGTCAAAGATGTATTCGATTTTTCCGTATCAGTAATTCTCGAATATGTAAAGAAAGTTTGGTAACCAACCATCCGGGTGATCCGAAGTCAACTACATCAAATTCGCGGAATTAAAATCCGGATTGTTCCACTGTTCCCAGATGCCTTTAAATGTAATACTGTTGTTGGAAGGTTACTGCATGAGTTTTTTCCCCAACCGTTCCGCTTTTTCCATTAAGAATGGAGAGATCTCGTTTGATTTTTGGTGCCGGATTTTGTTATCGTTCCCGCGAGCTTGTAACCACCGTAGTGCAAGACCTCTTTGACCGCCCGGATTGCTCCCCTGCTTTCCGGAAAATGAAATTGAAAGGCCAGGGGGTGGTGCAGGCCGTCACAATAACGGCGCGTTTGCCTTTCTGCTTGGGTTCCGGTATTCCCCGGGGGCTTTCTCCCATGAACACCGGCACATTGCGATCGAAAAGAAGCTTCAGCGGCGCGCACATGTTGCCCCAGTGGGTCGGTGTGCCGATGACCAGGGCATCGGCCTGCTGAATTTTTTTGCCCACCCTGTGCGCGTCATCTTCCGGCAGGACACAGGTTTCTTTGTCCCGGCAGGCCATGCAGGCGGTACAGAATTTCATGTCGAGTCTGCACACATCGATCCATTCGGTTTCATGCTTGATGGACAGCGGTTCCGTTACGGCCTTGAGGAGCGTGGTAACAGTCCCATTTTTTCGGGGACTTCCGTTGAGAATCACTATTTTCATTGTCAGTGCCATCCTTTCAGCAGCATTATGTTTTGAGCAGCAGAATTTTGTCATTATAATGACAGTTGCTCAAAGAATCAAAACTAATATTCGCTTATGCTGTTTCGGCAAATCATTACGGTAGTCCAAGCACGGAAAATGATGGAAAAAGAAATGAAAACAGGATATACTGTTTTTTTGATTTTGAATAATTGAGAGTGGTTGTCATGGGTGTTATCAAAGACTGGATCAGGCGGTATTTTTCAGATCCCCAGGTGGTGATTCTGGCGGTGTTTCTGGTGGTGGGACTGGCCACGGTGCTGCTGGCCGGAAAGCATCTGGTGCCGGTGATCGCCAGTTTGATCATTGCATATCTGTTGGAAGGCTTGATCCAGCCGCTGCAACGGCTGGGGGCTCCCCGGATGCTGGCGGTGGGCATCGTGTTTCTGGTATTTTTTTGGTGCTGTTGGCCCTGCTGTTCTGGCTGCTGCCGGTGCTGACAAGGCAGGCGACCCAGCTGCTCCAGGAGGTGCCGGACATGCTCAGTGCTTCCCAAACGTTGATTTTATCCCTGCCTGAAAAGTATCCTACGGTGTTCAGCGAAGTGGAGATCGAGAACGTGCTCAACCAGATCCGGCGGGAGGCAGGGCATTTCACCGATAAGATGCTGCGCCAGACCCTGTCGTCGGTGGTGGGGATCATTACCCTGGTGGTGTATATCGTTTTGATGCCGCTGCTGGTGTTTTTCTTTCTCAAGGACAAGGACAAGCTCATGGGATGGATCCGGCGGCATCTGCCCCGGGAGCGGGGCCTGGCCAGCCGGGTGTGGCAGGGCGTGGATGTGCAGCTGGGAAATTTTATCCGGGGCAAGTTCTGGGAGATCCTGATCGTGTGGGGCGCATCTTATCTGACATTTATTTTCATGGGACTCAATTTTTCCTTACTGCTGGCGTTTCTGGTTGGAATTTCCGTGCTGGTGCCCTACATCGGGGCCGCGGTCATGACCTTTCCCGTGGCTCTGGTGGCGTATTTTCAGTTCGGGTGGACCGGGGATCTGGCCTGGATCATCCTGGCCTACTTGATCATCCAGATGCTGGACGGCAATGTGCTGGTGCCGATTCTGTTTTCCGAGGTGGTGAACCTGCATCCCATCGCCATCATAGTGGCCGTGCTGTTTTTCGGAGGCGTCTGGGGGTCTGGGGGTGTTTTTCGCCATTCCCCTGGCCATTCTGCTCCAGGGGGTGCTCAGCGCCTGGCCCCGGCGGCCGGATGAAGACGCACCCGTGCAGTGAAAGGAGCGGTAATTCATGGGGTTGTTTCACCTTAAATCGTCTTTTTCTCCTGCTGGAGATCAGCCCAAAGCGATCCGGTACCTGACCGAAGGGGTGAAGGACAACGAACCGCACCAGGTGCTGTTAGGGGTGACCGGCTCCGGCAAGACGTTCACCATGGCCAATATCATTGCCGGGGTGGAGCGGCCCAGCTTGATCGTCGCTCCCAACAAGACCCTGGCGGCCCAGCTGTACAATGAATTCAAGCTGCTGTTTCCGGACAACTGCGTGGAATATTTCGTGTCTTATTATGACTATTACCAGCCGGAGGCCTATGTGCCGTCCAGCGACACCTATATCCAAAAGGATTCCTCCATCAACGACATCATTGACAAGATGCGCCATTCCGCTACCCGGTCGGTGCTGGCCCGGCGGGATGTGATCGTGGTGGCGTCGGTGTCCTGCATCTACGGCCTGGGGGCTCCGGAAGACTACCTGGACCTGCGTATCTCGCTGTCCCGGGACATGGAGATTTCCAGGGATGCGGTGATCCGGAAGCTGGTGGAGATCCAGTACACCAGAAACGACACGGATTTTCATCGGGGTGTGTTCCGGGTCAGGGGCGACCGGCTGGAGATCTTTCCGGCCTATGAAGAGGACCGGGCCGTACGCATCGATTTTTTGGGGATGTGATCGAGGAGATCTGTGAGATCGATCCGTTGAAAGGGGACATCCTGACCACGTTTGACCAGACCGCCATCTATCCGGCGTCCCATTACGTGACCAAGCGCCAGACACGGAAACGGGCCGCGGAGGCGATTTTTGCGGAACTGGAGGAACGGCTGGCCCAGTTCAGATCCGAAAACCGGCTACTGGAGGCCCAGCGTCTGGAGGAGCGGACCCGGTACGACATGGAGATGCTGGAAGAGATCGGATACTGCACCGGCATCGAAAACTATTCCCGGCACCTTACCGGCCGGAATCCCGGAGAGCCGCCCCCCACGCTCCTGGATTACATGCCGGATGATTTTCTCCTGTTTTTTGATGAAAGCCATATTTCCGTGTCCCAACTGGGGGGGATGTACCGGGCCGACCGATCCCGGAAGCGGACCCTGGTGGAATACGGGTTCCGCCTGCCTTCGGCCCTGGACAACCGGCCGTTGACCTTTGAGGAGTTCTCGGCCCGCACCTCCCGGATCATCTATGTGTCAGCCACGCCTGCGGACTATGAACTGGAAAAGGCCGAATTCCGGGTGGCGGAACAGATTGTCCGGCCCACCGGACTGCTGGATCCTGAGGTGCAGGTGAGGAATGCGAAACCAGGTGGATGACCTTTACCAGGAGATCCTCAAACGGGTGGAGGCGGGGGAACGGGTTCTGGTGACCACCCTGACCAAGCGAATGGCCGAAGACCTCACCGAATATTACGCAGACCTGGGGGTCAAGGTCAAATACCTGCACTCGGACGTGGTGACCATGGAGCGGATTGAGATCATCCAGGATCTGCGCCAGGGGGTGTTTGACGTGCTCATCGGGATCAACCTGCTCCGAGAGGGCCTGGATATCCCTGAGGTCTCCCTGGTGGCGATTCTGGACGCGGACAAGGAAGGGTTTCTGAGATCCTTCCGCTCGTTTGTCCAGATTTTCGGCCGGGCCGCCCGGAATGTGTACGGCCGGGTGATCATGTACGCGGAAAAGGAAACCGGGTCCATGAAAAAGGCCATGGAAGAAACCCGACGCCGCCGAAAAATTCAGAAAGCCTATAACGAGGCCCACCATATCGTGCCTGCCACGATCCAGAAACAGCTTAACCGGTTCGAATATCCGAAACCGGATGCAAATACTGATGCCGGCACCGTAAACGCGGCAGTGCATGAAGTGATCCAGTCCTATGATTCGGATGAAATCGATGTGGAAGACCTGATCCGGGATCTGGAATACAAAATGAAAAAAGCCGCGGAAAGCCTGGAATTCGAGCAGGCGGCCCTGTATCGGGACCGGATCCGGGAGCTCACGGACCTGGCCCCGTTCTGACGGCCTGCCCCTGATCATGTACGCCGCCCTGACGGAAAAATATCTTCAAGCCCCCCATTCCCCCGGGGTGTATTTGATGAAGGACGTCAAAGGAACCATTATCTATGTAGGCAAAGCCAAGGACCTGAAAAGGCGGCTGGGGTCCTATTTTGCCCGGCAGGACCACGCAGACGGCAAGACCGCGGCCCTGCTGGCCATGGTCCGGGATTTCGACCTGGTGATCACGGCATCGGATCACGAAGCGTTCATCCTGGAATCCAACCTGATCAAGGAGTACCGGCCCCGGTACAATGTGCTGCTCAAGGACGGGAAAAACTATCCCCTGCTGCGCATCGATCTGTCCGAATCGTTTCCCGCGATCCAGCGGGTGCGGCGGATCCAGAACGACCAGGCCGTGTACTTCGGCCCCTACTCCTCCTCACACAGTGTAAATCAGACCCTGCTCCAGATCCAGAAAATCTTTAAACTCAGGAAATGCCGGAACACCCAGTTCAAAAACCGGTCCCGGCCCTGCCTGAACTATCAGATCAACGCCTGCTTGGGTCCCTGTTGCCGGAAAGTGGATGAACAGGAATACCGGCAGCATGTCAAGGATGCGGTCCTGTTTCTCAAGGGCCGGTCCGGCCGGGTGATTCAAAAGCTCAAAGCACAGATGAAAGCCCATGCCGATGCTCTGGAGTTTGAGAAAGCGGCCCAAAAGCGGGATGCTGTGACCGCCATGACCCATGTGCTGGAGAAACAGGTGGTGGTGTCCCCGGACCTCAAGGACCGGGATGTGCTGGCCCTGGCAGTGGACAAGGGCATGGCAGTGGTCACCATGATGCTGGTGCGGTCCGGCCGGCTCATCGATACGGTGCATTATCCCGTGGACCCGGGGTTTGCCCAGCCCCATGAAACGCTGCGGGCGTTTTGCTGCAGTATTACGATGTCCCCCGGTTTCTGCCGGATGCGGTGCTCCTGGACCGGGAGATTGAGAACATGGATGCCCTGGCATCGCTGCTTTCGGAACACAAGCGCCGGAAAGTCCGGGTTCATGTACCGGTAAGGGGAGAGAAACGGCGCCTGGTGGAGATGGCCGCCGTTAACGCGGCCCGGGAACTGGAAAAACGGCGGTTGAAAGAAAGAGGCGGCCCGGTCCGCCGTGGCCCAGGTTCAGGCATTGCTGAAAATGGATCAGGTGCCGGATCGCATCGAGTGTTTTGACAATTCCCACCTGGCCGGTCAGGATCCGGTGTCCTCCATGGTGGTGTTCAACAGGGGCCGGCCGGATAAAGATGCGTATCGGCGGTATATCCTTCGGGATATGGACCGGCCCGATGATTATGCCGGTATGACCCAGGTGCTGACCCGGCGGTTTTAAAAACGGAACAAGAGATGGATTTTCCGGACCTGCTGGTGGTGGACGGCGGAAAAGGCCAGTTGGGCATGGCCGTGGCCGTGCTGAAGGCGCTGAATCTGAACGGCCGGTTTGCCGTGGCCGGTCTGGCCAAAAAAGACGAGGCCAAAGGAGAGGACATGGACAAGATTTATGTACCGGGCCGGGCCAATCCTTTGAATACGGCGCCGTTCAAGCAGGGCCTGTTTCTGCTTCAGCAGGTGCGGGACGAGGCCCACCGGTTCGCCATCACTTTCCAGCGAAGGCGCCGGGAGAAACGGGGCCGCCTGTCGGTGCTGGACACCATTCCCGGTATCGGGCCCAAACGAAAAAAACGGCTGCTGACTCGGTTCAACGGCCTGGAAAACCTGAAGAACGCGTCAATGGATGACTTGACGGCATTGCCCGGGATTACCGAAAAACTGGCACTACAGATTCTGGAACGGGTTCGGGATCAGACGTCTTAATGGTTTTTTCCCTTTACACCCGGCCGCGTAACGTATACTAAGTCAGGCAACGATTGATAACCCGCCTGTTTGGAGAAAATGCATGACGGAAAAATTTGACGATACCCCGGATCGAGATACCGGGGAAATGAGTTTTGAGGAACTGTTCGAGTCTTACACCGGCAATCTGGGCCATGAACTGGCGCCCGGTGACATGGTGGAAGGAAAAATCATATCCATCGGCCGGACCCACGTGTATGTCGACACCGGCACCAAAAGCGACGGAGTGGTGGAAAAACAGGAACTCCTGGATGAAAATGGAGAACTACCGTTTCAAGAGGGGGATGCGGTCACGCTGTATGTGGTGTCTTTGAATGAAAGTGAAATCATCCTGTCCAAAGCCATTTCCGGTGCCGGCAAAGCAGCGCTTCTGGAAGATGCGGTTCAGAACCGGACTCCGGTGGAAGGCAAGGTCACTGAAGTGATCAAGGGGGGTTTTTCCGTGGATATCCTGGGCAAACGGGCGTTCTGCCCGGTGAGCCAGATGGATGTCAATTATGTGGAAACTCCGGAAGATTTTGTTGGGCAGACCCTGCGGTTTCTGGTGACCCGGTATGAGGAAAACGGGCGGAACATTGTCATTTCCAGAAGGCATCTGCTTCAGGAAGAAACGAAAGCGGCCCGGCAGGCTTTTTTTGCGGATGTGTCCGTGGGAGATACCCTCCAGGGCAAGGTGACCCGGCTCATGTCCTTTGGCGCGTTCATCGAGCTGACCCCGGGGGTGGAAGGCATGGCCCATATCTCCGAGCTGAGCTGGGCCCGGGTGGACAAGCCGGATGAGGTGGTCAAACCCGGGGATACCGTGCTGGTGAAATTGCTGAGCATCGAGCACCAGGAAGGCCAGGATGTGCCCAAGATAGCCCTGTCCCTGAAACAGACCGCATCCGATCCCTGGGACAGCGCGGATCAGGTGTTTAAATCCGGGGACCAGGTGACGGGAAAGGTGGTGCGGCTGACCGGTTTCGGGGCATTTGTGGAAATTGCGCCCGGAATCGACGGCCTGGTGCACATCAGTGAGATGAGCCACACAAGGCGGGTGACCCGTCCGGAAGAAGTGGTGGAAAAGGATCAGGAAGTCCAGGTGGTGATCAAGTCCGTCGACATGGATGCCAGACGGGTTTCCCTGAGTATCAAGGATGCCCTGGGTGATCCCTGGACCGGGATCAGCGTCCGGTACAAACCAGGGGATATCATGGAAGGCCGGCTGGAAAAAAAGGAATCCTTCGGCCTGTTCATCGGACTGGAACCAGGCGTGACAGGGCTGATGCCGGTATCGGTGCTCCGAAATGCCACGGACACCAAGAGGTATGACGGGCTCAAACCCGGGGACACGGCGGAGGTCATGATCCAGCAGGTGGATGAGGAAAAACGCCGCATTTCCCTGGCTCCGCCGGATTTAAAAGAATCCGACGACTGGCACCAGTTTGCCGGCAGCAAAAAAGACCGTACCGTGGGGACCATGGAACAGGTGTTCATGGATGCGCTCAAGAAAAAAAAAGAAAAAGTAGGCCCGTGGAAAACCGGCACCTGTTTATCACCGACCTGGACGGGACCCTTCTCACGGATGACAGGACCGTCTCTCACCGGGACCTGGAAACCCTTCATCGCTTGAGGGATAAAGGAAATGTGGTGGCGGCGGCAACGGGCCGGAGTCTGTATTCTTTTGAACGGGCCCTGGCACACATGGAAGCGGATACCGGTACATTTCCCCTGGATTATCTGATATTTTCCACGGGTGCCGGCGTATTGCGGTTCACCGGAAACGAGATTATCCGGCATCTGGCTATTTCCCGGTCGGATGTGATGCGGATTACGGCCTGCTTTGACCGGCAGTGCCTGGATTACATGGTTCACGACGACATCCCGGATACCCATCACTTCATGTTCCGGTCCCACGGCCGGGACAATCCGGATTTTTTTCAGCGGATTACCCTGTATCAGCCGTTTGCCGTTCCAATGACACCGGATACCCCGGTGTTCGAATCCGCCACCCAGGTTTTGGCCGTCATGCCTCCGGCCGTGTCGCTGACCCGGGTGGCCCGGCTCCGCAGTGAATTGTCGGACTACAGTGTGGTGCACGCCACCTCTCCTCTGGACCATCAGTCCGCATGGATCGAGGTGTTTCATCCTGGGGCCTCCAAGAGCATCGCTGCCGCCTGGCTGGCGGAATATTTGAAGATTTCAAGACCCCGGGTGGTGGCCGTGGGCAATGACTACAATGACCAGGACCTGCTGGCCTGGGCCGGCCAGGCGTTTTGGGTGGCCAATTCAGCGCCGGAACTGAAGACCGGCACCCGACTGACGGAATCCAATAACAAAAACGGCGTCACCCGGGCAGCAAGGCTGGCCGGGCTTCTTGAGTAGGCGGGTGTCTGGTTTCTGGTATTAGGGACTGGCTGATTGGGCTGGGGTGCCGGGGTTGTGCCCGGCACCTAACCGGATTGTCACCCCGGCGAGTTATTCAGAAGAAACGGTCCGTCACAAAGCCTTGATCAAGTCCTTCATGTCCCGCACTGCCCGATCCATCCCGGTAAGCACGGCTCTGGACACAATGCTGTGCCCGATGGAAAACTCCCGGATTTCATGGAGCCCGGCAAAGGCTTTGATGGAGTTGTAGCAGATGCCGTGCCCGGCATTGACGCCAAGTTTCAGTTTGGTCCCGATCTTGGCGGCATCCACGATCCGGGAGAATTCCCGCCGGGCCTCGGCTGGGGTGGTCGCATCACAAAACGCCCCGGTGTGGATTTCGATCATGTCAGCATCGATCTTGTGGGCGATTTTGATCTGATCCAGATCCGGATCGATGAAGATGCATACCTGGATACCTGCATTTTTCAAGGTGGCGACCGCATCCTGAACAGCGCCCTGATGGCTGATCAGATCCAGCCCCCCTTCCGTGGTCACTTCCTCTCTTTTTTCCGGAACCAGGGTCACGGTGTCGGGCATGATGTCCAGTGCAATTCCCAGCATTTCATTGGTGGCAGCCATTTCCAGAATGAGACGGGACTGGACGATCTGCCGGAGCAGGCGGACGTCCCGGTCCTGGATATGGCGCCGGTCTTCCCTCAGGTGCACCACAATGGCATCCGCGCCGGCGGTTTCCGCAGCCACCGACGCAGCGATGGGGTCCGGATAGTCGATCCCCCGGGCCTGGCGCAGAGTTGCCACATGGTCTACATTTACAGCCAGTTCTGTCATTTTGTCATTCCTTTCCCGGTGTCAGAATACCGGTAAATCCGGATTATCCGGTTCAATCTGCTTCAACAGTTCCAAACTTTTGGTTTCCATCTGCCGGGCCGCTTCATCACCGGCCTCATGGTCGAATCCCACCAGGTGGAGGATGCCGTGTACCAAAAGCTGGGACATGCGTTGATCCAGGGTGATGCCGGCCTGTTCCGCTTCTCTGGCGGCTGTCTGGGCAGAGATGACCACATCCCCCAGCAGTCCGGGGGTCATGCCTGAAAATTCCCCTTCCTGCATGGGAAAGGACAGCACATTGGTGGGCGCATCTATTTTCCGGAAACTCCGGTTGAGTGCCTGGATCTCTTCGTCATTCATGATCACGATGGAGATTTCATGCCGGTCACAGCCCAAGGCGTTTAAGATCTGTTCGGTCTTTCTGCGCAGAGCCTGGGTGGCCACCATTGGTTTTTGACGGTTGTCGATCCATATCTGAAGCGTTGTCATGTTTTTCTTTCTTTTTTCCTGGGGTTTGTCCGTATATTCAATCCGGCTGTGATAAATGCTGGTCAGAATATTGTTGAAACTCCTGGCGATCTGGTGCAGGTCCTTGAGCGTCAGTTCACATTCCTCCAGCTGGCCGTCGGCAAAAATATCGTTGATCAGCTCCTTGACCCGACCCCGGATTCTGGAGGCCGTGGGCCGTTCCAGGGCCCGAACCGCCGCTTCCACCACATCCGCCAGCATCACAATCCCGGTTTCCCGGGTCTGGGGCTTGGGACCGGGATACCTGAAATTTCCTTCCTCCACATCGTCTTTGCCGCTTTTCAAGGCCTTGTTATAGAAAAATTTGATCAGAGAGGTCCCGTGGTGCTGGGTGATACCCTCGATGATTTCATTGCCCAGTTTATGGGTTCTGGCCAGCTCCACCCTTTTTGACATGCTGGATGAGAATGAGCGCGGACATGGACGGCGAGAGCTTATCATGCCGGTTTTTGCCGTCGGCCTGGTTTTCAATGAAATACATGATCTTGTCTAGTTTTCCGATGTCATGGTAATATGCCATGACCTTGGCCTTAAGACTGTTGGCATGGATGGCTGACGCGGCTGCCTCCGCCAGGGTGGCCACGATCACGCTGTGGTTATAAGTGCCCGGGGCCTCGATCATCAGTTTTTTTGATCAATGGCTGGTCCAGGTTGGCCAGTTCCAGCAGCTTAGCTTCGGTGGTGTAGTCGAAAACGACCTCGATCAGCGGACAGAACCCGATGGTTAGCACGGCCGAGAAAATTCCGCCGCAGAATGCGATGACCACTTCTTTTGCCAGGATCATCGGATCAGGCTGGGCCAGGGAATAAAACCCCAGGGCCAGGGCCAGAAATGAATTGAAAACAGCTAGTTTGACGCCGGTCGTGATAAAGTTTTTACGGGTCTGCCGGGCCTGGGCCCAGAACGCGGCCATACCGCAGCTTAACAGAAAAAAGAGGAATGCTTCGAAACTTCCGCCGAAAGAAATGCTTGCCAGCACCGACAGCACCAGAGAAAAATAAATGGCAATACTGAATCCCAGAAACAGGCAGCAGATCATGGCGGCGGCCGGCAGCGGGATGGCCATGAAAAAAGAGGCGGACGTCAGATCCCAAGCCTGATTCGGATCGGCGGACTGAACCAGATAGGTGGTCAGCTTGACAACGCCCAGATACAGGATCAGCCCCAGGGCCAGAAAAATCATGTGTTTGTTATGGTCGTTTTCCAGGGCGGTGTGGTGTCTGAAAAAAAGCAGATAGGATACCAGCAGCAGGGTGAACGTGATCAGTGCGACTCCGATGGCGGACGCGTAAACGGTTTTGACAACGGTCTGTTCCTGCAGGGTATTGAGCTTGATAAGCCGGGTCTTGTCGATCCGTTCGCCCTCCCGGACGATCATTTCTCCGGCCTTAATCTGGTACATGACCGGTTTGATGGTGGCCTGGGCTGCAAGAATCCGTTCCTGGGTTTCGTTTTTGTTCATGAAAATGTTGGGCTGGAGCAGGCGCTGGCAGACATCCACAATCAGGTTGGTCAGGTTGTAATTGACCTTTTTGAGAAGGGCTTTCCCTCGATTCTGACCATGGCCTTGGCCTGGTCCGGTCCGTAGAACACCTTGAGATGGTTGATCACCTGTTCTTCGTTTGTTTTGATGTTTCTCAGGACAATACCCTTGTGTTCCTGTTCCAGTAGAAGTTCCTTGTTCGCCACCACCCCGTTGGAAAGCACCTTGTCCATGATGGTCTGAACTTTTTGGGTGATGTCCGGGTCGAACCGGTGTTTGTGCAGGATGGAATAGGCCCCTTCACTGATCGGGATGCCCAGTTTTTCTTCGAACAGCGGCTTGGTTTCCAGGACCATGGCAAATGTGGGATCAGGAATTTTTTCGGCGGACGAGTTCTCTTCACCGGTTTCGACCGGTGGCGGTTCAAACAGAGACCGGCCGATTGTCATGGCTTCCTCGATACGGGTCTGGATCCGGGCCAGCAGGTCTGCATCCAGATCGTACACGATCCGGACTGCATCCCGGGCCTGGCTGCGGCGTTCCTCAGACACTTCCCGGTCTTCCACCAGCAGGTCCCGGTGGGCTTTGATATCCCGCAAGGCCACATCTCCGATTTCATACGCATCGTTGATCTGCTGGTGTTCCGGTGTCTGGAAAAATGTGAACACCAGGGTGATTCCCAGCAGCATGACCCATAACAGGTAGGGGGTGGACAGGAAAAACTGCGTGGCTGTATCCAGCCAGGTGTTAAATTTTGTTTTTTTCATAGGCGTCAATGATATCGGATACCAGCTGGTGCCGCACCACATCGTCCCGGGTGAAATGGATGAATTCAATGCCCTTGATGTGGGAAAGAATTTTTTTGACTTCCACCAGTCCGGATTTTTTGCCGGTCGGTAGATCGATCTGGGTGATGTCCCCGGTCACGATGGCTTTGGAACCGTATCCGATTCGGGTTAAAAACATTTTCATCTGCTGGGAGGTCGTGTTCTGGGCCTCATCCAGAATGATGAACGCATTATTCAGGGTTCGACCCCGCATGAACGCGATGGGGGCGATCTCAATGATTTCCTGCTCAATATAGGCCCGGGCTTTTTCAAAATCGATCATATCGTACAAAGCATCATACAGGGGGCGCAGATAGGGGTTGATTTTTTCAGTTAGGTCTCCGGGGAGAAATCCCAGTGCCTCTCCCGCTTCGACAGCGGGACGGGTGAGTATGACTTTCCGGATGTCTCCTCTGGCAAAGGCGGCCATGGCCATGGCCATGGCCAGATAGGTTTTCCCGGTGCCGGCCGGGCCGATGGCAAACAGGATGTCTTTGGCTTCAATGGCTTGGGTATATTTGACCTGGTTCAGGCTTCTGGGCCGGATCGGTTTGTTTCTGGCGGTGGTGAACACGGTGTGCATGAACAGCGTTTCCAGCCGGGCGCGGGTTTTTTTTGATCAGGGTGATAGCGGCATCCAGATCTCCCGGCTCCAGCTGGATTTTTTCCTTGAACAGTGGATACAGCTGGGCCAGCAGTGAACGGGCCTGTTGTACCTGTGAATCAGGGCCGGATATGCTGACAGTCCCGCCCCGGGAATGGATTGTGATTCCGAATCGTTTGGCTATTTTGTCCAGGTGGGTGTTGTGAAATCCAAACAGCTGCTGCGCGATGGATATGTTGTCAAATTCAAGGCTAGTCATAGGCTTTAGGGTGCATTTTATTTGGAAAAAGGTCAATAAAATCTTGACGGCAAACTAGTGGAGTTGCTATTTGTGTATTTCTTTACAACACGCGATTGAAAGGGAATCCATGAACGGTTTTGATCTGATGGTTCTGGTGATTGTCCTGTTCTGCATGATCCGGGGCGTGTTCCGGGGACTGATTCGGGAAGTGTCCGGAATTGTGGCGGTGATCGCCGGATTTTACGGCGGATTTTCCTATTACTGGATGCTGTCTCCCTATCTGGATTTTCTGATTCAGACGCAGGGAATTCGTCACCTGGTCAGTTTCGGGGTGCTGTTCTGCGGTATCGTGATCCTGGTGGGGCTGTTGGCCGCGCTGATCCGCAAACTGATGCACGTGGCATTTCTGGGATGGGTGGACCGGACATTCGGCCTGTTTTTCGGAACCGCCAAAGGCTTTCTGATCGTTTCGGTGCTGTTCATCATGCTGACGTCATTTGTTCCGTCCGGGGCCGCCACCTGGATGAATCGATCCGAAACCGCTCCATATCTGGCACAGATTTCCCGCACCATGACCCTGTTTATTTCCAGGAGCCTGCAGGTGGATTTTCTGGACCGGTTTAACCACTACAAAGTAAACCAAATACAGACAAAGGAGACGGATTCCGTTGGAATCATTGGCCCCGGTCCTGGAGGTGATCCGGACATTGAGGGGAAAAACGGGTGTGAATGGGACCGGCGCCAGACGCCGGAAACCATGTGGAAATGCCTGGCCGAAGAGGTGTATGAACTTCAGCAGGCCCTGGCGGATCAGGATGTGGACAATACCTGTGAAGAGATGGGCGATGTCTTGTTCCAGATTGCGTTTATCATGGAAATCTTTCATGACTCCGGGCGGATTCCCATCTCCCGGGTGGTGGACATGGTCATCGAAAAGATGATTCGGCGCCATCCGCATGTGTATGGAGATGCGGTGGTGAACACCCGGGCTGAGCTGCTGGATCAATGGGAACGGATCAAGATCCGGGAAAAAAGGCGCCGGCCCGGTTATCTGCCATGGATAACGTCCCCAGAGGCATGCCAGGGCTCATGCGGGCCATGAAAGTGTCCAAATCCGCTGTGAAGAAAGGGTTTGAATGGGAGGATATCCATCAGGTTCTGGATACGGTGAAAAGTGAAATCTCAGAATTTGAATCCGCGCTGGACCAGAAAGATGAAGACGTCATGATGCTGGAATTCGGTGATATCCTGTTTTCGCTTGTGAATGTGGCAAGGTTTGCCGGGTTTCACCCTGAAACCGCGCTGGCAAGGTCTACGGCCAAATTCGAAAGCCGGTTCCGTCTGATGGAAGCGGATCTGTCCGGAAAAGAAGTCTCCCTTGATGCCTTGTCTGCGTCCGAAAAAGAGGTGTTCTGGTCCCGGGCCAAACAGGCCCATGACAAGAATCAGTCTGAGCTGAAAGAGTAATCCCGCTGCGGCTGAATAGCCCTGGCGGTTTGAATCGTTTCGTTGTTGTGCCGGTCGATGAACCGGTAGGTGAATCGGGAAGGGTCCGGCGGATGACTGGCTTCTCCGGCAGGCGGAGGGGCCTGGCTGCCGGAGAAAGTGTCATCAGGGTCGGCTTCAGCCGCTTTGGAGATGATTTTTCCCACAATGCCTGCCGCTACTTTGTCAATAATGGCCTGCCGGGTCCACTCGGATGTAACGGACGGGTGCGTGTCGGTGCGCATGACAATCCGGCCGGATTTTTCCAGAATTTTGCCTTCACCCATCTGCCGGAAATAAAGCCGCAGGACATTTTGAATCTGGTAGGCAGGGATTTTCAATGCCTTTCCTCCCGGTCTTTTCTAATTTTTTCTAATCGTCAAAATCACCTTCAGGGCCTTTGTCCGTCCCGATAGCCGCCGCTTTTTTTCTGATTTTTTCTTCGGTCCATTCTTCTGCGGATTCAATGGTCTGGGATTTGACCCCCGGGTCATGGGACCGGGTTTCCAGAATATGGGACAAAACGATATCTGCGGTATCTGTAGCATTGAACACATCCGTGAGCAGCGTAAAGACAAATGCCTGGACCCCCCGGACCATCCCGGTCCCGGATTTCCCCGGACTGGGCCAAAAGGCGGTTTTCAAACGGGGCATTGAGTTTTTTGAAATTGCCGCCGGTCAGGCCGTGATCCCTGGCATAGATGAGCATCTGCCGCCATACCGCCTCATCCACGCCTTTGTCCGATTCTTTGATAAAATTGCCCTCAGCGTCCAAAATGGCGTTGCCAAAATCATTGACCTGAACCCCCCAGGAGATCATCTGCAGGGCAGTGGCCACATTGGCCTTGGTGGTGCGGGTCTGTTCGGCAATCTGGCGGAGCCGGTCCGAGCTGTTGCCCGAGGTGCCGTGCTGGGCTCCGGATACCTGATAGGGGGCCAGCTCGTCATGGATTTTTGCGGTCAACGGGACATCAATGCCGGCGTCGCTCTGCTCGATGCCGTGAGTGGTTCCGTTGTTCAGGGCGATCCAGTCCGGAAAAATGCCGTGGGCGTTCAGTCCCTGGATCAGAAACAAGGCCTCCCGGGGGGTGGACAATCCCAGTTTGCCTTTGATCTCCCCCACTTCAGTTTCCAGTCCGGCCCATTTCGGAACCAGTGCGGCCAGTTCAATGTTGGCCAGTAGGTTCTGGTCATCGGGCATATGGGAGGCATCAATGGCAATGGAGGTGATGCCGGCGTCAAACAGGGACGTGATTTCGGTTCTGGCCGGTTCGATGTCCGCCGGGGTCTTGATGCCGAAATGATCCGCATGGATGGCCACCGGTATGGTAATACCCAGCTCGTTCATGAATACGTCGGTCTGTCTGGCGATGTTCCACAGATTAACGGCACAGTAGGCCCCGGTGCCGCCCTCTGATCGGGCGATTTCAATGATGATGGCGGCATTGGCCTGCTGGGCCGCCGCCAGGGCGCCCCGGATAACGAACGCGTTCCTGCCGTTGGCCGCGATGGTCATACATTTTCTTTTTTTGAGCATGGCCTGATCAATGTATTTGCCGCTGACAATCAATGCCCTGGAATGGGGAAACAGCTTTTTAATATTAGGAGGCCGCCCCATATCCAAAGCGGTTTGAAAATCGGAGGTCCGATGATGTGACATGTCTTTTTTTCTCCCAATCTGTTTTAGCGGTTGAATTGGACTGTTTTCTTTTTTTTGGCATGAAACCAGCCCAAAAGCAAGCATTATTGAATAATGAATAGCTATTCATTTAATGGATAGCCGGTTAAAATCAGATTTCTTTGGAGAAGGGCGATGAAAGAAGAATGATAACTATTTGTAAAAAAAGATAAAAAGAAATTATCTCGTTCTATGAAATCTTGTGATTATCCTCTTGACATTTATAGTAAACTGTTGATAAATAATGAATTATTATTCATTTTAAATACAGGGGTGATGTTGGTTTGCAGAAAAACAGAACGGAAAAATATCACAACATTCTGGACAGTGCCGGGGCGGTGTTTGCAAAATACGGATTTTACAGGGCGACCATATCCCAGATCGCGTCCCGGGCCGGGGTGGCGGACGGAACCTTGTATCTGTATTTCAAAAACAAGGATGATATCCTGTATCAGTATATCAGTTATAAAACCGGTGTTGTGTTCGAAAAGATGAATGATGCCGTGGATGCCGGGAAAAGCGCGGAGGAAAAACTCAGAAACCTCATTCGGTGCCACTTGCAGCAATTTCAGAGCGACCGCAACATGGCGGTGATTTTTCAATCCGAGGCCCGGTATCTGCGGGATATTCAGTCTCAGATCAAGGATATTTCAAAAATGTACCTGGACTTGCTGTCCGATATCATCGAACAGGGACAGATCGAAGGGTCCATTCGGCAGGATCTGTTTGTGGGCCTGGTGAAACGGTTCATTCTGGGGGCCGTGGAAGGGGTGATCTCCACCTGGGTCTCTGCCGGAGGCCGGTATGACCTGGTGGCCATGGCCGATCCCCTGGTGGATTTGTATCTCAATGGCGTAAGAGGCGGATAAATCCCATACAGTGCCTGAACGGGGGCCATTTTTTAAATGGCTTTGAATTCGGAATTTTGCTTGACGGAAATCGTCATCTTTATTAAAGCTCAGTGAGTTTTTATTCATCATCAGTTTAAGACTTTTTTTGGAGGGAACAGCATATGAGTTCAATTATCGGCCCGGCAAGTTATGATTTTTTCGGGATTTTTCCGGCAACGATCCTGTCCTTTATTCTGCCTGTGGTGGGAGTGGGCCTGTTTACCTATATCATGGCCCGGCGCCTGGCACCGCTGGTCCGTGCGGCTCCGGATTACCGGCTGGACCGGATCGACCAGCGCATCATCCGGCTGGTCACCCTGTGGCTGGGTCAGATGAAACAGCCCAGATATATGCTGGCGGGGATCCTGCACATTGTTATTTTTGCCGGTTTTCTGATCCTGTCCATCCGGTCCGTATCCCTGGTCATCATCGGTCTTTCCGACGGATTCGTGTTGCCGGGTTTCGGGGGGTGGCTGGGAGATGTGTATAATTTTTTAAAAGATTATGCGGCCACGTTTGTGTTGATCGCCTGTATCGTGGCCGGTATCCGCCGGGGATTTTTTAAGCCGGCCAGGTATGCGGTGCCCGAGAAATACGGCAAGGACCATACTGCTGAAGCAGTATTCGTTCTGGGCGTGATCGCCACCCTGATGATTTCGGAAAGCCTGTTCGAAGCGTCTGAACTGGCGTTTGCCTACCAGCAAACCGGCGAGTGGCATTTTGTGGCACCGCTGTCCCTGGTATGGATCTTTACCCACATGTTGACCGGGGCATCCTTGAATTTTCTCCAGGGGCTTCATATTTTTTCTTATTTCCTGCATGATGTTACGTTTTTCTTTTTCCTGTGTTTTTTGCCTCTGGGTAAGCATTTTCATGTGATCACTTCGATTTTCAACGTGTTTTTCATGCGCCTGGACAAAGGTAAAATCAAACCGGTTCGATACGGGGTTTCCGAGGAACAGCTGGATGATCTGGAGTCCTTCGGTGTCAAGAAACTGGAGGATTTTACCTGGAAGCACATGCTGGATTTTTATTCGTGTGCCGACTGCGGCCGGTGTTCCGACCAGTGCCCGGCCAATGCCGTAGGACGGCCCTTGTCTCCGCGTTTCATCACCATTAAGGCCCGGGACCTGATGTTCAAAAATTACCCGTTGTCAGGCGAGATCTACAAAGCAGGATGCTGGTGGAAGATATCTATACCGAGGATGAAATATGGTCCTGCACCACCTGCGGGGCCTGTGAAGAGGAATGTCCGCTGGCCATTGAGTATATCAACAAGATGGTGGATCTCAGGCGGGGTATGGTGGATGAGGGGCTGGTGCCACAATCTCTGCAGAAACCGTTGAAAGCCCTGGAAAAACGAGGCAATCCCTACGGCAAGATGGAGAAGAAGCGGGCGGACTGGGCCCTGGAAAAGGAATTCAAGGCCGATTGTCCCATCAAGGATCTGGGAAAGGAGTCTGCCGATACTCTGTATTTTGTGGACAGTATTACGTCCTATGATGACAATATTCAGGAAATTGCACGGCGCACGTCCATGATTCTGCACCGCGCCGGAGTGGATTTCGGAATCCTGGGCAAGGATGAAAAAGACAGCGGCAACGAGGTGCTCCGGTTCGGTGAGGAAATGCTGTATCAGAATCTCAAGGCGCAGAACACCGAGGCGATTCTGGCCACCGGTGTCAAACAGATTGTCACGGCCGATCCCCATGCGTACAATGCCTTGAAAAATGATTATACCGGACTGCCGCCGGTGCGGCACATCAGCCAGGTCGTGGCGGAAAAGATCACCAGCGGCGCGTTGTCACTCAAACCCTGCCTGAATCCGGAAAAGGTCTATGTGTACCATGATCCCTGTTACCTGGGACGGCACAACGGCATTTACGAAGACCCCCGCCAGGCCCTGGACGCCATTGACGGCCTGACCCGGGTGGAACTGGAAAAGAGCCGGGACCGGTCTTTCTGCTGCGGCGGCGGCGGTCTCATGCTGTTCTATGAGCCGGAAGAGGAAACCCGCATGGGGGTGCTTCGCGTGAACATGGCGGCGGAAGCCGGTGCCAGCGTGATTGTAACGGCCTGTCCCTTCTGCCTGGTGAATATCCAGGATGCCATCAAGGTGGCCGGCAAGGAAGGGGAAATGGAGGCCCTGGATTTTACTGAACTGATAGCCCGGCATTTAGCATAACGGTTTAAAAACGGAGAGGGTCAAACCGGAAAACCGGTCTGACCCGCACAAGTAAAGGAGGAAATAAATGGAAATTTTAGTATGTGTCAAGCGGGTTCCGGATACAGCGGAGAACGAATTCGAACTCAATTCAGCGGGAAATGATCTGGACAGGGACGATCTGGTCTACTCGGTGAATGAATGGGATAACTATGCCGTGGAAGAAGCCATTCAGATTGTTGACAATGTGGGGGGCAGCGTCACGGTGGTCACGGTGGGGGATGACGAATCCGAAGAAGTCCTGCGCCGGGAAATGGCAATGGGAGCCAACAATGGGGTCCTGCTCAGTGATGACGTTTTCGAAGGGTCAGACGGCAGAGGTATTGCCGCCATCCTCAAGGCCGAAATCGAAAAAGGCAAATATGATCTGATCCTCACCGGTGCCCAGGCGGATGAAGGGGCCGGACAGGTGGGCGGTATGCTGGCTGCCATGCTGGATTATCCGTATGCATCGCTGGTGAACAAGATAGAAGTGGTCAATGATACCATCATTAAAGTGGGCCGGGAGATCGAAGGCGGCAACCAGGAAATGAACGAAATTGAACTGCCCTGCGTGCTGTCCGTCCAGACCGGTATCAATGAACCCCGGTATGTGGGAATCCGGGGGATCCGCAAGGTGGCCAGTGTGGATGTGCCGGTGAAAAGTGCGTCCGATCTGGGTATCGATCCCGGCACCGTGGGCGAGGCCGGCGCCAGGACCCGGCGGGTGGATTATTTTGCCCCGGATCTCGGGGAAGGGGCGGAGATGCTGGAAGGCTCGACCGAAGAGATCATTGAAAAACTGATTGAAAAGCTGAAAGCCAAAGGAGGACTTTGATCATGACACAGATTTTGCATATATCCCATTCAAAAACGGCGCTGCAGAAGATGTGGCCCTGGAGTTTCCGGATGCAGCAAAAAATTGATCCCTCTGCGGCACTGACGGCCGTGGTGACGGGGACGGGCGCGGATCTGGGCAAAGTGGCCGATGCCATGACCGGGATCTATAAAGAGGTCATTAAAATCGACCATGCCGACCTGGCCTATCCCAATGCGGAGTTGGTGAGAAAAGTCCTTTTGGACGTGCTGCCCCATGACGCCGTCATTCTGGCACCCCATGACACATTCGGCATGGACCTGGCACCGGGCCTGTCCGTGAAAATGGATTCTGCGTATGCGGCAGACATTGTGGATTTCGAGGGTCTGGACGGCGGGGTCCTGAAAATGATCCGCCAGGAACTGGGCGGTGCAGTATATACCCATGTGACATCCGACATCTCTGGCGGTGCGGTGATCACCATCCGGCCGGGATCGTTTGCCCCGACTGAAGATACCTCCACCGGCGGCAGCGTTGTGGACAAATCCGGTGAAGTCAAGGACCTGAGCGCCAAAAGAAAATTCCTGGAAGTGGTGGAAGCCGAAGTCGGTGATGTGGATATCACCAAAGCCGACGTCCTGGTGTCTGTCGGCCGGGGAATCGAAGATGAGGAAAATATCGAGATCGCCCAGGAACTGGCCGATGCCATGGGAGCCGTGGTATCCTGTTCTCGGCCCATCGTGGATGCCAAATGGCTGGAAAAATCCCGTCAGGTAGGGACTTCCGGACAGACCGTCAAGCCCAAGGTCTATATGGCCATGGGAATCTCCGGATCATTTCAGCATCTGGGCGGTGTCAAGGGCAATCCCTTTATCGTGGCGGTGAACAAAAACCCCAAAGCCCGATTTTCAGGTGGCGGACGTGGGGATCGTGGAAGACATCCTGGAGTTTATGCCCGAGCTGACCGAAGCGGTCAAATCCCTTTGATGCACGATCTGCTGTTCTCCGGTTGATAAAAACAGTCAGAGACAGGAAACGACCGTAAACAAGGCAGGGCCGTGAAAAGAACCTGAAAAGGTTTTTTCACGGCCTTTTTTCGTTCAAAAACAGTCAGGCACAAAAGCAGTTTGAAAAAAGAAAACCGGTTAGAGCTGAATATTGGTTATTTTAAGTTCATAAGAGTTCGTTTGTGTCAATAATTATGGAATTTTCTTGACTTGGGTATCAAATGGTTATAATTTTTCCGCGAACTGCAAAAATTAACCAAAAAGGGGAGACTTTATGAACTTGTTGCCCAGATTCATTGTGATCATGATGTTTTTTTTCCTGTCCATCACCCCGGCCATGGGAGATTCCTCCCAAAGTTTGATGATGGCCACTACCACCAGTACTGACAATACCGGGCTCCTGGAATATCTGGCTCCGGAATTCACCCGGGATACCGGGATGGAGTTGAAATGGGTGGCCACCGGGACAGGCAAGGCTCTGAAATTGGGGGAAAACTGCGATGTGGATGTGCTGATGGTCCATGCGCCGGCTGCAGAAAAGCAGTTTGTTGCCTCCGGGTTTGGACTGGACCGCCGGGAAATCATGTACAATGATTTCGTGATCATCGGTCCGGCATCGGACCCGGCAGTAATTCAGGGTAGTTCGGTCAGCACCGCGCTGAAACATATCGAATCCGCTCAGGCCGTTTTTGTCAGCCGGGGAGACAATTCCGGCACCCACAAAAAAGAGCTGGCCCTGTGGAAATCCGCCGGACTGCCCATCCCGGAAGCTGAATCCTGGTATGTTCAGACCGGGCAGGGCATGCTGGCCACCATCACGATGGCCGGTGAAAAAAACGCCTATACCATGACGGACCGCGGTACTTATATCAAATATGAACATACAGCCAACGGCAATCCGGCATTGAAGATTTTGGTGGAAGGGGATGATTTCCTGAAAAACCAGTACAGTGTCATAACGGTCAATCCGAATCGTTGCCAAAACGTTAATTTGGGGGGGCTCAGCAGTTTTCCGACTGGATCACCGGCGAAAAAGCCCAACACATGATTGCCACATTTAAGCTGCTGGACAAGACATTGTTCATCCCCAATGCCAGATAGGCAAACCGGACCGCCTTTTTTGAGTAGATCCCTTCGGCCTGACTGAATGAGTGCCGGGGGGATCTTTTTTTGTTTGTTAAACGGTTTCCATGAAATCGACGTCATTTTCTTTTACGGGATCGCAAAGCGTTCCGGCGATACCGTCTCAGGGCCAGGCCGTTATTGCAGCAATTGGCTGTCTTCCATGATCGCTGATGAGTAATCCTGGTTTCGCTTCTGCATCGGTTCTTGGAAAAAACGGCCTTGGCAGCCGGCAAACGGCGACCTGTTCCTGGTGTCCGATGGAGCGACGAATGAAGAATCTGACTGGACGGATGGGTGTTTTTTCGGTAAAAAGAGTGGAAAGAAAGCAAACATGGACGTGGGATTAAAAAAAATCAGGAGATAAGTCAGATGAGTCAACTCGGGAAACGGTACCATTGTGAGAAGTGTGGCGCTGAATTGCAGTGCGCCAAAGCGGGTAAGGGTGTCCCTGAATGTTTTGGGAATGCAATGAAACTTCGGGAGCCGAAACCGCTTCTTTCCTCGGATTGAGCGAAAGGATCAGTTATGCATTATCAGCCAGAACTGCGAATCGATTTCGATTCGATCACAGCCCTTTTCAGTGGCGCGGAACAACAGGGGCGCAACCTGTTGTTTGAACACGAAACATACCGTCTTTTAGCGGATTCGGGAGCTGAAACCCCGCCTCTGTCAATTTTGTGGCCAAGGGAACCCCGCTCTCCAATGAAACAATCGATGCCATTCCCGGTGACAAGGTGGTCTTGAAAATTGTTTCTCCGGGAATTGTTCATAAAACAGAGGCCACAGGTGTGCGGATTGTGGAAAAGAAAGCCGACAAAATTCGATCGGCCATGCGGCGCATGATGTATGAAGTGCCCGACGCCCTGGCCGATCAGATTGAGCGGCGGAAAATCCATGCGCCGGATGCTTACCATGGCTTGACGGGGGATGATTTGAGAGATGCCGTTGTCCGGGACATTCATGGTATTCTGATCGTACAGTTCATGCCGCCGGATTCAGAATCGTTCGGCAATGAATTGATCGTCGGGATTCGGAATACCCGGGAATTCGGTATGGTTATCAGTGCGGGCCTGGGCGGGACGGATACGGAACTCTACGCGGAACGATTCCGTAAAGGCCAGGCCATTGTGACGGCATCCACCGCCATGACCGATGGATCTGACTTTTTCCGTTTGTTTAAAAAAACCATCAGTTACAAAAAACTGGCAGGATTGACCCGGGGGCAGCGGCGGATCGTCACTGACGAACAACTGGTCGAATGTTTCAGTTCTTTTGTGGCCATGGCAAACCATTATTCGCCGGAAAATTCGCAGGCCCCCTATGTCATTGAGGAGCTGGAAATCAATCCCTTTGCGTTTACCGATTATCTGATGGTTCCGCTGGACGGTATGTGCCGGTTTTCCAGGCCGTTGTCATTGCCGGCCAGACGACCTTACCAGAAAGTGGGCCGTCTGCTTCATCCGGACAAGATCGGTATCATCGGGGTGTCAACCGAACGGGTGAATTTCGGCAGACTTATTTTGGCCAATATCCTGGCCAACGGATATCACCCGGATGATATTCGTATTGTCAAACCCGGCCTGAATGAGTTTGAAGGAATACGGTGTGTGCCGGATCTGGCCGGGCTTGACACGAAACTGGATCTGTTTGTGGTGGCGGTAAATGCGAAGCAGGTGACGGATCTGGTGGATGAGATCATTTTTCACGATGCCGCCCATACGGTCATGCTGATCCCGGGAGGAATGGGGGAAACGGCGGAAAGTGAGGCACGGGCCCGGCAGGTTATGGACAAAATCCGTGACGCCCATTTGAAAGAAGGCGGAGGGCCCGTCTTTCTGGGTGCCAATTGTCTGGGTGTGATTTCACATCCCGGTAAATATGACACCCTGTTCATTCCTGAGGTGAAACTGCCCAAACGGCGGGGGGATCACAAACGGAATACCGCGTTTGTCAGCCAGAGCGGTGCATTTATGATTACCCGGCTGAGCAAATGCCCGGAAATCGACCCGGCCTATATGATTTCCGTGGGAAACCAGAATGATTTGACGCTGGGAGATATTGTCAAATATCTCATGGATGATCCTGATATCAGTGTCATTGCCGTTTACGCGGAAGGGTTCAAGGATCTGGACGGGCTGGAGTTTAGCCGGGCTGTGAGGAAAGCGGTTCAAAACGGTAAAGAGGTGGTGTTTTACAAGGCCGGCCGGACCCCTGAAGGCAAAACCGCTACCTCCGGCCATACCGCCACCCTGGCCGGGGATTATACGGTCTGTGAATCCTGTGTGCAGCAGGCAGGCGGTATGATTGCCCGGACCTTTCCCCAGTTTGAGAGTCTGGTCATGCTGTCCCAGCGGCTGCATGACAAACAGATCCATGGCACCCGTCTGGCGGCGGTCAGCGGGGCTGGTTTTGAAGCAGTTGGCATGGCGGATAATATCCGGTCTGATGAGTATACCCTTCAGATGGCCGGATTCACGGCGGAAACGACCCTGGCCCTTCGCAACTTTCTGGGCACCAAACATCTGGACGGTCTGGTGGAGGTTAAAAATCCCCTGGATATCAATCCGGCGGCAGATGATGAAACCCATGTCACCGTGGTGAAGTTTCTGGCAGAGGACCCAATGTCGATGTGGTGGTGGTGGGCCTGGATCCATTGTCCCCGGCCATGAGGACCCTTGCCGAATGCGAGGCCCAAAAATACAACATGGACGACAAAGAAAGCATAGCCCTCCAGATGCCGAAATTGGCATCTGAGTTGGAGAAACCTGTGGTGGGAGTGGTGGATGGCGGATTTCTGTATGAACCGCTGGTCAACGCACTGTTGTCTCAGAAAATGGCTGTGTTCCGGTCATCGGACCGGGCGATCCATACGCTGGCAGTCTATGTGGAAGGTCGGCTGTATGCAGAGCAGATTCGTCACGCAGGCCGGTAAAATGTCCTGATCGGTCTGGACGATTCATTGGGAGACATTTTCAATCTCGAGGATGTTGGCGCCGGGCTGTCTGAAATACGGAATCACCTGTTTTTCAGACAGCCCGGCCTTCATTTTATGGGAAATGTCCGCAAAGAGGGGCGGGATCTATCCGCTGATTTCTTGCCTGGCCCTGGCATCTGCGGACTCCAGAAATCCGGTCAAAAGAGGGAACATCGATAAGATAACTGCAATAGCAATGGTCATAGCAGATTTGATCGGTAACGGGTTTTCCATTTTCTCTCAATCTTTTTCAAAGATTGTCTGTTTTACTGCAAAATCCTATCATCCTCAAACATCGGAATCTGCATTAATTTTTCCTTAAGGTCTGCTTCCAGCTTCAAAGGGCGGCCTTCAGTATCGGCAATCACAAAAGTGACATCCGCATCCACGCTCACGGCGCCGGTGGTTTTGTTCACAATCTGCTGCCGGATCACCGCGCTTTTGTTGCCGGTTTTCGTAAGCCCGGAACGGATCAGGATGGTGTCCCCCACCCGGGCCGGACTGCGGTAGGAGATATTGATGTTGACGACAAAGAACAAAAAGCCGCCCTGCATGAACGTTTCCAGGTCCATGTGGTCTTCCAGCAGCTGCCAGCGGGCTTCTTCTAAAAACTCCAGATACCTGGCATTGTTGACGTGCTGGTAAAGGTCGGTGTGGTATCCCCTGATTTTGATTTGAGTTCCCATATATCAACTCCTTGGGTTTCAATTGATTCACAAACCAAATATCATATCATTGAGGATGGGGTTTGGAAACAGAAATCGGACCATTGATTTTGGCTTTGAACAGTGAAATGGAGGCGCGGATCAAAGAATACGATCCGTCCTGTGTCAGTCCCGGAACGAATCATCACCGGATACCCCGGCTTAGCAATGGACAAAAGCTTGACTTGCCCGGGGCCTTGTGTCAAAACAGGTGGCAGTCAAGATGCAAAGGAGAACCAAATGCAGATATTCCAGATCATCAGCCCGGACGGGTATGTTACCGATCTTTTCGAGCAGGACGAAGACACCGGGATTCTGTCCGCACGGTTTCATTTTCCCCTGGTATCCGATTACATGAGGGCTGCCATCCGGGAAGGCAAACCCTATTTGTTTACCGGCCGAAGCGGCAATGCCAGATCGGCATCAAGACCGACCTGGCCGAGGGGGTTAAACCGGTGGTGGAAGCATCCGATATCTATGTGGAAGGCCGGCTTCAAAACCTGAACCCGTTGCTGGGCAACGCCCTGGACCTTTTCAAAAAAGGGGATGAAATCGGACGTCTGGCCGTCATGGACCCGGAGCTGCGGATCAAAGATGTCCGCCACTATCTTCACAAGCGCCTGTTTGTGGGAAAAAAATCGGCAAGGGATTTTATAAAGGATTTGAGATCCGGCAGGAGGTCGATCCGGATACCGGGCAGGCCTGTGACTATATTTCCGTGGAACTGGAGCCGTATCAATACTGTTTGAATCCCATGCCATCACGTCGGCCGGGATCAACGCAGTGATCAAAAAGGGCGGAGCGCACTCAATGCCATCCGGTCCCGGGTGCCTCTGGATTTGGATCATTCAAGCCTCACCCCCAATGACCTGTTTGTTGGCGCTATTAAAATTTCTCTGGGGGATATCTACGGAATCATTGATGCGGTCGCGGATCCGGAAATGGCAAAGATCGAGCATCTGCCGGCTCGGGTCCTGGATCCGTTCAGAACGTTCAGGGACCGTCAGGTGGAACTCTACAATTTCGGCACAGAGGCGGTTCCCTTGAAAGACATCCGGGTCCGGGTCCGGTTTTTCCGGGCTAAAAATCCATTGACCGTGCCTTTGGAAAAAAATAAGGTCAAGGAAGGCTACCGGCTCAGCGATCTGCTCACCAATGCGGAGATCGCCGACCTGTTTTCCGCCATGGATGACACGGCATTGGGCATGATCCTGAACAAAGCCAATTTCATTCCCATTCCCAAAGCCATGGATCCTTTCGGTCAGGCCCAGCTGGAGATCATCCGCAACGTGATTCTGGCCTCAACGTTTCGGAAGAATGTGCCCCGGCTGCGGAAAAAGAAAACGGGAAATTCAAAAACACGCTGGAAAAACTGTCCGTTTTGGGCGGAGTGAATTCCCGGGTATTCATCGGCCGGGATTTTCCGGACATGGAAGTGGTGGATGCGTTGAGAACCAGCGGATTGCGGACTTTTCTCATTCAAAGAGACAATCCGTCCTTTGCGGATGAGTATGTCAAAAAAATGATTCGGCTGACCCATCAGGAGCATGCCGGATGTGAGTTCCTGCGGTATGATCCGGACATTGACAAGCTATATAGTTTTTACCACGGGTGTTTCATGGAACCGGATGACCGGGACCGGTTTGACCGAGTCCGATACTGGTTCGCCTTTTACGGGTCTCATACCTATGAAGCGGACAACCGGCTCACCATTGATCTGATCAACTGTCTGGCCCCGAAGCTGGGGTATGAAATGGGCATTGTCCACGGCGGCGGGCCCGGACTTATGAAAGAGGCCAACGACCTGGCCCGCCAGCACAATATCATGAGCGTGGGCATTGCCATTGACCTGGAAGGGGAGAATCAGGCGTCACTGACCACCTGCGACGGACTGATCAAGTACAACGAAGGCCTACGCCTGGCAAGGCAAGATCATCTCCAGAAGCTGAGCAACCTGCCGGTGGTCAATACCGGGGGATACGGCAGTGCTGAAGAGCTGGCCATCACCATCACCTCCATGAAGCTGCATGAAAATCCCCTGGCCCCGATTATCCTGCTGGATCCGGACAATTTGTGGGACCATGCCAGAAAACAGACATTAAAGATCGCTGAAAAAAATACGGTCCCGCGTTTGCGCCCCGGTTGATTCAATCCTGCAACACCGCCGAGGATGCGGCCGGGATTCTTATGGGGTTTCTGGAAAACCCGGATACATGGTATCGGAGGCACAAGATCCCTTCAGAAAACGTGGAAAAAGCTCGAATGAAAGCCGTCCGGATCCGGCAGACAGCCCTGGGTCAGACCCGGGTGGAAACCTTTGAACACCCCAACCCGAGACTGATACCCTAAATTCTACCGACCCGGGATGCCACCGGGTCGGTGGAACTGTTTGTCCCTCTGGCGATATAATCCTGGAAAAAATTGACTGCCGGGAGATATGGTTGACCATGAAATCAATGACCCGGTCAAAGTCCCGGCTGATTTTTTCCACATCCTCCCAGGTGCCGAAGGCGGGATCCGCCTCGTCATAGGTCCTGGGGCGAATCCCCGATCCGATGAGGATGGATAAAAGAGCAGCAGGCGAACGCCTCTGACCGCTTTTTGAAAATATTTGCGCTGCACATAGTGAAGCTCGGTTTGGGTGCCGCCCTGGCAGTTCCGGATGAAATCCGGTCAAGGTGGCAGAATGCCGCCCCTGAAGAGACCCTCTTCCCGGCCTGAAGAGTCTCAGCAGGTTGATGGCCCGTCGGCTGGATTCCCGCATTGGGTGACTGCTGCGCAAAAGAGCCGGGACCGTTCTTTTCCCCCCTTTGTCAGGCACCGGTGTTGACAAAACCCGAAGACCTGTCTTATTCTCAGCGTCACATGAACGACGGTCCGGGATGGAAGCATTCGGCCAATATTGAAAATTCGATCTTTTCAACCGATCAGGAGGCGTAATGAACATAGAAGAGACAATGAAAAATGACACGTGTGTGGTACGCGTGACCGGGCGGCTGGATGCCACCACGGCCCCGGAACTCGATCAGGCGGTGAAACAGATCATTGATCAGGGAAAAACAAAATGGCCTTTGACCTGACCCATCTGGAATATGTATCTAGTGCCGGATTGAGGATATTCCTGGTGGTGGCTAAGAAACTGAAGGGGTTGGACGGGGAACTGAGCCTGGCCGGTCTTCAGGGAAATATCAAGGAGGTGCTGGAGATCTCCGGATTTCCTTCCATCCTGCCCTGCTATGACAGCATGGATGACCTGCCGGCCTGACGCTTTTAGGGCCGGTCACGGGCCGGGGGGGCATGAAAGGATCATGCAGAAGGTGAGAATATTTTTGTTTTCTTTCCGTGCGTACCAGACCGCGTCGGTCATCTGTTTTATGAAAAAGATGCCTAAGCCTCCAACGTTCCGGTCTTCTATGGACAGATCCGTATCCGGATCTTCAACGGACAGTACGTCAAAGGCCGCTCCTTTATCCTCGAATGAGATCAGCAGCTCATTGGTACCCTGACAACAGCAGCGCACGGTGACATTTCCGGGAGTATCTTCCGGATACGCATAGCTGAATATATTCATCAGGGCTTCTTCCGATGCCAGCTGCAGTTTGGGTATCCGGTCTTCAGGCAGGGCATGGTCCCGGGCACAGGCGGTAACGAAATCCTGAAGCGGTTTCAGATTCTCAAGACATGCCGGAAGGGTCAGTTGTCTGGGGTTCTTTGTCATTGTATCAATCCGCAGAGGTTAATCCATCAGCACTTCTCGGACCGGGACCGGCTGGCTGACATTTTTTAACTGGACCTCCATGGGATCGGACAAAGTCACCCGGTTTTGAATGTGACGGGACGTCATGTCGGTGACCAGGATCTGCCCGTTACAGGCATGGGAGCAGATCCTGGCTGCAATGTTGGTGACAGCTCCGGATGCGGTATAGGTCCACCGGTCTCCGGCAATCCCTTTGAACCGAGTAGAGCCAACCGAAGCCGTTCCTGAATTGATTCCCATGTTGACCGTCACCGGAGAAAATTTTCCTTTTAATGAATTATTGATCAATTCGGTCCGTTTTTTGATGCCCGTAGCGGCGGATACCGCGTTGAACGCATGCGTTTCCGGGTCATCGGACTGGAACAGGATCATCAGCCGTCTCCGGCGGTTTCATTGATGTCGCCTCGGTTTTCGACAATGATATTTAAAAACTCGCTGAAATACGTTTCGATCAGATAATTCATCTTGTCCTGGGAGGTGGTTTCGCTCATTTTGGTGTATCCGGCAATGTCCAGAAAAAGTACGGAAATATCTTTATCATGCTTGTTCAGATCCGGATTTTCAGGATTGTTTGAAATCAGGTCCTGAACCGACTGGGGAACAAATTTTTTCAGGTGCATTTCAATGCTTTCCAGCAGCTGAACCCGGGCAAGGGTTTCTTCCAGTTTCCTGTTTTTATCCTGGATTTTCTGCAGCAGCTGCTCCAGATTATATTCCCTGGATTCGACTCTGACGATCATCATACCAAAAGCTTCAGCCAGTTCAGCCACCACAGGCGGGTACTTGTCCGTGTTGGTCAGTTCCATGAGCCGGTCTGCTTCATCATATGCCCCAAGGGACACTTTTCTGGCGACATCGCCAGTATTTCGAAAGCTGTTTGTTATCCTGCATGTCTTCTTTGTCCAGATTAGATGTTAAAAAGAGTTTGGATTCCTATTAATTATGCTTTTTCTTTGAAAGAAATCAATACTTTTTCTGTAATAACTCCCTGTTTGGTCAATTTAGGAAGGTGACCATATGTCTTCATCGTTTTTATCGAATCCATATGTAATTTATTGACGGATCAAAATTCAACGTCTTCCTTGATCACATTTAATAATTCGTGTCGGTTTCAAAAGGCATCCATGTTGTCGCGCTTGAATTTTTTAAAGCCTTCATTTTTTTCTTGCCTTAACATTTTACAACCTGATACAGGTACAAATACGTTTTTCCTGTATCAGATTGAAAAACCATTTCAGATTTTGGAGGATGAGGTATGGATCGGTTGACACCAGTGAAAACAGATTCAGGTCCGAAGACTTTTGCCTGGGTTCGACCCTTGTCTGGCGGCACAGCCATGCGTATGGCCAGGTACCGGGGAGAGACCCATGAAGCTTAGGTCCCGGATCATGATCATTACGTTTTTAATCATTTTGTTTGTACAGGGCCTGAACTGCTTTCTGGAAATCGGGTTTCTGGCCAACAATCTGGAAGAGAACAATCTGAACAAATACCGGCTCGTGGGCAACCAGATGATGCGCAAATTGAACACAAGTCTTATTTTTGGGAAACCCCTGTCTCAACTGGATTTTCACCGGCTTCTTTCCGACATTGTGCCAAAAGGTGTGGACAATCTTTTGATCATCAATCCGGCCGGGCAGACGTTATACTCGGCAAGGGACCGATCAACGTCATCCAGCCTCAGAGTGTCTGACACTTTTCTGAATGAGAAAACTCCGGAAGTCTACCGGATCTTTTTTCCCCTATCCGACCGTAACGAAATCAAGGGCAATCTGGTGATCATTGTTTCCCATAAAGAAGTAAAGGAAAAACGGTTTGACCTGATTCGAAAATCCGTTTTCACATTACTGGTATTCCTGGCCGTTTCCCTGCCAATTTTATATCTGCTGCTAACGATTTTTATTAATCGGCCTTACCAGCAGTTTATCCAGAATATAGAGGCCTGGCTCGATTCCGGGGATTATGAAAAGCTTAAGGAGAATCATATCGATCTTTCTCCGCTGTCAATAACCGAAGAAAGGCTGAAACAGATCCGTTCCGCAGACTGGCTGTCTCCGGAGAATACGTCCGTGTATTCAGAAATTGATCAGGAACCGGATGGCGGAAAAGAATTCTATGAGACCCGGCTTTACAGGAGGCTGAAAGTATTGATGCAGGTAAATTGATGCAAAACTCTAAAGGAAGCACCCATGCAGCCTAAACGACTGATCATTCTTGTCCTGGCTTTTGTCTGCCTCACCCATTTGCTGTATATGATAGTCAATGCGGCCATGTTCCATCATGAGTATGAGCAGCAGGGTATTGAGCAGCTCCGGGAACTGGGGGAAGTGGTGAAAAATGAAATTGAGAATGCCCTGGGGTTCGGGATTCCCATCACCTCCCTGGGCGGCATGGATCCCTTCCTTAACGCGATTATGGAAAGTACTCCACAAGTGGCCCATATACGGGTGTCAACCGGGGAAAAAATTCTGTTTGCGGCAGAACGAAAGTCGCGGGTGGTGAAAGAGATTCTGGTACCTATCATCAAGGACGGTAAACAAACCGCCCAGATTCGTCTGGGCATGGGCGGTGAACTGGGGAAACAGACCTTTGCCATGCTTTTTGACCTGATCACCATCGTATTTGCAGGCCTTATTATTGCCTATGAGATCATTCGTTTTTCTCAGTGAAACTGGTGGCCGTCCCTTATCGGCAGTCCATGCTTACCTTCAATACCATGGTCAGGGAGATGAACCCCTACCACAACATTGATATGCCGGTGGAGTTCCAGATGTTTCTGGAACGGGTCCGCCGCCGGGTGCTGATCAGGGTGAATCAGATCCAGCGGGCCGGGTCCAACCTGAACCAGACAGCCATGGCCAGCGTGTCCAGCGTCTTCCATGGCAGGCAGGCGCTGCTTAAGGCAATTCAGGACCAGCGGAAATCACTCAGGGCACTCACCGCCGATTCAGGAGGAGCAAAGCGGATTATCGATCCGTCACAGATCCGGCCAGTGGTATTCCTGTTTTTCTGGGGGCAAATCTTCAGTCCAGTTTCCTGCCCATATTTGCTAGGGATCTGCTGGAGACCCAAACCTTTCTTTCCGGGATGTTTTCCCAGGAAATTCTCATGGGTCTGCCCATCACCTGTCACATGGTCATGGTCTTTTTATTTATGCTGTTCATGGGATCCAGCGCCTTTAAACGCAGGATTCCCATGAGTTACGCCGTAGGAATCGGTACGTTCTGTACAGCCGCAGGCCTGGTGATCTGCGGGCTGTCCAATGACATTATCCAGCTCATTGCCGGCCGGATGCTCTGCGCGGTCGGTTTTTCCTTCATCGTGATATACGGCAAGCAATTTATCGTTGAGCATGCCAGCGCTGAAAAGCGTTCTCTTCATCTTGCAGGATTCACTGCCGCTTTTTCCGGCGGGTTGTTCTGCTCCATCATCATCGGCAGTATTCTGGCGGACTATTTCTCCTACCGGTTCGTATTTTTTTCTGCCGCCGCCATTGTGCTGCTCATCTATGTGTTCGATTATATGATTATGGCGGACAAGAATTCCGGGACCGAGACAGCTGAACAGGCTACTGAAAAAGTCGGGTTGGGATCATTTTTCCGTGCCGGCATGACAGATGCGAATCTGATATGCGTTTTCATCCACGGGATCTTCACACGTATTACCTTTGTGGGGTTTTTCTATTTTTCCCTGCCCGTGCTGCTGAAGCCGGATTTTGCCTATGCAGACATCGGCCGGATCATGATGTTTTACAGCGTTCCGTCCATCTTGTTCGCAAGCCTTCTGAACAAACGCATCAAACAGATCCGCCAGAGCAAAACTTCGGTGGTGGGCTCCAACATCCTGGTTGGGATCGTCCTGGGTTTCTTTTTTCTGCCAATGCAGGGGCCGATCTGGCTGAGAGCCGTATTCGTCATTTTTTCTTTATTGGTGCTGGGGGTATCCAACAGCATCACATTTCCGGCACAATCCGCCCTTCTCCTGGAAACCCGAACGGCGAAAACTCTGGGGACACGGACCACCCTTTCCGTTTACAATTCTTTTGAGCGGATCGGTTCCAGTACCGGCCCTCTGTTTTACGGCTTTTTCACCAGCCTCTACGGTATAGTTCCGGCCATCGTCATGGGCGGCGTATTGTGTATCGTGGGAAATATTATTTTTTTTCTGTTTTTTAATCCTAAACCGAACCTGAACTCAACGATCCTTCAAAATGGGGAAAAACGTCATGATAGCGAAAAATGTTTGTATCATACTGCTTGTAACAATTATTACTGTGTTCACCCTCACTGTTCAAGCGGCAGAAGAAAAACAACGGATTTTGACGGTCCGGCACATGACATTTAGCCCCTACGAACTTTCCCTCAAGGGATTTTTAAACGGGATTCAACAGTCTGAAATTGCCGGCCGCGTGGCCCTGGAAAACTACAATGCCCAAAATAACATCAACGCTCTGGAAAATTTCATCGAATCCCTCAAGACACGAGATGACTTGGACCTGATCTTTTCCATCGGTACCGTGACAACCAAACGGCTGATTAAAGAAATCAAGGACATTCCTATAGTTTTTACCGACCTGGGTGCCCCGGAGTATTCGGGTGTGGTTTCCGACTGGAAGGGAAGCGGTGCCAATTACACAGGGGTGGAAACCCGTAATTACGTCAGCATCGGTATCAATCTTCTCCATGAACTCATCGCTTTTAACAGCATCGGCATGATTTACCTGAAAGGGGCTCCCAGTCATGAAGGAACCATCAAACGGGTAACGGAGTTGAGCAGGGAAGTCGGATTTGAATTTGTCAGCAGGGGATTTGCTTTGCGGGATGGGAACCAAAACAAATACCCTGAAGAAGTGATTCGGCAAAATATTCGGGAGGCACTGGAGTATGTGGCCCCTAAAGTAGATGTGTTTTATGTTCAGATTTCAGGAACGTTTGATCAAAATTTTGATCTGTTTTTGATATTTTTAGACAGTACAGCTTGCCCAGTGCCGGGGAACCGATCTATATCAAAAAGGGGCTGGTCATCGGGATTGGCCGTCACAAGGAGAAGTTCGGATCTCAATGTGCGGAATATGCAGTCAAAATACTCAAAGATAACGCCGATCCGGGCAAGTTGCCGATGGATATCGGCAGGGAATTCTCTTTTGCTCTGAACATTGAGGCAGCGACCCTGGTCGGCTATAATCCTTCAATTGATATACTGGGGGCGGCTGACGAGATATACAGGGACGTGGAACCCTGATCGACTGGTGTTATTGGCCCGTGATGTCGGGACCGGTCCAGGGATACTCTTCAATCAGGCTCGGAATGGCCTCTTTTATGGTTGAGATGGCATGGTCGAATTGATCTGCAGCCAGGATGCACAGTATTAGAGGACTGCCGGGAATCAGGGTTGACTGCCAGGAAATGTGCCGGTCATGACAGACGTATCCCAGTTCTTTCATAAAGTTAATGCGGGGGATTTTTGGAAAACCGGACTGAGAAGGGATTGAATTCCCCTGACTTTAGCGATTTGGATACCGTAATACCGTAATAGCTGGTTAAACCCTTTTCGCCGCCATTCCTTGCGGGTGGCGGCTGCATTGAAAATCAGGGCTGGGAATTCAACCCTGCCCGGCACTTCGGATTTCATCATTATTTCTGCCTGTCGGAGGTTTGTCACGCAGACCATGCGCATGGTGGCAATGGCCCGGTCGTTTTTATCCCAGATACTCAGCACGGTCTCGGTGTCATCTGTTTCATTCCAAAAAAGCGTTTCAGGCCTCAACAGTGTAAAGTCCCTGGAGCGTTTGTATTCGGTTACCCTGAGATCGGTGATGGATTCGGCATCTTCAGTGCCGGCTCTGCGTATCTGTTTCATGTGAATCGATTTTACCTGGTTGAAAGTTAGAAGAATAAAATAAAATGCGGACTTATACCACAATATCTTTCCACAGCACAATGGATGAAAAATAGCCATGCATGATTCCAATCTGCTAGGAATCTTTTGAAGGTTCAACCTGGTGAGGCCCTTTATATGTGATCATTAGCATGGCAATATCATCAAACTGAGGTTCCGAAGCGGCAAATGTTTTCAGATTTGACTTAATGGCTGTGATCGTCTCTTTAGGGGAGGCCCCTGCCAGATTCGATATGGTTTCCAGCAGGGTTTCCTCAGAAAAGAATGCCTGTTCTTCGTTCTGGGCCTCGGTCACACCATCCGTGTACATAAAAAGGGACTCACCAGGTGTCAATGACAGGTGAAGCCCTTTGTAAGGAATCCCCTCCATAATGCCCACCACAGGACCACTCTTTTCTTTGACAAAGCGGCATTCACGGTTTCCGGAGATCAGTATGGGCGGGTTATGTCCGCCATTGGAATAGCAAACATGGCCGGTGGTTAAATCCAGAATTCCCACCAGAAGCGTGACAAACATGGATTGTGGGTTGTCACTGCTGATAATGTCATTGACTTCAATCATGATCTCTTCCGGACTGATATTTTTGGAGGCAGACGTTTTGATCAGTGTCTTGGTAATGGCCATCATCAGGGCGGCAGGAACCCCTTTCCCTGATACATCACCAATGGTGAAACACAGCATGTTGTCTGTGGTAAAATAAAAATCATAAAGATCTCCTCCCACCTCCTTGGCCGGCTCCAGAGACGCGAAAATATCAATTTCATTCCGTTCGGGAAATGGAGGGAAGATTTTTGGCAGAAGCCCCAGCTGAATATCCTTTGCAATGGTCAGTTCCCCTTCGATCCGTTCATTTTCCGCTGTTTTTCAATTAATTGACGGATATTGTCCTTTAACTGCGTTTCATGAAGGCAAAGGCGGAGGCCAGCCGTCCGACCTCATCGTTATGGGTTTGGGAAAGGGTTGTGATATACAGGTCTTCTTCCTCATCCCTTGTCAGATCCGTGGATGAGAAGTCCTTTACCCGGGTGGCCAGGATATTCAGTGGTTTTGAAATTCTGGAAACCAGCCAGGTGGTAAACAGAATACTGCAAAACAAGATCATCCCGATCAGCCTACTTTGCTTGGATGCAATCTTTTTGGCAGGTCGTTTGGTTTCCGAGACCGGGACCGTTACACCGATGTACCACCCCAGTGGCCTGAAAAAACTGATGTAGGCAATCATCTCTTTGTTTTTGAACAGATCGCATCGATAAGAAAGCGAATCCCTGCCCTTGATGGCAGTGGTTACCAAGTTTTCTAAAAGCAGAGATCTGGAATCTGTGTTCATGCAGATTTGGAATTTACTGGCAATTGACTGATCCGTCATGGCCAGGACACGCATAGCATTGTCGAAAATGAACGCAAACCCGGTCATGCCGATGGTTATTTCTTCCAGGGTTTTATTCAGCGTTTCAACGATTTTTTCCAGTTCTCTTTGGGATTCGACTTCAATGTTTTCAATATTGACCGCCGCCCCGACAATCCAGTTCCAGGCAGGATATCTTTTTAGACAGATAAGGGATTTGAATGTGTTGAGATCTGTTTTTTCTCCCCAGTCGACGACATTGACAATTGTTTTGGTTCCGGATGTATCAGCGGCCAGCATATTTGAAATGGTTTTATTTTTGATATCGGTAAACGAGCCGATATTGTAACCGATGGTATCCGGGTGCGGATGAGCGATAACATGCAGGTTCATATCGGTGATAAACAGCGTCTCATGGGTTTCAGAAGTATTGTTTTTGACCCAGTCAAAGGCGATCTGCTGGGCCTCAATTTTGGACAGCACCTGCTGCTCTACAGAGAGATTCAGGCGGTCTAGCAGTTCGATAAGCTGATCTTTTCGGGAGTTGAGACGGTTTTTATGGCGAGTCACGGAATATATTTTGTCTGAAATAAGATTGCTGTATTCTCCCTTGATGTTTAATTCTATCAGCGACAAGACATTCCGGGACATGCTGTTTTGCTGGACAAGCATGGCATTACCGATTTCTTTGCTTGAAATGAAAATGATAATGACGGCGGTAACAACCATGATAAATATAATGAGACTGATAATTTTTGATTTCAGTGAAGTGAACATAGGTTGTTATCCATGGATTGAAAATAATCATAAAAACAGTAAACTGGTATCAATCCTTATATCGGATATCCATGGGAGTTTTCAAGAAGTAATTTTTTTACCCGAAGCCGGGCATACTGCTCCGCTGTCGATATTCCGGTGTTTTGATTTCAGTCATCAAATATTACCTATGATTTATTTGACGCGATGCCAAAAATAGATCACAATAAAAGTTTGGAAAACGTGCTGTAACAGTAACATATGCAAGGAGAGATACAGAATGGGAGAGAACTATTTCAATACCCTGCCGTTGCGGCTGCAACTGGCGGAACTATCCAAATGCCGGTTTATGAATACTGCGGAGTTTTCCGGTGTGGATGCTTTGAAAGATAAAAAAATCGTGATTGTGGGTTGTGGGGCACAAGGGCTCCATCAGGGGCTCAATCTGAGAGATTCCGGCCTGAATGTGTTTTATGCCCTGCGGGAAGGAGCCATTGCTGAGAAACGGCAATCCTGGAAAAATGCCACCGAACACGGATTCGAGGTGAACACCTATGAAAACCTGCTGCCGTCGGCCGATCTGGTGATCAACCTGACCCCGGACAAACAGCATACATCGGTGGTGAATGCCATCATGCCGTTGATGAAACAGAATGCCTGCCTGTCTTATTCCCATGGGTTCAATGTCGTGGAAGAAGGCATGCAGATCAGAAAAGACCTCACTGTGATCATGGTGGCGCCCAAATCTCCGGGAACGGAAGTCCGGGAGGAATACAAGCGGGGATTCGGGGTGCCCACACTGATCGCGGTCCACCGGGAAAACGATCCCAGAAAAGAGGGCCTGGAGCTGGCCAAAGCCTATGCTGCGGCCACCGGCGGTCACCGGGCCGGGGTTCTGGAGTCGTCGTTTGTGGCGGAGGTGAAATCCGATCTCATGGGCGAACAGACCATCTTGTGCGGCATGCTTCAGACAGGATCGCTGCTGTGTTATGACAAGATGGTCGAAAAAGGCATGGATGAAGGCTATGCCTCCCGGCTGGTGCAGTATGGATGGGAAACCATTACCGAAGCCCTAAAGCACGGAGGCATCACCAACATGATGGATCGGCTGTCCAATCCGGCCAAGATCCGTGCCCATGAGTTGAGCGAGCAGATCAAAGAGATCCTGACTCCCTTGTTCAACCGGCATATGGATGACATCATGTCCGGCAATTTTTCAAAAACCATGATGCAGGATTGGGCCAATGATGACGCCGATCTGTTAAGGTGGCGGGCACAGACCGCAGACACGCCGTTTGAAAAATCGGTGTCTCAGCAGGAGGAGATCCCGGAGCAGACTTATTTTGATCACGGAATTCTTATGGTGGCCATGGTCAAAGCCGGTGTGGAACTGGCATATGATACCATGGTGGCTGCCGGTATCAAGGAAGAGTCCGCATATTATGAATCCTTGCATGAAGTGCCGCTGATCGCCAATCTCATTGCCCGCAAAAACTGTATGAGATGAATGTGGTCATCTCGGATACTGCTGAATACGGGTGTTATCTTTTCAACCACAGCGCGGTTCCCATGCTCCGGAAGTTTATGACGGGTATCGATACGGATGTCATTGGCAAAGGGTTGGATGTCAAACATACCGGGGTGGACAACCTTCGCCTGATTCAGGTGAATGATGCCGTCCGATCTACGTCTGTGGAACAGGTGGGCAGAAAACTGCGGGCGTACATGGGGGCCATGAGACCCATTTTTGACAGGGATATCCTGCTGGCGCTCATAGAGGGGTCGAGTCTGAGCGCCGGCAGGAGTTTGAACGGCGCCAAACCGGAGAGATGACTGGAATGCAGATCGTAACCACCCATAGGAACACGGATTTTGATGCTCTGGCCTCCATGGTGGCCTGTACCTGCCTGTACCCCGGGGCTCAGGGCATACTGCCTTCCCAGATGACCGCTGGGGTTCGGTCGTTTCTGTCCATTCATCAAGATCTGTTGCGGATTATTCCCCGGAAAGGGTTTGATCTGGAAAGCGTGTCTTCTCTCATTGTGGTGGACACCAACCTTTGGAACCGGCTGGACCAGATGGCATGCATGAAGGACCGGCCGGGACTGGAGGTTATCTGCTGGGACCATCATATGACCGGGACCATGATCGAGTCCCATGTGACCCATCGGGAAGAGGTGGGGGCCACCGTCACCCTGCTGCTGGAGGAGATGGAGCGGCGGCAGACACCGTTCACCCCGATGCAGGCTACATTGTTTCTGCTGGGCATCTATGATGACACCGGATGCCTGACGTTTTCATCGGCCACGCCCAGAGATGCGCGGATGACGGCATTTCTGCTTGAAAACGGGGCGGATCTGAACATTGTCTCTTCTTTTTTGTCCAGCACCATGGATGATTCCCATACCCGGGTGTTTTCCAATATGCTGGATCAGGCGGAAGTGCTGCCGCTGGGAGGTGTTCGAATCGGCATCTGCGCCATGCCGGTGCAAAGCGGGTTGACCATGCTGGCGGCTCTGGTGGAAAAATACAAGGAATTCAAAGGACTGGATGCGGTTTTCGGGATATTTCTCACGGACCGGCACAAGGCCATGATCATCGGCCGGTCCAATCCAGAGGCCATAGATGTGGGATCGGTGGTGCGGCCCCTGGGTGGCGGCGGCCATTCCGGGGCCGGTTCCGCCGTGGTGAAAGACGTTGACCTCAAAGAGATTACGGAAAAATTGATCATTTTGATCCGAAAAGCCGGGCGAAAACTGACGAGGGTCAGTGAGATGATGCTGGATCCCGGGCGCTTCACGGTCCGGCCGGATCAGACTGTGGCAGAAGCCGGTGAAATCATGGCAAAAATCCGCATAAGGGCACTGCTGGTCTGTGAACAGGACCGGTTTGTCGGGCTGATACCGGAATCCGCGGTGGACCGGGCCCGGAAAACAATCGGCTGGCAACTCCGGTCAAGGGGATGGTCAAGCCGGATGTGCCGGTGGTGGAACCCGATGATGATGCCCGAATGGCGGTGGCACAGATGAACCGGTCACCCGAAGGATTGGTTCCGGTCCTGATCCGGGGGCGTGTGGCGGGCGTGTTGACCCGGGGCAGCCTGGTGCTTGATATGTATGAGATGTGAACCAGGGTGCGGGGATACAAGCATCAGCTGAGTGATACCATGTGCTTGGATATTTCCGGAGACTGCAGGATCATTTCCTGTTCATCCAGAATCTGATTCAGGATCCGGTCGTCGGTGTAAGGGTTCATGATTACGGACCGGAGAACCACGGCCGTGTGGTTGTCTTTGGGGTGGATTTTCAGGCAGGTGCGGGAGACAAAGCTTTTGCCGGCCTCCCGCTGAATCCGCTGTAAATCCGTGTTGATCTTGTTCAGGCATGCATCCACGGCCCGTCGTTGTTCCGGTGTCGCCGCCGCATTGACATGATGTTTCAATTCCCTGGGGACCGCCCGGTAGGTAAGGATGTTGAGTACCGGTGCCGTGATCAGCTGGAACCGTTCCCGTTTCCTGATTTTTTCAGCAAACCCCCGGGCCGTATCAATGCCGTGTTCGATCATCAGGGCATATCCCTGGGAACCCATGATTTTCAGGGCACTGTCCAGGATCAGAGAGCTGGCTTCCCGGGATCCTTCCAGGGTTTTGATGCCTAAGTCCACAGACCCTTTGCGGTTGACATATCCGGCGTGATATATGATCCGGTCCAGGGCGTTGGGGTTCTTGAAAAAGACCATGCCCGCACTCATGGGCATGTAAAACTGCTTGTGGCAGTCAATGGTGACGGAATCCGCTTCTTTAATGCCGTTCAGCAGACCGGCGTATTTTTCCGACAGCATCACCGGACCACCCCAGGCCGCATCCACATGAAAATGAATGCCGTGCTTCCGGCACAGACGGGCCATTTCAGGCAGAGGATCGATGGAGCCGGTTTCCGTGGCCCCGGCAATCCCCACAATGGCTGCGATGCGGGTTTTCTGTCCTGCTCGAATGCTTCTACCTGCCGGGTGAGGTCTGTCATGTCGATCTGGTGAGAGGCGTTCACCCCGACGGATATGACATTCCGGCTGCCGATGCCAAGGATACCTCCGGCTTTCTTCAGGGAATAGTGCCCCCGTTCCGATACCAGCACCACCAGTCGTTCCAGGCCATGGGCCTTCATGGCGGCGGTCATGCCGTCCTGCTCCACATCTGAAAAACCGTCGATTTCCGGAAGACTCTGATTTCTGGCCACCCACAAAGCCGTGATATTGGCGGTGGTGCCGCCGTTGGTGAACAGACCTAAGCAGGTGTCTGCATTCTGGACATGGGTGTCATAAAATGCCTGGCCCAGGTTGTAGATCATGCGGTGGATTTTGGCCAGGACCTGTTTTTCCAGGACCGACAGCACCTTGGAGGTTTCCAGTTTGATCAGGTTTTGGTTCAGGGCCGCGGTAATAGCCTTGAGATGAACCATGAAAAACGGAATGGCCGACGTCATGTGACCGATGAAATAGGGCGAGGCCACATTTACGGCCCGGGGAGCGATCTGGTTGATGATGTCCTGGATGATTTCCGCCAGTTTTTTTCCGGCTCCCGGCTGATGGTCGTATCGGAATAGGATTGTGCCAGGGTCGCCAAAGGGATGGCCTCGGTCACTCCCACATGGGTGTTGAGAAATTCATGAAGGCCGAACAGGATCTGCTCCATATATTTGATCAGGGTTTTCCGGCTTTTTTCGTCTTCAGGCCGGATAAAGACCCGGTGGAGGGTCTGCCAGTCTGCCACCAGGTCTGATGAAGAAGGGTTTTCGGGTGTGGTCATGTTATTCATTGGGCAGGCAGGTCTTTAGTAAACCGCTGATTCTCCCATCTCAAAGCCTAAGTCCAAGGCGGTTTTGTTCATTTCCATGAAATCTTTTGGGATGGTGGTTTCCAGCACCTTGAGTATGGATTCTCCCCTGACCAGGCCGGTGGCGCCCAGCAATGCGCCCAGCATGCAGATATTGAACACGATGGGTTTGCCGATTTTCTCCATGACCGTATCATACATGGGCAGGGAAAGGTGCTTGGCGTCCACTTTTTTTCAATGGATACGAATTTGCTGTCCACCACCAGCAGCCCTCCGGGCCGGATGATACCTGAAAAAGTGTTGTAGCTTTCCTGGGTCAGGCTTACCAGAACATTGGGCTGGACCACCTTGGGAAAAAAGATGTCTGATTCGGAGATGAGCACATCACTTCGGGTGGCGCCTCCCCGGGCAGCGGCCCCGTAACTCTGGGACTGGGTGGCGTTTTTGCCTTCAAAGATCACCGCCGCTTGGCAAGAATGATGGCCGCCGTGATCACCCCCTGGCCGCCGGATCCGGAAAAACCAGTCTTGATCGTTCCATTATGCATTTCCTTTCATTGCGGTCTCGATGATTTGGTCATAGGCCGCACAGTATTCGGCCTTTAGAGTGTCTTCCACAAAAATGCCCCGCTGGATCAGGTTCGGGTCGGATTCCAGTTTTTTGGATCCGATTTTGACGGTATTGGTTTTGTAGGCTTCCATCATCTGGACCGCATCCCCTTCCTTGTTTTTTCGTCCGAAATAAGTGGGGCACTGGGTCAGGATTTCCACCACGGAAAATCCTTTGTGGCGAATGGCTTTTTTCAGCAGGTCCTTGCATTCGGTGGCATGGAACACCGTGGATCTGGCCACGAAACTGGCGCCCGCGCTTTTTGCCAGCTCCACCACATCGAACTGGTTGTCAATGGTGGAATAGGGGGCGGTGGTGGCTTTTTTACCGATTCCGGACAACGGGGAAAACTGCCCTCCTGTCATGCCGTAGATCCGGTTGTTCATGACAATGGCTGTGATATCGATGTTCCGTCTGGCTGCATGGATGAAGTGATTGCCGCCGATGGCCAGGGCATCGCCGTCTCCCATGGGGACAATGGCGGTGATGTCTGGTTTGGCCATCTTGACACCCGTGGCAAAGGTCAAGGCCCGGCCGTGGATGGTGTGAAGGGAGTGAAAATCCACATACCCGGAGATCCGGGAGGAACATCCGATCCCTGAGGTCATGACGATTTCATTTTTATCCAGCTCCAGTTCATGGACGGCCCGGAGCAGAGATCCCAGCACGATGCCGTGGCCGCAGCCCGGGCACCAGATATGGGGGAAAAACCGGCTTCGAATATAGTCTTTAAAATCAAATGGTTTGGTGGTCATGTTATACCCCCTTTCCCTGGATCATTCGTAAAGTGGTTTTGATGTCCGTGGGTGAGATGAGCTGGCCGTCGATGCGGTTGGCCAGAAATACATTGTCAGGATTGGTCACCGCGTTTTTCACCTGTGTGATCACCTGTCCCATGTTCATTTCCACCACCAGGACTGCTTTGGCATTGGCACATTTCTCCCGGACCATGTCCGTGGGAAACGGCCACAGGGTCTGAAGTTCCAGGACGCCGATCTTTACGCCCCTGGCCCGGCGGTTCTTGGCGATATGAATGGCGGAGCGGGCCGATGACCCGTAGGATACCAGAATATAGTCGGCATCATCCAGCCAGTATTCCTTATAGTATGTCATGCTGTCCACGTTGTTTTCAATCTTGTCCACCAGGTGGTGGAGCAGTTCGCTCACCACTTTAGGGTTGTTGCTGGGAAATCCCCACATGTCATGGAACAGCCCGGTGACATTGTACCGGTGTTCGGCACCGAAATCGGACATAGGCAGACGGCCGTCTTCTCTGGGCAGGTACGGGTGGTAATCCACGCCTTTGGGCACTGAGGTGCGCAGCCGGCTCACCACAGGAATCTCATCGGAATCCGGAATAGTGAGCTTTTCCCGCATATGGCCCACCACCTCATCCAGAAGAACGATGACCGGGGTGCGGTAGGTCTCCGCCAGATTAAAGGCTTCCACCGTGATTTTGAACACATCCTGGTTGTTGGATGCGGTCAAAGCGATGATGGCATGGTCTCCGTGGGTCCCCCATCTGGCCTGGTTCACATCTCCCTGGCTGACATGGGTGGGGTTGCCCGTGGACGGTCCGCCCCGCTGGACATTGGCAATGACGCAGGGGATCTCTGCCATGCAGGCATATCCCAAAGCTTCCTGCTTTAAGGAAAATCCGGGTCCGGAGGTGGCAGTCATCACTTTTTTCCCGGTGAGCGAGGCGCCGAGAATCGCCCCCATAGACGCGATTTCATCTTCCATCTGAATAAATTTTCCGCCCTGCCGGGGAAGTCTTTCTGACAGGTGCTCCGCAATTTCCGTGGACGGGGTGATAGGGTATCCGGCGAAAAAGTTGAGGCCTGCGTACAAGGCCCCTTCCACACAGGCTTCATTCCCCTGGACAAATCTGATATTATCTTTCTGAGTCATTTTACCCTTCCTGAATCTCTTGTATTTGTATTGCCAGATCAGGGCAACGAAGTTCACACAACTTGCAGGCGATGCAATCTTCGGGACGAACCGCCCGGGCTTTGCCGATCTTGTCCAGTTCCAGTACCTGTTTGGGGCAGAAGTGAACACAGATACCACACCCTTTGCACCAGTGGGTATCGATTACATGGATGACGTTCTTGCCTTTTGACATAATATCCTCATTTGTAAATGATGCATATCCAAAAATTCAAGGGCTTCATAAAAGTGATTTGGGTGGAATTGTTAAAGGGTTTTTCATAAATATAAAAACAGGTGCCATTATGGAAAAAAAATAAAAATAAAATCAAGGGGAAAACGCTCTATGAGCCTGATTCTTCACATCATTTTTTATTTTTTTAAATGGTTGGACCAAATCTATCCTGTTTGTGGCCACTCCCGCTTTAGGATTCTTGTTTTTATGTGCATTCCAATCTTTGCAAAAAACGGGAATCTGGTTTGTACAAAATTCAGGGGCCATGGTATAAGTTTTGACCATGACATGGACCAATGCGCCCCACATCAGTGTAATTATTCCCACCTTTAACCGGGCATGGAGCCTGGCACGGGCCATTGATTCCGTGCTGGCCCAGACCCTTGCCCCCAAAGAGATCATCGTGGTGGATGACGGTTCCACAGACCGGACGGCACAGGTACTGGCTGCCTATGGGGACCGTATTCAGATCCTGACCCGGCAGAACGCCGGTGTGAGCAGCGCCCGTAACGCCGGAATCCGGCACAGCACCGGAGATTGGGTGGCGCTTCTGGATTCCGATGATGAATGGAAGCCTGAAAAACTGGCCTGCCAGGCCGCTTTCTTTCACGCCCATCCGGAAGCCATGATCTGTCAAACCCAGGAAATCTGGATTCGCAACGGGGTCCGCGTAAATCCCATGAAAAAACATCAGAAACTTTCCGGCATGATTTTTGAGCCGTCCCTTCATCTGTGTCTGGTCAGCCCGTCCGCCGTGATGATCAAAAAAAAACTGTTTGAACGCAAAGGGGTGTTTCGGCCGGATTTTCCTGTTTGTGAAGATTATGAGTTTTGGCTGCGGGTCAGTGTGGATGTTCCCATTCACCTGATTGATGAGGAGATGACCGTCAAATACGGGGGGCATCCGGATCAGCTTTCCAGCCGCCATTCCCAGGACCGATTCCGCATCGAGGCAATCCGGGGTCTGGTTGAATCCGGATCCTTATCCAAGAATCAGCAGGCGGCGGCAGTTTCCGTACTCAAAGAAAAATGCCGGATTTACGGCAATGGATGCGCGAAAAGGGGCAAAACACATGAAGCCCGGACCTATCTTGCACTATACAACCAGTTGAACAAAAGAGGAGAATGAATATGAAAGATGAATTACCCGAATTTATGCGCCTGCCCCGGGAAGATAAGGGCCGGTTGATGATGGACATGGTGTTTCGCATGATCATGCATTACGGATTCTGGTTCGCTGAGGTCCGTCACCAGATGGGGATGGATGCAGCCTTGGAGATGATGGATTCGGTACTGCCCAGGGGCAGGGATATTTCCATGAGTCGCATGGCTGAAATTCTGGGGTTTGAATTGGAAAACGGGTTGCCCAAGGCAGTGGCGGACATGGATGAGGACCGGTTGAACGAGCTGCTCAAAGGGCTGGCTAAAAACTGGCTGGTCATGGACGGGGTGTGGTTTCAGGCCGTGGAAAAGGATCGCGGCATGAATGATGCCAAACGGTGCAATGATTCGTGCTGGGGCAAGTTTTCTCCGTATGAAGCCCATGCCATCAAGCGGTTCTTGGGCCTTGGGGACAGACCCGGACTGGCCGGCCTGAAAAAAGCGTTGAATTTTCGGATGTATTCTTTCATAAATACACAATCAATGGTTGACGAAGGTCCGAAAAGTTTTGTATTTCAGATGAATGAGTGCCGGGTTCAGGCAGCCAGGAAACGCAAGAACCTGCCGGATTATCCCTGCAAATCAGCCGGGCTGGTTGAATACACCTATTTTGCATCGGCATTTGATCCGAATATCAAAACAACCTGTATCGGATGTCCGCCGGATGCCCATCCGGCGGAATGGTATTGTGCATGGCGGTTCAGCGTGGAATAGTCCGTCATCAAAAATCCAGTTGACCCAATGAATGAACCCAGGAATATGGAAGGATAGCTACTATGGGAACCACAGCAGACAATATTGAGACCTTGAAGAACAAAGAACGGGAAATTTTGAAAATGGGAGGAGACGCTGCGTTGGAAAAGCGGCGGGAACAGGGACGGCTCAATGCCAGGGAGCGGCTGGACCGCCTGTTTGACCAGGGCACGTTCCGGGAGCTGGATATGTTTGTGACCCACCGGTGTACCAATTTCGGCATGGAAAAAAAGGACATCCCTGCAGACGGGGTGGTGACCGGCCACGGCAGAGTGGACGGCCGGATCGTGTTTGCCTATGCCCAGGATTTCACGGCCCGGGCCGGATCCTTGGGTGAGATGCAGGCCAAAAAGATTTGCAAGATCATGGATATGGCGCTCAAGGCCGGGGTTCCGGTCATTGGCATGAATGATTCAGGCGGGGCCCGCATCCAGGAAGGAATCGATGCCTTGTCCGGATACGGGGAGATTTTTTCAGAAATTCCGCCTGTTCCGGAGTGATCCCCCAGATTTCCGCCATCATGGGGCCGACGGCGGGCGGAGCCGTGTATTCTCCAGCCATGACCGATTTTGTGTTCATGGTCAAAAAGAGCTCCTATATGTTCATCACCGGCCCCAATGTGATCAAGGCGGTGACCGGCGAAGAGATCTCTTTGAGACCTGGGCGGTGCCATGGCCCACAATGAAAATCAGGTGTGGCCCAGTTTGCCTGTGAGTCGGATGAGGACTGTATCCTTCAGATGAAAACGCTGTTGTCCTATCTGCCGTCCAACAACATGGAAGACCCTCCGTTTGTGGCACCCGGGGATGATCCCGCCCGAACGGACCCAACCTTGGACACCATGATTCCAGACAATCCCAACCGGGCCTATGACATAAAAAAAGTGATCCGGTCGATTGTGGATGACGGGATATTTTTTGAGCCCCATCAATATTATGCCAAAAATATCGTGATCTGTTTTGCCCGGCTTAACGGCCGGTCCATTGGTATTATCGCCAACCAGCCCAATCACCTGGCCGGGTGCCTGGATATCAATGCGTCGGACAAGGCCACCCGGTTCATCCGGTTCTGCGATGCGTTCAACATTCCCATGCTCACCATTGCGGACGTGCCCGGGTATCTGCCCGGCTCCAATCAGGAATGGGGCGGGATTATCCGCCATGGGGCCAAACTGCTGTGGTGTTATTCCGAGGCCACGGTGCCCAAACTGCTGTTGATCACCCGCAAGGATTACGGAGGATCGTATCTGGCCATGTGTTCAAAGCACCTGGGAGCGGATATGGCTTTTGCCTGGCCCAGTGCCGAGATCGCTGTCATGGGGGCGGAAGGAGCCGCCAATATCATTCACGCCAAAGAGATCAAGGCAGCAGATGATCCGGCAGAAAAACGCAGGGAAAAGATTGCAGAATACAATGAGCAGTTTCCAATCCCTATTGTGCAGCCGCCAGAGGATATGTGGATGCCGTGATCACACCGTCGGAAACCCGGCCCCGGCTCATCGATGCTTTGGAGGCCCTGGCCACCAAGCGGGAATCGCGCCCGGCCAAGAAACATGGGAACATTCCGGTATAAACCATTCCGACAAAAGGGGGAATGCATGGACAGAAGAAAAAAAGCGGCTGCCATGGCTGCGGTGGTGGCTTACATAACCGACGTAAAAGAGAGCCAAACCCAGGATCAGAAGGACAGGCCGGAACTCAGACCCCAGGAGTCCCGGAGCACTTGCCTGCTGCCAGGCTCCGGGCTCAACATCTGGGGACTGACCGGCCGCCAGGCCATGATGCAGACTAACACCATGATACAGTTACGCATGTTTAAATAAAACTTAATTTTTGGAGAAAACAGTTATGACGGAACATACCCAGGTTAAAATGACACCCATGAATTATGATGCCGACCGGCCCCGGGCGGAGAATCCGTTAATGGTGGAAGATCTTTCTTTGAGGGATGGTCACCAGTCTCTGTTTGCCACTCGAGGCAGAACCGAAGACATGATCCCGGTGGCGGAACGGATGGATGAGATCGGATTCTGGGCCGTGGAGGTATGGGGCGGGGCCACGTTTGACACCATGCACCGGTTTCTGGGAGAAGACCCGTGGCAAAGGCTGAGAACACTGAAGCGATATTTCAAAAAGACCCCGTTTCCATGCTGCTCAGGGGACAGAACCTGGTGGGATACCGGAACTACGCCGATGATGTCGCCCAAATGTTTGTAAAGAAAACCGTGGAAAACGGCCTGGAAATTTTCAGGACCTTTGATGCGCTCAACGACTACCGGAATTTTGAAACCGTGGTGCCCGTGATCAAGGAATGCGGGGCTCATTTCCAGGGGTGCATCTGCTATACCCTGACCGAACCCCGCTTAGGCGGCGAGGTATACAATCTGGATTATTACATTCAAAAGGCCCGTGAATTAGAAAAGATGGGGGCGGATTCCATCTGCATCAAAGACATGGCCGGACTGATGGCGCCCTACGATGCCTACGAACTGATCAAGGCCCTGAAGGCCAGCGTCAAACCGCTGATTCATCTTCACAGCCATTTCACCTCTGGCATGTCTCCCCTGACCCATCTTAAGGCGGTGGAAGCCGGGGTGGACATCATCGATACCTGTGTGACCCCGTATGCGTACCGAACCTCCCATGCAGCGCTGGAACCTCTGGTCATGGCGCTGTTGGGCACCAGTAGGGATACCGGGTTCGACATCCGGGCACTGGCGGAGATCAACGAGATCCTGGAAAAGGAGGTGATGCCCAAATACAAGCATCTGCTGGACGATACCAAGGTATCGCTCATCGATATCAACGTGTTGCTGCACCAGACCCCCGGGGGGATGCTGTCCAATCTGGTGAATCAGCTGCGTGAGATGGATTCTTTGGACAAGATCGACCAGGTGTACAAAGAGCTGCCCCGGGTGAGAAAAGAGCTGGGACAGATTCCGTTGGTCACCCCCACCAGCCAGATCGTGGGTACCCAGACCGTGAACAATGTGCTGTTTGATACAAACGAAGATCGGTACAAGATGATTTCCGGCCAGGTGAAGGATCTGTGCTACGGTCTGTACGGCAAGACATCTGTCCCCATTGACCAGGAAGTCCAGAAAAAAGCGTTGAAAGGCTATCCCAGGGGCGAAGAACCCATCACCTGCCGCCCGGCCCAGGTGCTGGAACCGGAACTGGAAAAAGCGAAACAGGAGATCGGGGACCTGGCTAAAAATGATGAAGACCTGTTGCTGTATGCTTTGTTCCCCGTCACCGGCAAGAAATTTCTCAAGCAGAAATACAGGCTGGAAGAGGTGCCGGATGCCCTCAAGCCCATCACCCTGGAAGATGTGAAAAAACAGGATGCCTTGATCAAGAAAGCAAAAGCCGGGAAACTGGTGGAGAAACCGGCCTTTGAAAAATCCGAAAGCACCCGTATGTTCAAGGTATTCGTGGATGGCGACTGCTTTGAGGTCGGCGTGGAAGAGCAGGGAGGCAGTGCAAGGATCTCCCATGTGGCACCGGCACCGGAGACGTCATCTCCCGCGCCTTTGGCCGCAGGACCCTCATCTCCAGCTACCGAAACACCGGCAAGAGTCGGGACCGAACCCGCACCGGCAAAACAGGAAACGGCAAAATCAGCGCCATCTGGGAATGACGGAACCCCGGTGACCGCTCCCATGCCCGGCATGGTGATCCGGTATGAAAAACAGGTGGGGGATCTGGTGGAAGAAGGGGAAACCGTGGTGGTCATCGAGGCCATGAAAATGGAAAACGCCCTGCCGGCGCCCCAAAGCGGCACCATTGCCGCCATTTATTTTGATACGGGAGATGCCGTGGCCAGGGAGGATGTTCTGGCAGTGATCCAGTGAGATTGGACCGGTCGATAAATGATTGACAAGCGAGGGGGGCTGATTATTTTGATTCAAGCCGTCAGACTTTTCAAAGGGAGATGAACATAATGGCATTTGAAACAAAAGAGGAACTGCTGGATAAATTCATCCGGATGGAAAAACCGGTCTGCCCCCATTGCAATCAAGAGATGATCCTGTGGGAAGTACCGCCCATCAATTTTTCCGATGGACTGGGATGGGGCACCCCGTATCTGTTTGTTTGCTTCAATGATGAGTGCCCGTCCTACAGAAAAGGATGGGATCATCTAAAGGATACCATGGAAGCCCCCGCGTCCTACCGGTGCATTAATGAACCCGGGCAGAAGAATTTTGAATACATGCCCGTCTTCAGCCCGGTGGGGGGCACCGGCAGTAAACTGGACAGTGAGGCGTTGATCCATCAGAATGAACTCAAGGAAAAAACTAAACAGGCGTTTTCCATTTTGACCGATTACTACATGTCAAAGGACTGGGATGAAATTTTGAAAATGCTGCTGGATCCGGCGATCCCTAACCGGGCCCGGCTCAAGGCCGCTGAGATGGTCGGGGAGCTGGGCGGCGTGGAAGCCATCGAACCTCTGATCAACCACAAATTCCCCACCCCGGTGCTTGAGAACGGTGTGAAAGCGGCCATTCACCAGCTCCACGAACGCCATTACACCAGAGAATGCCCCTATTGTGCGGAAATCATCAAAAAAAGGGCCAAAATCTGCAAACACTGCCAGCGGGAATTCTAACACAAGTCATCGATTGACTTTTTCCAGATTAAAGGAGCGGTAGATTATCATCTCCCGTTCCTTTCTTGTTTCATCCAGCGGTTCAAACAGAAGTTTGGGCAGGTTTTCTACCATCTGTTCCCGGGACGGCACCGCTGACAGCCCCTTTCCGATGGTCTTGCCGGTCAACGTGTTCATGATCACTGCATCCCTGGCGTCCGTGGTCACGGCGAACGGAATCTGATATGGCCTCACCAGCCTGGCCCCAGCCCAGGATTTCCCGTTCATATGACCCGATGGAGCCGGCCACGCAGGTGACAGCCATCACGGCCCGGTCTTTGATACAGACCACCAGGTCGATGGAAGATACATAATCCTCCCCTTGAAACTGGACGGTCAGCGGTTCGTTGACCTGGATGTCCTGTTTGGCATATCCTCTGGTTTCCACCAGAAATTTTTCAAAATTCTGGCGGCTGATTTCCGGTCCGATCAGGTGTACCTCTCTGCCGGTGATATAGTCTGTCATCTGTTCCATCATGGGGTCCTCTGATTCAGTCAATCATCATGGGGGTGCCGGTCATTTCCCTGGGTTGGGGTAAATGGAGCTTCTTGAGGATGGTGGGGCGATATCTCCGAGAATGCCGTTTTCAATGTGATGCCGGTGGATTCTTTTCTGCGATAATAAACGGCACCGGGTTCAGGGTGTGGGCGGTATGGGGAGACCCGTCCGGGGCGATCATCTGTTCACAGTTGCCGTGATCGGCCGTGACAAAGGCTGTTCCGCCGGTTTTCCAGATGGCTTCCACCACCTGGGAAACGCATCGGTCAACGGTTTCACAGGCTTTGACGGCGGCCGCAAAAACGCCGGTATGCCCCACCATGTCCATGTTGGCAAAATTCAAGACAATGAATCCGAAGCGGCCGGACCGGATTTCCCGGCAGGTGCTTTGTGCCACCTCAAATGCACTCATTTCCGGTTTTTGATCATACGTGGCCACATCCCGGGGGGACGGGATCAGAATCCGCTTTTCACCGTCAAATTCGGTTTCCTCCCCGCCGTTGAAAAAATAAGGTGACATGGGCGTATTTTTCGGTTTCCGCGACTCTCAGCTGAGCGATGCCGTGGTCGCTCAAAACCTGACCGAAAATATTTGTCAGCCGTTGCGGCCCAAAAGCCGCCGGCAGATCGAAGGAGTCATCATACCGGGTCATGGTTACAAAACAGGACAGCGCGGGTAACATCTGTCTGTTGAACGCAGAAAATCCCTTTTCAGTGAAGGCCCGGGTGATTTCTTTGGCCCGGTCTGCCCGGAAATTGAAAAAGAGGATCCCGTCTTCGTCCGTGATGGTACCGGTGTCGGATCCGGGGCGGTCTTCAATAAAAACCGGGGAGACAAATTCATCGGTTTCACCCTGGTCATAGGCGGCCTGAATGGCCGCCACAGGATCGGGATACCGTTTCCTTTCCCCGCAGTCATCAGGTCATACCCTTTTTGAACGCGGTCCCACCGGGTATCCCGGTCCATTGTCCAGTATCGGCCGGTAATGGTTTTGACCCGGCCGAACCCGTATTGATCCAGGTGCCGGACGAGCTGGTTCATATAAGTAATGCCGCTTTTGGGCGGAGTGTCTCTGCCGTCCAGAATGGCGTGAATGTATACGGTTTTGACTCCACGGATCCGGGCCATGTCCACCAGCGCCAGGGTATGGGAAATATGGCTGTGAACCCCGCCGTCCGACAGCAGGCCCATGAGATGCAGCGCCTTACCCTTCTGTTTTAAGGTATCCATGGCAGCAGTCAGCACCGGGTTGTCAAATAAAGTCCGGTCTTCAATGGCGGCATTGATGCGGATCAGGTCCTGGAGGACTCGCCGGCCGGCACCGATGTTCATGTGGCCCACCTCGGAATTTCCCATGGTGCCCACGGGCAGGCCCACGGCCGGGCCGGAACAAGCCAGCTGACAACAAGACGTTCGGGTCAGAAGATGGTCCAGAAACGGAGTGTCGGCCCGGGCAGCGGCATTGCCGTCCATCTGATGTTCATTGATACCCCATCCGTCTAAGATCATGAGAATGTTCACCGGTGTCGAAGTCGATGTCATGATGCGTTCCCCGACGACGGAGACGGGCTGTCAAATTCAGACAGATCCATTCGTGGCGCATCGCTCCACAGGCCTTCCAGATCGTAAAACGCCTTTGATTTTGTTTCAAATATATGGATGATCAGGCTGCCGTAGTCCAGCAGGGCCCATTCACCCTCCTTGATGCCTTCGGTTCCAAAAGGGGAGATTTGCTGTGATTTCAATTGGGAAACCACATGCTCGGCCAAAGAGGTCACCTGGCGGTGGGAGCCGGCTTCGACAATGACCAGGGTGTCAGCGTATGAGGTCAGGGATTTGACATTAATGGCAGTGACCGAACGGGGTTTCCGGCTGAACACATGAGTCAGATAGGGGGCCAGTGCTTGTGACGCATCAGTCATAAATACAATTTCCTTTCACGGATGATTTTTTCCACCGGAGCCGGAACCAGCTCTTTGATGGAAAGATGCTGTTTCACCCGGCTGCGTATCAGGGTGGATGATATGTCAATCAGGGGAACGGGGCACACCCGGACCGGTTTAAGCCTGTCATGGACAAACTGTTGCTTCCCCTGATCCCATGTGTAGCCTTTTGAGATATGTTCGTCAAGAAGGATCGAACATCTGTGTGGACGAAGATGTCCTGTCTGGGCATGACAACAATGGACACGGCGGCAAAAATATCTTTCTGCCGTTTCCAGGACGGGGTATCAAAAAATGCATCAGATCCCATGAGAAGATAAAACCGGCAGGATTTTCCGTATCGCTGTTTGAACGCGAGAATCGTGTCAATGGTAAAAGAAGGGCCTTTCCGGGAGATTTCAATGTCTGATGGCACCAGCCCGTCTTTGTGTTCAAGACTTTGGACCACCATATCATACCGGTCTTTTGCCGTTGCCAGGTCGAACTTGGGTTTATGGGGTGGGGTGGCGGAAGGAAAAAAAAAGATCTGGTCCAGCCTTATCTGCTGTCTGACATGGTCGGCAATCCGGATATGGGCCATGTGAAGCGGATTGAATGTACCTCCGAAAAGCCCGGCTTTCATTGAATTACTCTTTCTGAAGGCAGGATGCCAGATGTCTGATCAGCCTGTCAACCCCCTGTCCGGTGGCGGCGGAAATGGTGTGTACCTCAAGCTCCGGCGCTGCCCGGCAAAAACTGGCGACCCGGTAATCAGTACCGGCCAGATCAATTTTATTGAGCACAACGATTTGATTTTTGTCTGCCAGAGACCGGCTGTAAAGATGCAGTTCCCTGTTAATGGTGGTATATGCTGTCAAGGGGGATTCGGGATCAATGGCACCGGCATCGATCAGATGGATCAATATGCCGGTCCGTTCAATATGTTTGAGAAACTTTATTCCCAGTCCGGTGCCCTGGTGGGCACCTTGAATCAGCCCTGGAATGTCGGCAACGGCAAACGGTTCACCGAACGGCGGTGTCACCATGCCCAGGGTGGGGGTCAGGGTGGTGAACGGATAGGCTCCGATTTTGGGCTGGGCCGCGGACATGGCCGCGATCAGCGTTGATTTGCCGGCATTGGGCAGACCCACAATTCCCACGTCAGCCAGCAATTTCAGTTCAAGTTTGAGCTTTTGTTCGGTTCCGGGGAGTCCGGGCTGGGAATACCGGGGAGCCCGGTTGGTGGAAGTGGCGAACCGTTTGTTTCCCCGTCCGCCTTTTCCCCCCTGGGCGATGATATATTCGTCTCCTTCACTGGTGAGGTCGACAATAGTCTGAAGAGTATCCGCATCCCGGACCAGGGTTCCCGGCGGCAGGTCGATATAACAGTGACTGCCGTTTTTTCCGTGTTTCTGACGGCCCATCCCCGGTGATCCGTTCTGTGCCCGGTGGGTCTTCTGGCGGTGCAAGTCATATAGGGTGCGTTTGCCCCTGTCCACTCTTAAGATGACATGGCCCCATCCCCGCCGTCCCCGCCGTCCGGCCCGCCCCGTTCGATGAACCGCTCTCTTCTGAAAGAGGTGCATCCAGGCCCCCGTCACCGGATTGAATGGTGATTACCGCCTCATCAACGAATTTCACGCGGCATAGACACTGACTTTTTTACGGTCACGGCCTTTTCTTTCAAAGGTCACCACACCGTCGATCATGGCAAACAGTGTATAATCCTTTCCCATCCCTACATTGTTTCCCGGATGGATTCTGGTACCCACCTGCCGGACAATGATGTTGCCGGCTGAAACGGTCTGTCCGCCGAATTTTTTAACCCCCCGGCGCTGGGCGTTTGAATCCCGGCCGTTTTTTGAACTGCCGGCAGCTTTTTTATGAGACATGTGTCACATCCTTTCTGGTTTCAATTATGCGGAAATGGACGCAATTTTAATCTGGGTGTAATGCTGGCGGTGGCCCTGCATTTTGCGGTACCCTTTGCGCCGTTTGTATTTAAAGACCAGCTGCTTTCTGTCCCGTCCCTGTTCCACGACATGGGCCCGGACCACAGCGTTCTCCACCATCGGGTTCCCCACTGTGAGGGTTTCTCCGTCTGAATACAGAAGCACATCGTTGAATTCAATTTCCGAACCTTCGGTTCCCGCCAGTTTTTCAACTTTCAGGATCTGATTCTCCTGAACCCTGTATTGCTTACCGCCGGTTCTGATTACTGCGTACATGGTTAAACTCTCCTTGTCAAATCAATCTGTCCTGTCACTTTAGGTCGATTAGAAATATTATAAAAAACTCTTAATACTATAAATTTCTTGATTATTTGTCAATCATAAAATTAATTTCACTCCGGAACAGAGAACCGTCAGAAACAGGCGAAACACGCTGATTTTTGAAAATAACATTTGCAAAACATAAATGTCAAAGATAAAAAAAGCATGATCGGGCAGGCACTGGCACGGTACTTTCTGCAACAAAGATAAAAACGGCGCCATCTATTGGGCGCGGGCATCCATTGCACCGGTCCGGGATCCTCAGAGGAAGGTGTCCCATTTTGTGGCGGTCAAGAAAAATATCACCCAGCGGCTGCAGTGCGAAAACGAACTCAAACAGGCCAAAGAATCGGCTGAGCAGGTCAACCGGGCAAAATCCGATTTTCTGGCCTGAATGTCCCATAAACTTGCGGACCCCGCTCAATGCGATCATCGGATTTTCCGGAGTGCTCAAGGAGCAGTATTTCGGGCCTCTGGTTGACAAACAGCAGGAATATGTGGATGATATTCTGGAAAGCGGCCAAACATAATATCACTCTGAACAAAGAAATGACCACTGGGATTCAGGAACAACAGATTATCGCCGACAACCGAAGACTCAAACAGATCATGTACAATCTGCTTTCCAATGCAGCCAGATTCACCCTGGACGGCGGTACCATCACCGCCAAAGGAAATTTCATGAAGGAAACCGGAACCATTCTGATTGTGGGAGATGAGCCCCGGAACCGAAAGCTGTTCAAAGATGTGATGCAATACCGGGGCTTCACAGTGCTGGAAGCCAGAAACGGCCGGGAAGTGGTCGCTCAGGCAAAACGGTATCATCCGGATCTGACATTGATGGACATCCAGAGGACCCTCATGGACGGCATCACAGTCACCCGGATTTTATCCGGCAGGCCTCCATGGTCATCCAGGAACGGACCCTGCTGAAATGAAGACGACATCTTGGGTTTCCGCCCCATGCCGTCACTGCCCTCTGGATTTTTTTGCAAAGATGGGCCGGGTTTACCGGTGGCGGGAAAAGCAGACAGAGGCGGTGTGGTTCAGTGTGACAGCCCGCCTGGATACTTCTTCGCCTTCGGATTTGCCGGCCGTGCTTGAAAAATGGATCGGCAAAGGATTGAAAATGATCCGGTGGCAAAATTCGCCCGATCGGGCGCAGAAGCCTGCCAATCTGTTATGGCAGACCGCCAAAGCCGGGATCTGGAACCATGTTTCCGCTCCGGATCTTTTTGAAAACGGAACGGATGCGGTTTTGGCGCGGTTTGTCCTGAACCATCCCCATGTGGTGCATTCCTTTGATCTGCCGCCGGATCGCCCTTTGCCTGAGATAACCCATGCCTATGAGGAAATCGATTCGTTGCCCGGCATTCCGTTCTGGCAGACCCTGGCCGGCCCGCTTGAGATTCTGTCTTACCTGGGGCAGTATCCGGCAGATCATCTGGTTCGGATGCGGTGGGCTCGCGGCATCCGGTTGGTTCTGGGCACGGAGATAGCTTTTTCTTTTAAGTCTCCGGCAGATCTGATGCCGGTCTGTCTGGATCAGATCCATGCCATGGTATTGGCCGGGGGAGCCGTCAATGCCACCCATGTCCGGTCCAATCTTGAGAACGCCTATCTGATCGGCTGTGCCATGGAAAACAAAAAATAGTGGGGTGTTCTTGCCTTAAACATCCCAGGCCTGCTTTGATCCAGCGATTGAGAACAGCCACAGGCATGGATTTTTCCGGATATGTGGAAAGGGGCTATACCTCTGTACGGCCCGAGTACCGGTCCCTGGGGGTGGGGCGCCGACTGCTGGAGGGGTTGACGGCCTGCGCTGGTCAATACAAGGTGTTTGCCGTCATTGACGAATCCAATTTGGCCACCCAAAAAATCGCCCGGTGGAACCGCACACGGAAAATCACCACCTATTTCAGTGAACAGACAAACAAGCAGATGGGCATCTGGATGCCGGTGCATATGCGCCCGCCAAAAAACAAAACAGTACCAATTCCGAACCGTTCCCGAAAGAAGATATCCAATGAACATCGGTGTTCTCACTATTCATGGCCTGGGGTTCCATCCCAACGGACGGCTGGACCAGGCCGCCCGGCACAGGGGACATCGCCTGATACTCATCAATCCGTATCAGCTGACCTGTGCGCTCAAAAACCAGGCCCCGGGGATTCACGGCTGTAGCGAGTCACTGACCGGTGATCTGCCGGATGTGTTACTTCCCCGCCAGGGATCGCCCATGGGGGAGTATGGATTTGTGATACTCCGGCAATTCCAGGCCATGGGTATTCCCTTAGTGAACGGTCTGGAGGGAGTGACCATTGCCCGGCACCAGTATATCACGCTTCAGATTCTGGCTGCTGCCGGAATTCCGGTGCCGGACACCTGTTTTATCACCCGGCAGACATCTCTTTTTGATGCGGTGGACCGGCTGGGGGGATATCCGTTGGTGGTCAAACAGCCCAGCGGAATGGGAGGGGACGGGGTGTTTAAAATCGATGGCCCTGATCAAGCCAGGTCCTGTGTGAATGCCCGGCTCGATCCGGTAAAAGGTCTGCTGGTTCAGCGGTTCTTTCCCCCGTCAGGGAGGCTTGATGCGAGGATTCTGGTGATCGGTGGCCAGGTGGCGGGAGCCATGACGCTTCTGCCGGCGGCAGATGATTTCAGAACCAATATCCATCGTCACGGCCGGGCAAAATCATTCAATCCCCCGGTATTATGGGAAAAGATGGCAGTGGCGGCGGCAAAGGCCTGCTGCCTGGATATTGCCGGAATCGACATAATGGGGACTCACCGTGATCTGCCCTGTGTCATCGAGGTCAATTATTCTCCGGGATTCCGGGGCCTGGAAGCGGCCTGCGGCATTGACATCGCCCTGCAGATCATTGATTTTGCCGCTGAAAAGGCCCGATCGCCGGTCATCAGGTTATAGGATGTCAAACGTTACAGACATGAGAAACAGAGAATAATCCAAAGGAAGATCCATGAAAATTACCCATATTCAACTGGAACGGGACGCCGGTTTTGCCGTGGCTTCAGCCCGGGTTCTGTTTGAAGACAGCGACCTGCCTGAAAAAAAGTATTTTTCAAAACGCCGGAAGACCACGCCCGGGGGTTTTCTGCCAATCCGGACGCGTTTCTGACAGGATGTCTGCTGCCGGCCCTGCATCTGGGGGAAAACGGGTGTTTGTGGACGGAGCGGTGTGTCCGTTTCTCAAAGAAGGGATTCAGGTGGCCATGCACCTCCTGTTCCACTGGACCCAGGGACGGTATACGCCTATTCCGATCGAATCCGCCACTGATGCGCACCGGCTTCCGGTCCACCCGGGCAGAACCGGGATGGTCATGTCCGGCGGCATGGATTCTCTGGCTGCGCTGCGCCTGAACCGTCTCAATTTCCCCGAATCTCATCCGGCCCATATCAAGGAGGGGTTTTTTCTCCATGGATTCGATATCGGCGGTGTGAGGGAGCGGGGCGCCAAACTGCAAGTGTTTGACCGGGCCGTCACCGCGATTTCCCGGATCACGGACGATGCCGGGGTGACGCTGGTGCCGGTGTATACCAATATCCGCCATCTGTGCGATGAGCGGGACCTTTGGCTGAACAGTTTTTTCGGGGCGGTCCTGGCTGCCATGGCCCATGGGTTCAGTAACCGGATTCATCTGATGTTCATCGGTTCGTCCTATGACATTCCCAATCTGCATCCCTGCGGGTCCCATCCGCTGCTGGATCCGGAATACTCCAGCTATGCCGTGAGAATCCGGCACCGGGATTATGAACGGTCCCGTCTGGAGAAAATCAGGATTGTCTCTCAGTGGGATACGGCATTTCAGAACTTCCGGGTCTGTCTGGCCAATGTCCCGGATCAGCTCAATTGCGGCCGTTGTGAAAATGCGTACGCACCATGACCGAACTGACGGCACTGGGTCTGCTGGATAAAACCCGGGCGTTTGAAACCGATGAAATCACTTCCGAAGATATTTCACAGTTCGACATCACCATCCGGGTCCGGCCCCCGTTTTACCGGCCCCTGATCCCGCTGCTCAGGGACCGGGGGCGGGATGATCTGGCAGATACCATTGTCCGGCTGCTGAAAGCATCAAATGGGAGACCCTTATGATTTTTTATTCTGAACCAGAGAATGCAGGTGCCGGATGCGCTGGCTGAGCACCGAGCAGATCTGCAGGGCGATGCGGGGGAATTCCATGGCGGTTTCCTTGAATTCCTGTTTATGAAGAATCAGAAAACGGCTTGGGGTGATGGTTCGAATGGTGGCAGATCGGGGAGAATTGTCGATCAGGGCCATCTCCCCGAACGCTGCGCCGGAATCCATCTGATCGATCTCTGCCTGGCTTCCGTCCTCTTTTTCCATGATGACCGATACCTGGCCATTGATGATCAGATAAACGGTTTCGCCGATACTGTTCTGCTTGATCACGTCCTCATTTTCGGCCATTTCCATTTCTTCAGTCACCGAGCGATGGCTGCCAGTTCCGAAGCGGTCAATCCCGAAAAGATATCGATCTCTTTCAACAGCAGTATTTTTTCCCCAAGGGATAATTTTTCCGGGGTATCCGCATCAGTTGTGGAATTTGTTTTTTTCAAGATCATATGGACTTCCTTTGAAATATGTGGATTTTCGGATTGGGTCAGGTTCTTGCCCCAATCCGAGACCGGTTTCAGATCAGGGATTTCCTTGATCAATCCCAGCCCCAGGATCACATCTACCCAGTCGGCCGAAGACAGCAGTTCCGAAGCGGCCTGTCTGCCGTCCGAAGAAAAGTCAGGGATTTTAACTTGTTTTTCCCGTCGGCCAGGGCAACGGCCATGGTGGGGCTTTCCAGCAGCGGCAGCATGGTGTTGAAAGTCTTTCTGTCCAATATGTCATTGAGCAGCTCAATGGCATTGGCCCGTTGCCGGGTGTCGGCTGAAAAGATCCCTTGCCAGGCGGTCCGCATCCGGCCGCTTTGATCATGGATGGCCAGGACCCGGATGATATTTTCCAGAACCATTTCTTTTTTTCCATCAGGTGCGTGATGGTCAGATCCCGCATAGGCCCTTGGGGGATATTTTCCAGAGAAGCGGCCATAGCCAGGGTTTCATAGGATTTTTCCAGGTTCTTTTTGGCAAAGATCAATACATCGAATTCTTTGATGTCCAGGGTGTCCAGCAGATTGAAAAGGCCTTTACGGATCCGGGTGGACGGCAGACCCAGGGATTCCACCAAAAGCCGCGGGTTTTGATAATCGGCGGCTTTAATTTTATTCTTGGCAAATTGATGGATATCATCCGATGGGTCACCGATCAGCAGAACGGTCTTCTGAAGGGTATCGTCATCGACAATGGACAACGCGTCCAGCGCAGCCATGCGGACGTCCATCCGGGGATGGGTCAGGTAATCCCGGGCCAGGGCATTGATGTCGTCGGTTTCAAGCCGGGACAATGCAATGATGATATCTGGAATGACAGGATCGATTTCCGCGCTTCTAAGGAGGTCTCTGAGCTGGGGGATCCATTTTTTATTGCGGCTCAATCCGGCACAGATGATGCCGGATTGCCGGTGCACAGGGTCCTGCTCCGCAAGCCAGTCCGAAATGAACTGGTCAAGCGTTTCCGGTTGGTCGGCGTGAATGCAAGCTCCGGCAAAGCCCCGGATCACAGGATGAGGATTGGTGAGAAAACCGGACACATCCGGATGATCCGCTACTTTGACATTGTGCCGGTGGATGAGTTTGAGAATGGCAATGGTGGTCTCGGGGCGGTCAGGGGACAGCCTTGGAATGAGGTCTCTGGCCGCCTTTGGACCTGATTCGGGTGTGATCAGTTTAATGAGTGCCACCTGGGTGGGTTCGTCCTGATTTTCCAGGTTTTTGATAATCAACTCATCCAGTCTTTCGGGTGAGAAGTTTTTCAGAAGCCGGGCATACCAAACGGCATCTTTTCCCCTGGCGGACAAAAAGATGCCTCCAGGGTGGACAGGGTTTTTTCCTGGTTAAATATCTGTGCCAGTTCTTTTTGATCCATGGATTTGATGTCCAGCATATTTTTGGCGATCAGATCCAGCAGGATTTTTGAGTAATTGGATTTGAGCACGAACGGGGCCGCCACCCAGGCGATCATGAACGGCAGGGCCACCAGGGTCAGATACCGGGGATGAAACAGAGGCGTGGATAACAATATCAGAGAGGATCCTATGAACAAAGCAATTCGGACCACCGTTCCCCGCAGGAACGGCCGGATCATGTTTCGGTAGGATTCGGGAAACAGCCCGATGAGAATGCTGTTGGCCGGCATGTTGATGGTGGTGCGGATGATGTTGGTGGACATCCTGGCATACATGGCCGAAAAAACGTCAAATCGGAACAGAAAGGCGAAAAACGCGATCATGTAATTGAAAGGGTGGAACATCAGGGCCACTGGCAGGCCCCATTTGCCATAGATGCGGCCCACAAACAGAAGAATGAACAAACTGACGATATACAGGCTGCCTCTGAAATAACCGAAAAACTGGATCATGGCGCTTTCCGAGGCAAACTGTTCATTCACGGCATAGTTGAACTGATAGTTCATGATGGGGATCACCACGTTGGGCATGAACGTCAGGACCAGCACAATTTTGACCAGAATGGAATCCTTGATGAGCGGATAGACCCGTTTGATCTCGTCGATCATAGGCGGTTTCTTTTTGGCGGATTTTCCGGTTTTTTCCGTGTAGATCAAGGTGGCGTAGCTTCGCCCCATGGCCTGTATCAGCAGTGCACCCATGACAGTGGTGATCAGATACAGGTACAACAGGTTGTCCAGACTGAAAAGCCGTGCAAAATACGGGGTGCCGAAACTGCCCAGGATCAGTCCGATCACACCGCCGGCGGTAAGCAGCGGAAACAGTCGTTTGGACTGGCGGGTATTGAACAGATCGTTGCACATATTCCAGAACAACAAGGCCTGAAGCAGCTCAAACTGACTTTTAAGCATGAACAGCAGCGGGTACAGCAGCTCGATGCCGAACGGAATCAACAGACGGATGACAGTGACAATGATTCCCGAAAAAATGAAAATATAATACAGAAGTCTGGCACCGGAGGTCTTGCTCAAGAACATGGTGAGAAATCCGGTGATAAAAAAGGTGGCCACGGCATTGAGCATGTTGACCAGCGGCATGAATTCCACGCCGTACCGTTTCAGAAAAGCGGTTTCCGCATAGTTGTTCAGGATGATGCCTGAGCTGCGAATAATGAAAAGAAGGGCAGCCGTCCAAAGAAACAGGCTGATTTCCTCCTCATAAATTTTCAGAAAACTTAACAGTTTGACTCGCATCAATCCACCTCAAGAACCAGCCGGAACCCGGTAGTTTGATATCGGGCGCCGGGATGGGCGTAAGTCCGGTTGGCACTACGCATATACCAGCCGTACAGATACCAGCTGCCGCCCCGGCGGACCCGGGGCCGGGCAGAAAAAAGATCATACGTGTTGACGCCGGGTTCCCTGATATCGTCCGTATATTCATCCTGACACCATTCCCAGACATTGCCGTGCATGTCATAAAACCCCCATGGGTTGGGGGGAAAGGATGCCACCGGCGCCGGGCCGCCCACCGGCAGTCCGGTGGAGCGGTAGTATGTGTTGCACTTCCCATGTCGTTTCGGCGTATTGCCATACATGGCCAGACGGCATTCCGGATCATTGCCCCAGCTGTAGGCGGTGGCGGTTCCGGCCCGGCAGGCATATTCCCATTCTTTTTCCGAAGGCAGCCGGTATCGGGCCGTGTCCATTTGGTTTAACTTTCTGATGAATTTCTGACAGTCATAATAGGAGACGCGCGTCACAGGCGTTGAGGGCCTCCCTGCTTTTTCAAAAGAATCGCTTTCCCCATAAGGGCCTGCCATTGTTCCAGGGTGACTTCGGTTTTCTGGAGATAAAACGGTTCGGAGATTTCCACCCAATGCCGGGGTTCGTTGCTTTCCCGGTGGGGTTCGGAATCCGGGCTTCCCATCTCAAATCTGCCGGGTTCCACACGGATAAACGTCATGCCCAGAAAATTGATGATATTTTTTCCTGGGCCAGGCCGTTAGAGGCCAGGCAGAACAGGCCGATCAGGGCAATCCAGAAATATCTGGCACCTGTTCTTTTCGGCACACGGAAAAATCGCATCCGTGACAGCTTCTTGTTCATGATGGGCATCCTGAATTTCTGGTTGTTCTCATGGCATGTGACAACGCATCATGCGTAAATCATTTTTGTGTATCCAATTACAATTTCTCATGATTGTCAAGCTTTAGATGACGCTCGGTCTGATGAAATCCCTTTGTTCAGATTTTTGTACCCCTGAAGCTGGATTCCTTTTTGAGACATGCCTCTTTGATGATTCTGGCCCCCACCTGGTTCAATGTCATCTGGTGGTCCGGAATGGTGACATGAAAACCACAGTTGAAGGGCCCCAGCCGGATACTGTTTTCAACACCGTCATAGGTGTCATATATCGGGGTATAGGGGTGAGCGAACAGCCAGCGAAGCTGTAGGGTGGTGACGGTTTTCCCGGATAAACGCTGCATGAAGCCTTCCAGGTCACGGATGTCTTGTTCCGTCAGATTGTTCCAGCCCAGAATGACGTTGGCGTTGACCTTGAACCCGGTTTCGGTGCAGAATTCCAGGGTTTTGATCACGTCGGTCATCCGGGTGCCTTTGTTCAGATACTTCCACATGCGGTCTGAGGGAAATTCGATACCAAATCCCAGGGTACAGTCGGGAATAGTGTTTTCCATTTCGGCCACTGCCTCTTTCATGGCGCGGGTTTCCGCAGCTGCAGCCCGCATGAAAAACCGGTATTCCATATCCGGTTGCACAGGCAGCATGGGAAGCAGTTGCCGAATATGTTCCGGTGTCATGGAACCGGTATTGAGCCGCACGATTTTATGTCCATTGTAATCCAGATCCGTGAAAGCCAGATCTATCACCGGGCGTTTTCTGAAATGGGCGGCAGAGTGCTGGGCAATGGAACAGAACGGACATTTTTTCCAGTAACACTGGTTTTCAAGGGTATAGGAGAAATAGATCCGGGCATCATCCGGAATCTGCGATGGCAGTTTCAGGCGCCATCTGCCTGAAAATTCAGGCATTCCGAAAAACCCTTCCACGCTCTGACCGGTCATGACCAGATTCTTTGGCAGCGGTTTTCCACCTTAAAATGTACCGACTGCCAGCCCGGTTTTCCCGTGCACCGTTCCGACGCCACCGGCCCGCCCACGATCACCTGGATGTCCGGATAGGCCAAAGCCCATAAATAGGCCTGGTACAGGTGATTCACATAACTGGCACTGACATGGATAGTGCCCTTTTTATGGGCAGAGGAATCGGTTGATATGCCTCTTCTTTATACCATAGATCCGGGTTCAGTTCCAAAGGGATCCACAGAAACTCTCCTTTTCCGCTGCACAGGTCCCAGGTGTCTGAAAATCCGTTGCACAGGTCAAACCATCCACTGCCGGTCCGGCCGTAAAACTGGATGAAAAGCGTGTCTTTCACAATATCGGTCCTTCGTGTCTCAAGGTGAATAATCAGGGTGACTGGGGAAGAATACACCAAATGGAAAATTTATGTAAGAGTTTGACAATTTACCTGTCATGTCCTAAAAGAGGCAAATGCGTGGATTTTGAACCGGGACAAAATCACAGGCTCAGGAGGCCTTGAACACATATCATGGAAATCGCTTTCTTAATGGATGATCTGCGACAGATCGATCCGGAGTGGGACACCACGGCCCAGATCATGTACGAGTGCAATCAGCGGGGCCATGAAGTGTTTTTCTGGAACCCCATGATATTTATGTCCGTAAAAATGAGGTGGTGGCGCGGATGCGCCATATTTCCGTACCCAGGAATCAGCATCTCAAAAATTACTGGGCAGACCTGATCTGCTGCCTGAACCGGGAAGAACTGATTTTTGAAACCGTGACCGATCTGGATGTGCTGTTTCTGAGAAAAAATCCGCCGATTAATCATGAAGCACTGGAGTTTCTGGGTCCGGTGAGCGATCAGGTGTTTATGGTGAACAATACTCTGGGCCAGCTCAGCTGCTGTAGTAAGGCGTATATTCTTAATTTTCCGGACATCATTCCGGAAACCCATGTATCCAGAGACCCCAGCCGGTTGAAAAAAATTATCGATGATTTTGGCGGCGCCATGGTGATCAAACCCCTGCACGGCCATGGGGGACATGGGGTGATCAAGGTCAGCAATCAGGACCAGGAAAATCTCAATTCGCTGATCAATTATTACGTCCGGGCGGGAAAACCGTATCCGGAACGTCAGCCCATCATGGTGCAGGAATATTTGAAACAGGTGAAGGAAGAGGGAGATGTTAGAATTCTGCTGCTGGACGGGGAGATTCTGGGCGCCATGGGCAGAAAATCTCTCTCCGGTGATTTCAGGACCAATGTCCATGCCGGTGCCATGGCGTTTAAACATGAGATCACCCCGGCCCAAAAGGAGATCTGCCGGCGCATCAAACCCAAACTAAGGCGGGATGGCCTGTATTTTGTGGGGATTGATATCATCGGAGACAAACTGGTTGAGATCAACTGCATCAGTCCGGGGGGAATTCCCCGGATCAACCGGTTCAACAATCAGAAGTTAGAAACAGATGTGGTAAATTTCATAGAGGAGAAAATCAGTGGGGCAGATTCAAAAAAAACGACCAACTCATTCAACGATTTGTTTGACCTGAAAATCAGATTTTTTCCAATTGTGATGGCACTTGCCATCCTGGGGCTGGCTGTTGCCGGACTGTTTTCCTGCAGCGGACCAAAAGAACCGCCGTTTCTGAAAATCGGGCTGCCGGAAGAGCCCCGGTCGCTGAACCTGTGGCTGGGCACCGATGTCAACTCCCGAAATATTTTGTCCCAGATCTATCAACCGCTGTTTCGAAGGCATCCTGAAACCCTGGAAATGATTCCCTGGCTGGCAAAGGAAGATGCCGTGTTCAATGAAGAGAAATTGACCTACACTGTTAGGCTCAGGGAAGCCAAATGGTCGGACGGGTCTGATTTCACCAGTGCGGATGTGCTGTTCACCCGGCAGGTGTTTGCCGACTTCAAGATTCCCCGGTACCACAGTCAATGGCAGGTTGTTGAAAAAGTGGAGGCGCTGGATGACCATACGGTTGTGTTTCATCTGAAAGAACCGTCAGCCGTGTTTCTGCCCCGGGTCATGACCGCGCCCATGGTGTCGAAAAAAGAATGGGAACCGGTGTGCAAACAGGCGCTGGCCACGGAAAAACCCTTGCGGTATCTGCAGGACTATCAGGTGGACAATCCCCTGGGGACGGGGCCTTTCATGCTGCATGAATATCAGAAAGGCGCCTATATCCACATGATCAAAAATCCGCATTTCTTCGGCCAGGGCCAGACCATCGGCAGCCTAACGCTCGGGCCGTATGTGGACCATATTCTTTTCAACATTTACGGCACGTCGGATGTGGCGATTCTGGCGTTGAAAAAGGGAGATATCGATTATTACTGGTGGGATATCCAGCCCGGATACCTCAATGATCTGGAAGAAGATTCAGATATCGACCTTCACTTCAACAAAAAAAGCGCGCTTTACTACCTGGGATTCAATCTGCGAAAACCCCCGTTTAATGACAAGATTCTGCGTCAGGCCGTGGCCACCGTGGTGGACAAGGGGTTCATTCTGGACCGGATTCTCCAGAATCACGGCAATCCCATGCATTCCATCGTGCCGGCCGCAAACCGTTTCTGGCACAATCCGGATGTGAGAAAGTACGGGGAGGGAATGGATCAGGAAACGCGAATCAAGACCGCCGTTCAGATGCTTTCCAATGCCGGATATTCCTGGGAAACTCCCCCGGTGGCTCCAGACGGCAGCCTGAGAAAACCCTCGGACATTCGGCTGCCTTCCGGTGAAAAAATGGAAAAATTCGTGATTTTGACACCCCCGGCCGATTATGATCCCAAGCGGGCGTTTGCCGGCACCATGATCCAGGAATGGCTCAGACAGCTGGGCATGCCGGCCTTTGCCAGGCCCATGGCATTCAATTCCCTGCTGGAAACGGTGAAAGGAAAACACGATTTTGACGCGTTTGTCCTGGGGTATGGCAAACTGGATCTGGACCCAGGTTATCTGGCCTCGTTCTTTTCCTCGAAAAACGATAATCCCAGGGATTGGAACATGAGCGGTTACCGGAATCCGGCATTTGACAAACTGGCGGAAATGCAGATGATGACCGTGGATGTACAGGCCCGGAAACAATTGATTTTCGACATGCAGGCCCTGCTCCTGGAAGATGTGCCGTATTACCCGCTGTACAATCCCCACATCATTGAGGCCACCGTGAACAAACGGTTCACCGGCTGGGTGGAACGGGTGGACGGTATCGGTAATATCTGGTCGCTTTGCATGGTCAAACCCGTGGATTAAACGATCAGGGATTTTATTCGATCATATGGCTAAGTCCGGTTATATCCTGTTGAAGCTGGTGGAGGTCGGGGTCATTTTTTTTGTGATTCTCACAGCCTTGTTTTTTCTGTTCCGGCTGTCTCCGGGTGACCCGATCTCCAAAATGGTGGATCCCATGCTGACGCCCGAGGATATGGCCCATCTGATTCAACAGATGGGGCTGGACCGGCCTATGTGGGAGCAGTATCTGATCTATGTGAAAAATTTTTTCACCGGTCATTTCGGCGTGTCCTTTCATTACGGGGAACCGGTGGCAACCATCATTGCGGACAAACTGAAATGGACCATCCTTTTGTTCACCACGTCCACATTTCTGGCCGCAGTGGTCGGGGTGTTTCTGGGCAAAATAGCAGCTTGGCATAAAGGATCCCGGTTGGACAATGTCATGTCCATATCCGCCCTGGTCTGTTATACCCTGTTTGTCCCGTGGTTCGCTCTGCTGCTGCTCTGGATTCTGGGTTTCAAACTGGGTTTGTTTCCCCTGGGCGGGGTGTTGACACCGGCCTTGTGGATCACCAATGCGCCGGTGATCACCCGGGTTCTGGATGTGCTGCATCACCTGATGCTGCCGCTTCTGACCCTGTTCGTCATCAACCTGGGGTCTTATCTGCTTCTAATGCGGTCCTCCATGCTGTCGGTGCTCAGGGAGGATTATATCCTGACGGCCCGGGCCAAGGGATTGAGTGAAAAAGTGATCCGGAACAAACATGCGGCACGCAATGCGGCCCTGCCTGTGATTACTTCCGTGGGATTGTCCCTGGCGTTTTCCATCAACGGGGGCGCGTTGACCGAACAGATCTTTACCTGGCCCGGCATCGGAAAGGAACTGATATTTGCGGTGAGCAACAATGATTATCCCTTGGCCCAGGCCTGTTTTCTTCTGATCGCGCTGGTGGTGCTGTGTGCCAACCTGATCGTGGACCTGCTGTATGCCTGGCTGGATCCCCGAATTACGTATTAGCCTAAGGATATGTCAGTGCTGAACAAATATTTTGTGTCACGGTTTTATAAAGGATGGCGGATTTTTATTCAAAATTCTCTGGGAAAAACCGGAGTGACGATCCTGGGCGTGTTCATGGTCATGGCTGTTACGTCTTTTGTGGTGCCGCTCATCGATCCTATGTATGATCCCATGACCGGGATCGATCCGGATATCAAACTCTCCACAGGACCCAGCCTTGCCCACTGGCTGGGTACGGACAATGTGGGAAGAGACATTCTGGCACAGCTGCTGGAAGGGGCCAAAGTGGCATTTATTGTGGGCCTGTCTGCTGCGTTTTTCAGCATTGTCATCGGAACCTCATCGGCATGATTGCCGGATATGCCGGGGGGCTTTTGGATGCTTTTCTCATGCGCCTGGCCGATGTCATCATGGTGCTGCCCTCTCTGGTGATTCTGCTGATTTTGGCCTCATTGTTCGGTCAATTCAATATTTGGATCATTGTATTTATCATTGCCATCATGCGCTGGCCCGCGGTTTCCCGGGTGATCCGGTCCCAGACTCTGTCGTTGAAGCACCGGCCGTTCATCGAAGCGTCCCGGGTTGCCGGGGCCTCTCATGTCCGGATTGTGCTGCGGCACATCATGCCCAATGTCCTGCCATTGGCGTTTCTGTACATGACCTTCCGGGTGACGTCCGCCATACTGGTGGAAGCGGCCCTGTCCTTTTTGGGGTTCGGTGACCCCAGTCAGGTGAGCTGGGGCATGATGCTTCAATGGGTATGGAAATCCGGGCATATGTTTGAAGCGCCTTACTGGCTGATTCCGCCGGGACTGTGTATCTCCCTTTTGACCCTGGCGTTTTACATGCTGGGAAGGGCCATGGATGAGGTGTTGGATCCCCGTCTGCGAAAGGAGGGGCAGGCTGAATAAGATGTCGTTGCTTTCGGTAGACAATCTGACCATCGGATACCAGACCCAGAAAGGGCTGCTCCGGGCCGTGGATCGCATCAGTTTTGATCTGGAAAGGGGAGATTCCCTTGGGTTTGTTGGGGAATCCGGCTGCGGCAAAACCACCATCGGCATGGCGTTGATGGGATTGCTGCCGGAAAACGCCGAGATTCTGGAAGGACAAATGCGCTTTCAGGCCCGGGATCTGGTATCTTTGACGGAATCCCAGTGGCAGAAGATCCGGGGGGCGAAAATCGCCATGATTTTTCAGGCGGCCATGAATGCCCTGAATCCGGTGTTGCCGGTGGGTGACCAGATCAAAGAGGCGATTGTCACCCATCAGCCGGATATATCGGATACCGACCTCACAGACCGGATGAAAGGGTTGTTCGACCTGGTGGATATTCCGGTTGAACGGATGAACAACTACCCGCATGAATATTCCGGCGGCATGAAGCAGCGGGCTGTCATCGCCATGGCGCTGGCCTGTGATCCGGCCTTGATCATTGCTGATGAACCCACTACCGCCCTGGACGTCATTGTTCAGGATCAGATCCTCAAAGAGATCAAAACGGTGCAGCAAACCACCCGGACCGGCCTGATCTTCATTTCCCATGACATTGCCGTGGTGGCATCGGTCTGTGAGAAGATCTGTGTGATGTACGCCGGCCAGATCGTTGAGACCGGTACCCGAAAAGAGGTGTTCACATCTCCCCGGCATCCCTATACCCGCATGTTGCTGAGCTCCTATCTGTCTTTGGACAATCTTAACGATATCAAAGTCCCGGACATGAAGGAATCCCCGGATCAGATGACCGATACTAAAAATGCCGGTTTGCCGTCTCCTGTACGGCCTGTTCCGATGGCTGTACCGGCCGATTCCCAGACTGGATCGACATATCCCCCACCCACAAGGCATTCTGCTGTAATCCGGAAGTGATCAGGAGGGGACATGGAAAAAATGATTCCAGAAACAGGCTGTTGGTTGAAATGAAGCAGGTAACCAAAGCCTATATGCCCCGGAAAAAATTTTTGCACAGCCCTCCCGGAAATTACTGGCGCTGAACAGCATTGACCTGGGCATCGAAGAGGGAGAGACTTTCGGCTGGTGGGACAGAGCGGGAGCGGTAAACCACCACCGGACGACTTCTGGTCAAATTGGAGTCTCCCACGGCCGGAGAGATCTATTTTGACAAAATCCCGATCAGTCAGCTGAAAGGCGCCCGGTTAAAGGCGTATCGCTCCCGTGTTCAGATGATTTTCCAGGATCCCTACCAGAGTCTGAATCCGCATCTGTCCATTGCCGAAACCCTGCTGGAACCATTGATGGTGCAAAAATCGGTACTCCGGCCACCCGGATCGAAAAAGTGGTTCATACTTTGGATACAGTGGGGCTATCTCCGGGAGAAGCGTTCTGCCGCCGGTATCCGCACCAGCTGTCCGGAGGGCAGCGCCAGCGGGTGGCCATTGCCCGGGCCATTGTACTTGAACCGCAGTTCATCGTGGCAGATGAACCCACCTCCATGCTGGATGCCACCATAGCCATTCAGCTGTTCAAACTGCTGGGAGAGATCAAGCGAACCTTTGGCATGACTTTTTTGTTCATCACCCACAACCTGGCGGCTGCCCGATATATGTGTGACCGGATCGCGGTCATTCACGAGGGCATATTGTGGAAGTGAACACGGCAGACAACATTATCCGGCATCCGGAACATCCGTATACCAAAAACTGATCAAAGTCCAGCCCGGATTCAAATACAGCCGGTGATCATGGAGCACTGTGTGGCACCCTGACAAACCGGTCCGGCACCGGGTCATAACCTGCCGGAAATGTCTGAACGAAACGGGTGACAGCAGGTCGGTGCCGGCCAAAAACAGTGACGTCACGGAAAACCGGAAGATATCAAAAAAGGCGTCATCCGGGCCGGACTGCAATTGGTCAAAAAGGGTTTCGCCGGATAATTTCCCATACCGGGATTCGAGACGGCCGGCCTCCTCTTGGATCAATCGGGCGATGATCCGTTTCTGGGTATCATGGCCGGACAGATACACCGTGATGGCCTGAAAGAAAAAAGACACTGCATACCTCCTGGATTGACCTACCGTGGTTTTGTCGCAGAAATCCAGGTGTGCGGCAATTTTTTGCCGGTACTGCAGTTTGCCCTCGTCACTGAGGCTCTGGTATCGACCGGCAGGAACAAACCGTTTTTTCAACCCCCGGAGGATGGATCGGGTCATCTGTTCTCTGCGGCGACGGGCAGGTTCTTCAAAAATGGTGAAATATTCCTTCAGGTTCCGCATCCCCGGGGGGGACAGATCCATGGATCCGTTATCCAGCAGAATATTTTCCACCTGAACGTCGAGCAGGCGGGACAGATGGAACCGGGTGTTTGGTTCCCCCACCACTTCCAGGGGTTTGAAATAATCCACCAGCAATGCCTGACGTCCGATTTTTTTTTTCGGAAAGACGGATGTTTTCCGGGTGACCGGCAGTTTTTGTGGCCCATGGGATACAAGGCGCTGGTAAAGGTTGGAATGATGATAAAGATTCCTTCGGGGGTGACTTCCGTGCCATAGGCATCGGTGATGGAGGATTTGATATGGATGAAATCTTCATCCAGGCCGGCGGGATCAGCAGATCATTGGAATCATGCTGCTTTTGTAAATGTATACCGGCGGATGCTTCCAGAGCGGCAACCCGGTTCCGGTTTTGTCGGTAATGCTGACGGAAACCGGGATGTTGTTCTCATGGAGACGGAGCAGGACCTGTTTTTGTTTCCGGGGCACTTTGGTGATCAGGCTGAATTGTGCTTGATGGGCAAAGGGAATCAGCAGATCGGCAAGCGAACGGGGATCGTCTTTCCAGTCCAGGGGATCAGATGCCCCATACAAGGCCGGATCTGTGTTGCCGGCTGCGATGAGTCTTTCCAGAAGCGTTCGGGCGGCGGCGAATGAAAAATGGGCACGGACACCGGGCAATGCCCACTCATTGCAACGTCTGCAGAAATGGGAACATCCGGATGTCAGCTGGACGGTGATGGCATTTTCAATCACCCGGTCCAGCTGCCAGAAGGCCAGGTCCGCCCGGTTCCGCCACACGTCAAAATCAATGTGACAAATACGGTCCTGCCGGGCTTTCACCCGGTCGGCCAGCAATGTTTTCAGTTCTTGAAACGGGGCCGAAAGATTGACAGAGGGGGATGTGACAAATTCGTAGAATCGAAGAAAAGCGGCCTGAACCTGCCGTAGTATTTTTCCCGGGTTTCCCCGGGATACGGCAGGCCGTGCCTGGCATGGGCTGAAATCTGCAGATACACCTGCCTGGTCTGTTCCGGGTCTTTGCTGTAAATGGCTGCCAGAAAACGGTTTTTCAGGGCTTCCAGGAATAGATCCTGGGAATCTGAAAGCCGTTTGTTTCCAAAGTGGTTCATTGCAGGTGTCTGTCATTTGAAATGAAACAGGGGAGGCCGTTTCGGCGCTCCCCTGTTTCGCATTTTTCAGGTGCCAGTTGACAGGTGTCACGACGTCAACCGGCATCAGCCGTTCATCAGCCGTTCACCTCTTCCTTGACCGTGGTGGCCAGTTTGTACAGAATGGTCAGCACCAGAAATCCGGTGGCATAGACCCCTAAGGTGATAATGATTTCCTGACCCGTTGGCGCGTATTCGGTCACATGATGCAGGGGGGAGGGAACAAATCCGCCGGAGATCATGCCCAGTCCCTTGTCGATCCAGGCACCCACGAAGATCATGGCACAGGCCACCGGCAACAGGACATAATTGGATCTGAATTTTGGGATCACCAGCATGACGGCACCAATCCCCATCAGGATGAATCCGCTCCACATCCAGGGCACCAGGGCGTTGTATCCGTGGTATCCGAACAGTAGGTACTGGAGATGGGTTTTATGTCCGGGAATACCGGAATAATAAACCACAAACACTTCGCACAAAAAGAAGAACAGGTTGGCGACAATAGCGTAACATACGATTTTGGACAGGGTCTGCATGGCTTCCCAGCCCGGATCGAACTTGGTAAATTTCCGGATGATGTAACACAAAATGATCAGAAACGCCGGTCCTGCGGCAAAGGCGGAGGCCAGAAACCGCGGGGCCAGAATTGCGGTGAGCCAGAATCCTCTGCCCGGCAGACCGCAGTACAGGTATGCGGTCACGGTGTGAATCCCGATGGCAAAGGGTATGGACAAATAGATCAGGGGCTTGGTCCATGCCGGGGGTGTGACCTGATTACGTTCCGCCTCCAGCACTTTCCAGCCGATGACAATGTTTAAAAACAGATACCCATTTAAAACGAGCATGTCATAAAACAGCATGGAATGCGGAGTGGGATACAGCAGCACATTAAGCATGCGCACCGGCTGGCCCAGGTCCACGATGATGAACAACAGGCACATGATCAGACTGGCTACGGCCAGAAATTCCCCCAAATGGTGATCCGGTGAAATTTTTCATAATCGTGCAGGTAATAGGGAATGACCACCATGACTCCTCCGGCGGCCACCCCCACCAGAAAGGTGAAGTTGGCAATATAGAATCCCCAGGACACGTCCCGGCTCATGCCCGTGATCATCAGTCCGTTGAAGAACTGATCCAGGTAGGCGATTTTTCCGATCCCGATCACTATCAGCAGAAAGATGATCCACAACCAGTAATTTTTACTTCCTTTGACAGCTATCTCAAGCATATGCGCCTCTCTTAAACGATGTAGTAAACAGAGGGTCCCGTACCCAGGGACTGTTTACGTCTGATTGTATACTGTTCACCGAGAAGCATCCGGATCTCTGAATCCGGATCTTCCAGGTCCCCCACCACAATGGCGCCTTCCGAAGCTTCCACACAGTGCGGCAATTCACCTTTGGCAAGCCGCTCGGCACACAGGTTGCATTTTCCACCACCTTGGACCGGGTGGGGAAATCCGGATCGGTTTCTGCGATAAACGGCCGGGGATCCCGAAAGTTGAAACTTCTGGATCCATAGGGGCAGGCCGCCATACAGAACCGGCATCCGATGCAGCGGTGAAAATCCATAATCACAATACCGTCTTCCCGTTTGAACGTCGCCTGGGTGGGGCATGCCTGGACACAGGGGGCGTTTTTGCAGTGGTTGCACAGAACCATGAACGGCAGGTGGTGGTATTTTTCCGCCAGGTATTCATCTTCCTTGTCCGGGAAAGCATAGTGGAACTTTTCCTTCCAGATCCACTTGATTTCCTGTTTATGGTCTACCGGCCGGATGCCGGGAAATGCCTGTTGATCCACTTCATGGGTAAAATCCGGTACATTGTGCTGGGAGTGGCAGGCATGGGTGATTTTTTTGGCCAGTTTGTCGTCAATTTTTTTGACATCAATGACCATCCCCCACCGTTTTGCATGAAGGGCATTTTTGTTTTTTATTTTGGAAGCAGCCCCCGGGCCGTGGGAGTCCGAGGCTGCAAAATTCATTGCCGGAGCTGCCCCCAATCCGATGGCGGCAATGCCGGCCACTTTCAGAAATCGTCTTCTGCTTTTTTCCATCATTCAATCTCCTTGGGGTTTGTGTGACACTCCCAGCAATATGGATCTACCGAGGTATAGGTATGACAGGCGTCACAGAATTTGGCTTTGTCTTCATGACAGCCCAGGCAAGAGTCCTCTCCGGTGGACAGGCTCATATTGAAGGAATGGCCGTTGGCTGCCATATAAACCCGGTCCGCATCACGCACCACCGCATCCCGCCACTCATCCAGCAGAGACATGTGGTTGGCCCGCATCTCATATTTGTCCAGGACACATTTTTTTGCTTCTTTGGCAAGACCCAGCAGTTCCGGTTCCGGAGCCGCCTGGGTGGTGGTCACCAGATTGAACCAGAACGGGGAGAGCACGGCCAGTACAAACACGGCCAGTCCGGTAACGATCATGTTTTTTGTCATGTTATTCCTCCTCTTCGCAACCCGGCAGCGGTTCCATTCTTAAGTCTTCGGTTCGTTCCTTTTCTCCGGGCAGAATCAGGCATTGCCCACCAGTTCATGAATCCCTGCCACTTCCACTTCCGGGACCCAGTATTCACACAGCGTGGACAACGCGGCCCGGTCGATGGCACAGATGGTGCCCAGGGTATTGACCCCGTATTTTTCATGAACATGTTTCAGGGCTGTGGCCCGGGGCAGGGCCCCTGCCATGCGCAGTTCTATGTTCTCACCGGCGTTAAGCCCGGCGCCGGACCCACAGCAGAACGTGTTTTCCCGAATGGTGTTGGGCGGCATTTCATAGAAATGGTCGCACACGTTTTGGATCACATACCGGGGTTCATCCAGAAGTCCCATGCCTCTGGCAGGGTTGCAGGAGTCATGGAAAGTCATGATCCGGTTGGCATTTCTGCTTTTGTCCAGCTCCAGCTTACCGTGTTTGATCAGATCGGCGGTGAATTCCGTGATATGCACCATTTTGGTGGAGGCGGCATTGTGGAATTTGGTGCCGGTGATGGGATTCACCGGGACTTCCAGAAATCGGCCGGTCCGTTCATGGTGTCCATATACTGGTGGATCACCCGCCACATATGGCCGCATTCACCCCCTAAAATCCATTTCACGCCCAGCCGTTTGGCTTCATAGTACATCTTGGCGTTTAACCGTTTCATGGTTTCATGAGAGGTAAAAAATCCGAAGTTGCCGCCTTCGGAGGCATAGGTGGACCAGGTCACATCCAAGCCGTATTTTTCCTTGAGGTACTGGAACAGGATCAGGTATCCCTGGCAGGTATAGGTGCCGGGATCGGCAAACACATCACCTGACGGGGTGATGAACAGAATGTCGGCCCCTTTTTTCTGGAACTGGGGTGTACAGTCCACGCCGGTGATTTCTTCGATGTCTTCCACAAAGAACTCCAGCATGTCCTTGAAGGCATGGGGTTGAATCCCCAGATGGTTTCCCGTCGTGTAGCAGTTGGATACCGGGGTGGCAATCCAGTCGATGTTCAGACCCAGCAGGTTGAGCAGTTCCCGCCCCATGATGGTGATTTCTGCTGTGTCAATGCCGTAGGGACAGAACACGGAACACCGCCGGCATTCAGTGCATTGGAAGAAATAATACCACATCTCCTTGAGCGCATCCAGGGTTAGAGGGCGGTTGCCCCCTAAACGCTGGCCCCCGGGAATTTTCTGCAAAATTTTTCCGGCGGTAGTAAAATCGTTTCTGTAAACGGATCTGAGCAGTTCCGCCCGAAGTACGGGCATGTTCTTTGGATCTCCGGTGCCCAGAAAGAAGTGACATTTGTCAGCACACGCTCCGCAACGGACGCACACATCCATGAAAATTTTGAATGTTCTGAATCGCTCCAGGCGTTCCTTAATTCCGTCATGGATAATCTGCTGCCAGTTGTCGGGCAGTTTCCAGTCTTCCTCGGTTGGGTTCCAGCTTCTTGCATTTGGCAATCCCAGCGTTTCCACACTTTCCGGCTTGGCGGCATAACAGTACATGCCTGGCCGGATCTGGACGGATTTGGTGGTGTCCAACCAGTTGCCGGAATCCGTACCATAGTCTATTTTATCCAGTAATTCATCTGGTGTCAGTTCGTCGGCCATTGATTACTCCTTTTTTTCCACTGGCAGCCCAGCTTCGATCATTTTGTCTCTGAAGTGATCTTCATACTGCTCATAGGTATGAATCGGCACATCATAATTCCAGGGGTTCACATGCCGTTTCGCCCGGGTGTTGTTGGCCATGTTCCTTGTGGGGCTAAGAAAAACACCGCCCAAGTGCATGAGCTTGCTGGCCGGAAAATAGGCGAACAGAATACTCACCAGAAACAGATGGGCATAAAACAGGTTGGCGACGCCGTCGGGAATGGTGGGACTGAATGTGACTAGACCCATGGTCATCTCCTTGACGGCAAGGATATCCACTTTAGTGAAGTACCGCATGGAAATACCGGTGATGGCAATGCCTAAAATCAAAAATAAAGGGAAGTAATCCGATGCCTGGGAGATATAGCGGACCTTCTGGTCAAACAGCCGTCTTGCCAGCAGAAACAGCACCGCTGCCGGAAGCACCACGCCCGAGAGAAACAGGCCGGGCAGTCCGACCTGAACAATGCCGTCCAGCGCTTCTAAGAACTGAAGGGATGAGGGGACCGGGGCAGTGAAAAACCGGAAGTGTCTGAGCAGTACCACCAGAAATGCATAGTGAAAGGCCAGGGCCGCCACCCACAGGAAAATTTCCCAGGAATAGGTGATCCGATTGGATGCATTGCGGTTGAAGGCTGCTTTTGTGTTACGGAATAAAGACCTGAACAGAAAGATTTCAAGCAACATCCGCACGAATACACCGGAAGCGGTATCAGGGTTGTCAATGCGGTTCTGTTTAATCCAGGGAAGCGATTTCTGCTGCCCGCAGGTCGTGGGAATCCTGAAGGGGACCGCTGACCTTGCCCAGCCCATCACCTTGATGACAAAGCCGATCAGAAAGGCAATGACCGCCAGATAAGGGAAAACAATCCCGAAGAACCACCCAAGCCCTGCTCCCGCCCCTGTGTACGCCACTAGAAAAAGCAGAAAAACTGCTGCCAGGGGGATCAAGTACTTTTGTGTCATGTTATAACCACCTCTTGATTATATGCCGGACAAACCTGAATTCTGTCAGGCATGTTAAGATTTTTGTGAGCCAAGCAGGTCCTCCTCCTTGAGCTCCTTTACCAAACCTGCCCTTTCAAAGGCTGCGTGAATCCGTCTTTTGCTTTCCATTGCCTTTAAAAGGAATATATCCTCTCTGCATTTCATCAGCCGGTTGAACCCGGCCAGAATCACCTGATCCACCATCCGGTCGAATTCCCGGATATGGGCTGAATCCATGACTGTTTCACCGATTTCTTTCAGAAAAAAAATAAAGCGCACTGCATCCGCAGCTGAAAAGGCCTGAACTGCCCGGATTCGAATGACCGGATCCAAAGCTCTTTCCAGGGTGTCAGGGGTATAATCCGATGCCAGGAGATGCAGGACGTCTTCCAATGTCTCCCGGGTGACTGCGCCGACTGGGTTGTCAAACCGGTCCGCGTCTTTCCCAGGATTTTTGCGGACTGGCGGGGTAGGTGTCAATGGTTGCCTGGAACCACTTTTTCAGGAACACGTTATGATTGCGCTTCAAAGACTCTTTCAGGGTCATTGTTACCCGTCTTTTTTTAAAATGTGCTTGCAATACTGCCTGTTTCAATCGTTAGAAGGATATAAACTTACTTAAAATGTATGTCAAGGGTAAAACCACCGGCCGTTCGCGCAGGTTGTCATGGGATATTTCTTTTTTTGTTGCATTTAGGCTATCTATGAGACAGAAATGATATACAAAAAAATTTCGTTATCCGGAAAAAACAACAAATGTCGGAAGAAAGAAGAATGAAAAAATTGAGCTGGCCGGTTTCAGGTGTGATGATTGTTTTTTGTATGATGCTCTTTGATATCGCCGGGGCTGAACCCCATAAGCTCGGGGTGTCGGCAGGATATGGACAGAGCAAGGACAATATCGATGTGTTTCGTTTCGGGATTCAAAAACCATTTTCTTCTCAATGGTTTGTATCCCGGGCCGGGGCTTTGTCCGGATATTTTGAACTGTCCTATAACCGGTGGGATCAATCCAATGATACCACGCACGGGGTGGGACTTTCTCCGGTGTTTGCCTACTATTTTAAGCCGGTCTGCCCTAAAGGGATTATTCCTTATATCGAAGGCGGGATCGGTGTGGCCTATATTGATGAGTATAGAATTGGCGGTCGGAATCTGTCCAGCAATTTTCAATTTGAAGACCGTATCGGTATTGGCGTGCTGTTCAACCGGCTGGATATCAAATTCGGGTATATGCATTATTCCAACGCAAACCTGGAATCGCCCAATGACGGGATAGATATGTGGCTGGGTACGCTGGCTTGGCGATTTTGAGAATCAGAGATGGATCATTATTATAGGGAACGGTTCCATGTTCAGCAGGATCTGATCAAGGCGATTGCGCCGTTGAGTGAGACCGCCGATATCATCGAAATGGTCAGAGAAAAACTGCGGTCTCTGATCCCCCATGCCATGGAAGTGTGTGTGCTGCTGCTGGACCCGGATGCGGCGGAATACACCAGTCCGTTGCAGTGTGCGCTGTATGACCGGCCGGTGAGCTGCCAGTCCTGCAAACGGGACCGGCCGGCGGTCCAGCAGGCCATTGCCAGGGAAAAGGCGGTGGTGATGTCCGACAGTGAACCGATAGCCCGCCCGGACGGGTCCCAAATGAAAGTGGGATCGGAGTATGCCATGCCGGTGTTTGTGAATGACCGGATTCTGGCGGTCATCAGTGTGGTGATTCAACCACTGAGCCGGTATACCCGAAGAGACTTCTACCTGATCCGGGATTTTGCCACTATTCTGGGCACCATTCTGCTGACGGCCAGACGTCAATGGGAGATCACCCGGGAGAAAATCCGGATCAGCCAGACCCTGGCCAGCCTGGCCCCTTTTGTGCCGGGATCGGTCAGGCAGATGGCGGATAAAAACCCGGAACTGCTGGCCCGGGAAAAAGAAACCAAGCAGATCAGTGTGCTGTTTATTGACCTGGAAGGGTATACCGGGTTGAGCGTCGCCCGGCCGGAGGAGCAGGTGAACGCGGTGATCGAACGGGTGTTTTCCAGCTTTGTGGATCCCATTCACCGGTGCCATGGGGAGATCAATGAGACCAGCGGAGACGGGTTCATGATTATTTTCAAGGACTATGATCCGAAAACCAATGCCATGAATGCGGTGAAAGCGGCGTTCGAGATCGCTTCCCGGTGCCGGTCCGTGAGCCGTTCCCTGCTGGCGGACGGCCAGCTTTCAGACATGGGGTCTCTGGCCGTCAATATGGGAATCAGTTCCGGCAAGGCCCTGGTGGGAATGACCCGGTTCAAGGGAATGCTGGATACCCGCATGACGTTTACGGCATCCGGAACCGTGACCAATATCGCGGCCCGTCTGTCCGATTATGCCAAAGGGGGGGATATTCTGATCAGCCGGAGCACCCGGGATTTGATCAACGGGTTATGGCCGGTTCATGACAAAGGAAAGATAACACTCAAAGGAATCCCGGAACCGATCCGGGTATATTCTTTGCTCAACCGGGATAATCCGTATGCATTTGAGTGGGGCAGGGTGTGGGGTAAAAAAATGGCGGAGAAAGAGAGATTCGAACTCTCGATGGAAGTTTCCCCCATACTCGCTTAGTAGGCCATTAAAGTGTTTATTTTAAAGGGTTTTCGTGCTACTTGGTATTGGATTTAAAGGGCATTCCGTTTGCAAACTAACATAAAACTATTCCAATTAACACCATCTT